>Ga0181529_10005026_pt1 | contig 13974 bp, 9 predicted proteins | sample PEATcosm2014_Bin_36_FD_119763 | JGI IMG/M metagenome (GOLD analysis project Ga0181529, IMG submission 119763) | Peatland microbial communities from MTU Mesocosm Facility, Houghton, MI, USA - PEATcosm2014_Bin10_30_metaG | ecosystem: Environmental > Terrestrial > Soil > Wetlands > Peat | place... | reverse complement strand
CTCAGATTTTCTGGGAGGGTTGGGCCGATGGTGCCTGGAGCGATGAGGATCTGAAATCGTACCACGATTTTTACGCCTCGTTGGACCCGTGGAATGACTTGATAAAAGGCATCAGCTACACGCGCGCGCGCATGGTTACGGAATTATTGAGCCAGGAATGGGGTGTCTTAGACGGTAACTATGGCGCCGCAAGGAGAGGACATTGGTTCCTGCTTCCGAGGGGATGGATCTCTCAAAACGCGGCTGCTGCCAGCCGCGGCTTTGATTCAATTATCAGTCAGTATGACATTTCGGAGCGCCGTTTTCATCCTCTTAGGGAGGACCTCGGAGCACAAAAGCCTGCCATCGTGAACCCATTCAATTGGCTGCTCCAGTTCTCCAGTTTTCCCATGCTCGGCAGAGTTTTCCGTGAAGCAGCCGATCGTGCCCCGGATGCCGATGCTGGGGCCATGGTTGCCTCACTTGAATTGTTCCGCCGCGAAACTGGGCGTTACCCGGCAACCTTGGATGAATTGACTCCAAAGTTCCTGCCGGCAGTGCCTCATAGCGTTATCACGGGTATGCGCCCGGACTACGCTCGCGTCGATGCAGGGCATTTCCGCCTCTCGTCTGCCGGCTGGAGCGAAGGAGCCAAACCGCCCGCGTGGGTTTGGCGCGCGCCCGTCCCTACAAACGATTGATAACCGCCGGGCCGTCTTCGCCTCCGCGAGCCGATTACGTTGTGGGCTTGGCGTCTGATCGGAGCCCTGGCCGTCAGTCGGCGGGCATTGCGGAGCCATTCCAGAAATCGCACACCCGGACCGCGGGCTTGACCCGTCACGCGCGGTGTGGCTCATTGTCCGCTTTCCCTCTGCGGCTGTAGTTTAATGGTAAAACCTCTGCCTTCCAAGCAGGTGTCCGGAGTTCGATTCTCCGCAGCCGCACCAGTCTTCGCCGTAGCGCCAGCGACAAGGAGACTGCCCCCCGGGGCGGAAGGATACTTTGACAATGGGCTTGCCGCGAGTTTCCCCGGCCGCAACTCTCATTGGAATTTTTGTGCCAGACCGTTTGTAAATGCCCAAGCGTACAGACCTTCAATCCGTTCTTATCATCGGCGCCGGCCCCATTGTGATCGGCCAGGCTTGCGAATTCGATTATTCGGGCACGCAGGCCTGCAAGGCCCTCAAGGAGGAGGGCTATCGGGTCATCCTGGTGAACTCCAATCCGGCAACCATCATGACGGACCCGGAATTCGCCGATGTCACATATATCGAGCCACTTACGGTCGAAATCCTGGAGAAGGTGATCGCGGCCGAGCGTCCTTCGGCGCTTCTGCCCACGCTGGGCGGGCAGACGGCCCTCAATCTCTCGATGGAGCTGCATAGGCAGGGGATCCTGGACAAGTACGGGGTCGAGATGATCGGGGCAAAGCCGGAGGCGATCGCGAAAGGCGAGGACCGGGAGCTTTTCAAGCAGGCGATGATTCGGATCGGGCTGGATGTGCCGAGATCGCGCATGGTCCACAAATTGGACGAGGCTAGGGCCGTTTCCGAGGAGATCGGAGTCTTCCCCCTGATCATCCGGCCATCCTTCACGCTGGGAGGCTCCGGAGGCGGCATCGCCTACAACCGCGAGGAGTACGAGCGCATCGTTTCCAACGGGCTGGACATTTCTCCGGTCCACGAAGTCCTGGTCGAGGAGTGCCTTCTCGGCTGGAAGGAATTCGAGATGGAAGTCATGCGCGACCACAAGGACCAGTGTGTCGTCATCTGCTCAATCGAGAACTTCGATCCGATGGGAGTGCACACGGGCGACTCGATCACGGTGGCCCCGGCGATGACCCTCACGGACAAGGAATTCCAGGTGATGCGAGACGCATCTTTCGCGGTCATCCGGGAGGTCGGAGTCGAGACCGGAGGATCGAACATCCAATTCGCGGTCGACACGGAAACCGGCCGGATGGTGGTGATCGAGATGAATCCGCGCGTTTCGCGATCTTCGGCGCTGGCTTCAAAGGCGACCGGATTCCCGATAGCGAAGATCGCGGCCAAGCTCGCAGTGGGCTACACCCTGGACGAACTGCGCAACGACATCACGCGGCTCACTCCAGCGAGTTTCGAGCCGACGATCGACTACGTCGTGACGAAGATCCCGCGCTTCACCTTCGAGAAGTTCCCGGACGCCGACGCAACGCTCACATCCTCCATGAAATCGGTCGGGGAGGCCATGGCGATCGGACGGACTTTCAAGGAATCGATCCAGAAGGCCCTGCGCTCGCTCGAGATCGGCGCCCGCGGATTCGGAGGAGGAGGCAGGCAGGGCGGCGACGAAAGCCCCGACGATTCCGTCATCAAGACGAAACTGGGGACCGCCTGCGGCGAGCGCATCTTTTTCATCCGGCACGCATTCCGGGCGGGCTATACGGTCGAGCAGGTCTACGATCTGACCAAAATCGACCGCTGGTTCCTTCACCAACTGCGCGAAATCTACGAAATGGAGGAAAGTCTCCGGGGCAAGAAGCTCGACTCGCTCGATCCGGACCATCTCCGCCGGGCCAAGGAATTCGGATTCTCCGACGTGCAGCTGGCCCACCTTCTCGGCCGCGATCCCTCAGCCGTGCGAGCCGACCGAGTAGCCAAGGGGATCTGCACCGTGTACCGACTCGTCGACACCTGCGCCGCGGAGTTCGAGGCCTTCACGCCGTATTACTACTCAAGCTACGGGAACGAGAACGAGATCCTGCCCCCGGCCGGCAAGAAGAAGATCATGATCCTTGGCGGGGGCCCGAACCGGATTGGGCAGGGGATCGAGTTCGACTACTGTTGCGTGCATGCAAGCTTCGCCCTCAGGGAGGCCGGTTTCGAGACCGTGATGGTCAATTCCAACCCGGAAACCGTGTCGACCGACTACGACACGAGTGACCGGCTGTATTTCGAGCCGCTGACGCTCGAGGACGTCCTCGAAATCTACAAGCAGGAGGGGTGCTTCGGGGCGATCGTCCAGTTCGGGGGGCAAACCCCACTCAATCTCGCTTCCTCCTTGAAGGCGAACGGAGTGAACATCATCGGCACTTCCCCCGAGAGCATCGAGGTCGCCGAGGATAGGAAGCTGTTTGCCGCCGTCCTAGACAAGCTCGGCCTCAGGCAGCCCGCCAACCGGACTGCGCTCAGCGAGGGCGAGGCGGCCGCGTTTGCGATGGAAGTCGGCTATCCGGTGCTGCTCCGCCCGTCCTTCGTCCTGGGCGGCCGGGGCATGTTCATCTGCTACAACGCCGACGAGTTGAAAGGCGTCGTGCGCCAGGTCTTTGACGTCATGCCGGGCAAGCCCGTTCTCATAGACAAATTCCTCGAGGACGCGATCGAGCTGGACGTCGACTGCCTGAGCGACGGGGAGACGAGCATCATCGGAGGTATGCTCGAGCACATCGAGTTCGCCGGAGTCCATTCGGGCGACGCCTCAATGGTGATGCCGCCCCACACTCTCGACAGCGCCATGCTCGCCAGGGTGCGCATTGCCACGCGAGCCCTCGCCCGCGAGCTCAAGGTGATCGGGCTCATGAACGTGCAGTTCGCAATCAAGCAGGACCAACTCTACATCCTGGAGGTGAACCCGCGCGCGTCCCGCACGGTGCCCTTCGTGGCCAAGGCGATCGGAGTCCCCCTGGCCAAGCTTGCGGCCAGGGTGATGGCGGGCGCCAAGCTTGCGGATTTGGGCTTTGTCCAGGAGGTGACGCCGAAGCACTGGTGCGTCAAGGAGGCGGTGTTCCCCTTCGCGCGTTTCCCGGGCGCCACGATCGCGCTCGGGCCCGAGATGCGCTCGACGGGCGAAGTGATGGGCCTCGACGACGATCTCGGCCTCGCCTTTGCGAAAGCCCAGGCCGCCGCCAGGCCTGGCCTGCCGACCCAGGGCAACGTCTTCCTCAGCGTCAAGGATGCGGACAAGGCCACGGCCATCGAGATAGCCCGCGACCTGGAAAGCTTTGGGTTTGCTCTCTATTCGACGAGCGGCACGGCGAAGTATCTCAACGACCACGGAGTCCAGGCGAAGCGGCTGGCCAAGCTGAGCGAGGGCCGGCCCAACGCCATCGACATGATCAAGAATGGACAGATCGCGATGGTCATCAATACTCCGAGCGGCATGATTCCCCGCCGCGACGAGAATGCCATCCGGGCGGCGGCCTACGCCCACAATATCTGCATCATGACGACGATCACGGGAGCCGAGGCGGGCGTGGAGGGGATTCGCGCCCTGCGCGAAAAGCCGCTCGGCGTGCGTCCGATCCAGAAGTACAGGGGCAATGTCGCTCCGGTTCCCTCCGATGCCTGAACCCGCCACGCTGACCGCGCTATTATCCGGCCCCGACCAACCCGGATTGGTCGCCCGCGTGGCCGGCTGGATTTTCGAAAGGGGCGGAAACATCCTCCATGCCGACCAGCACCGGGACATGGAAGCGGGCGTGTTTTTTCAGCGGATCGAGTGGGAACCCAAGCTGTCGGCTCCCCTTTCCGGCGCGGAGTCCGAAGCTTTCCGCCAATTCGCCGCTTCGCTTGGAATGACAGCGCGGGTGACCTCCTCCACCTACCGGCCGAAGGTGGCGATATTCGTGTCGAAGGCGGACCATTGCTTCCACGACCTTGCGCTTCGCTGGCGGGCCGGAGAATTCGAGGCCGATTTTGTCGCCGTCATATCGAACCACACCGACATCGCCGCTGCGGCGGCCGGCTACGGGCTTGCGTTTTTTCACATCCCCGTGGGTTCGGGAAACGCCTCGAAGGCGGCCGCGGAAGCGAAGCAGCTCGAACTGTTGCGCTCGCTCGACGTCGAACTCGTCATTCTCGCCCGCTACATGCAGGTGCTCTCGGCCGGTTTTCTTTCCTCGTTCAATCGGCCGGTCATCAATATCCATCATTCGTTCCTTCCGGCCTTCGCCGGCGGCCGGCCCTATTATCAGGCGCACGAGCGCGGCGTGAAGCTGATCGGCGCAACCGCCCATTACGCGACCGCCGAACTCGATGACGGCCCGATCATCCAGCAGGACGTCGTCCGGGTGACGCACCGCCACAGCGTCGCCGACATGGTCCGAAAAGGCCGCGACCTCGAGAAAACGGTCCTCGCCCAGGCCGTTCGATGGCACCTCCAAAGCCGGGTGCTCGTGTACGGCCGCAAGACGGTCGTTTTTGACTGAGAACGCCGGAGCGGGCGCAGATTCGCTGTTTACACGCCCCGGGCGACTTGCTTTGCTGGCTCTTTTCCCAACGCAGAACCTCGTTTCATGCCCACACCCGCCTCTCCATCGAATCCGAAGCTTCCCGGCGACTCTCCGCAAGGCGGGACAAAGCCGGCCGGAGCCGAGAACCCCGTCCATTCGCCGATCGACGAGCCGCTGCTCGCCTTTTGGAAGAAAAACGGCCAGGCCATCCTCGTTCTTGTCGGACTCGTGATTCTGTTTTATGTCGGCAAGGGCGGCTGGGATTATTTCGCAAGACAGCAGGAGGAAGGCATCCGGAAGGAATTCGCGGAGGCGACCACGCCGGACAAGCTTCAGGCCTTTTCCGCGGCCCACCCGGACCACATTCTCGGCGGAATCGCCCAGCTCGTGATTGCCGACGGAGATTCCAAGGCTGGCCGCGCGCTAGCGGCCGTTAGCGGATACAGCCGGGCGTTCACCATTCTCAAGAGCGGCCCGCTGGCGGCCCGAGCCCAATTGGGCCTCGCCATGGCGAAGATCCAGTCGGGCGAAAAATCAGAGGGGGAGGCATCCCTGCACGCGCTGGCTGACGACGCGCATCAGTTTCAGGCAGTCCGGGCCGAGGCGCTCTTCCAGCTCGCGAGCCTCGCCGCCTCGGCTGGCAACGGGGAAGAAGTCCAGCGCCTGGCCATGCAGCTGATGCAGATCGATCCAAGCAGCCCCTGGGCCCAGGAGGCCTTCGCCCTGGAGGCCGAGATGCCTCCTTCGGCGCCTCGCGCGCCGATGGTTGCTCCCGCCAAGCCGGCGTTTTCATTGAAGCCGGGCGGCCCGTGACGCGCCTGGGGGGGACCGATCGACGCCGACACGAATGAAAACCCCGGCCTACGCGTTGGAGTTTGAGGTGCCCTTGCGCGAGCTGGCCAGGCAGCTGGACGAGCTGCGCCAGCGCTCGCTCGAGACGAACGAGGACCTTTCCCGGGAAATCAAGGCGATGGAGGAGCGGATCGAAAAGCTCCAGACGCAGATCTATTCCGGGCTTACGGCCTGGCAGCGCGTGCAGATAGCCCGGCATCCCGCGCGGCCGTACGCGCTCGATTACATCGGGCAGATCTTCGAAGGTTTCCAGGAGCTGCACGGGGACCGCCAGTTCAGCGATGACCGGGCGATGATCGGAGGCACCGCATTTCTCTCCAGCCGGGCGGTCATGGTGATCGCGCACCAAAAGGGCCGCGACACAAAGGAGAAGATCAGCCGCAATTTCGGGATGCCGCACCCCGAAGGCTACCGAAAGGCCCTCCGGCTGATGCGAATGGCCGAAAAGTTCAAGCTTCCGGTGATCGCGCTCATCGACACCCCGGGGGCGTTTCCGGGAATCGGTTCCGAAGAACGGCACGTTTCGGAGGCGATCGCCGTCAACCTTCGGGAAATGGCAATGCTCGAAACACCCACGATTTCGGTCGTCGTGGGCGAGGGGGGATCCGGCGGGGCGCTCGGGATAGGCGTCACCGACCGCGTGCTGATGTTCGAGAACAGCTACTACTCCGTCATTTCCCCGGAAGGATGCGCAGCAATTCTCTGGAAGGACGGTTCGGCGGCTCCGAAGGCGGCGGAGGCCCTGAAGCTCGGCGCCCTCAAGCTGCGCGAACTCGGGGTTGTCAACGAGGTGATCGCCGAGCCGCTGGGCGGCGCGCATCACGATCCGGCCACCGCCGCCGCCGCGCTCAAGAAGTGCTTGCACCGGCATTTGGCCGAACTATCGAAGCAATCCTTGCCGGATCTGCTGGAGGCCCGCTACAACCGCTACCGGCACCTGGGTGTTTACGAGGAAGCCGGCGTAATGAAGAGCTAATCCGTCCGCAGGGTCTTCCAGATTGCAAGGCAGTCGGCGATCAGGCTGGGAAGCTCGGGCAGGGGAACCATGTTCGGTCCGTCGCTAATGGCGTGATCGGGGTCCGGGTGGGTTTCGATGAAAAGGCCGTCGGCTCCCGCAGCCAACGCGGCGCGGGCGAGCGGCGGGATGAATTCTCGCTGGCCGGAGCTCCGGCCGTCCCCGGCTCCGGGCAGCTGGACGCTGTGGGTGGCGTCGAACACGACCGGGCGCCCGTTTTGGCGCATCAGGGCGAAGGATCGCATGTCGACGACCAAGTTCTGATATCCGAAGGTCGTTCCGCGCTCCGTCTGCCAGATCTCGACGGCGCCCCCCTTCTTGAGCTTCCCGGTCACGTGCACCATCTCCTGCGGCGAAAGAAACTGGCCCTTCTTGACGTTGACGGCCCTTCCGGAGGCCGCCGCCGCGAGAAGCAGATCCGTCTGGCGGCAGAGAAAAGCGGGAATCTGGATCACATCGCAGACGGCGGCCACCGCCTGCATCTGCCCCGTCTCATGCACGTCCGTCAGCACGGGGAATCCGAATTCCTTCTTTATCAAAGCGAGGAGCCTCAGGCCCTCGGCGAGTCCCGTTCCCCGCTCGCCGGCAAGCGATGTCCTGTTGGCCTTGTCAAAGGATCCCTTGAAGACAATGCGAAGCTCCGGGTGGGCGCGGCCCAGACTCTTAAGTGCGCCCGCGACCGCCCGGCAGACGCCCTCGTTCTCGAGCGAACAGGGGCCGGCGATCAACAGCAGCTTTCCGGGATCGAAAATCATCGCTTTTTGAATTTGATGGTTGCGGCGACGAACGCGGCGAAAAGCGGATGCGCCTTGTTCGGCTTGGACTGGAACTCGGGGTGGAACTGCACCGCGACAAACCACGGATGGTTCTTGAGCTCGATGATTTCAACGAGATTGCGGCGCGGGTTGATTCCGCTGACGACGACGCCGGCCTTCTGAAGCTGCGCCACGTACGCGTTGTTGACCTCGTACCGGTGGCGGTGGCGCTCCCGGATGCTCGCCGCACGGTAGGCCCGTGCGGCGTGGGTTCCCGGTGTGATCGCGCATTCATAGCTGCCCAGCCGCATGGTTGCGCCCTTGTCGATGATCTTCTTCTGCTCCTCCATCATGTTGATGACGGGATGGCGGGCCTGCGGGTCGAACTCGGTGCTGTTGGCCCCCGGCAGCTTGAGCACGTTTCGGGCGAACTCGATGACTCCGATCTGAAGGCCCAGGCAAAGTCCAAAATACGGCAGCTTGTGTTCGCGGGCCCAGCGCGCGGCCGCTATCTTTCCCGCCGTTCCCCGGTCGCCGAAGCCGCCCGGGACGAGAATTCCGTCGAGGCCCCGCAGCTTCGCGAGCCCTCCGCTTTTTTGAAGATCCTCGGCGTCGATCCGGCGGACGTTCACCTTGCAATTGTTCGCGATGCCAGCGTGGGTGACCGACTCGTAGACGGATTTGTAGGCGTCCTGTAGCTCGATGTATTTTCCGACGACTCCGATCGTCACTTCATGGCTCGGATTGAGGATGCGTCGGACGATCTTCTCCCAGATGTTTTCCTTGGGTTGGGGAATCTTCAGGCCGAACAGGTCGAGGACGAGTTCGTCCATCCCCTCCTTTTGCAGCGCCAGGGGCAGTTCGTAGATCGAATGGTCGACGTCGCGGCATTCGATGACGGCCTTCACCGGAACATTGCAAAAAAGGCTCAGCTTGTCGCGCAGGTCGTTATCCAGAGAGTGGTCGCAGCGGCAGACGAGGACATGGGGCTGGATGCCGATCTCTCTCAGCTTGGCGACGGACTGCTGCGTCGGCTTGGTCTTGAGTTCGCCGGCGGCGGCAAGGTAGGGAACGAGCGTGACGTGGATGAAGACGACGTCCTTCGGGCCCGCCTCGTGGGCGAATTGCCGCATGGCCTCGAGAAAAGGAAGCCCCTCGATGTCTCCCGTCGTCCCTCCGATTTCGGTGATGAGAACATCGACGTCCTTTCCGCCCGCGTAGATCCGCTCCTTGATCTCGTTCGTCACGTGGGGAATCACCTGGACGGTTTTTCCGAGATAATCCCCCCGGCGTTCCTTCTGGATCACGCTCTCATAGACCTGGCCGGACGTGAGGCTGTTGAGCCGGGACAGCTTACCGCTCGTGAAGCGCTCATAGTGGCCCAGGTCGAGGTCGGTTTCAGCTCCGTCCTCCAGGACATAGACTTCCCCGTGCTGGAACGGGCTCATGGTCCCCGGATCGACGTTCAGATAGGGGTCGAATTTTTGGATTCTCACCCGCAGACCCCGCATCTCCAGCAGTGCGCCCAGCGCCGCCGCAGTGAGCCCTTTGCCCAGCGAGGAAACCACGCCTCCCGTCACGAAGATATACTTCATCCGCGAGGATTAAAATGCAGCCGTTCGCCGCGCAAGCCTTTGTCGAGGTCTCCGAGCTACTTTAGGAACGTCATTACGGCCCAGGCGAGGCCGCCCGCGAGCACGCCGATCAGGACGAGCCATAGCATCCATTTGAGAAGTTTTGCCACGATCCAGATGAGCGCCGCCGCCACGAGGGTCGCCACGGCGATGACAAGCCACCGCGGGTAGGCCGACACCGAATCGATGATCGTCTGCGATGTCATGCGGGCACTCCAAACGATCCGGCTCCGGGTGGCAAGACCCTGCAAGCAAAACGCGGCAGTGTCCCGCCGGTTGCCTTACAAATCTTTTAGAAAAGCCGATACGCCGGGAGGTCGACGATGCCGCGACTGCTCAGCGCTTGGATGAGCGAATCTTCCCGAACCTCAGGGAACCGGCGACTGCGGCAAGGCCGATCAGGAGCAACATCCACGATTCCGTTGCGTCCGGAGTCGAGAAGCCGCCGTCGGGCCCGAACTTTTCGTCGGGCCCAATTCCGCCGGAAGTGTCGATCGAGTACGTGTCGTTCTGGAAGCCGGACCCAAATTCATTGAAATCCAGAAAGTGGTTGAGATTGTTCAAACCATCGGCGGAGAAAGCGTTCACGCTGACGCCGGGCTGGAAATCAAATACAATATTCGCGTCGTCGACTTGAACCGCCGCTCCATTGTCCAACTCAAGGTGGCCGATTGTGAAGCCACCCGAGCCATTGGAGTCTATGTCGAAGATGATCGTTCCGCCTGTCTGGGTGTAATTGCCCTGGACATCAATTAGCCCGCTGCCGACGTCCAGCGTTCCGTTATCTTGCACAGTGAGATTGCCTATTACCGTTCCATCGCCGCCAAATGTGCCGCCGTCGATATTGATGTCGTTGCCCGGATCGAAGGTTCCGCCGTTTTCCAGCAACAGCGAGCCGCCCGTTTGCGTGTACTTGCCCAGCACGTCAAAATTGGCCGAAGGGCCATCTACAGTAATATTGCCGCTGTTGGATGCATTGCCACTGATCGTGATCGAGCCGGTTCCATCGATCTCGGTCGATCCGCCAGACTGTTGAACAAAGCTTCCGACTCCCTTGATGGAGGCCCCGCTGGCGACGACCAGGGAAGCTCCCGAGTTCACGTCCAAGGCGGAGGTGTTTTTAAGAGAGCCTCCGCGGCCGATCTCCAGGGTGCCGCCGTTGACGGTCGTGGCTCCGGTGTAGGTATTGGCGCTTGTGAGCACGTTGAATCCGGCTGTATTGGTGACCCGGGTCGTGCCCGTGATCGAGATCGCTCCGCCGGCGGAGGTCCCGTTGCGCGTGAAATAGGTGGGGGCGGAGGAGCCGCTGGCGGTGTTAAATTGGATTGTTCCGCTGCCGCTTCCGGTCGTTACGCTGGCCGCATCGAGGATACCCGCGGACGCAGCGGGACCGCCGGCCGCTCCGCCGATATTCAACACTCCAACTCCGGTGCTGCCGTGCGCCAAGGCGACGGTCCCCGTCCCATTTTTGGCGGTCGCTTCGCCGCCTTTGCTGAGAGTAAGAGTGCCGGTGCCGGAGGAGCCTACATTCAGATTTCCCGAATTGGTCCAGGTACTGCCTTTGCCGTCGACCGCGACATTTCCAGAGCCGCCCGCGGCATTGCCGATGTATCCTGTGGTATCAGCAACCGAACCGCCGCCGGAAATAGTTAAGGAGCCTGCGCCGGAGGAGCCCACGGTCAGGCTGCCGGAATTCGTCCATTTGCTGCCGGTGCCATCGACAGTGACCGCACCGCTGCTGCCTGCGGCGCTGCCAATCGTTCCGGAAGTGTCTTCTACCGTGCTACCGCCGGCGATCTTGAGGGTGCCTGTGCCCGATTTGCCCACGGTCAGGCTGCTGGAATTATTCCAGGTGCTGGCGCCACCGATCGTCACGGCGCCGGAGCTGCCGGTATTATTACCGACATAGCCAGCGGTATCGGCAACCGAACCGCCGCCCGAGATGGCCAGTGAGCCAGCGCCTGAATTGCCGACAAGAAGGCTTGCCGAGTTGGTCAAGTTGCTGCCTTTGCCATCGACGGTAACGGTGCCGGAGCTGCCCGTCGCATTGCCAATATAGCCGGTCGTATCCGTGACCGAACTAGCACCGGAGATTGTGAGGGAGCCGGTGCCTGAGTCGCCGATAACCAGGTTTGACGAGTTGGTCCAGGTGCTCGCGGATTTGACACTCACCTGGCCGATCGACCCCTTCGAATTATCGATGTAGCCGGTGGAATCGGCAACCAAGCCGCCGTTGGAAACCGTGAGGGAGCCGGTGCCGGAGTTGCCGACGTACAGGTTGCCGGAATTAGTCCAAGCGCTGCCGGAGCCATCGACAGCGACATTTCCGGAGCTGCCCGCCGCATTGCCGATGTAGCCGGTGGTATCGGAAACCGAACCGCCGCCGGAAACCGTGAGGGAGCCTGCGCCGGAGGAGCCGACGGTCAGGCTGCTCGAATTCGTCCATTTGCTGCCGGTGCCATCGACAGTGACCGCACCGCTGCTGCCTGCGGCGCCGCCAATCGTTCCGGAAGTATCTTCTACTGTGCTGCCACCCGCGATCTTGAGCGCGCCTGTGCCCGATTTGCCCACGGTCAGGCTGCTGGAATTGGTCCATTTGCTGTTGGCGCCATCGACAGTGACCGCACCGCTGCTGCCTGCGGCGCTGCCGATTATTCCGGTAGTGTCTTCGACTTTGCCGCCACCCGTGATCTTGAGAGTACCCGTTCCCGCACTGGCCACGGTCAAACTGGCGGAGTTGTTCCAAGTGCTGCCAGATCCGCCGACCGCGACGGTACCGTTGCTGCCCGCCTTGTAACCGATGTTGCCACTAGTATCGGCAACCAAGCCGCCACCGGAAACCGTGAGCGAACCGGTGCCGTTATCCCCTATGAACAGGGTGCTGGAATCGCTCCAATCGCTGCCGTTTCCTGCAATCGTAACCGCGCCGGAGCTGCCGGCGTTGAGGCCCACGAAACCTTCGGCGCTGGAAAGGATTCCTCCATTGCTGATTGCAAGCGAACCCTTGCCGGTTTTTCCAACGACAACATTAGGTGCCGAAGTGTAGTTGCCGCCAAAAGTTACCTGGCCCCGTCCAACATCCGCCATTCCGATGGCGAGAGGAAACCACACGCCCAGGAGACGGCAAAGTCCGGGGAAAGAAAAAGAGCGGAGCAATGGGCCGAGATTCTTCTTCATGGATAGCGTGAGGTAAGGTTGGCCGGTTGAAGGGAGGGGGTAATATTTAGCAGATTACACACCAACGACTTAAAACAATCAGAGATAATTATCCGTGAAATCGTAAATAATTTTACAACAATATATTATAAAACCACGAAATGAAACGTATTAATGATAGATATTAAGAACAATTTGGTATTTCGTAAGAAAACCCGACAACTCATTTTGATTGGCATACACTCGCATCCAGAAATCTGGATGGGATCGGGCCAGGGCGATCGCCTGGAAATAGGTTGCTCCAAGATCGCACGCCGGCCAACTCCAGAGTGTGCAATCCAAGCCGCAACTTCTTGCGTGGCTGACCTGCGACGCCGCCCATGTCGACCCCAGCTCGGGAAAATACACGATTCTGGGAGTATTCTCGAACATCAAGGCGCACCGTTTCCCGGTGACGCATCCGTTGATGGTGTGGTTCCTGACTTTGACGGACGTGGCTCCAGGCCAGCACAAGATGCGGATCTCGATGGGAATGAATCCCACGCAGATGCAGCCGCTGCTCGAGCGTCCTTTCGAGTCCCAAAGCCCGTTGCACCGGATCAACCTGATCAACGAAATCCGCAACCTGAGCTTCCCCCAAGCGGGCGACTATTCGATCATGATCGAGATCGACGACGAGCCGCTGCTCGCGACGAACCTGACCGTGAGCCAATAACCCGAAATTCCCATGCCTTCCCACTATCCCCGGACTGCCAAGCCGGCCTTGATCATCGGTTCGGTCGCAATCGACAGGATTGCGACCTCCGTGGCGCAAAGCGGAGACATCCTCGGCGGGGCGGCGACCTATGCCTCGATCGCCGCGAGCTATTTCGCTCCGGCGCGGCTTGTGGGCGTCGTCGGGACGGATTTTCCGAAAAGGTTCGTGCAAAGGCTGCGAAGGCACGGGATCGACCTCGCCGGCCTCCAGGTGGATCCCAAGGGGAAGACCTTCTTCTGGTCGGGCCGGTACGGGGAGAATTTCGACCGCTGCGAGAATCTCGTGACGGAGCTCAATGTCTTCGAGAAATTCTCGCCGATCGTGCCGGCTGAGTATGCGGACAGCCGATACGTGATGCTTGGCGCCATCCTTCCGGCCCTCCAGCACCGGGTCATGGACCAGGTGTCGCGGAATGCGTTCGTCCTGGCCGACACGCGCAGCCTGTGGATCGAGGTCGCGCGACCGGAGCTGGAGCGGCTGCTGCCGCGGGTCGATCTCTTCGTCCTCAACGAGAACGAGGCGGAGGAATTGAGCGGGCAGAAGAACCTGATCGTCGCCGGCCGAAACATCCGGCGGATGGGCCCGCGCATTGTCATCGTGAAGAAGGGCTCCCACGG
>Ga0181529_10005021_pt1 | contig 13995 bp, 14 predicted proteins | sample PEATcosm2014_Bin_36_FD_119763 | JGI IMG/M metagenome (GOLD analysis project Ga0181529, IMG submission 119763) | Peatland microbial communities from MTU Mesocosm Facility, Houghton, MI, USA - PEATcosm2014_Bin10_30_metaG | ecosystem: Environmental > Terrestrial > Soil > Wetlands > Peat | place... | reverse complement strand
GAGTTCCGAAACGTAGCCGTACTCTGCCTGGATTTCCCGAAGAATTGGAATCAGCGCCGAGCGCTGGTTGTGGTGTTTTTCGACTGCATTAAAGATAAACTCTTTAACCGTCTCCTGGTCATTCAGGAGCATCGTGCGATCCTCCCCAAGTATTTATTCTCCCGATTTCTATAGCCAAGGCTGTGCCAATCGGCCAAACAGGGATTATACCCTACGGGACACTTCCGGAGGCCGGGCCCAACACAGGGATTCGCTTCGGTCCTGACCGCCGCCGGGCTTCAACGATTCTACGAACGACCGGCTGCAACAATCTCGCCCCGGTTCAGTCCAAATGTGCGTGCGCCTGCGCATTCCGCGCCCTGCCTGCGTATCCCGCGCGGTTTGACTCGGCGCTCGGGCGTGCCGTAAAATAAGGTTGCTCACCATCTCGCCCCTAAAGGAGCCTGTCTCTATGCGCTATTCCGCCCCGCCATACATGTACGACGTGCTGCCCTACGGCTCCGCCAGAGATCCGTGGCTCATAACGGCGCGCTGGCGGACCGTCGAGAGGCTCTTTCGCGACGTCTGCCGCAGGTTCGGATATCGCGAGATCCGCACGCCCATCCTCGAACAGACCGAGCTGTTCGAGCGCAGCATCGGAGAGGCGACCGACATCGTCAGCAAGGAGATGTTCACGCTCAGTACGCCTGGCGGACGCAGCCTCACGCTCAAGCCCGAGGGCACGGCCCCGGCTGTGCGAGCCTGCATCGAGCACAAGCTGTTTAACGAGCATCCCGTGCTCAAGCTCTACTACATCGGCCAGAACTTCCGGTACGAGCGCGGCCAGCGCGGCCGCTATCGCCAGCATCAGCAGCTCGGCGTGGAGGTGTTCGGAGTTGCGGACCCGGCCGTCGACGCCGAAGTGATCCTGCTCGCCATGCGCTTTTTCGAGGAGCTGGGGATCTCCGGACTGGAGCTGCGCATCAACTCCGTCGGCACGGCCCAATCGCGTCCGCGCTATCGCGAGGCTCTGCGCGACTTCGTGCGGCCGTTCCTCGGGGAGATGAGCGAGGAGGGCCGGATGCGGTTCGAAGTGAATCCCCTTCGGATGCTGGATACGAAGGACGAGAAGGATCTGTGCCTGCTCGAGGGCGCGCCGGCCCTGGTCGACTACCTTGACGATGAGAGCCGCCTCCACTTCGAGACTCTGCAGTCCTATCTCTCCGCTGCCGGCCTCTCCTACGTTATCGATAACCGCCTGGTGCGCGGATTCGACTACTACACGAAGACGGCGTTCGAGATCGTCGCGACAGATCTCGGCTCTCAGAACGCCGTTTGCGGAGGCGGCCGCTACGACGGTCTCGTCGAGGAGTGCGGCGGCCCGTCGATCCCCGGAATAGGCTTCGGGCTGGGCACGGAGCGCTGCCTCATCGTGCTCGATCAGCTCGGGATCTCGCTGCCGGTCGAGGACGAGCGTCCGTTCGCGTTCATCGTCACAATAGGCAAAGAGGCCCTGGTTCGCCCTGCGGCCGTCAGCCTGCTCGGCCGCATCCGCGCGGCGGGCGTCTCGGCCGACATGGCGTATGCCGGCCGCAAGATGCCGCAGCAGCTCAAGCGCGCCGACGACCTCGGCGCTCGGTACACGCTGATCCTGGGAGACGGCGAGGTCGAGCGCGGCGTGGCCGGCCTCCGCAGCCAAGCCACCAAAGAGCAGCGCGACGTGCCGCTCGCCGACCTTCCCGGCCTGCTGAGGACGATGCAGAGCGAGCAGGCGACAGGAGGCGAGCAGATATGACGAGCGGAGGGCAGGGATCCGATCGGAATGCAGCCTCGCGGCCGTCGGGCCCGAGCGACGAGGCTGACGCCCGGATGGTGGACGTCTCCGGCAAGCCTGAGACGGCGCGCCGGGCGGTCGCCTCCGGCGCGATCCTGCTCTCTCAGGAGACCGTTCGGATGCTCCGGGACGATGCCGCGCCAAAGGGCGACGCGCTCAACGTGGCGCGCATAGCCGGCATCCAGGCAGCCAAACGGACCGGCGATCTCATTCCTCTCTGCCATCCGCTTCCCATCACGCACGCCGCGGTCGACCTTGCGCTTTCCGACCGCGGAGTCGAGATCGAAGCCGAGGTGGCAGTCGTCGGCAGAACGGGCGTCGAGATGGAGGCGCTGACGGCGGTGGCCGTGGCGGCGCTGACGATCTACGACATGGTGAAGTCTGTGGACAGGTCCGCCGTAATAACCGATATCCGCCTCCGGTGCAAGTCCGGTGGCAAAACGGACATCACGCTTTCATGATCGCAGCGTACAGGCATGCGGGCGAGGCGACGGGCGAGCGGCTTCGGGCCGGGACCGGCGCTTCGCCGCGGCTCGACTCACCGAAACGGCTGCCGGAGATGGGGTGCGCGGTGAACATTCGGCGACGCTTTGCGTCAACAAGACCGGATAGTTGGCCGTGGGCGATAGGCGGCAAGCGGATCCGGCGAGAAGAGGATCGGGGCGTCGGGAGCCGATCATGTTCACTACAGGGAGTGCGGTGATGCACGCCGACCTGACACTGGTGCGCCGCGCTCAGGCGAACGACCGCGCCGCGTTCAACGAGATCGTGCTGCGCTACAAGTCGAAGGTTTACAACTTCATTGCGCGCATGGTTCCCAGCGCTCAGGATGCCGAGGATCTGACTCAGGAGACCTTTGTTCGGGCCTATCTCAGCATCCGGTCGTTCCAGAGCCGGGCCAGCCTGAACACGTGGCTCTTTCGGATCGCCACGAACCTGTGCATCGACTACAGTCGTAAGAACAAGAAGACGGCCGGGCTGACGACCTCGCTCTCGGCCGATTCGGATGAGGACGACGAGCGGGAGATACCGGACGCGGTCTACGATCCGCAGCGCATTCTGCTCAACAAGGAGCTTGGCGCACAACTCGAACAGGCGCTTCTGGAGCTGCCGGAGAAGCTGCGGACGGTCGTGCTGCTGTACGATATCGAAGGGCTGCCGTACGACGAGATCGCGTCGATCGTGGGCGTGCCGCTTGGAACGGTGAAGTCCAGGCTGTTCAACGCGCGAACTGCGCTCAGACAGAGGCTTTCGCCCTATCTTGTGGCTTGAACTTGAATGTAGTTTGCGAGATACGAAGATGAGCACACGATTAAACGAGAACGGGCCCGGCTGCGGGCCGGCCCGCGAGCTGCTGAACGGATTTCTGGACAACCGGCTGTCGGCCCGGCAGACCTGGGTTCTTGAGAAGCACCTGGCGGACTGTCCGGCCTGCGCGCAGCTTGCGCGGCAGATGGAGCAGACCGTCTCTCTTCTGCGCCAACTCGATCGCCGCGACACATCCGATTTCTTCATGGCGAACCTGCACGCGCGGCTGGATGCCGAAGAGGCGGCGAGCCCGGCCAGGAGATCCCCCATCGCCGCAATCCGGGAGTGGCCGACGCTCTTCCTGGAGACGCTCGACGCGAGGCGTTGGCCGGCCGTCGGGCTGGGCCTCGCGCTCACCGCGCTAGTTGCCCTGCTTCTCATGCCGCAACAGGGCCCCGTGCCCGTGCCGGAGACACAGCCGGCAGCGCCTCAAGCCTCCATTAACCAGCCGCTGCGGCGCAACGTGGCGCTTTCCGCCGCCAATCCGCTCGACGACCCGGCAGCCGCCAACCTCCTGGCAAACGTAGGCGAGTCCGGCGGCGCGACCGACGCCGAACAGACGCAGGACTGATGGACGTCGCGCGATACTTTATGATCCGCATCTGCGAAACAGTCGACCGTATCGAGGGCCGGCCGGCTCCGGCCCTCCGCATCTCCTGCAGGCGCGCGCCGCTCATCGGTACCGTGCTCGCGATCTGCGCTCTGTGCAGCGCACCGGTCACGGCGCGTCAGATCCCACACTTCCGCCGGCCGCCGTCTCAGCATGCGGCCATCCCGAACGCCGATCCCGTCGCGATGGACCTGCTCCACAAGATGGTCGCACCTTCCGCTCCCTATGCCGGCGAGCAGGTGACCGAGCGGCGCGGCGCGGTTTCTCACCAGCGCGTGGAAGGAGACGAGCGCGGCCGGGTGAGGATGGACTTCCGCGATCCGGCCCAGCTCAGCGGCGACGTGATGCTGATTTCGCCTCACAGGTTTCGCAACTTCCACCGCAGCACGAACACCGTCGATATTGCGCTATGGCCGAGTCACCGCGATCCGGTCGAGGGGCTGCAGCGCCTGCTCGGCGCGCTGAGGCACGGCAGGATCGTCGTGCAGAGAACGGGCGACCAGGTGATTGCAGGCCGAAGCGCGGTCATCGTGCAGATCTCGCCGGCCGGCGCGGACCTCGGCCGAGAGGGCCGGCAATACACGTTCTGGATCGATCCGGCGACCGGAATCAAGCTGAAGCAGGAGGTTACCGGTCCGCACGGGCTGATTTCCCGGTCATCGTTCACTAGCATCGTCGTGGGTCCCCAGGCTAACGTCTCTCCGAAGGACTTCGAGCCGGCCTTCGTGCAGACGGCGCAGCCGAACCTGATATTTCCGCCCAACGCGCAGGAGTTCGGCTCGATGGACGCGGCCCGTCCGCTCCTGCCTTTCGTTCCCCAACAGCCCGCCTCGGTACCGGCGGGATTCAAGGTCGCGCACGTCTGGGTCTTTCCGGATGCGGGTCCGCACGACCACAAGCACGGTCCCGGTCCGAGCGGCGACGCTCACACGGCCGTCCTGATCCGCTACTCGAACGGCCTCGAGCATTTCAACCTCTACGAGCATTTGGCCAGGGCTCATCCCCAGCGCCCACACTCTTTTCACTCGCCGGACAGCGGTCCGTCGAGGCGCAGCGTGCAGCGCTGGCGCGTGACGATGCTCGACGGGCGCGAACTTGAGATCGTCTACATCGGCGTTCTCCCGCACGAACAGACCGAGCTCATCCACAACTCCCTCAGGTAGCCTGCGCTTAGCCACACGCAGCCAGAGCCGGCTCCCGGCATCGCCCGGGCCGGATGGGGTCTGCCGATTCTTCCAGAATCCCCATCGAAAACTTGCATCCGGGGATAGGCGGGCATGTATATCCACCGATCCGGCTGCATATGCTTATCCGGCCGGGCATCCGCGGCACGCGCCGGATTCGTGCGGCTGGAGACGCAGGAAATACGGGGCCGGTTCCGAAATCTGAGAATGCGATTGTTACTGAATCAAGACTTCCGAGGCGATCAGCATGTCGGACTCGTTCGAGCAGCAAGAGTGGGTCAAGTTCGGAGTGGCTGCGGAGCTGGCAAAGCAGTACGCCGCGGATCAGAAGCTCTTTCTAGACCTGTTCGCAAAGACGATGGAGGCGGCTCTGCCCGGGCAGACGGAGATCGGCCGGCAGGGCGGCCTGTTCAGCAAAAAGACGATCCAGCGTGTAACGGTAACCCTGGGCGAGAATCGCTATTCTCTCGAAGATACGGGCCGCGGCTTGTTGCGCGCTACGCGGACGCACATCGTTCGCGGTATCGCTCTGAAGACGGAGGAGACGCCGGTCGAAGACTGGATCCGCGATCTGGGAGAGGCGCTGGACGCGCAGGCCCAGACCAGCGCCGCCGCTCGTGAGGCGCTTGCGCGCCATCTGGGGACCTTCTAATGAGACTATTCGGCCTCGGCAGACAGGATGAGAGCGACGAGGCGCGGCAGCGGCGAGAGGCCAGCGAGCGCAGCCTCGACGCAGGAGGCCTGCCCCTCAACGCGATCGACAGGCTTAACGAGCAGGTCCGCAAGCAGGGCACGGACCGGCACTTCTTCACCAGCAACCTGAGCGTCAACGAGCTCGCGCTGCTCGGTCAGAGCGGCTTCGAACCGCTCGGACAGGTGATGGGAAGCTCGGTCTACCACGTCGGCTTCCAGTGGATGCCGGGCTGGTCCGGCGCGTCGGGCGAGCTCGCCGTGTTAACCGAGGCCTTCTTCAACGCGCGGCATCTCGCGCTCGGCCGCCTCAGGCAGGAAGCCGCTCTCCTCAAAGCCACCGGCGTCGTCGGCGTGCGTCTGGAGCACAAGCAGTACGATTGGGGCATGAGCCTGCTCGAGTTCGCGGCGGTCGGCACGGCCATACGCGAGCGTGACGTCTCTCCCGCCGCCGATGCCGAGCCGTTCCTTTGCGATCTGTCCGGCCAGGATTTCTGGACGCTCCGACAGGCCGGCTTTCGTCCGGTGGGCGTGGCCGTCGGCAACTGCACCTACTACCAGGTGCCGACCTGGAATACGCAGAGCGTGATGCAGTCCGGAATCTTCGGCGGATGGAGCAACCAGGAGCTGCCGGATTATACCCAGGCCGTATACAACGCGCGTTCGCTCGCCGTCGGCCGAATGGAGTCCGAGGCGCGCGCTGCGGGCGCAACCGTCGTTCTTGGGGCGGATGTCAGCGTAGAGATGACGCCGCACGAGGTCGAGGGAAACAACCAGCGCCGCATCGACATGCTTCTCCACTTCACCGCCATCTCTACCGCGGTCGCGCCCTACTCCGGCAGATGGCCGCTCTTCCAGCTCACGACCACCGTCTCTTTAGGAGAATGACCATGCCATACACACCGGGTTCCGAGGAGGGTTTGCCCGCAGCGGCGCGCCAGCGCCTGCTGGATATGCGCGGCGGAGCGGGCAAGCGCCCCCTATTTACCAGCGATCTCTCCGTCAATGAATTCCTCCTGGTGCGCGAGGCCGGCTTCGATCCCATCGGGCTCGTGATGGGAAGCAGCATCTATCACATCGGTTTCCAGTTCTCCGGCTTCTATCAGAGCCAGGAGATGGAGGTGCTCACGCAGGCCATGTACGAGGCGCGGGAGCTTGCCATGACGCGCATGGAAGAGGAGGCCGACGTGCTCGGCGCGGACGGCATCGTCGGAGTCCGCCTCGACGTGACCCGCTACGAGTGGGGCGAGAACCTCGCGGAGTTCATGGCTATCGGAACGGCGATCAAGCACCGGCAGGGCGAACGCTACCGCACTCCGGACAATCGCCCCTTCACGTCGGACCTGAGCGGACAGGACTTCTGGACTCTCCTGCGCACCGGCTACCGGCCGATCTCGCTCGTTATGGGCAACTGCGTCTACCACGTCGCGCACCAGGGTCTGCGCCAATCTCTGAAGCAGGTCGGCCGCAACACGGAGATGCAGAACTACACCCAGGCTCTCTACGACGCTCGCGAGTTGGCCCTGTCTCGAATGCAGGCCGAGGCGGAGGCGGAGAGCGCGGAGGGTATCGTAGGCGCGCAGGTGAAGGAGAGCAGCCACGGCTGGGGCAGCCACGTCATCGAGTACTTCGCCGTCGGAACGGCCGTCGCGTCGATCTCGACGGATCACTCGGTCCCCGCGCCGTCTCTAATCCTGCCTCTGAGCGGATAGGCCCGCCTGACATCCGCCCCCTCGTCACGTGGGGAAGAGGGCGCTGCGCGGCGGGCGATCGCGCGCGAACTGAGGGCTAAGGGCATTGATCCAGAAGTTGCTGCGCTCACGTCGGACTGAAGACCGCATCCAGGGCGTGAACCGCCTTATACGATCCGACATTCCTGAGCGCCAGGGCCTGCTGCTCGCCGCGCTTTCCGACCGGTCCAGCTATGTCGCCGCGCTCGCGGCTGAGGAGCTTGGCCGGTCTGCCGACCTGGCGGGCGCGCGCGCCATGGTCGAGCGCTTCGAATTCCTGAGCGAGGATGGCCCGACGCGGGATCCGGGCTGCCACGTACGCGCTCACCTGGCGTTCGGATGCGGAAGGCTCGAGTACCAGGGCGCGGTCGATGCGCTGCGCGTCGGGATTCGAACCGTTCAGATCGAGCCGGTGGCCGGCGTCCCGTTCGACACAGGCGCTCATCTGCGCGCCAACTGCGCGCTCGCCCTTGCCCAGCTTCACGCGCCGGACGCCCTTCGCGACATCTCTCTCGTTCTCTTCGAGACCGATCCGAAGCTGCTTGCGCACGAACCGTCCACAGGCGGTTACGACTATCGAACGAGCGGCGCGCGCAAGGCGGCGGCGCAGGCTCTGCGGAGGCTCGGCGATCCCAACGTCGTCGTTCCGCTGACGCTCAAGCTCAAGATAGGCGATCGGGACTCGCCGGACGTACTTCAGGAGTGCATTCAGACCCTCGCGGAGTTGGAGGACCCGCGCCTCGTCGAGATCGCCGGTCCCTATCTGAGCGCCTCAGATCCCCATCTCGCCGCATACGCGGGCCTGATGCTGGCGCGCACGCGGGATCCGCAAGTCGTCCCGCTGCTTCTCGGCGCCGCGCAGAGGCTGACGGACGAGCCGCTCGAGGCGGTCCTCATTGCGCTTGGTTCCATGCGCATTCCGGAGTCGGATCGGGCGCTGGAGGCTCTCCGCCACGACGATCGCCGCGCCGTCAGAGCTGCCGTCGCCTCCCTCCGCGCAGAACAGGCAGATCAGCCGGAGGCGAGCGCAGACTGGAGCCCGCCCTCCGAGCAGCTCCCCCTCCCTTGAAGTTTTCGCTCCGCGGAGTATACTAGAACAATGTCCGAAGACGTTGTCCCAACTCGCCGAAAGGCCCATCCGGAGGTGGAGACCGCGCATGGTACGCCGGTATCTGCGCTGTTCGGCGCGTTAGAGACGTTCCTCGCTTTTGTGGGCGAGACGTCGATCCTGGCGGGCCGGACTCTCCTGGAAATCGCCCGCGGAGGCGTGAAGTTCTCGGATCTCATCGCTCAAATGGCCTCCGTCGGCGCCGATTCGATCTGGATCGTACTCATAGTCACCACCGCGACAGGCGCTGTCTTCGCCTATTACGTTACCAATCTCTCGTTGGAGCTCGGGTACACGGCGTTCGTCGGCGGCGCGCTCGGTTACGGCTTCCTCAACGAGCTTGGCGCCGTGCTGGGCGGCGTCGCGCTCGCCGCCAGGGCCGGGGCGGCGATCGCCGCCGAGATCGGCACGATGGTGGTAACGGAACAGGTCGACGCGCTGCGGGCGATGGGCGTCTCGCCCATTCGGTTCCTGGTAGCTCCGCGCGTGCTGGCAGCGGTCATCATGTTGCCTCTGCTTACGGCTATCGCGGACGTTGCCGGAGTCTTCGGCGGGTACTATTTCGCACATCTCCGGGGCATCACAAAAATGGTATTCTGGTCGTCCGTGCACCAATTCGTCGGATCCGCCGACCTGATTCACGGACTTATCAAGGCCGTCGTATTCGGCTTCCTGATCGGAATCGTTGCCTGCCAGGAGGGCTTGAACACAAAGGGGGGAGCAACAGGTGTCGGCCGGTCGACGACAAGGTCGGTGGTCTTCTGCGTCATACTCATCTTTGTGAGCGACGTCTTTCTGACGCAGATGCTCGCAGGGCCGTCAGCCGCCGGCCAATAGTGCCGGCCATACGTCCGGACCTCGATTTGCCGATCGCCGTTCAGGATGCTCCTCTATTCGATCCGCCTATGAGCGCAATCTCGGTACGAAATCTGACCTACGAGTTCCCGCGAAAGCGCGTATTGACGGGCGTTAACCTCGACGTCGAGCACGGCGAAATCGTCTCGATCATGGGCTCGTCCGGCAGCGGTAAGACCACGCTGCTCAAGTTGCTCACCGGCCTGGTCAAGCCCACCGGCGGCCAGATATTGATCGACGGCGAGGACATCGTCCCGATGCCTGAGGCGCGGCTGGACGAGGTGCGCCTCAAACTCGGAATGGTGTTCCAATACGCCGCCCTGTTCGACTCGCTCTCGGTATACGACAATATCGCATTTGGAGTAGTACGACACCGCCGGCCGATGCGTCATGAGTTGGATAGACTTGTTAAGGACCGGCTGGCCGACGTGGGGCTGGAGGGCATCGAGAGGCTTCACCCCTCGGAGCTTTCCGGCGGCATGCAAAAGCGCGTGGGGCTGGCTCGAGCCCTCGCGATGAATCCCGCCATCGTATTCTACGACGAGCCGACGAGCGGACTGGACCCGATCTCGGAGTACAAGATCGACGCGCTGATCATGAGCACGCGCGAGCGCAAGCACGTGACATCCATCGTAGTCTCGCACCACCTGCCGTCCGTATTCCGAATATCGGATCGGGTCGCGATGCTTCATGCCGGGCGGATCGCGTTTATCGGCACGCCGGACGAGATTCGGACCTCAACGCTTCCGGAGATCCAGGCCTTCGTGCACCCTGAGACGCAGCAACCGTTTGCGGAACAGGAACTTGAGGATTTTGTATGACAAGAAGGAATGCAGCAAAGGTAGGCGCCTTCGTAATTGTCGCGATGGTCTCCTTCGTGTCAGGGTTCATGTACCTGTCGCACACCAATCCGAATAGCTACATTCTGAGAGTGGCATTCGACGACACCAAAGGTATCACGACGCAAGCGCCGGTGCGCATGCAGGGCGTCGAAGTCGGCGACGTCGAGAATATTCACCTGAATACGTCGCGCCATCCGTTCCGCCCCATAGTCGAGTTGCAGATCGACGACCGGTATAACATACCGGCCGACTCCAAAATCACGATAAGTACCGGAGTGCTCATATCCAACGCGCAGGTGGACATCACGCCCGGCGTCGGACCTGCGATCCCGCACGACACGAAGGAAGTACTTCAGGGTCAGGCAGGCGCGAGCGCGCTGGCGGAGCTCAGCCCGGAGCTCTCCGATACCGTCACCCGCTTCAACAAGACCTTCGACATGTTGAACCGGGATCTCGGCTCGCTCACTCACCGCCTCAACCGCGTGCTGGACCAGACCAGCGTATTGTTGGCGACGTCAAACCGGACGGTTAAGCACACTGACGACTTGATCGGCAATCCCAAGCTGAAGCGCGAGCTTATGGAGTCGGCCGACAATCTGAGAGCCGTTACGATGGACGCGCGCAAGACGGCCGACAGGATGAGCGAGGACCTTAAGACACTCGTAAAGAGCTCTCGCGGCAAGTTCGACGATCTGAGCGACAAGCTGCTCGATCTGCTCACCAAGGTGGGCAACACGGTGGACGAGGCCAACACGGTGGTCGCTAAGCTGACGGAGGAGGTGACCGATCCGCGCCTGCAGCAGTCGCTTCAGGAGACCGCGGAGCTGGCGCGCACGACGCTGGCCCGCTTCAACCAGATCGCGTCCGACGTGCATCAGCTTACCGGCGATCCCAGACTCCAGGGCGATCTGAAGGCCTCGGTAGATAACCTGCGCGTCGCGAGCGAGCATGGCGAGGCCGTCGTCGAAAAGGTGGATTCGCTGCTTGGCGGCGTAGTTGGGCCGGGCGGGCAGGTGCACAAGCCCCGTCTGCCTAATATACAGTTAATGGGCAACGTCTCGGAGCAGTTCAACCCGGCGCACTTCCGGCTGGACGTGGACGGCCGCATGGACGTGGGACCGCACGGGATGGTCGACCTGGGCCTCTACGATCTCGGCGGCGATACGCGCCTGAACCTGCAGTTTGGAACGCGGATATCGGACAAGCTGCTTACGCGCTATGGCCTCTATGCCTCGAAACTCGCCGTCGGAGTCGAGTGGCAGCCGACGCCGTTCCTGGGATTACGCGGGGATCTCTGGAATACCGACCGGACACGCCTTGACGCGAAGGCTCTTTTTGGGGTAAACAGGGACGTTTCGGTCTGGGCTGGGGCCGACGCGATTTTCCAGCATCCCGTACCGATCTTCGGCTTACAATACCTTCACTGAGTGTGTGGCCCTCGCCGCCCCGCTCCGCCATCAGGAGATTAGTTTTCGATGAAAGTCATCCTAACTCGCGACGTGCCCAAGCTCGGCAAAGACGGCGAAGTTGTCGCCGTCGCCGACGGCTATGCGCGAAATTACCTGTTCCCGCGCCAACTCGCCGTCGTGGCCAAGGGCGCCGCAATGAAGCAGCATGAAGCCCGCATTCAGCGCGAAAACTCGCGATCGGCCAACATGCTGACCTCTGCTCAGGATAGCTCGGAGAGGCTGCGCGACCAGTCGTTCCAGATTCTCGCCCGGGCCAGTGCAAAGTCCACGCGTCTGTTCGGCGCCGTGACCGAGGCGGACGTAGCGCAGGCGATCAAGGAGCGGCTCGGGCTCGAGATCGATAAGCGCAAGATCGGCCTGATCGATCCCATCAAGCAGACCGGAACGTATGAGCTGACCGCCAGGCTGCACCCCGAGGTCGTCGTTCCGTTCACGATCGAGGTGGTGACGCAGGAGCAGCTCGATGCACGGGAGCGGGCGCGCATCGCGGCCGAGGAGAAGGCCGCGCGCGAGGCGGCTCGCGCCGCCGCCGCTGCCGCCGCGTCCGCCGAGACAGTCGCCGCTGTCGCCGAGCCCGAGGCCCCGGTTGCAGAGACCGGCGAGGCCGGCGAGTCCGCAGAGCCGGCGTCCGAAGAAGAAGCCGGCGCTTAGAACTCCAACGGCTCCCTCATGCGGCGAGATCCCGGCCGCCTGAGGGAGCTTTTTGTTTTCTTTCCCATCGATCCGCACTTTCATTCCGACCGTCCAGGCGATCCATCCATCCGGACGTTCCGTCCGTTTGCGCACGCAGCCGATTGGAGCAGCACCGTGACTCTCGTCAGTTTCGACCGAATTCCGCCCCAGAATCTCGAGGCGGAACAGGCAGTCCTCGGCTCCATGCTGATCGAGCGCGCCGCTGCCGAGAAGGCCGCGGAGATCCTCAATCCGGAGGATTTCTATCGCGACGCCCATCGCTACATATTCGAGGCGATCATCACGCTTGCCGAGCGCGACGAACCGATCGACCTGATAACCGTCTCAGAGGAGCTGAAGGTCAAGGATCTGTACGAAAGCGTTGGCGGGGACATCTACCTCCTCAACTTGATGGACGCTCCCTCGACGGCTGCAAACGTGGAGTACTACGCCAGGCTCGTCGAGGAGAAGTCGATCCTGCGGCGGCTGCTCGCCGCCGGAACGGATATCCAGGGACTTGCATTCTCGGAGTACGAGAGCATCGACGACGTCGTCGATAGAGCGGAGCGGCTCGTCTTCGACGTGGGCCAGCGCCGCATCGGACAGTACTTCACGCACGTCAAGCCGATTATAGCCGAGGAGCTTGAGCGGCTGGATCAGCGCTACGAGAACAGCGGTCCCACGACGGGGCGCACCACCGGGTTCCTGGATCTGGACTACATGACCTCGGGCCTTCAGCCTTCGGATCTCATCATCATAGCCGCGCGGCCCTCGATGGGCAAAACGGCGCTCGCCATGCAGATCGCGCAGGGAGTTGCGCTTAACGAGGGACTGCCTGTGGCCATATTCAGCCTGGAAATGTCCAAGGAGCAGCTCGTAATGCGCATGATCTGCTCGGAGGGCAGGCTGGACGGGCACAGGCTGCGCACGGGGCGGCTCGCAGACGAGGATTGGAAAAGGCTGGGCGGCGCCATCACGCGGCTAGAGAACGCGCCGATCTTTATCGACGACACGCCGGACCCATCCGTGATGGAGATGCGCGCGAAGTGCCGCCGGCTCAAGGCGGAGCACGGGCTCGGTATGGTCGTGATCGACTATCTCCAGCTCATGCGCGGCCACAAGCGCACGGAGAACCGCAACCAGGAGCTTTCGGAGATCGCCCGCTCCTGCAAAGGGCTGGCGCGAGAGCTGAAGGTTCCCGTCGTCGCGCTGTCGCAGCTTTCGAGGGCCGTGGAATCGCGGCCGGACAAGCGGCCTCTGCTCTCCGACCTGCGAGAATCGGGCGCCATCGAGGCGGAGGCGGACGTGGTGATGTTCATCTACCGCGAAGCCTACTACAAGATGAAGGAGGCAGTGGAAGACGACGACGAGGACGCCGACGCCAGGTTGCCCGGAAACGAGGACCTGGAGGAGGCGGAGCTGATCGTCGCGAAGCAACGCAACGGTCCCACGGGCCGCGTCATCGTAAGCTTCATGAAGCGCCACGTGCGGTTCGAGAATATCGATCGGGTCCATCGCGAGGATGGGCATTGAGAGTGTGTCGAGAAAGCGTCCGGCCTCCCGGAGTCGGGCGGTGGGGCGCCGGGGCCGGGACACCGGAGTAAACTCCTGCGCTAATCGGCCTGCGGTGGGGCGCCGGACTGAAGTCCCGCGCTAATCGGCCTGCGGCCAACCGTCCTCCGGACGGAATCGACTGGTGCGGCCGATAGTCGAT
>Ga0181529_10005020_pt1 | contig 13997 bp, 8 predicted proteins | sample PEATcosm2014_Bin_36_FD_119763 | JGI IMG/M metagenome (GOLD analysis project Ga0181529, IMG submission 119763) | Peatland microbial communities from MTU Mesocosm Facility, Houghton, MI, USA - PEATcosm2014_Bin10_30_metaG | ecosystem: Environmental > Terrestrial > Soil > Wetlands > Peat | place... | reverse complement strand
GGTCAGCCCCATAGACCCCATTCTCATTGCGAAATGGTCTGTCTACAATGGCGGTGCGACACGAGGGACCGTCCGCCGATTGGCGGGCAAACCCAATTGCCTCACATAAAGGACTCAACTCATGGTCGAACCGGCCAGCAATCCCAACGCGGCTCCGCAAGCCCCGGCACAGGCCCAGCCTCAGCAGGCACAGATCCAGGTTGATGACTCAAAGGCCGTCGCCTTGTACACCAACTTCTGCCGCGTGACAGGCACGCCGGAAGAATTGATTATCGACTTCGGACTCAACCCACAGCCGTTCGGTGTGCCGACTGTGCCGATTGCCATCACCCAGCGGATCGTCACTAACTTTTTCACGGCAAAACGGATGTTGCACGCCTTGGTGATGACCATCCAGCGGCACGAGGCTACCTTCGGTGTCATCGAAACCGACGTCCAACGCCGGGTCCATCCAGCGGCAACGCAACAGGCACCGCAATAGGCGATCGGTCGACCCGAGATGCTGGCAGGACTGGCGATCCGTGGGTTACGTGGCTGCTGACGCGGCCTCTAACGCTACGGCCGCGTTTGTTTGGACCTGATGCTGGCCCATCAATCGCCGGCGCGTGCTGCACCGACGCCAGGTGAGGATTCTATCTCGGACTGAGTCTTGCGCGTGGCAGCCGCAGTTCGGCTTACTGTGTTTCATGCGGCGGCTCAGGGAAATGACCGGCAAAACGTGCCGAACAACTCTTGACGTGTGCCCTGGCGGTTGGTGAAACCAGATGACGATGACTGTCTAGGAAACCAGGGGACAGGCACCTCGTACCGACATTTTGTCGCGGCACCTGCCAAGATTGTTCGGAGTTGGTCCCCTTTTTCAACGGGCTGTTGGGGGAACGGATCGAACAAGAACGCGGACTTGCCAGGGAGCCATGGCTACTCGCAACGGCCCCTCCGCCTGGATCGACTCGCCGGATAGCGCATCGGTCCAGCCTCCAGCGCGCGAAATCGGAAGGGAAACGAGGCTCTCCACGGGCGTCGGATTCAGGCTGACCAGAACCAAGCCCGCTTGGCTCGGTGCTTCACGCAAGCAGGCGAAAACCCCTGCCGTCGCTCGAACCGCAGCATAGTCGGCGTTGCCATGGCGGAGCGAAAGCAATTGCTTGCGCAGGCCGTAGATGCGAGAAAGGAACGCGACGCTAGAGGGTCCATGGCCACCGTAGATCGCCGGGTCCTCGTCCCCTTGGTAGAGCATCGGCACGCCCTCGATCAAGGCGCAGACGGCCAGCAGGGCCCGCATCCGCTCCGCACCGTAGAGTCGAATCGGCCGCTGCTTCTGGAAGGTCCATGACACGGTATCATGGTTGCTGATCCACCGCATCTTCAGCGCGCCGGGGGGCAGTGTCAACTGCTGCTCGTGGAGGAACTGCTGAAGCGCAGCGGCCCATTCCTCAGGCGATGCGCCGCGGGCGTGCAGATCGACCAGGAGGAAGTAGAACTGCGCGTCGTAGGTCAAGTCGGCCACGCGATAGAAGATGTTGGCCCCGCTGTATTCCTCCGGCAGCAGCACGGCCTGGCGGTCCACCTTGAGAAAGCCCTCGCGGATCGCCCGGTTCATCCCCAGACCACCGGCCAGGCTCGACCGGGAAGGGCGATCGCCCATGACGGGATTCCAGTTCCAGGGTCCGCCTGCTCCGCAGTCCACCCGCGCCCCGACGGCTCCGTACTGCCGTGCGTCCCACTGCGCGGCGCGGCCCATGTAGTCTTGCCAGCCCGGGTGGGCGTTGTCGAAGGCATACTCGCCCCAGGCATACACACGTTTCCCCTGGGCATCGAGGCTGATCCACTCGGGGTGCTCCTTGGCCAGCGGCGTGAAGTCCGGCGGACCGTGCGGGACGAGGTCAAACATCAGCCGGATACCGCTTTGCCTCGCAGCCGCAGATAGCTCCTTGAGTTCTTCCGGCGTGCCGTACAGCGGGCTGATGCGGAAGTGGTCGAAGGGCGCGTAGAGATTCCACTTCTGGCCATCGCCGTGCTCCCAGATGGGCAACAGCCACAGCAGGTCGATGCCCATTTTCTTTAACGTCGGCACGTAGCGGCGCAGGGCCGCAAACCCGCCGTAGCCTCGGTAATTCTGCTCGGGCATTCCGCCCGGGTGGCCGCAGTAGAGTACCATTTCGCCCAGGTTAGCCAGCCCCTGATCAGGAGCTCGCAGGGCGATGGCACGATACACCGGTTGGACGCCTCGCAGCGCTTCGTCGCGCGACCCATGAGCGAGCCAGAAGAACTGCTTGCCCAGCGTGACCGCCTGCCCCGGCTTCAATCGGGCAACGATAGACTGCACGTGCCGAATCTCAGCCCCTTCGCCAGACCGTTGCACGGTGACAGGCGAAAACTCTTCCTCGCTATGGTACCAGGTGCCCAGGCCTCGATGCTTCGTGGCATCCCAAAGCACGGCCAGAGGATCCTCGCTTCGTGGATGCAGCCATTGCGCCTTCTGAAGGCTGCTCAGCAGCGTATCGCCAACCGGCAGGCTGCCGGGAAATACAACCGCCTGCTGCGGTCCGACCCGCAGCGGCGGTGTGGCGCAGGCCACATTCCGCAGAACCTTCTGGCCGGCACTCAGATTGCACACGGTCAGTTGGCGGGCAAACCACGGCTGGCCGTCCGGGAGTTGATAATCGATGCGGTATTCGTATCCTTCGTCCCGTGTGGTCATCTTCAACACGGCCGCCTGGCGCTGGCGCGTCTCCGTGAGATCCACCAGCCGTGGTCCCTCGATTTCCACCGCATCAAGCATCGAAGCCGGGCCGACGACCACCGGCCCGTCAATTCCCCCATCGAAAGCCCCGTTTTCGACCTTCACCAACAGCGTGTTGGTCTGCCCGCGGCGGAGCAAGCGAGCGGGAAAATGATAGATCCGCGCCGTCTCCCAATGGTGCGGTGTCTCCACACCGGTGGCGCCGATTTCTGTGCCATTGATGTAGGTCGCATCGAAATCGTCGACAGCCCCCATGACGAGTACCAGTTCCTCATCCGGCCACTGCGCGGGGCAGGTGAACTCTCGCCGGTAAAAGAACGCACCGACACGGTTGTGCAGACGGTCGTCGCCCCTTCCGCGACGGCTTGGAATCGGGGTTGGCTCCCATTGTCCCGCGTCGAAACGCCCCTGGACATATTTGGCGGCCGCGGTCGGCGAAGGGGGCGTAGGCGTATAATGCCAGTCGCCGCCCAGTTCGACGGCTTTGTGCAAAACCACGGCATGCTGGATTACTTGCAGGTCCAGCCTTCGTATTGGGGCGGGAAGGATCAGCGTTCGCGACACGTGGCCGGTGACCAATTCCTCGCCGTTATGGCGATCGACAAACCCGATCCACGCGCCGGTTCGTCGGTCAAAGCGGAGAGCCACGTGCGAGTTGCTCAGTCGGATGGGCGACCCATCATTGGCCCCAGCCCGTGCACCACACCCTATGACCGCCACCAGAAGGATAGATTGCCACTTCAACACGGTACACTTTGTTCTAACCGGGTTTTTCCATTGGGACCGCCGGATACCCTCCGCCCGGCAACTCTTGCCATATTAACTGGGCGCCGTGAGCTTGGCCAGCCACCGAGGAATCTGCGAGACTCCCGTGGCAGCCGTCTTTTCCGCCCAAGACCAAAGCGTTTGCCAGCCGGCCGTTTCGCCAAGGGGTGAACTCCAGAGTGCCCAACTTGATATTTCGGCCGATGTTAGTCACAATAGAGATGTCTTTTTCTCCGCAGGGCATGCTGAGGGAATCCGTATGAGTAATCCTGGAGGGACGGAAAAAATGGCCGCTCAAGGTGCCAACGAACAAATGGCTACCTCGCCATACGAGGATACGCTGGCGCGCCGCTGGCATCGGCGACGGTTGAACTTGACAGCGTTGGCGGCGGTGGCCGGTATTATCCTGGCGGTGTGGCTGGGGCGGGCGTTGACCAGACGGGAGCATGGTTATGCGGAAGCCGTGTTCAAGGGCTCGGCCTCCCAGTGGAGCGCCGCGCTGCAACGGGTCGTGGCCGACCGCGTGGGAAGGGTGAGCACGACCGCCGCGTTCATTTACGGTTCGGACATCAATGACCGCAAGGACTTCCATGCGTTCGTCAGCCGGGTCATGAAGAGTACCACGAGCATCGAGATGCTGGCATGGGCGCCGCGTATTCCAGCAGCGCTTCGCAGCGCCCATGAAGAGGCGGTTCGCAAAGCAGGTCATCCAAAGTACGTGATCAGCCAGCGCGACGATCGGGGACAGCTTGTCGCCGCCGGCAAACGGGAGGAGTACTATCCCATCCTCTTTGCCGAACCGTTGTCAGAAAGCGCGCCCTTGCTCGGGCTCGACCTGGGGGCCGATGCGAGGGGCCAGACTGTGATGCAGCAAGCGATGGCTACCGGTCACGCGACGATGGCCGTGTATGCGGCGTTGCCCGGCGACAAAATCGGTGAAAATGTGCTGTGCGTGCTGGAACCGGCCCGCTACGAATCGATAGCCTCGCAACTGACGAAACGCCCGGCCGATCAACCCGAGACCGACGGCTTCGTGCTGGGTCTCTTGCGCATGGAGTCGCTTGCGAAAAGGTGGCTCAGCCATCCGGCGCTCAACCTTCCGCCTAGCATCGACCTATACATCTCGGCGAATGGAAAGGGCCTTGCGTTCCGTAAAGAAGGGTCTCCCCTCCTGCCGGCTCACGACGCGGCGTCGGCGAGCGCGCCGGCGCAGCCGCCCGTCGGCGGCGCACTGGTTTCGGAGAAATTCGAGGTTGGTGACGCGAACTTCACGGTAGTGTTCGTCGCCCCGGCACACCGGCTCACCGAGCTTGGAACCTGGAAGCCTGCCATAGCCTCGCTTACCGGACTGCTCCTCACCGGCCTAGTGGTGGGATATTTCTGGCTGCTCACGGGTCGTATGGCGAGCGTGGAACGACAGGTCGCCGACCGATGGCTCGAACTACGCGAGCGGGAACGCTACATTCGGCACCTGGTCGACAATACGGGCGACGCGATCTTCCTCTGCGACCAGCAAGGCAGGATACTCGATCTCAACAAGCGCGCCTGCGATAGCCTGGGATACAGCCGCGAGGAGTTGCTGTCGATGACGACTGCCGATGTGGAGTTTTCGGCCACTGCTGAGGATCCCGGACCACCAGTGAAACCGGCGGCCGAAGAGTACCCGCGAACTTTCGAGAGCGTTTATCACCGCAAAGATGGCACGACCTTTCCCGTAGAAGTCCACTTGACGTCGGTGGGGAACAGTGCACGGCCGCTGCTACTCGCCATCGTGCATGACCTCACGGACCGCAAACGAGCGGAACAGGTCTCGTAGGCGGAGCAACGGCCATCGACCGATATGGGCGACTTCTCCCAAGGCGTGGCGCGGCAGTTGCATTCCTCGTTATCGGCGTCAGCGAATCTGCGTTGCCGGTACGAGGTGAAAGTCCTTGTCGAACTGGACCACCTCGATTTCCTTTCCTGCCGGTAATTCCCGCAGACTCGCTTCGACCTTTGTCCCGTCGGCGACAATGACGATCGCCAAATGGTCCAGATCGAGATACTTCTTTGCAGCGCGGAGCACGTCTCCGGCACTGACGGCCTTGATCCGGGCAGTGTACGTGTTATAGAAATCGTCCGGCAGGCAATACTCCACCAGCGTTTTCAAACGCGAGGCAATCTGGTCGGACGTCTCGAAATCGGCCGGATAGCCGCACGTCAGGTAGGCCTTGGAGAATTCCAGTTCCTTGGGACTGACCGGACGATCGCCAGCCATTCCCTGGAACTCCTTAAGAAACTCCACGAGAGCCGGAGCAGTGGCGGCCGTGTGGACGCTGGCGATGGCCTGGAAAAGCCCAGGTTGCCGAATCCGCCACTCGAATACCGTGCGGGCGCCGTAGGTGTAGCCTTTCGACTCGCGCAAGTTCAGGTTCAGTCGACTGGAGAACTGCCCACCGAAAATACTATTCATTACGGTTAGGGCGTAGTAGTCGGGCGACGTCCGCGCGACGCCGATCTGACTGACGGCAATGACCGATTGGGCGGCCCCCGGCTTATCGACCAGGAGAATCCGCGTCGGTTTTGCAGCCGGCGGTACGGCCAGCGTTGCCGCTGAAGTCTCGGCATCGATCGCCTTCCACCCGGCAAAGACCCTCTCCAGTTCAGGGACCAGTTCCGCGGGCGTGACGTCTCCCACGGCAATGAGCGTGGTCTGCTCGGGGCGGACGTGGGCGCGGTAGAAACCTTGCAGGTCAGCGCGGGTGATCGCGCGAACCATCGCGGGCATTCCGTAGGGCGGCTGGCCGTAGGGATGCGCCGGCCCGTACAGCGCGGCCGCGACGCCCAGTTGGGCCACCGTGGTGGCATCGTCGCGGATCTCCACCATCCGCCCCAGCGCCATGTTCTTTTCGCGAGCCAGTTCCTTTTCGGGGAAGGCCGGATTGCGGAGCACGTCGGCATACACGTCGAGGGCTTTCGGCAGGTGCCGCTTCAGGCTGCGAAGCCCCACGGTCGAGGAGTCCCAGTCGGCCGTGACATTCAGGCTGGCGCCGATGGCCGCCAGTTCGTCGGTTAGCTGCTCTTCCGTCCGGTGAGTCGTGCCTTCTTGCCACACGGCGGCCAGCAAGTTGGCCAGCCCCACTTTGGTTGCCGGATCCGACGAGCGGCCGGCCCGCAATACCAGGTTCATCGCCACCGTAGGCAACTGGTGTTTCTCGACGATGACGACTTCCATTCCATTGGAGAGCCTGGCGTGCTGGAAAGGCGGCAGAGCGAACTTGACAGCCGGGGCCGGTTTGGGGAGCGTCTGGCGGTCGTGGTCCTCCGACGGAGGCGAAGCGGAGGGGAGCGGCGGCTCGCACACCGCTTTGGCGAGCTTCTCGCGCGCTTGTTCGGCCGTGATGCGCGGGTCAGGGGTGATCTTCGTCACCGGCCCAGGCGCCATCTCCAGCACAACACGATTTGGCCCCAGGTATTTTTTCGCGATCCGTTGCACTCCCTGCGGCGTCACGTCGAGGTACCGTTGGAAGTCGCTGGCCAGGTAGCCGGGGGTTCCCGTGAAAACGTTGTACTTGTTGAGCCGGTCGGCTCGGCCCTCGAAACCGCTGGCCGATTCCAAGGAACTTAGCAGTCGGGCCTCGATGCGGTTGACTGCCCGACTGACCTCTGCCGCGCTGGGCGGCTGGTCCTGGATACAGCGCAACTGCTCGACAATGGCCTTTTCCAATTCGGCGGGGGTGTGACCCGGTCGGGCCGTGGCGATGATAAACAGCCGGCCGGTGAGCTCTTCTGACTCTGCCGCCACGTTCACGTCTTGAGCGATCTGCTTGTTGCGGACCAGCGAACGGTAGAGTCGCCCCGTCTTGTTGGCGGCAAGGACGTCTTCCAGGATATCGAGTTCCGCCGCATCGGCGGCAAACGCCGGCACCGTCGGCCAGGCCATGTACAGCCGTGGCAGACCCACCCGATCCGTCATCCGAATCCGGCTCTCAGTCTTTAGTTGCACCGGCATCGGCTTCAGCTTGGCCACTTTGGGGCCAGCCGGGATCGGGCCGAAATACTTGGCCACAAGCTGCTTCGCCGCGACCGGATGGAAATCGCCGGCGATGCACAGGCTGGCGTTGGCTGGATGGTAATAACGGCGGAAGAACGCAGCCACGTCCTTGCGACTGGCCTTGTCAAGGTCCACCATGGAGCCGACCGTTGGCCAACTGTAGGGATGCTCCGGCGGATAGAGTGCCGCCAGGATGGTCTCGTAAGCCAGCCCGCAAGGCTGGTTGTCATAGCTTTGTCGCCGCTCGTTCTTGACCACGTCGCGCTGATTGTCAAGCTTTGCCTGGGTCATGGCCGGCAGCAAGAAGCCCATTCGATCCGACTCCATCCAGAGCGCCAACGCCAGGTAGTTTGCGGGGACGGTTTCCCAGTAGTTCGTGCAATCTTGGTTCGTCGAGCCGTTCAACCGCCCGCCCGCTTGTTGCAAAGGGCCAAAATAGCCTTTCTGATGCTTCGAGCCCTGGAACATCATGTGCTCGAAGAGGTGGGCGAAGCCGGTCCGCCCCGGCTGTTCGTTTTTCGCGCCCACGTGATACCAGACGTTTACCGTGACCAGCGGCGTCGAATGGTCTTCGTGCAAGATCACTTGCAGCCCGTTCGGGAGCGTGTACTTCTCGAACGGTAGGAGTGGGATGCGAGGACCGGCCATGGCCAGGTTTGCGCAGGCCAGCAGGATCGTGAAAGCGATCGGCTTTAGAAACGTCATGATAACACCTCTTGCAACATCAGCTTCGCTTTCGTCTTGTTGGTCGCCGTACGTGCGGCGGTGATAAGTGCCTTGTGAAGTGTTCGGACGGCGTCGTGCATTCGGCTCTTCACGGTGCCAACCGGGATCCCCAGCACTTCCGCCGCCTCTCGGTATTTGAGCCCTTGATAGATCACGAGGATCAGCGTCTGTTTCAAGCGTTCCGGCAAGGTTTCCAAGGCCGACCCGACTCTCTGCCGGTCCTCGGCCGATTCCAGCTGCTGGCCGGGCCGTGCCAGGCCGTCCTCCAGGAAGTCCAGCGGCGTTGCCCCATCTTCGCTCGAACGATTGTCGAACCATGGGCCGTCGAGGCTGTATGCCTTGTGGCGGCGGTTCCGCCGGAGCAGATCGGTGGCTTGATTGGCAGCAATCCTGTAGAGCCATGGCTGAAGCCGGCGACCGCGGTCAAACTGGCGGCACTTGAGATGAACTTGCAGAAACGTGGCTTGAAACGCGTCCTCCGCCAATTGCTCGTCGCCGAGGTAGTTGCGCAGAAAGGTGTAAATCTTCCGTTCGTAGCGGTGGACGAGTTCCTCGAAGGCCGCTCGCTGACCATGTTCCGCATATTGAAGCATCAACTCTTCATCCTTCGTCGCGGCCGCGCGCTGCCGCTCCCCCGCCTCCTGCGGTCTCGTTTGTGCCGCAGCATCCATGTCGCATCCAGGTCGAACCGGAAAGTATAGCATGTTCTTCTCCCTCCTGGCGTCGTCTGCTTTCATGGAAGCGACCTCCGGGCACCGCATCGAGTTGCGTGAGTCTCGATGTATCGCTGCGCGGCGCTCCGGAGGTCGTTCGTTCCAACACGGCCTCTCTCTGCTCGGGATCCGAAGCTAGCCTCGAATCACGATGAAGCGGCTACCTTCCGCGGTGCGCACAAGGAGCAAGACCCCCTTGGCTAAGGACTTTTCGTCCAAAGCGTTGGTCAGGTCCGCCACGCTCTTGACCGGCCTGCGCTTGGCTTCCGCGATGACTGCGCCGGCGCTCAAGCCGGCCCGATCCGCGAGACTGCCCGATTGCACATCGGTCACAACGACCCCCTGCTCGGCCTTGATCTCCAATTGCTTGGCAAGCTCGGGCGTAAGGTTCTGCACCTCCATGCCGAGTTTCTGCAAGCGCGATGCCTGCTCGGAGTTCTTGCCATGCAGTCCACCTCGGGCCTGACCGTCGGCCGGCGTTTCCGTGGGGTTGATCTTCAGTTCCATCCGCTTTCCGTCGCGGAGCGCGGTCACGATTTGTTCCTTGCCGATCGGGGTCTGTTCCACCACCATCTGCAACTCTTGCGGCGTGGACATGGCCTTGCCGGCGAACATGACAATCACGTCACCAGCCTTCAGACCGGCTTGGGCGGCCGGGCTGTCTGGGACAACATCGCCGACCAGCACGCCTTCGCGAGCCTTCAAGGCGAACTGCTTGGCCAGATCGTCGGTCAGCGGCTGGACCATCACGCCGAGGCGGGCCCGGTGCACGGTGCCGCCGTTGGAGAGTTGGCCGGCAACCCACTTCGCGAGATTGATCGGGATGGCGAATCCCACTCCCTCGTTGCCACCGCTGCTGGACGAAATGGCCGCGTTGATGCCGATCACCTCGCCATCCAGGTTGACCAGCGGACCGCCGCTATTGCCCGGATTGATGGCGGCATCAGTCTGGATGAAGTTTTCTCGCTCGGCGATGCCGATGCCACGCCCTTTGGCGCTGACAATCCCGGAGGTCACGGTGCCTTCCAGGCCGAACGGATGGCCGAGGGCCAGCACCCAATCGCCTACCTCGATCCGATCGCTGTCCCCGAGCCGGGCGGCCGTCAGGTTGTCGGCCCCTGCGATCCGCAACACGGCCAGGTCCGTCTTGGGATCGGTCCTGATCTTGGTCGCCTTGAACTCGCGGCCGTCGTGAAGCCGAACGGTGATATCGCCTCCGCCGCTAACCACGTGGTTATTGGTGAGGATCAGTCCGGACGTGTCGATGACCAGGCCCGAGCCCAGCCCTCCCTGCCCATGCTTCGGCGTGCGAGGCATTTCTTTGAAGAACTTCCGCAAGTCGGGCATACCGCGCAGCGGTCCGCCGAAAGGTTGCTCGCCGAGCCCCTGCTCGGTCGATTGCTCGTCGTCGCCCGGCGTGTTGTCTTCCAGTTTGACGGGCATCGTCGGCTGGCTCTGGATCATCACCACGGCCGGTTGCACCGCTTTGACAGCTTCCCGGAAAGCCTGGGACAAGGCCTTGGCCGCGCTTGGCGCGGGGGCCTTGATCGTATTCGCAGGGGCAAGGCCCGTGTTTGCCACCGAGACGGCTACCACGGCAGCCATCAGCAGCGGCGCACATACGGCCAGCAACGCCCCACGCCTCCAATAAGAACGCTTTTCGCAATGCATCACACTCTCCTTTACCGAAGTTTTGCCGCCGAAAGCCTTTCAGGACCACCCTAAACAGGCCTCGGCGTCACCTCTGACGTTTTCTTTCGTTTACGACCCACTTTTCGCGTACGCTACGCACGGTATGCGATCGGGTGTTGGCCCCATGAGTTCGGCAATCAGCCGATCGCCGTGTCCATTGGCCAAGGCGCTCAGGAGCGCCGTTTTCGAGAGCACCCCAACCACCTCGCCTCCTTGGATCACCGGAAAGTAATACTGGGGAGCGAAGACCGCACGTTCTTCTTCGTCCGCGCGAGCATGAGCGGGCAGCATGACGAATGACGTTGGCTGGCCGTCCGTGGCCGGCTGATCGGGGGCCGGAACCCGTGGGTCCGCCATGCGGGCCTCGCTCCGCGCGGCTACGAAGACCAGCGCGGCGACGAGCAGCAGGCTGACGTTGCCCATCAGGCCGAGGATGGCGAGCAAAACGGCCATGGCTTGTCCCATGGCCGCGGCGATTTGGGTGGCCCGGCCGTACGAAATCCACATGGCCAGCAAGGATCGCAGAATGCGTCCTCCGTCCATGGGGAAGGCGGGCAGCAGGTTGAACACCGCCAGAGCCACGTTCACTCCCGCCAGGTTCGCCAATAGTGAACCGGCTGCCGGCGAGAAGGCCAGCCAAGGTCCGCCGGCGCCGGCGATCATCTGCCCCGCCACCAGCAACAGGACGATGGCGACGTTCACCAGCGGACCGGCCAGGGCGATCATCAGTTCTTGCTCGGGCTGCTTGGGAATCTGCTCAAGTCGCGCCAGCCCCCCAATTGGCAACAGCGTGATGTCGCGAGTGGCGATTCCATAGCGGCGGGCCATCAGCGCGTGACCCAATTCGTGCAAGAGCACGCAACCGAACACCACAAAAACAAAAAAGGTCGCATTGGCCACCGATGCCAGAGCGGCGCCGGCCGCTAGCGATGCCAATGCGACCCAGGCGGGTACGATCACGAATGACCAATGCAGGTAGATGTCAATGCCGCAAAGCCGGCCAAGTTTCCACGAGTATTTCACGATGGTTCGCTCCTCTTACCGCAGTTCCAATGAATTGCCGGCAAATGCTGGCTCCGGCATATGCACGGGGCGTGCCAAACTACTCGCGCCGAGCCTAAGTTGTTACAATGCACCAAGATGGGTTTGCCGCAAGGGAATCGGGGGGCGGTCCGACCGGATTCCGGCGCGCCCCAAAAGTCCCCAGTGGGGCAAAAAGCCACGGTCCTCGGGTAACGATGGTCGCGATCCGTAGGGTGCGTGAAACGCACCGTCCGCCGTCGCTTGTGGTGCGTTTCACGCGCCCTACAAAAAACCACAGGGCTTGCTAGGCTGTGAACGGTTACAACGTCAAAAGGGCTCGGTTATCATCCGTGAAAGCGATAAACCAGCGAACTCCCGCTGCATTACCGCGTAGGGAGGAGATATGAGACTCGCTCTGAAGCTCGTCCTGGCCTTCGTACTGGGAAATATCCTCTTAGCCGCCATCTACGGCTATCTGGCCGTTCAGCGCGAAGCACGCATGTTTCGGCAATCCGCCAGCACCGAGGCGGAAACCTTGGGCGGGGCTCTGGAAGGCCCGCTCAGCGATGCCTGGCAGCACACCGGACACCAGGGAGTGATGCAATGGGTGCAGAAGGCAAACGACGGGCAAAAAAGCTACTTGCGCATCCGTTGGGTGTGGTTCGACAGTCAGCCGGGCGATCCCTGCTTCCCTTCAGCGTCGCCCGACCGTCTGACGGCCATCTCGATCGAACAGCACGTCGCTGTCGAGGCCCCGGCGCCCGATGGCACGCCCTATCTGCACATCTACTGGCCGGTCCATTTGCACAGCGACCGCCGCGGCGGGCTGGAATTCTCCCATTCGATGACCGAGTTGGATCGCAACAAGTGGGAGATTGTCGAGCGCACCGCTTGGCTGATTGGCGGCATGGCCCTGCTCAGCGGCATTCTTGCCGCGGCCCTTGGGTTTCGCTTCGTGGGCAGGCCGTTGCGACAACTCATCGAAAAGACCCGCCGCATCGCGGCTGGCGATCTGCAAGGGCCCGTTCACCTGCGTTCGCACGATGAGTTGGCCGAACTGGCCGACAGCCTGAACGGGATGTGCGCGCGGCTGGCCGAGTCGCAAAGTAAAATCCGCGAGGAAACCGCGGCGCGGATTGCCGCGATGGAGCAACTGCGCCACGCCGATCGCTTGAAGACGGTCGGGCGGCTTGCCTCGGGAATTGCCCACGAGCTGGGCACGCCGCTGAATGTGGTCTCCGGCCGGGCGAGTCTGATCGTCTCGGGCAAACTGCCTCCCGAGGAAATCTCGCAAAGCGCGGCCGCCATCAAGACCGAGGCGGAGAAGATGACGAAGGTGATTCGCCAACTCCTCGATTTTGGCCGCTCCAGCACGCCTCACAAGGCGGCCGTTGATCTCCGCCAGATTGTCAGCCAGACGGTCGATTTGCTCCACACGCTGGCCGAGAAGCACAAGGTCCACATGAATTTCGCTCCCGGCAGCGATCCGGCGATGGCCGAAGTGGATGGGGGACAGATTCAGCAGGTTTTGACCAACCTGATGGTCAACGCCGTCCAGTCAATGCCCGACGGAGGCAATCTGGACGTGGCCATCCGTCGTCAGACGGCCTCTGCGCCCGAACGGGGCGGCGACCAGCGTGCTTACCACGGCATCGAGATTCGCGATCAGGGCGTCGGCATCACCGAGGAGAATATGCAGCATCTCTTCGAGCCGTTCTTCACGACCAAGGGGGTCGGCGAAGGCACCGGACTGGGCCTTTCGATCGCCTACGGGATTGTGCAAGAGCATGGCGGCTGGATCGACGTGACCAGCCAACCCCACCAAGGAAGCTGCTTTACCGTTTTCCTGCCGGAAGGGCCACACTCGTGAAGCCAAGGATCCTGATCGTCGACGACGAGCGGAGCATGTGCGACTTGCTGGAAACGGATCTCCGGCTCCGCGATTTCGTGCCGTCGTGTTTCACTTCCGCCGTGGAAGCGCTGGAGGTCTTCAACAGCGGCGACTTCGAAGTCGTTCTGACCGACCTGAAGATGCCCGGGATGGACGGCCTCCAGTTTTGTTCACGGTTGGTGGCCAATCGGCCCGACGTTCCGGTGGTGGTAATGACGGCTTTCGGCAGCCTGGAAACGGCCGTGGCCGCCATGCGCGCCGGGGCCTACGATTTCGTGACCAAACCGATCGAGATGGAGCTTTTGGCGTTGATCCTCCGCCGGGCGGTCGAACGGCGCCAGCTTCAGCAGCAGGTCCGCAGTCTTAGCGAGGCCGTGGCGCGCACGGCGAAGTTCGAGGAACTGCTCGGCG
>Ga0181529_10005017_pt1 | contig 14006 bp, 9 predicted proteins | sample PEATcosm2014_Bin_36_FD_119763 | JGI IMG/M metagenome (GOLD analysis project Ga0181529, IMG submission 119763) | Peatland microbial communities from MTU Mesocosm Facility, Houghton, MI, USA - PEATcosm2014_Bin10_30_metaG | ecosystem: Environmental > Terrestrial > Soil > Wetlands > Peat | place... | reverse complement strand
TCGATGGGCTTCCTTTGCAGAAGGCGACCGTACAGAAAGGAACACACGATTGCGGCGATGCAGAGTTCAACCGCGCGGTAGAGAGCCATGGCCCATTGAAGTTGGGGGCTGTTGAATCCATACCCCCTGGAGACGAAGACGAACCAGACCTTGGCCGAAAGGAATATTGCTGCCGCGATGGGTACGACTGAAGCTGCCAGGACGATCATCGGCCGTCGCCAGGTGCGGAGAGACAGGGCTACGAGGAGGATGGATGCTATTACGAACCCGGTAAAGTTTACTGCGGCCATATCGAGGCTGAAGTAAGGGATAGTCAATAGGAAGATGGCAGACGCAAGCTGGGTGAGCCGGTCGCGGAGACCAAATCGTACAAGGACGAAAGGGAGGATGAACCAGAGGGCGATGAGAGAATCGCCCAGGGGGATCTGCCAGAAGTGCGCAGTCGTGTGGTGGATGGTTCTGTCAAAGACATTCCAGAAGGCCTGGTGAGGTTTGTTACGGACGTTTCTGTAGAAGCTGCGTAATACGGAGTGAACGGTTGGGAAGGCTCCGATGGCCACCCAGGTGGAGAAGGCGTAGGCCAAGAGGAAGGCAACAGGCGTGCGCCATCCGAGAGTGACGAGCGTGCGTGCGTAGGCCGTCCAGAACCAAAGGCTGCCGCGCGTTGCGGCAAGTTCTTCAAGGTCGCCGTAGATGGCGGCAGCGCGTTCGCTGCCTACGATGCGGGCGAGAAGCCATTCTGCGATTGGCGTCTTACGCATACGCGCCTCCAAAAAGCTTTGCGTCCAGCAGATCGAGTCCTTGCAGCAGGCTCTGATACGCCGACTGCGCGCTGGCCAGGGCGTTGCGGCCTTCGCGGGTGACGATGACAAAGCGCTTGGCGCGGCCTCCGCGCTCGGGCGTGGGGCTTCCGTCACGGAAGGTGACCAGGCCCTTGTCTTCCATGCGGTGCAGCGTGGTGTAGAGTGCGCCGGGGGCGGGGTTGCGGCCTGTCTTGGCGGCAATCTCGTCCAGGATGGTGACGCCGTATGCCTCATCGCCCAGGCGGAGGACAGCCAACAGAACAATCTGCTCAAATTCGCCGAGAGTACGTTCGAGATTCATATGAACTACAATGTAGTAGTAAACCACTTTCTTGTCAATTTAATTCGTAAAGGCGAAACGAAAAATAGATTCCTCCGCTTCATTGTGAATCACAAATCATGAGAGATGTGACATGCTGGGGTGAACTTGCAGCGCGGCAACTGCGTACAATCATTCTTAGGCCCATGGAATTCAAAGAGGCGATCAAGCTGGCGTTGCAGTCCCTGTGGCAGAACAAGCTGCGCACGGTGTTGACCCTGCTGGGCATGACGATCGCGGTGGCCAGCCTGATCGCGGTGGTCACGCTGGTCAACGGCGCCATGACTTACGTCACCACCAAGTTCACACGCTATGGCGCGGACGTATTTACCGTGTCGCGCATGCCCAACATCATCTTCAGCTCCGAGCAGTATGAGAAGCTGCAGAAGCGCAAGAGCGTTCTCTACGACGACTACACCTACGTCCGCGACAACTGCAAGCGTTGCGTGGCTATTGGCGAGTCGCAGGGGACCTCGGGCAAGGTGGTGCGCGGCACAAACTCCGTCACCGATACCTCCATCCGCGGCTTCACCTGGCAGATGCCCATGCTGCAGAACCTGGACATCGCACAGGGGCGGGGATTTACCCAGACCGATGAGGACCATGCGTCGCCAGTGGCCATTATCGGGACGGACATCCGCGACAACCTGTTTCCCGGCATCGATCCCCTGGGCCTGGAGCTGCGCGTCGATGGCATGCCCTACACCGTGGTGGGCGTGGCGGAAAAACAGGGCAGCACCTTCGGGCAGAGTCAGGACAACTGGGTTGCTATACCGCTGACGGCATACATGAATACCTACGGTTCCATGAACTCCAGCACCATCTATGTGAAGGCAGGCTCTGCCGGCCCCGCGCTACAGGATGCGGGCGACGAGGTGCGCGTGCTGATGCGCTCCAAGCGGCACGATGCGCCGGGCGCGGAGGACTCGTTTGAACTGGACGTCAACAATACGCTGGTGAGCACCTTCACCAAGGTGACGGCCATGTTCGGCGCTGTCGTAGGAGGCGTTGCCATGATTGCATTAGTGGTGGGCGGCATCGTGATTATGAACATGATGCTGGCCAGCGTGACCGAACGGACGCGCGAGATTGGCATTCGCAAATCGTTGGGAGCGCGCGGACACGACATCATGCTGCAATTCCTGGTGGAGTCGGGCATATTGGCGCTGCTGGGCGGGTTCTGCGGAGTGATGTTAGGAATCGTTGTGGCGCTGGTAATAACGCTGTTGCTAGGTTTTCCGTCGACCGTGGCTCTGTGGAGTGTGTTGGTTGGGCTGTCGTTGGCGGCCTCGGTAGGCATCTTTTTTGGAGTGTATCCAGCGCGCAAAGCGGCCAACCTCGACCCCATTGTGGCATTGCGGGCGGAGCTTTAAGGCAGGTGTAAGTTGTGAGCAAGGGCGAGGATTAGAGAAGCGTTTATGCGGAGCGGCAACTTCAAAGAGACGGTGACCATGGCTCTGGGCACGTTGCGCGCCAACAAGATGCGCAGCGGACTCACCATTCTTGGCATTATCATCGGCGTCATGACGGTCATTACCATCTCGTCGGTGGTCAATGGGCTGAATGCGGGCGTGGAAGGCCTGGTCCAGTCGCTGGGATCGAATGTCCTGTTTATATATCGTTTTCCCGCATTCTCCGGACGGCCGACCACCGAGATGCTCACCCGTAAGCAGCTCAACTACGACGATGCCATCGCCATGCGCTCTCTGCCCCATGTTGTGGCCGTGTCGCCGGCCCTGCAGTACACCGACAATACGGCCCCAGGGCGCAGTGGGGTCACCTCCATCAAGGGAGGCGGCAAGAGCATGCAGAACACCATCCTGACCGGCGTCTCCGAGCAGGAAAAGGATGTCTCCGATCTGGACATGCTGGAAGGCCGGTTCGTCGACGAACTGGACCAGCAGCGGGCAGCCAGGATAACGATTCTGGGGTACGACACGGCAGCTCATCTCTTCCCAGGGCAAAGCGCTATCGGTCGCGAGGTGGAGGCGGCTGGCATGATCTTCACCGTGGTGGGCGTGCTGGACAAGCAGAAGCAGGCCTTCGGCGGTGGCACCGACCCGCAGGACAACCAGGCTTACTTCCCCGTCTCCACCTTCCACTATATGCATCCCGAGGAGCTGGACTACTGGATCACGCTGAAGTATGACGATCCCAAAAACCGGCTACTGGTGCAGGATGAGCTGACCGAGCTGCTGCGCCGGCGGCGCAAGGTACTTAACGAAAAGCCGGACAACTTCGCCATATTCGGTACCGACGTCATTACGCGCCTATGGGACGAGGTGACAGGAGGGCTCTTCCTGTTGCTGTTCGCCGTGTCCACCGTCGCGTTAATGGTGGGCGGCATCGGTGTGATGAACATTATGCTGATGAGCGTGACCGAACGCACGCGGGAGATCGGAGTGCGAAAGGCGATCGGCGCAGCCAAGAGGGCGATCCTGACCCAGTTCACCCTGGAGGCCATCACTCTGTGCGCCGTCGGCGGAGTGATCGGATTGGTGCTGGGCAGTGCGATTGCGCTCACCGTGAATCATTGGTTTCCCTCCGTGCTCTCTCCGCTATGGGTGGCAACAGCCTTCCTGTCTTCCTGCGCCATCGGGCTCATCTTCGGCATCTATCCGGCGTGGAAGGCCGCAAACCTCGACCCCATCGAAGCGCTCAGGTACGAGTAGCAGAGACGGTTACGGCCTTCCCCCCGCGCTGGTTCGATAGACTGGTTGCATGGCGACGGCGGTCGAGATCGTTACAACCCTGCTCAGTCTGGGCGGGATGGTCTATATGCTGTTGGCGCTGTGGGGGGCGCGCGACTTCGAACACACCCGTCGCCGGATTGCCGCCGCCGATGCCAATGCGCTGGGATTTAGTCCTGATGTCACCATCCTAAAGCCGGTAAAGGGCGTGGACGCGCGGATGCACCAGGGGCTAGCCAGCCACTGCAGCCAACAGTATGCGGGGCGCTTCGAGATTCTCTTCGGAGTGAGCAGTGCGGACGATCCTGCCGTGGAAGAGATTGCCCGGCTGCAGCGCGAGTTCCCCCAGTGCGACATCCGGCTCATCGTCTGCCCCCAGCGGTTGGGGCCCTCCGGCAAGATCAGCAACCTCATTCAGATGTTGCACGAGGCGAAGTACCCGTACGTCCTCGTCAACGACAGCGACATTCGCGTCTCGCCCAGCTATCTGACGCGCGTGATGCGTCGCTTTGGCACCGCGGACGGCAGCGAAGATTCTAAAGTAGGCATGGTGACGGCACTGTTTCTCGGGCGAACGGCAGCAGACGGCCCTGCGCTGACCCTATGGGCGCGCTTGGAGGCGTTGGCAATCTCCACCGATTTTGCGGCGGGTGTGCTGGCCGCACGCAAGCTGGAGGGAGGAGTTCATTTCGGGCTGGGTGCAACCCTGGCCATGTCGCGCACCGCGCTGGCGGCGGCTGGCGGCCTGGAGCCGCTGATCGACTCCCTTGCCGACGACAACGAGATGGGCTTGCGGATCGAGCGCGCGGGCTACCGCATCGAGCTATGCGGCGAGGTGGTGGAGACGACCGTGCCGGCCTATCACTTGAGGGGATTCTGCGAACACCAGATTCGCTGGGCGCGCACCCTGCGCGACGCGCGGCGATGGGGATACCTCGGCCTGGGCATCACCTACTGTATTCCCTGGGCCGTGCTGAACTGCCTGGCCAGCGGATTCGCCCTGTGGAGCTTTACCCTGCTCAGCCTTGTTGTGCTAGCGCGGGTCGCGGTCGCGCTGTCGGTGGGCGTCGGTGTACTGGGCGACGATCAAGTGCTGCGTGACATCTGGCTATTACCGCTGCGCGACTTCATTGGGCTGGGCTTCTGGGCGTGGAGCTACACCTCCGACACCATAGTTTGGCGCGGCGAGCGCTTCCGCCTGCAGCGCGGGCGCATCTCGCGCGTTTGATTAGGGTCCGCTGGGCTGGTTGCTGACGATTTCTTTACCACCAGACTTCGCGATGATGTAGATCGGGCCGGGCAGCATGGGCAGCAGGCTAGGCTGGTTGGCCAGGTCCTGCCACAGGAAGATGCGCTGCGGCCCGGTCCACTTTTCGGCGAGCGATTGCGGCGTCTCGAAGATTGCCGGCGTGTCAGGGAAGAAGCTGCCGTACCAGAGGTTCGAGCTGCGGCCCTCCAGAATGTGGATGGGATTGACCGCGACGGGAAGGCCGTTCTGCTGCGCGTACCCGGGATGCTGGAGATAGAAGCCGAGCGTGCTGGCAAATTCATACTCCTGGTGGATGACAATGAGGTCATCCGAACGAAGCTGCGGCGCAATCGCGGCTGCCAGTTGCTGCGAGCTGAGCACCGGCGCAAAGGTCTGAAGCGCAAGATGTGCGGCCAGCAGAAATCCGAATGCTCCAGCAGCGAGCGAGAGAGTTGCTGCGTGCGGCTGATTTTTTTTACGCAGAACGAACGAGCACAGCGGCCCAAGGAAGAGCGCGGCCGCGGCCAGCGCCAACGGCACCCGAAAAAGGCCCAACGCCTCCGCGTTGAGGTCGAGGAAGTGACCCATGCTGAGTGCGTAGTCGGCGGGATTCTGTTGCAGCATCGCGGCAAGATCGTTGTCTGGTGGGGACGCGTGCGTGCGCAGCAAAAAAACGACTGTAGCCGCTGCGAAGATTGATCCCAGCGCAAGCAGAACAGTAGTTGCTCGCGTATTTGCGCGACGTCTTTTTTCAGCGTGGCGCATTGTGCTTGGATCTTCTCCCGGTTGTTCGTCCAATGCCAGCCATGCAGCGATCAGTATCGCGAGCGGCGGCAATGCAGGCAGTACGTAATACTCCTGCCGAGTTGAGAAGCTGAAGAAGAGCAGCGGAACCGCAGCCCAAAGAGCCAGCAGAAGGTTCGTCTTCTGCCGCACAGTTAGTGTGCAGGTGCGCAGGTCGCTGCGCCAACCCGCCGAGCGTAGTGGAAGCGCGTCTGCCACTGCATGAAAGACATAGGCACTCCACGGCATCAGCCACACCAGGCACAGCCCCCAGAAAAGCCACAGCGGGACGGTGTCGTAGTCTCGCGGAACGCGCAGATTCACGTAGCGCAGAATCTGCTCGTTGACGAAGTAGAACCATAGCCAGCCGTGGACATTGCCGTCGCTGGGAAGCGGGACAGAGAGATGGCCGTGCGCGAAGGTGAGGCTGCCGGGATATCCCTGTGCCGGATTGACCAGCGCAATCAAGATGTGCCAGGGTGCGGCAATCGCAAAGAAAACGGCGAAACTCGACAGCGGATGAAGCTGGCGGATGCGCGCGAAGCCTCTGCGAATTCCGCGCGACAGCAACAGGTAGGTCAGTACGATTGCGCCTGGGAAGACGACGCCGATCAGCCCCTTGGTAAGGACGCCGAGCGCGCAGCAGGCAGCGAAGGCGTAACAGACGAGCCTCAACTTCGCTGAATCCCCATCAGCCCATTCTTCGCTCAGCCAGTAGCAAAAGACGGCAAGCGTGAGCCATAGGCAGACCATCGCATCGGGAAGCAGGATGCGAGTGAAGAGGAAGATGCCTGCACTGGAGAGCAAAATGAGCGTGGCGTACAGTCCAGACCGTGCGCTGCGGAAGGCGCGCCGCGCAAACGTCTCAATCGCAAACGCCAGCGCAAGAACGGTCAGTGCGAGTGGAATGCGCGCAGCGGCGGCGCTGACCCCAACGAGCTTGAAGCTGGCAGCCATCGACCAATAGAGAAGCGGCGCTTTTTCCATATAGCGAATGCCGTTCGCGTACAGCGTGACCCAGTCGTGGCGCAGAAGCATCTCGCGCGCAACTTCGGCATGCACCGAGTCGGCGTCATCGAGCAGGGCGGGAGTGTGTAGTGTGAAACTCCCATAGAAAATTACCCACAGCGCGAGCAGGAGAAGTGTGTTGGCCAGCGGACGTTTCGGGATGGAGGGGGGCGGGGGGACTGAGGACGGCATGGATTAGACGAGGGATATGTCTTCGTCGATGGCCAGTTGTTCGACGCAGATGTAGAGGGCCTCTCCGAGTTTTTTGAAGTCGAGTTTGCACTGCGCGGAGCAATTGCTTCGGTCGGTGTGGCGGAAGAGCTCGTTCCAGATATTCTGCACTTGCCACAGGTTGACGTCGAAGGGCATGGTGCGCAGAGCGTGGGCGATGGCGAGCGAGCTGCGGATGGCTGCCTCGGGGGACTGGCCAGCATTGACGGCGTCCTCAATCTGCACCATGGCGCGTTGGATGCGCTTGCCTGCTGCAAAGCTGAGCGCCGTGGTGTCCAGTGCGACGTGGTCCGTCGCGGCGCGCAGAAAAAGCGCCTGTATCTCTGCGGCGTCGAAGTTGTCCGTCTCGATGGCTCGACGCAGACTGGCGTTGATGGCGAAGTTGGCGGCGATGGCGAGTACGGGCGGCGCGGCCATTCCAGACTCGGTCAGAAAGTGCAGCAGCGATGCATGGTCTTCGTAGATCTTGCGCAGTGAGTCTTCCATCTCCGCCAGCGTGCTGTCCAGGATGGTGCGCAGAATGCGCTGCTGCTCGTCGGCAAAGAGCGAGGTGAGCGAGTAGGCTATGGTGCCGAAGAAGTGGTCGATGAGGCGAATCACCTCGGGAAGATCGGCTCGTTGGATTGCCTTGCGGATATTGTTGGAAAATGCGGTAAACGCAGCACCATTCTCCGGGCCGTCGGTGGAGTAGCGGCGCACCGCCGCGGACAGGTTCTGATCGCCCAGGTGGAGTACAGCGAAACAAATCTCCTCGTTCTCCTCGGTGATCCTCGAACGTAGATGGGCCCGGCCGATGGCGACCTTGCCACGGCCGGAGGTGAAGCTCTCGTACGAGACGCGATGCAGGTCGAAGCAGAACAGCACTCCGTCCTCCGGATAGTTGCGAAAGATGGAGCTGATGGCATAGTGCGCTCCCACCTGCTCCAGTCCAATGCGTAATCCGGTGACGTAGCGGCGATACAACCATGCGCCGTCCCCAATCTCGGGAAGATTGGATTTGGCGTGGGCCAGAATCTCCAGGAAGCGGTCTTCCAGCGCGGTGCCGGCAGCTCCGAACAGCTTGCCTGCTAGCTGCAGCACCCGGCCGGCGTAGGCGATCACCTGTAGAGTCTCGATGCCGGAGATGTCATCGAAGAACCATCCGCAACTGGTGTACATCAGCTGGGCGTGGCGCTGCATCTCCAGCAACTCAAGCAACGTGGTGCGCTCTTCGCTTGTGATGGGACGCTTGGCATGCCGGTCGAAGAAGCGGGCAACCGATTCGGGCGAACGGTCCAGGACGATGTCGATGTAGGCGTCGCGCGCACTCCAAAGGTCGATCAGCAGAGGGTCTGCCAGCTCTTCGGCCAGGGGTGCGACGGCATCGCGCAGAAAATCGAGCGCCTCACGCAGGGGTGTGCGCCACAGCTGGTTGGTGCCGGACTTGCCGCTGTTGCATCCGCAGTTGGAACGCCAGCGCTCTACCCCATGCACACAGCTCCACGAAGTGTTCTCCACCACCTCGGCCTCCCACTGTGGCGGAAACATCTCCAGGAACTCGCCGTAGTTGGTCAGCTTTGCGTGGCCGTTGTCCTCTATCCAGTTCATCGCGAAGGACAGCGCCATCTCTCCGTACTTGTGGTGATGGCCATAGCTCTCGCCATCGGTGGCGACGTGCGACAGTTGGACCCTGTTGGAGGAGTTGGGCGAGGGCGCGTGGAAGCCGTCCAGCAGGCGGCTGCCGAATGCCTCGCCGCTGTTCAGCAACCCTTCGAAGGCGATGGCACGCGAGGCGGGGCCGTCATAGAAGAAGACCGCGATGAGTCTGCCCTCATCCAGCTTAACCAGATAGGGACGGGTGGAATCGACCGTGGCATTCGCGGTGGGTACCCAGTTGTCCGTAGCCAGCGGCCGCACCCGCGCGCACTGATGGGGCGCAAGGATAGTGAACTTGATTCCTTCGGCGGCCATCAGGTCCAGCACTTCGCGGTTGACCGCAGTCTCAGCCAGCCACATGCCTTCCGGCCTGCGGCCAAAGCGATGTTTAAAATCGGCGATGCCCCAGCGGATCTGGGTGATGGCATCGCGACGGCTGGCCAGCGGCAGAATCATGTGGTTGTAGGCCTGCGCGATCGCCGAGCCGTGGCCGCCGTAGCGCTGCGCGCTGCTCCGGTCGGCGTCCAGGATGGTGCGATAGGTGCGCGGGGTCTTCTCCGCCATCCACTTCAACAGGGTGGGGCCGAAGTTGTAGCTCATGCGCTCGTAGTTGTTCACGATGCGCACGATCTCGCCCTTGCGGTTGGTGATGCGCGAGGCCCCATTGGGCGCGTAGCACTCCGCCTCGATGCGCTCGTTCCAGTCGTGATACGGCGCGGCCGAGTCCTCCACCTCCACCGTCTCCAGCCAGGGGTTCTCGCGCGGCGGCTGGTAGAAGTGGCCATGCACGCAGACGTACCGCTGGGGCTGGACGGATGAGAATGCTTTGAGATTCACATCTTGCTGGGAGCTTCTCGACTTCACTATGGAATTATATGGGGTCTTCTGCGCTGGATGCTCTGCGCAGAAGAACTTGTGAGGGGGTGGGAGTATAGTGCGTATGTTCGTGAATATGTGGAGGAGACGGATGCGAACGCTGGTGTTGGCATTGGTTTCGGTTGCGGTAATAGGGCAGGCGGCACTGGGTCAGGGTACGGAGAATGCATGGGTGAAGGCGCCGCCGGCTGTGTTGCAGAAAGCTACGGCGGATACGATCGAGGTGCCGCTTAACGTGCTCGATGGCCTAACCGTGAGCGAGCCGAATATCGTTGTGCCGGAGGGTGCGCCAAAGGTTGGTGGGGCGGCGCTGAAAATGCTCGTGTCGAAGACCGGTACGGTGGAAGAGGCTGTGGCTTCGTCGGGCGATGCGACTCTGCGGAAGGCAGCGGAGGATGGCGTGATGAGCTGGAAGTACCGGCCGTACGTGCTGAACGGGGAGCCACGGGAGTTCCAGGTGACGATCCTGATCCAGTTTCGTGAGGGCGTGAGCAGGAGGGTGACGGCCCCGCCGAGTGTGCCAGCGCCGAACTTTGGGCCGTTGTGGCAAAAGACCATGGCTGATACGATCGCGGTTCCGCCGAACGTGCTGCAGGGGCTGGCCGTATCGGAGCCGGACATAGTTGCGCCGGAGGGCGCCCCGCAGGCTGGCATCGTCTCGCTGAGAATGCTGGTGTCGAAGACGGGTGACGTGAAGGTGTGTGAGGTTGTGCAAGGTGATGGAGCGCTGCGGCAGGTGGCTTCGCGCGGTGTGATGCGTTGGAAGTACCGGCCATATCTGGTGAATGATGAACCACAGGAGTTCCAGTCGTCAATCATGATCCGGTTCGTTGGAGGCGTCGGTACGATAGTGACGGCTCCGCCGAAGTCCACACCGTATGCGGCGGGAGCAGTGAGGAGCGGGGAGTCTATCGGGCAGACTCCTCCGACCGCGGCGCCCAATCCGAAGTGATGAATGAGACTGGTAGTTTCGTCTCGGGCCGAAGGTCATGTAGTAAGAAATATCAGGATCTGTTTTCTAGGTTGCCGTTGGCCAGGTCGCAGGCGCGCCACAGATACCAGCTTGCCACCGAACACCAGGGATGCCACTTCTTTGCGCGCTTCTCCATCTCTACGGGCTTAGGCAAATCGGCGGGAGTGACTTTGTCCGTCGCCTTTAGCTTGCCGAAGGTCAGCGCAAATCCCTTGCGCACGCCGTAGTCGCTCACCGGCAGTACATCGGGGCGGCCCAGCCGGAAGATCAACAGCATTTCCACCGTCCAGCGCCCGATGCCGCGCACCTGCGTCAGATGCTCGACAATCGCTTCGTCCGTCATGCGGCGGATCTGCGCCAACGTGGGGACGGTGCCGTCGATTGTTTTGGCAGCAAGGTCACGCAGCGCTAGACTCTTGTTGTGCGAGAGCCCAGCGGCGCGCAATTGCTCGTTGGGGCAGGCGATCAGGTGTTGTGCAGTGGGATGGATAGCCTGCCCATTGCGGCCCGTGCCGCAGATCGGTGCGAAACCCTCCAACAGACGGCGGTGAATGGTGGCCGCGGCCTTGCCGTGCAGTTGCTGATAGACGATGCTCTCTGCCAGCGCCTCAAAGGGCGACTGCGCGCTTGCCAGGCGCAGCGTGCATGGGCCTGCGCGCGCGATCAGACGCGCAAGTTTTGCATCGGCGGCTGATAGCTCGCGGCTGGCAAGCACAAGGTCGTAGCGGGGAGGGCGCGGTCGTGGGCGCACATGCGGCATTCCTCGACGGTATCGCAGACGGAGACAAAATGTCTTCTGCCGCTGTTCAGGAAGCTCACAGCGTCTCGCTCACCGCTTCTTCGTCCGATTATCGAATATAGAAGTTAAAAATCAGCAGTGAATGGGCCGGTTCACTTGGAATCGTCATTTTCCCGCTGTTATACTCAATCTCGACGCGCCCCCTGAGTGTGATGCTCGTCACTGACAAAATTGTTTCTATCTGATCCATCTCCGACTCTACACGCCAACCTTGCCTAACAGTGCCCCCGGTACTGCAACCTCCGTCGACTCCTTAACTGCCTAACTGCAAGCCTCTGAAAAAAATAGCTGAAACGAATCAATCCCCCAAAGCATCCATACCTAACCACTCAGAAACGCTGAGGAGACTGGAAAGCAACGCATGGCGCAGGTTTTTGATCGCAGTTCGAACGCACTGGCACGGGCAAGTCTGGTGTTAACGGGCCTGATCGTCATCGTGCTTGGCGTTACCCTGGACCAGTTGCAGCGTTCCCCGTGGGTCACCCGGCAGGGCCAGCGGGCAGACCAGCCCATCCCCTTCAGCCACAAGCACCACGTGGAAGGTCTGGGTCTGCAATGTCAGTATTGTCACACCACGGTGGAGGTATCCAGCTATGCGGGTATTCCTCCCACCAAGACCTGTATCAACTGCCACTCGCAGATTTGGACCAACGCGGCGCTGCTGCAACCGGTACGCGACAGTTGGGCCACCGGTGCATCCATCCAGTGGATCAAGGTGCACGACCTTCCCGACTATGTGTACTTCAACCACGAGATCCATGTGAACAAGGGGATCGGATGCGCCAGTTGTCATGGCCGCGTGGACCGGATGCCGCTGATGTACATGGAGAACACGCTGCAGATGGAGTGGTGCCTGAACTGTCACCGCAACCCGGCGGAGAATCTGCGGCCCACCAGCGAGATCTACAACATGGCGTGGGCGGGACCCTCTACCAGCAAGCCAGTCTGGTGCGCGGCCACCGGCAGTGGAGACTCTGGAACCGGACCCACCGCGCAGAGCGTGGCATGCACCACCAAGGACCCATCGGGCCAGTCAGGGCCGGAGGTTGCCATGTTGCAAATGCAACCGGGAATGAAGATGCAACCGGGAATGAAGATGCAACCGCAATCGGCAACTGGCCAGGCTGTCAGCGATGGCCCGCCGATGTCGATGATGATGCCGGCCAGCTATCAAAAATTCACCAGCCAGACTGACCTTGGCCGCTACCTCACCTCTCAGTACCACATCCGCCCACCCAACGAGCTCACCAGCTGCGAGACATGCCACCGATGATCAAGACAGGGAACAGGGAACGGGGAACACTCACCGCAGCGAGCGTGCACCGCACGCCGGTGGCCCCGAACGCGAACGGCGCCGCGCAGTTGGTGACCCAGATTGCGCCGGCAGCGCCTGCCGCTGGTCCGCAGCTAACCCTGGCCGAGGTGCGTGCAAAGCTGGACGGCGCCAGCGGCAAGCGTTTCTGGAAGAATCTGGACGAACTGGCCGAGACGCCTGCGTTCCACGAGATGCTGCAGCGCGAATTTCCCCGCCAGGCCAGCGAATGGGTGGATGCCGTCAGCCGCCGCGGATTCCTCAAGGTCATGGGCGCGTCCCTGGCTCTGGCCGGACTTGCCGGATGCACCAAGCAGCCCGACGAGCCGATCTTCCCCTACGTCAAGCAGCCCGAGGACCTCATCCTCGGCAAGCCGATGTACTTTGCCACGGCATTTCCATTTCCCACCGGTGCCATCCCGGTGCTGGTCAAGTCGGACGCCTTCCGCCCCATCAAGGTGGATGGCAACCCCGACCACCCTATGTCGAAGGGCAAGTCGGACGCGTTTACTCAGGCCACGCTGCTCGATCTCTATGATCCGGACCGCTCCAAGGAAGTGCGCCTGCGCGGACAGACCAGCGATTGGGCAGATTTCCAAAAGGCCTTCTCGACTGCGGTGAAGAGTTCCAACGGCGGCCAGGGAATCTATTTCCTCAGCGAAACCATCACCTCACCCACGCTGGCCGCGCAGTGGAAGCAAGTCCAGGCGAAGTATCCTCAGGCGAAGCTGATTCAGTGGGACCCGGTCAATCGCGACTCGGCCATGTCCACTTCCAAGGCGGCCTTCGGCAGCTATACCGACGCACAGTACAAGCTGGAAAACGCCGACGTCATTCTCTCGCTTGATGCGGACTTCCTCGGCGGCATCGCGCATCCCGGTTTTCTTCCCATGTCGGCGGCATACGCCCAGCGCCATCGCTACGAGGCTGGCAAGCACATGAACCGCATGTACGTCGTCGAGTCCATGTCCACCGTGACTGGCTTCAAGGCGGATCATCGGTTGGCTCTCAAGCCCGGCGATGTGGAGAAGTTTGCGCTTGCTCTGGCTAGCGGTTCCAGCGCTGGAATTAACGACACCGTGCAGCAGAAATTCTTTACGTCGCTGCAAAAAGATCTACAGGCCAATACTGGCAAGTGTGTCGTGATTCCCGGCGAGCAGGCTGCCTGGGAGGTCCACGTTGCCGCCTACGCGCTGAATGCCAAGCTGGGCAACGTCGGCAAGACGGTCATCTACACCGAGACGGTGAACCCTATGCCGTCGGAGCAGGTTGCCGACCTCAAGTCGCTGGTCGCCGATATGGACGCCGGCAAGGTGCGGTGGCTGGTC
>Ga0181529_10005014_pt1 | contig 14013 bp, 9 predicted proteins | sample PEATcosm2014_Bin_36_FD_119763 | JGI IMG/M metagenome (GOLD analysis project Ga0181529, IMG submission 119763) | Peatland microbial communities from MTU Mesocosm Facility, Houghton, MI, USA - PEATcosm2014_Bin10_30_metaG | ecosystem: Environmental > Terrestrial > Soil > Wetlands > Peat | place... | reverse complement strand
TTTTCCAAAGAAAAAGCCACCTTGCACGCCCTTCAAAAAGTTTACGTGTATTCCGAAAATGCTCTAGTTCACGGTAAAGTTGAACCAGTCTTGCGCGGTGACCGTTCCGGTTGCCGCGTCGGCAGCGTGAAACGTCACCGTATAGATATCGGCGGAGGTGCCGGGAATGGTATTGCCGCCGCCACCACCACTTCCGCCGCTCCCGCCTGTCGACCCTCCGCCTCCGCAAGCGGAAACCCAGGCAACCGCCATGATCAGGACGAGCAGGCCGAGGAGGGCATTGCGCGTCTGGCGGCGAGCGGGCAAGACGAGCAGCAGGGCAAACACCAATCCCGTGCCGCTCGCCGCATACCAAGGCGCGAACTTCGGGTGCTGGAGAGCACTGGTGGTGGCTGCGGTGGTGTTGATGGTAAGTGTCGTGGATGCGGCCAGGGTACTGCTGGCGACGCTGACCTGGGTGGGACTGAAGCTGCAGGTTGGAATATGAATGTCGCCGGCATTTTTCCCGGCGACCGAACAGGTCATGTTCACGGCCCCGGTGAATCCGCCTCCCGGATTGACGGAGACGACGGCGGTGATTGTTCCTCCGGGAGAAATGGTGCCTGCGGATTCCTGGCCAAAGGAGAGCTGGAGCGTCTGCCCGCTGCCGTTGGAGCAGCCGGCGGTGCATGTGACCGTGGTGGGCGCCGAGGGGCCGGAGCCGATGAAGTTGGTATCGCCGCTGTAGGTCGCGGTAATGGAATTCGCTCCCATGGCGAGTTGGTTGACATAGACCGTGAGCGGGATCGACGAACACATGGTGGTAACGCCTGTGCAGGCACCCGATATGGCCGCGGCGGTAGTGCCAAGAACCGTATTGTTGGTGACGTCGGTGTAAGTTACAGACCCCTGGTAACTATACAAATTGGCGGGCAGGTTGGCGGAGACAGCGGCATTGATATTCAAACTGCCGTTGGCGATGGACGCGACGCTTGGCGCGACCGATATGGAGGTTGCGGCCTGCGCGACGGCGAGGTTGAAGGTCGCGCTGCTCGGGTTATAACTCAGATCGCCGCTGTAGTCTGCTGTGAGCGGGTGAGCGCCAGCGTTCAAGGTAAGAATCGTAAGTTGAGCGTCGCCCGTAGAGTCCAGTGTCTCATTCCCGCCGTTTTCCACTCCCCCGTTGAATGGGTAGGAAAACTCAACCGTGCCGGTGGCGTCGGTAATGGGGTTGGGGCTGCCAGCCTGCGACTTGCCAATAGGCTGAGCATTCATCACGATCGCGGTTCCAAGCGGCAGGGTGGCGCCTCCCGATACCGGCGAAAGCTGGCCGTTGGAGTTGGCCTGGTAGACCGAGAACAGGACAACGCTATCCTCGGGAGCCACTGCAACCTGCACAGGTTGCGAAACGCTTCCCGCATAGGCGCCATCTCCGCCGTAATTGGCGTAGACGTTGTAGGTTCCGCCGGGGAATTGGGTGGAATTGCCTGTAGCGGACCCGCCGCTGAGCAACAGCCGGACGGGCGGCCCGCCGCGAGTCGCCCCATTCTGGGACTTGGCGTTGTTCACGATCGCAACGTCGCCGGTGGCTGCGGCCGGATTGACGCCCGCGGTGATATTGACGGCAGTGCCGTGGGTGAAGCTGGTGGTGTCGAGCTTCAGCGTGGTCGAAGTCTGTGCCAGTGCGGCGCTGGACCAGTTGTTGACCAGATTGGCTATATCCACGCTGCCGAGGCCGGTGGCCATGTTATAGCCGGAACCAGCGTCATACCCGGAAAGGAAGCTGTTTGAACCGCAATTCGGGGTGGTTGGGGTGCAATACACGGAGTTGTTTCCCGAAGTTATCTGATGGAATGCGCCGGGTGTGGTTTGGGCCAGCTTGTAGAGAACCCAGTTGGCCTGGCCAAGGCGGGCCGTCGCCCCTATTCGTTGATTCACGAGTGCGAGAATGCCCGCGAATGCCGGAGCCGATGCCGAAGTGCCGCCGACCCCGTGGATTGTAGGGGACGAGCCCTCACAGTCGCCGCTGGCGCAGACCGCCCAGGTCGCCCGGTATCTGGCGTTTGCGGCCAGAAGCGATACATCGGGCAGGTCGCGGACCGAATCGGTGTTGCTCGCCGCGAATTGCTTTTGCCAAGCAGGCTTCGGGTATCCGCTCTGGTTGCCGCTGCCGTCGACGCTGCCCAGGCTGCTGGCTCCGCCGCCTCCGGCCACGATGTTCGTTTTGCCGCCGCTGGTATAAGCACTGTTCGCGGCCAATAGACCATTCTGCGCAGGCGAGTTGTTCCACGGGTTTTCAGGAATGTAACTGAGCGCGGAAGTATAGTTCGCGCCGTTGGCGGAACTTACATAGGTATTGAAGCTGTCTGGAAGGGCATCGAAGTCCGTGCCGCCGACGGCGATGTTATAGGGAGTGGAGCCCAGGCCGTTGACTGCCAGGCCTTGAGTTGCAACCGTTTCGGTCCTTGGGTTATCGCAGCCGGCGGAGCCGGAATCGCCCGCCGAAACAGTGACGGCCATGCCCTGAGCGGCGGCCTGTTCCCAGGCATTCAGAATTTGCAGATTGCCCGCGGCTCCCTGAGCGGCCTCGCAGCCGCCGAAGCTGACGCTGAGGATCCCCGCATCGTTGTCGTCGATGGCTCGGTAGATGGCGAGGAGAACGCCGGCTTGGAAGACGGTGTCGGCGGCGGTGTAGACGCGCACGTTTGCGCCGGGGGCAAGACCGCCCGAGACCTCGCTGTCGAGCAGAGCCTCGGTTTGGTCTGCGTTCCCATCGAAGTTGTTCTGGTTGCCGTCGTACACAATCGCGATGTGGTTGGCGGGAAGGCCAAACAGCGCCCGGTAGTTGTCTACTGCGGTGGAAGAAACAAGCGTATTCTCCACCAGGCCGATGGTCACGCCGGTCCCGTCGTATGGCGTCTGGTTCGACGCCAGATGCGTGTTGAGGGAGTTGGGCGCATCGTAAATGGTTGCGGCGTCGCCGGGAGCGACGAAGAGATAGGGAGTTGTGCCCTGCAGGACGTTCAGGTCGGGAACGAACCGGTGCTGGCCGGCATTCCAGGTGGCCGCAGGCCCGAGGATGGAGTGCGGGCGCGGCTTGAAGTCGTTCAGAGTGGCTACTCCCGCAACCACCGGCGCCAGGGCCGCCGGGATCATGGGGTCGGATGCATTGGCCCAGTGCGGGGCTCCGTCGATCCGGTAGCTGTGAATGGGGGCATGGAAGGCTTGTTGAAGCTGGCCCACGGTGCCGGAGAACTCGATCGCCGTTCTGCCCTTGTTGACCTTGTTCCCTTGAAAGCCCTGGCTCAGGAGCCATGCCTGCACCGTCCGCAGGTCCGTGTCGGAGATGCCGTAACGGCTGCCGAATTGCTCGGGGGTGAGGTATTTACGATATTCGGGCGAATCCGGCTGCTGGACCGATTGCAGATAGGATTCGAGCGCGGCTTGCTGTTCCGGGCTGCGCCGCAGAATCAGCATGATGCGCTCCGCGGGCATGGAAGCAGGCGCGGGGCCTTGATCGAAGCGCGCTTGCGCCAGCGGGTGCACATTTCCCGGCAGGGCAACCAGGGACGCTGTATTGATCGCCGGTGCGATCCGGGAGCCCGCGGGAAGCCGCGATTGAGCCTGGTCCGAAACTGCCGCGAAACAGAAGAGGCCCAGGATGGGGAAAGCTAGAGTCGAGAAAACCCGGACAGCACGGCTGGAATGGCAGGCCATAACGCTCCTCGTCGGGCAGTAACATCCTGGGCTGACTCGAGGCCCGATTGTACGGAGCCCTGGCTCCGCTGCGAAGACGAACCAAGAGTGGTTTTTCAGGATGAGAGCCAGTCTAGCACAGCCCGAATGAGCTGCCATGCACCCGGAGCGGATGATTCAGGGGCGGAATAGCGCAGGCGGTACTATATTCCGAGCCGGGGAAGAATCGATGCGAAGGGATCGTTGAACCAGATGCACAGTTTTGTGTCTTCGATATGGAAGATCTGATTCTCGTTCGCGAGTTCATCGAGGTAGCAAGTCAATGCCGGGTAATCCCAACTTCGATAGTCGTGCCACACGATGCAAGATTCTCGGTTTGCGGCGGCCATCTTGAATGCGTTTTGCGTGTCTGATTGGACCGTCGCAAGATCGTGGCCTCCATCGATGAATTGGAAATCCATGGTTCCGGTCCACTGGGAAAAATCAAAGCTGGTAGAGTCCCCGAAAAGGGTTGTGATTTTTTTTGAGACAGGACTCCCAACGAAATCGAGCGATGATCCAACCGCAAGATGCAAATGCGTGAGCACTGCGTCTGAAGCGTCCTGATCCGCGCTGGCTGCATGCGGCGCATCAAGATCGAGGGTGAAAATCTCAGCGTCGGGCGGGGTGTTGAGAGCCATATTCAGTGTGTTGCTTCCGAGAAATGTTCCGAATTCGAAAATCCGGCGCGCCTTCACGATCCGAATCGCGGCAAGGATCAAGACGGTTTCCAGGAGTGTGGTTCCGCCAGCGCCCCGTCGACATGGAATGGTCACGTTGACGGCCCTGTCTGGAGGCGCAGATTCAATCAAGGCGAAGAGCTTATAAGGCCGAATGTGTTCCACAGGGAAATTGTAACCCGTCGGTCAGCAGCGATTACTTAACGAAGTTCTTCCTGGACGCGGGTTTTGCCTGGATCGCCGGCATCTCGGCAACCGCCAAGCGGGAAGTTACCAAGAAGCCGGAGTTTTCTGGCAATGCACCTCAAGGGCTGAACAGGTCGCGAAAAAAACGTATTCGCCGAGTCTTGAAGCAGGGCATGACATCGGCCGGCAATTCTCGCGGACAAGGAGCGCAACAAACTCGTTGATGCCCCTTGTGAGAGATGCGGGGCCATCGCCCCGTTGATTCTGCGGGCTTTGCGCGGTGGTTGAAACCCCGCGTCCCTCCGAATCTGGTTTTGCCGGAGCCTGTTGAAACCACCATCCAGGCTCCGCCCGGTTTTTACCCGACCGTGAGCACCAGCTTGCCGAAGTGGCTGGCCTCTTCCATGCGGGTCAGGGCTTCGCGGGCCTGGGTCCAATGGAAGTTCTCGCCGACAGGGCGCAGCACGGTCAGGGTGACGGCCTTGTTCAGATCCTCGAAGTCCTTGCGGGAGCCGACGTAGATGCCCTGTATGCGGGCCTGTTTGTGCAGGATGGTGGCCATGGGGAGCGGCTCGGCGGGGGCGGAAAGCACGCCCACTTGGGCGATTACGCCGCCCATGCGGATGGCGCGAAGGGAACGGGCGAGCGTGCCCAGGCCGCCGACTTCGACCACCAGGTCGACGCCTTGGCCGCTGGTCTCTTCCAGCGCCCAGCGGTCCCAGTCGGGAGTTTCGCGGTAGTTGAGGCCGCCATCCAGGCCCATGGTGTAGGCGCGCTGGAGTTTCTCGTCGCTGCCGGAGATGCCCAGCACCCGCGCACCCCTGAGCCGTCCCAACTGAAGGGCAAAGATGGCCACGCCGCCGGTTCCCTGGATCAGCACGGTGGACCCCGGCTTGAGATCGCCCGCGGCCAGGGCGTTCCAAGCGGTGACGGCGGAGCAGGGCAGAGTGGCGGCCTCCTCGAAGCTGAGGTGCTCGGGGATAGCCACCAGCCCGGTCTCCTTGAGGACCACGAAGTCGGCCAACATGCCGTCGATGTCGCCGCCCAGTGCGCCGCGGGCTTTGGCCGGGGTGAGCGGGCCGTCCAGCCAGTTCTGCATGAAGATGCCGGCCACGCGGTCGCCGGGTTTCCAGGCGGTGACCCCCGGGCCTACGGCCGCCACCATGCCCGCGCCGTCGGAGCAGGGGATGCGCGGCAGCTTGAGTTTGGGGTTGTAGAGTCCCTTGATCATCAGCAGATCGCGATAGTTGAAAGAAATCGCGCGCACGCCAACCAGCACTTCGCCGGGGCCCGGTTCCGGAGTGGGCCGCTCCACAAACTCCAAAGAATCAACACCAAAGGAAGAAATCTGCCAAGCCCGCATAAGAAAACCTTACTCCTTGCCCGGGGCACAAACTTCAAACCGCGGGACACAGCGGTGCGAATCCCCAGTAGAATGAAGATAGGACCCGTGGTTCAAGAAAGTAAACGGGTGGAGGTGTAGATGGCAAATGCGGTGCTGCAATCGGAGGTCGACTCCGGAAGCGAATTCGTGAGCGAAGACGCTCGTCGGCTGGCTCATCAAATTCAGGCGGGTCACGAGCGGCAAAAACAGGCGCTCAATTTGCAGAGGGAAAACATCCTTTCGCAAAGAACTTCGCATCCGGCACGTCGCGCCGCCCTGGAAGCCGCTCTTTTGCAGATTGAGGCGCAGATCAAGGAGCTCGACTAGGCTCAAGTTTCTGCAGGCTCTCCCCAGCCTAAGGCCATCGTGGTTTTCAAGTCGATCGAGAGGGAGCCTATAGCTGCTGCGTGGCTTTTTCTGGAAGGAAAGAGCCACGCAGCACGGGGCCGGAGACGGCACGCCAGCCGGAGATTCGCGCTACTCCCGATGAAAGAGCAGGGAATTGGCCTGGTGTACTGTGGTCATGCCTACCCGCGCGATGTTGACGTGCCCGGGGCGGCTGGCGGCCCACACAATCACATCGGCCACGTCTTCCGGGGTGAGAGGCGTTACGCCCTTGTAGACCTTGGCGGCCCGCTCGGCGTCGCCGTGGAAGCGCACCAGGCTGAAGTCGGTCTCGACCATGCCAGGATCGACGCTGGTGACGCGAATCGCGGTTCCCAAAACGTCCATGCGCAGGCCGTCGTTGATGGCTTTTTCCGCCGCCTTGCTGGCGCAGTAGACCGCGCCGTTGGGATAGGTGATGTCGCCGGCCACCGAGCCCAGGTTGACCACGTGGCCGCGGTTGCGCGCAACCATGCCGGGAACCACGGCGCGGGTGACGTAGAGCAGCCCCTTCACGTTGGTGTCGATCATCTCTTCCCAGTCGTCGATATTGCCCTGGTAGAGCTTTTCCAGGCCGCGGCTGAGGCCTGCATTGTTCACCAGGATGTCGATCTCCGCCCACTCGGGCGGCAGCGCGGCGATGGCTGCCTGCACGGCCTCGCGGTTGCGCACGTCCAGGCTGAAGGTGTGAACGGCGGCGGCGCCGCGCTCCAGGGCCTGGGCAGCGACTTCGGTTAGTTTGTCTGTCCGGCGGGCGGCCAGCAGCAGGCGCGCCCCCTCGACCGCGAAAGCCAATGCCGTGGCTGCGCCAATCCCCGAACTGGCGCCGGTAACGAAGACGATTTTTCCTTTGAGACTCATGCAACTATCCTAATCAACCTTTCTGCGTCCTTGTAAGGGTACGGTCCATTCAGACGGGAAGTGTGCCAGTCGTCCACCGGCGTTGCAGAACTGAGCGGGGATGAAACAGCAGAGAGTCTGGAAGTGAGATTTATCTCCGCTGGCGCAGGTCTTGGGCCCCGGAGTGGCCACCGAAAATGGCCCAGGGTAAAGCGTAGCGCAGCCCTGGGTAACGGTTTCCCTTCGATTTCAAGCCCCGGAGGGGCGACCGAACCATTTTGGTGGTCTCTTTTTAGGAAACCACCCTGGGCGTGCAGTTGAAGCCGGTCAAGGTATATCGGGCCCTGCAGGCTTTGAAAAAAACTCGCCGCGTTGGAGACAACCTGTGACTATCAAACCACGACCCGCGGCCTATATGCTAAAACCCAGGTTCCAGATGGGTAGAGCGGGTTGGATGGATATCACGATCAAATTCGTTTGGGTCGCTTTGCTCCTCCTGCTCAGCGCTCCCGCGTCCTTCCCTCAGGCCGCCACCCAACGGGATTATGCGCATTCGGTCCCGCGGGACAGGGTCATTGTTTTTGTGCATGGCATTCATGGGAGCCGCGAATCCTGGCGGGCTGCGAATGGCGCCTATTGGCCGAATCTGATTCGGACAGACCCGCGTTTCGCCTATTCCGACGTTGAAGTCGCGGAGTATCCCACCCCGGCGTCGAATGGCAAAATGTCCAGCGTGCAGTTGTCCGAGATCCTCTGGGCTCACCTCAAGCAGGACCACGTCTGGGAGCATCGCGAGGTGGTTTTCCTTGCCCATAGTCTGGGTGGCATCCTGGTCGAGGAGATGCTGTTGCGGCATCCCGCCGAGGCGGCAAAAGTGAAGTTCATCGTCTCCTACGGAACCCCGCACGAAGGCTCGACAATCGCCCGCATCGCTTCCTTCTACGATCGCGACCCGCTGCTCAACGACCTGAGCGATGCGGGCGATAACACCCTCCTGACCCATCTGGAGAACGACTGGCGCGGGCACGCTTCGGTCAACGGCATTCATCGGTTCTGTGCCTATGAGTCCGAAGACACCAAGCCGGAAAACGTCGTGGGCCGCGCTCTCAAGGCGCATGCCCGTGTGGTGAGCTACTTCAGTGCGACTTACGGATGCGATGTGACCACCCCGCCGCAGGAGATCCAGGCCGACCACATCGACATGATCCGGCCCGCGGACCGCAAGTCGAGCGCCTACGATTTTTTCTACCGCGTGTATCGCGATAACCCCATCCTCGAAGAGCAGATAGTCACACGCGACAACGTCATCGCGGGCCTGCAAACCGGTTGCAATCGCACCAGCGCGAATGAGGACTTGCAAGTCCCGATAGCTCTGGATGGCGCACTGCACGAAAAGGTGCTTTCGGCGACGGCTACTCTGATCGACGCCGTGGGTGTGCGCAACGTGGATCGAGACCCGCCGGTCGTCACCAAGATCGACCCGGACGGCGTAGCCCACGTGCAATACGGAATTAGAGGACGAGGCAGGAAGCTCTTTCTCTGCCTCGGCACGGCCCGCGCATCCTTGAAGGTCGAGTTCACTATTGGCCGGCAAATTCCGGTTCGCGAACCGCAGAACTGAGCTGTGGTTTGGGACAAGCCAACTGGCCATGCGCCGGCGAGTACCAGGGGCATGGGGCAAATCGCACATTGCCAGGATTCACCGGCAATGCGTCCGCTGCTGGCAAGCAGGACGCGGTTGCATAAATCCAGCGCTCCGCAGGGGCTAAAGCCCACGTTGATTTTAAAGCCACTTACGGCACGACTAAAGTCGTGCCCTTTCAAAACTCTGCCTCAACATTCGTTTTTCCGCAGCCTCTAAAGTCGTGCCCTTTCAAAACTCTGCCTCAACATTCGTTTTTCCGCAGCCTCTGAAGTCGTGCCCTTTCAAAACTCTGCCTCAACATTCGTTTTTCCGCAGCCTCTGAAGTCGTGCCCTTTCAAAGCTGCGACGTGTTCAGTGTTTCCCTAAGCCAACTTACCCCGCCTTTGCGCCATGCGATATTGGCCCACGGCCCAATCTTCGCCGCCCAGGCCGGCCGCCTGCGCCTGGGCGAAGACTTCGGCGAGATTGTCGGCCAGGCTGAGGCCGGTGTGGCGGCCGGAGGCGGCTTCGCGCAGCAGGCGCAGGTCCTTGAAGCCCAGCTCGATGGTTGATCCCGGCTGCTCCGGCGGGTGCAGCATGATCTTGCCGTAGGCCGCGTAGAACGGCGACTGGAAGAGCGCGTTGTTGACGGTTTCCAGAAACGTTTCCGGCTCGATGCCCTGCCCGGCGGCGTAGACAAAGGCCTCGCCCAGCGAATGAATCATGGCGCTGATGAGGAAGTTGCCGCCCAGCTTGAGGGCGTGCGCCTGGCGCGGCTCGGTTCCGACGACCGAGATGCCGCGGGAGAGCGGCGCGAGCAGCGGGCGCGCCGAGGAGACGGCTTCTTCCGCTCCGGCGGCCACGATCCACAGGCGGCCTTCTTGGGCCACGCTGGGGCGGCCAAAGACGGGTGCGGCGACGAAAAGCTGGTTGCGGCTGGCGTGCTCGGCGGAGAGCTGTTCGCTGAGCGCCACGCTGACGGTGGAGCAGGAGATGTGCAGTGCGCCGGGCCTGAGGGCATCGAGAACACCCTCGGGGCCAAAGAGGACGCTCTCGTTGGCGGCATCGTCGAAGAGCATGGTGAGCACGGCATCGGCGTCCCGCGCTGCGTCTGCGGGTGTAGCGGCGAGATGCGCTCCGGCGGCGATCAGGGCCTCGGCGCGTTCGCGGGTGCGGTTCCAGACGGTGAACTCGTGCCCGGCGGCCAGCAGCCGATGCGCCATGGGCGCGCCCATCTTGCCCAGTCCCAGAAATGCAATTTGCATGGCGAATATCCTCGTGACCAATCTACGAGGGTTGATGGCGTTTTGGAACCCCTTTTGCGTCAATCGTAAAAGCGCAGACCGGAACGCCGAGTAGGTTCTTGGCGCAGCGGATTGCACCGTCGCAGAGGCCGGTTCGATCGATGATGGCCAGCCCGTGCTCCTTCACAAAATGTGAATTCGCGTATATAGTCGTCCTCGTCGCCCTTGTGTTCTCCAGGCGGGTTTTTCAGCGAGAAAAGATTCTCGATGGACGGCACGCATGCGGCTTCCCGGCAATCGCACATAAGGGGCGCGCACTCTTTACCAGATCGCTTACGGCACGATTCACGAATCCGGCAGCGCCATCGGTGTCTCGCATGGAACCAGGCAGAAGTCTGGAGCCACGATCCCAGGTATATCGAGACGATGGCGACCGGTGCAGTCATTTCGCAGTGGGCCCCCGGGATTGAAAGAGCGTCCAGAATAGCCCTCTCGGCAGTGTTGGTTTTTTGTGGATTTCAGAGATGCGGTGCGCATCCGCAGGGCGGGTGCTCCCAGGGGCGCGTGGCGGCCTGAAAGCGGCGGTAAGCTGCCACAGCTTCTCTGAAGACAGGAGAGGGGCAATGGCCTCCAATCGCCTGCTGGTGATCGACGACGAGCCAGCCAGTTCCGCGACCATCGGACGCATCGCGCGGGGATGCGGATACGACACCATCATCACCACGGACATCGACGACTTCCGTTCCAGAATTCCAACCTGGGAGCCGACGGTGATTGTGCTCGATCTGACCATGCCGGAGATGGACGGCCTTGAAGTGATTGCCTGGCTGGCCAAGCAGGGCTGCAAGGCGAGAATCCTGATCGTGAGCGGACGCGAGCCGATTCAGCTCCAAGAGGCAGAGGCAGCGGGCAACTCCCTTGGGCTGAGGATGGCAGGGAGCCTGGAGAAGCCGTTGCGGGTGGAGAAGCTGCGCAGGGTTTTTCGCGAGATTTACGATGCCGCCGGCGTTCTTTCGGCGCAGGATGTATCGCGCGCGCTGATCAATCGCGAGATCCGGCTCGAGTATCAGCCGCAGATCGACTTGCAAACCGGATCAACGATTGGCTTCGAGGCGCTGGCGCGATGGGATCATCCCAAGCGCGGCACGATCCCCCCGGACACCTTCATCCCCATGTTGGAGGAGCACGACATCGTCGACGAGTTCACGGCGCAGATTTTTGAAATCGCATTCGCCGACATGCGGGAGTGGAATGGCGGTCTCGATTTCAGGGTCGCCATCAACGTGAGCGCGGCCAACTTCCGCACGATGGCGATCGACGAGGTGGTTCGGGCGCATTGCAACGGCAGTGGAATCGACTGCACACGGATTGCCGTCGAGCTGACGGAGACAGCCGCCATGACGGAGACGGGCCGGATCGGCGCCTGCCTCGCGCGTCTTCATGAATTTGGAGTTCAATTGTCCATCGACGACTTCGGCACCGGCTATTCCTCGCTGGTTAAGTTGCACCAACTCCCCTTCACCGAACTGAAGATCGACAGGTCGTTTGTGACCCACTGCGGCTGCGATGCCCAGAGCGCCATTCTTGTGCGAGCCATGATCGACCTGGGTCACAGCTTGAATATGAAGGTGATTGCCGAAGGTGTGGAAAGCCAGGAATTGAGGGAGCGGCTGCGCTCGTGGGGCTGCGATGCCGCGCAAGGTTTCTTTGTTGGGCGGCCAATGCGTCCGCATGAGGCGGAGCGATGGCAGGCCATGCATCTGCAGTCTTATGGCGCATAGACGAAACCAAATCCAAAGCGTGTTCCCAGGAGCCTGAAATGCCAAATATGGAATCGATCGCAAGGTTCTTTTCCGTCGTCCCGGACGCCATGATCCTGGTGGACTCGCTGGGGCGCATTGTTCTGGCGAATGCGAACACATACGAGCTGTTCAGGTACGAATCGGGCGAACTGGGCGGGGAGCCGGTGGCCAAGCTGCTGCCGGAGCGGTATCGCGCATCCCATGGTAAGCACCTTGACGGCTACTTTCGTTCCCCCTCGGTGCGGGCGATGGGCACGGGCATGGAACTTTCCGCGCTCCGCCGAGACGGGACGGAATTCCATGTGGAGATAAGCCTTAGCCCATTCCGAAGCGGAGAAGAACTCTTCGCTCTGGCGGCGATCCGCGACATCAGCGAACGCAGGCGCCTGGAAGATGCGCGCAGAGAGAGCCTGCGGCAGAAAGAAATTGCGGAAGAGCGCGCAAGCGCGGCGCAGGCGCTGGCGGACAGAAACGAGGCTTTGCGCGCCATCTTCGAGGCCTCTCCGATTGGCATCGTCACTGCGGCGCAAGACGGAACCATCACCCAGTGGAACCGCGCAGCCGAGAGGATCTACGGGATCTCATCCCAGGAAGCGATGGGGGGGAGCATCTGGGACCTGAATCGGGCGATGGAGACGGAAAACGATTCCGCCGCCGTGATTCATGACGAGGTGAGCCGCGGCCGTGAGTTGCGCGATTTCCAAATCAAGCAGCGCCGGAAGAACGGAAAATCCGTGGAGATCAGCCTGAATTCCGCCCCATTTCACGATCCTCTGGGAGGAAACTCCGGATTTGTGTTTCTGGTAGACGACATCAGTGAGAGAAAGACCGTCGAGCAGCAGTTGCGCCAATCGCAGAAAATGGAGGCCGTGGGTCAGTTGACCGGGGGGATTGCGCACGATTTCAACAATCTGCTCAGCATCGTCATCTGCAACCTGGAACTGCTGCAAGAGAGACTGCCGGTGCATTCGGAGGACCGGGAACTGGCCGACCTAGCCTTGGACGCGGGCCTGCACGGGGCCGATCTGGTGAAACAACTGCTTGCCTTCTCGCGCAAGCAGAACCTCGATCCCCAGCGGATCAAACTGAACGAACTGGTCTTGAACATGACCAATCTTCTGACCCGATCGCTTGGAGAACAAATTGAGATCGTGCTGGAGATGGCTTCGGGAGTGTGGCCGGCGGTTGCCGACCCGGTGCAACTGCAAACCGCGCTGGTGAATCTTGCCACCAATGCCAGGGATGCCATGGCGGAGGGCGGCAAGCTAGTGATTCAGACAGCCAACGCCGCTCTGGACGAAGCCTACACGGAGCAGTTTGACGACCTGACCCCGGGAGATTATGTAATGGTTGCGGTTACCGACACGGGGACGGGAATGTCCGCGGAAACCATTGAGCGCGCCTTCGACCCGTTCTTTACCACCAAACCCGCGGGCGAGGGCACAGGCCTGGGACTAAGCATGGTCTTCGGGTTTGTGAAACAGTCTGGAGGCCACGTAAGGATCTATAGCGAAGAAGGGCTTGGGACCACCGTGCGCCTGTATCTGCCGCGCGCAACCCATGAACCATCCAAGCCGGTTTCTGCTCGGGCACAGGAACAGAAGCACACAGCAAATCGTGCACGGATTCTGATTGTGGAAGACAACATGGACCTGGCTAAATCGGCGCATCGCGTGTTAAGTGAAGCGGGATACGACGTGACCGTGACGACCAACGCCGGGACGGCCTTGGAGATGCTGCGATCTCCAATGTCCTACGATGTACTGTTCACGGATATTATCCTGACGCACGGCACAAACGGAATTGAATTGGCGAAGGAGGCCGCCAAGCTCAAGCCAGGAATCAAGATCCTGTTTTCATCCGGGTTTTCCGAAGCCGCGCTGCGCGCCTCCGGAAAAGCGGCGGTGGCGGGCCATTTCATCGCCAAGCCCTACCGCAAAGGAGACTTGGTCTCCAGAATCGGCAGTGTGATCGAAGGCTCCCGCTGAAGACGCCGGGAACCGGACGGGGACTGCCTGCACTTCGCGCCTATAGCATTTTCGGAAGATGAATATCAAGCTAGCTCCGGCATGGCGACAAGCTGTTTGTAAGTGATGGTTTGCGTACCGATGCAGGCGCGCAGCAGGCGAATCATCAAGTCCGGTTCCATGGTGCG
>Ga0181529_10005009_pt1 | contig 14021 bp, 7 predicted proteins | sample PEATcosm2014_Bin_36_FD_119763 | JGI IMG/M metagenome (GOLD analysis project Ga0181529, IMG submission 119763) | Peatland microbial communities from MTU Mesocosm Facility, Houghton, MI, USA - PEATcosm2014_Bin10_30_metaG | ecosystem: Environmental > Terrestrial > Soil > Wetlands > Peat | place... | reverse complement strand
GATTCCGGGAATCGGCGAAAAGACGCTGGAGCGGATCAGCGTGGCCGTGCGCCACTACTTCGGCCACTTTGAAGAGGGCGAGGAAGGCCACGTGCCTGAGACCGACGAAGCGGAAGCCGGTGAACCGGGCGACGCGGAGACCGCGGAGTCTGCCACCAGCGAAGAAGAACCTGAGGCGGTTCTGGGTACGGACGAAGCGGAAGCAGAGAACGACGCCGCGGTCATCGCGGAAGCGGAGAGTGTCGACGCTGCCGAAGAGGAAACCGAGGTCCGCACCGAGGCCGAAGCAGCCGTCGAGGATATCCCCGATGAGGCTGAAGTGGAAACGGTGGAAGATACGCCGGCCAAGGAAACTGAACCAGAAAGTGCAACAACGGACGAGCAGGCGGCCAAAGAGGACGGCGCGTAAGATGCGCCGCACCCTTCAAGGTCAATCGGGAAACAAGGAAGTTTCAAAGAGCAGCCATTGCCATGAGGTAGCTATGAGCGACTAAGGGCTTTGGGTAGCAAATTTTGAAAAGAGGCGGATGAGTAAGGTTCGAATCAACGATCTCGCGCGCGAGATGGAAGTCAAGAGCCGTCAGATTCTTGACATATTGGCAGAACTCGGCCTGGCGAGCGGCAAGACCCACTCCAGTTCGCTGGAAGATTACGAGGCGGAGAAGGTTCGCGCGCAATTCGAGCGTGGATCGCGATCGAGCGGCCACGGGAGCACCTCGACCGCGCGCGCCCCTCAGGGCATAACGCCCAAAATCGATCTCTCCCACGTCTCCAAGCCCGGCGACGTGATGAAGGCCATTCTGGCCAACAAGCAAAAGGAAGAAGAAGAGGCACGCCAGCTTCATGCGCCCCATGCGCCTGCGCGCCCACAAGCACCTGCGCCCGCTCCACCCAAGCCGGCGCCTCCCGCAGCCGTCGCGCCGCCGGCGCAGCGTAGCCGGCCGGAACCGCGCAGAATCGTTCCTCAGCCGCGCTCCGCGCCGCCCATTATTGCAGCGCCTCCGGCACCCCCTGCTATTGCCTCCCGTCCGCCGACCGGTCCGGTGATCGCCAAGGCTCCCGCGGGCGCAACCGCGCCGCGTCCGGCAGTCGTGGTGGCGCCACACCCGGTGGCCGTGGTGGTCAAGCCGCCAGTGGCTCCGGCGCCGCATGAAGACCAGCCGCGCTCCGCGGAGCAGCCAGCCGCCGCAGTCAAGCCGGTGGCGCCTGCCACGCCGCCTGTCGCCGCTCCCAGTACGCCTGTCGCAAGCGCTGCCACGCAGCCGGTTGCGGCTCCTGTCGCGCCTCCTCCGGTGGCCGAAGCCCCGGCTGCGCCTTCCGCCGTTGCCGTTGAGCCGGCCCGAGTCGCCGCCGCTCCGTCTGCCTCAGAAGTCCCCGCAGCAGCAGCGGAGAAAAGCGCGCCATCCCCCGTTGTTGAACCCCAACCCAAGGCTCCGACCCATGCACCGGCCCACGTTGCAGCCCATGCACCGGCAGCTCGTACACAGGGCCATACGCACACACCGTCGCCGACGGCTGCTCTGCCCGCCCGCCGCATGGTCATGCCGCAAACCGGGCCTCGCCCGGTTTACAAGGCGCCTGTCGTGATTCCAACGCCCCCCGTCGCAGGCACTGGCAACCAGGCTCCCGCTTTTCAGCGCGGCAAGCCGATCTTCGACCGCCGTCCTTCGGGCGGTCCTGGCAGCTATTCCCAGCGCACACCGGGAGGCGCTCAGGCGCCTGGCCAATTCCCCGGCGGCCCACGCCCCAAGCATCCCACGCGCACAACTCCCGGCGGCTACGCCGGACCGGGCGGCCCCGGCGGTCCGGGCGCACGTCCCGGCTTTGGCGCGCGGCCTGGCTTTGGCCCATCGCGTCCGGGTGGTTTTGGCGGCCCGCCCCGTCCGGGTGGCGCAGCGCCAACGGGCGAGGCGCCTCGTCCGCAGCGTGCCGCTCCCGGCAGAGGCCGTGGCGGACGCCCGCAGTACCCCAAGACCAAGGAAGGTCCGATGAAGGGCTTTGTGCCGCCGCCACGTTATGGCGGGGTGCAATATGGCGGAGAACCGCTGCCCATCACTCGCGAAATCACCGTCACCGAAGGCATCAGCGTAAAGGATCTGGCCGAGAAGCTCGACATTCGCGCCAAGGACCTGATCGCCACCCTCCTGATGAGCGGTGTCTTCGTCACTGTCAACCAGTCCCTTGACGCCGAGATGGTCAAGGATGTGGCCGCCAAGTTTGGCGCCGCAGCTACGGTCATCAGCTACGAAGAAGAGATCGCCAACGAGGCCATCGAAGAGGTTCTCGAAGCCGAAAATACCGGCGAACTCGAGGTTCCCCGTTCTCCCGTGGTCACCGTCATGGGCCATGTGGATCACGGCAAGACTTCGCTGCTTGACGCCATCCGCCAGACCCATGTGGCAGAGGGCGAAGCCGGCGGCATTACGCAGCACATCGGCGCTTACAAGGTAAAGTTCACCAAGGAAGGCTCTCCGGCTCATGGCCGAGAGATCGTCTTCCTCGATACCCCGGGGCACGAAGCCTTCACCCGCATGCGGGCCCGCGGCGCCAAGGTCACTGATATCGTGGTCATCGTGGTTGCCGCTGACGACGGCGTCATGCCCCAGACCCTTGAGGCCATCGACCACGCCAAGGCTGCCGGCGTACCCATCATCGTGGCCGTCAACAAGATTGACAAGCCCGATGCCAATCCCGAACGCGTCAAGAAGCAGTTGGCCGATCGCGGGCTGATTCCCGAAGAGTGGGCAGCCGGCGCCGAAGGCACAGTCTTCGTTGAAGTCTCCGCCAAAAAGAGGCTCAACCTCGATCTGCTGTTGGAAATGATCTGCCTGGTCTCCGACATCCGCGCCCCCAAGGCAACACCGGGCCGCAAGGCTGTGGGCTCTGTGATCGAAGCCAAACTCGATCGCGGCCGCGGCGCTGTGGCCACTGTACTGGTCCAGGACGGGACGCTGCGATTGAACGACAGCTACATTGTCGGCAATACCTTCGGCAAGGTCCGCGCCATGTTCGACGATCGCGGACGCGCCATTGAAGAGGCCGGACCCTCCACCCCGGTCGAAGTGCTGGGTCTGGAATCCATGCCCGACTCCGGCGACACCTTCCTGGTGGTAGCCGATCGCGACAAGGCCAAGGGCATTGCACAGTACCGCAAGATGAAGGAGCGCGACGCACAGCTTGCCAAGAGCGCCCGCGTCTCTCTCGAAGGACTGGCGGAACAGATTCGTACCGCCGGCGTGAAGGATCTCGCCCTGATCATCAAGGGCGACGTTACCGGATCTGTGGAAGTGCTGGCTGATTCTCTGGTCCGCATGTCTACTGAAAAGGTGCGCATCAAGGTCATCCACTCCAACGTCGGCTCCATCACCGAAAGCGACGTGCTTCTGGCCTCGGCCTCGAACGCCATCATCATCGGCTTCAACGTCCGGCCCGAGCGAAAAGCCGCCGAACTGGCGCAGCAGGAAGACGTTGAAATTCGCCTGCACTCCATCATCTACGAGTTGCAAGATGAAATGCGCCTGGCCATGATGGGCCTTCTGGAGCCAACCTTCAAGGAGAACTATCTCGGCCGCGCGGAAGTGCTCAACATCTTCAAGATTCCGAAGGTGGGCACCATCGCCGGCTGCCGCGTGCAGGACGGTGTCATCCGCCGCGACTCGGAGGTCAAGGTCATGCGCGGGGACGAACAGCTCTTCAAGGGCAAGATCACTTCCCTGAAGCGCTTCAAGGACGACGCCCGCGAAGTGACCAACGGCATGGAGTGCGGCATTGGCCTCTCCGGCTTCGGCGACCTGAAGGCGGGCGACCTGATCGAAGCCTTCTCCACGGAAAAACTGGCCGCCGACTTGGGCGCACTAACCACAGCCAAGGCGTAAGTCAACTTAGCTGCAATTTTTCAAGAAAAAGGTCCGTTCCTCGCTTCGAGGAGCGGGCCTTTTTTCGTCGCGGGCTGCGCTCTTCAATCCGATGGCGACGTTTCGCGGTTGAGAGATTGATTGGCATCCATGCACAGAAGCTACCCCTGAATCCCCTTCATGTTCCCCCTGCGAATGGGCAAATGCTGCCCGCTAAAAAATGCGATCATGATGGAGCATTTCTACATTGCGAGAGAGAAGCTTGCTTAAATTGTTGAAAATAAATAACGAAAATAAAAATATTGACAATCGTATTTGAATCAGGTTAAGGTGGTGATGGTCACATCTGACCATTGGAGGTACTTCATGCGCCGAGTTCTCGCAGCAAGCCTACTTCTTTCCCCCTTGTTCTTGACCGCAGCGGCAGTCGCAAGCACCCCAGCATCCGACGTCTCTGCCTCAACCCAGGTTCGCCCGATCAGTACTGGAGTGATCGCGCCCAAGATCATTCACTCAAACAGCATCGAAATCCCCACCGACGCGCTCGACGGCAAGATTCCAGCCAAAGCCGAAGTTGGCCTGAAGCTGAATGTGGACGCGAAAGGCAAAGCGCAGGATATCCAGGTCGTCAAGTCAGTGAACCCTGATCTGGATGCCCGTGTAATCGAGGCGGTCCGTCAACTCCGTTTCACTCCTGCCAAGCTGGACAATCAGGCCGTTTCCATCGGCATGGACCTGAATGTCGTAGTGCAACACTAAGCTGAATACCGCAGCTGGCTGCTACATTCCCCAGTTCACTTCCGCTCCATCCTGGCGACGTCCCCGCCGTCAGGATGGAGCGTTTTTTGCGGTCGCCGGCGTTACAGCGGATACCGCTCCATCTGAATACAATGCCGAGCCACAACGCGGCTCAGACCGACGGCATCGGCCGGCGTGAAACGCGCCAGCCTTCGCAGGATGGCCAGTTGCGTCCGCAGCAGGTCGCCCTCGGCGCAGGCCGCCAGCACTCTGCGGGCAGCCTGCTCGGACAGCCCCACGGTTTCGTCCGCCAGCAGTCCGGTAATGGCCGACGCGACTTCAGCAGAGTTGCGGCCGGCTTCCGCCAGCTTGCGCGCCCTCAACAGTGCCGACTCCAACGCATAGACCTGCATGATGATATCGGCCAGATCGGCCATTACCTCCTGCTGGTCCTGGAGAGCGGTCATGAAGCGCTGGCTGGCCACCCCGGCGGCAAACAGGGCAATCTTTTTCAGCGCCGCCAGCATCTCGGACTCACGTGCCAAGGGATGATTCGCATCGGCTCCGGTATCAAAGGACGGCGGCTGGGTTACCTCGTCCATCAGCTTGCGGATGGCTCCCAGCAGCGGAAGCTGCCCGCTCAGAGCCCGCTTCATGAGCCAACCGGTAATGATCATCCGGTTGATTTCATTGGTTCCCTCGAAGATCTCATTGATCCGCGCGTCGCGGTAGAATCGCTCAGCCGGGTACTCCTCCACATAGCCGTACCCGCCCATGGTGGCTACCAGTTCATCGGCCACCAGGCTGAGCATTTCAGAGCCGTAAACCTTGAGGATGGAACACTCGACGGCATACTCCTCGATACGGCGCTGGATCTCGCGCGGCGCGTGCGCCTTGTCGGGAGCCAACTGGGCCAGTCCCGCGTCGATCATCCCCACCGTGCGGTAAGCCATGCTTTCTGCGGCATAAAGGCGCGTAGCCGAGGCGGAAATCTTGCGCTGGATCAGCCCGAACTCGGCGATGGGCTTGCCAAAGGCGATGCGCTCTTTGGCGTAGCGAATCATGTGCGCCAGCGCGTGACGGGCGCCCCCGATGCAGGCCACGCCCAGCTTGAAGCGGCCCACATTCAGCACGTTGAAGGCGATGTGGTGGCCCTTGCCGGCCTCGCCGAGCAGGTTTGCGACGGGAACTTGGCAATCCTGAAGCACCAGCGGACAGGTTGACGAACCGCGAATGCCCAGCTTGTGTTCTTCCGCGCCCACGGTCAGCCCCGGCGTATTCCGCTCGATGAGGAATGCGGAGAACTTGTCTCCGTCGATTTTGGCAAAGACCGTGTATAAGCTGGCGATGCCGCAGTTGGTGATCCACATTTTTTCGCCGTTGAGGGTGTAATGGCTGCCGTCGGCCGAGAGCGTGGCACGGGTGCGGATATTCATGGCGTCGGAGCCGGAACTGGCCTCAGAAAGCCCGTAGGAGCCGATCCACTCGCCGCTCGCCAGCTTGGGTAGATAGCGCTGCTTCTGCTCCTCGGTGCCGTACCAGACCAGGGGCAGCGTGGCGATGCCGATGTGGGCGCCAAAGGCCGTACAGAAGCTGGCCAGCACAGATAAACGATCGGTAATCAGCGTAGAGGTGGTCTTGTCCATCCCCACGCCTCCGTACTCCTCTGGAATATCGACGGAGGTGAACCCCAGTTCAGCGGCCTTGCGCAGCAGCGTCTTCATCACGCCCGGCTCCTTGGCCTCGATGGCCTCCATCACGGGCAGAATCTCTTCGCGGGCGAACTGGGCGGCGGTAGCGGCGATCTGGCGCTGCTCCTCGTTCAGATCCTCGGGGGTAAAGATTTCGGCGGGCGTGCGGGTTTCGAGCAGGAAACTGCCCCCCGCGGCGGCAACGACGGAAGAAGCGGTAGAAACAGACATAAAAGAGCCCTCCTCCTTTTGGCACAGCCACCTTACGCCAGCGGCCGACAGGACGGCAACTTGTCCGCTTCAGTCCCTCCGTCGCGCGCAACCCCTATCGCATACAATGGACCATATCCCGGACGTGGAGGCTCACCCTGTTCGCCGCGCTTGTGACTAGCATGAAACCTGCCGCCAGCCTGCTTTACTCGCTGCCGATGCGGGTAGCTGTGCATCTGGCATTTGCGCCGCAAAACAGCTTGCGCCACTACCTGAAGGCAATGCAGTCAACCGACCAGACCTTCAAAGGGCTCTATCACTGGAACCCGTTTGACGCGGCGGTTTTGCTGCCCTACTTCGCGGTGATGATCCTTCTGGCCATCTATGGCGTTCATCGCTACACGATGTGCTACCTCTATTTCAAGTACCGCAAAAACTACCGTCCCGATCCTCCCCAGCACTTCGACGAGCTGCCCCGCGTCACCGTGCAACTGCCCATCTTCAACGAGCAGTTCGTGATCGACCGGCTGATCGAGGCGGTATGCGCAATGGAGTATCCGCGCGAAAAGCTCGAGATTCAGGTGTTGGACGACTCGACCGATGAGACCCAGGCAGTGGCTGCCGGCATTGTGGAGCGCTACGCGGCGCTGGGACATCCTATCGTCTACATTCACCGCACCAACCGCTATGGCTACAAGGCCGGAGCCCTCGACGCCGGGCTCAAGGTGGCCAAGGGTGAATTCGTCGCCATCTTCGACGCCGACTTTGTGCCGCCGCCAGATTGGCTGATGAAGGTGATTCACCACTTTGCCGAGCCGCAAATCGGCATGGTGCAGACGCGCTGGAGCCACATGAACCGCGACTACAGCATGCTTACCCAGATTGAGGCCATCCTGCTGGACGGCCACTTTGTGATGGAGCACGGTGCCCGCGTACGCACCGACGACTACTTCAACTTCAACGGCACCGCCGGCATGTGGCGCATCAAAGCCATTGCCGACGGCGGCGGCTGGCAGCACGACACACTGACCGAGGACACCGACCTGAGCTACCGGTCACAGCTAGCTGGCTGGAAGTTCAAGTACCTGCCGGAGGTCGAGTGCCCCTCCGAGCTGCCCATCGAAATGACGGCCTTCAAGACGCAACAGGCGCGCTGGGCCAAGGGACTCATCCAGACCAGCATCAAAGTGCTGCCCATGATGTTCAAGTCGGACGTGCCCAGGCGCATCAAGGTCGAGGCTGTCTACCATCTCACGGCCAACCTGAGCTATCCGCTGATGGTCATCATGTCGGTGCTCCTGATGCCGGCCATGATCTGCCGCTTTTACCAGGGCTGGTTCCAGATGCTGCTCATCGACTTTCCGCTGTTCACTGCCTCCACCTTCTCCATCGCTGTCTTTTACCTGATGAGCGAGCGCGAACTCTTCCCCAAAACCTGGATGAAGACATTTCTCTATCTACCTTTTCTCATGGCCCTGGGCATCGGCCTCACGGTCACCAACACCAAGGCTGTGATGGAAGCCCTGTTTGGCATCAAGAGCGCCTTTGTGCGCACCCCCAAATATCGTGTAGCCAAGAAGGGCGAGAAATCGCAGGCGGCCAAGTACCGGAAGCGCCTGGTGCTGGCGCCGTGGATCGAGATGCTGTTGGGCCTTTACTTCTTTGTGGCCATTCTCTACACCTTCTCAAACCACAACTACTTCACCGCTCCATTCCTGATTCTGTTTGTGATCGGCTACTGGTACACCGGCCTGATGAGCCTGCTGCAAGGCCGCTTCGAGCGCTGGCGCACCGGCGCCCCCGCCAACGCCGACGAGGCGAGCCCCAAGCCGTTCCCAGTGGGGGTATGAGAACGAGCAGAAAAGTGGGCGCGGCGAAACCTCAACGCAGCGATCGCGCGCAATCCTGGATCAGTACTTGCCGTAGAGCCTGGCGCACTCCACCAGCTTGTCGATGTTCTCTGCGGGCGTGGTTGGCGGCAAAGCGCAGCCTGGCCCGAGGATGAATCCGCCGCCGGGAGCGAGCACGTCAATGGCCTCGCGGCAGGCCCTCTCGACGTCCTCAACAGAACCCTCATGCAGGACCCCGCTGGGATCGATGGGGCCCAGAAGCGTGGTCTTTCCCGCCGTCGCGCGCTTGGCGGCGGCCCTGTCGCACTTGTAGTCGAACTCCAGTATTTTGGCGCCGGTCTGCGTCATCCGGTCGATGATTCTCGTGGTGTTGCCGCAGGTATGGTAGGCCAGAGAGAAGTCGTCGCTCTGCAGTGCGCGCACCACCTTTTGGCCGTAAGGAAGGCAATACTTCTCGTACATCTTCGGCGAGATCACATCGGGAGAGCACTGTGCCTCTCCAACCGATGTGCCGGGACACCCCATCTCCTTGAATATACGGGCGTAAAGAATGTAACAGTCGCTCGTATACTCAAGCAGTTCAAAGATCTGCTCATCGCGCTCGCCCGCTGCCATTTCTGTCATCAGCGTCACCGGCCCGGCAATCATGCAAGCCAGGTCGAAGGGCCCCTGGTCGGCCCGGCCCATGACAAAGACCCGGTCGCCAATCTGATCGAGCACGTACCGTGTGGCCTGAAGCACGGCCCTCGACAGGGGCGATTTCCAGGGATCGGGCTTCTTGAGACCTGAAACTCCGGAAAGGCTCTCCAGCAGGGGTTTCTCAATTACCGGCGCGCTGCCTGGCAGATAAGTCACCTCGCAACCACAGGCTTCCGCGAGTGCGGCCGTGCCGTTTTCAACCAGAAGCATGTCGTGACCAAACCTCTTCCATGCGGCCACCTGCGCTTCGCCCAGCAATTGCCCATCCTGATAGAGCTTTGCGGGCGGCAGCTTTGATTCCACAAGGGTCATCATGAAGTTGTGCAGGTCCACCGGCACACGGTCATGAGGCTCGAACCGGATGGTGGCCAGACACCTTTCAAGGGATGTCATTTCTTCAGACATGGATACTCCTATCGCATCGTCATGAACTGCAACATTGCCACGCTGCTCCCGGCCGGAGTGCCCGCGGCGGAGATTACTCTTTCATGTGGCTGACGGCAAAACAACATCTTGCCGCTCGCGCCGTCAAGGGCTATTGTAGAGCCGCCGTCCCAACAGGAAGCGCCGCATGAGCAAGGTCGCATCTCAGTCCCTGTACCGTTGCAGCGCCCGCTAAGGGAAAGTGGAATCGCACGAATTCGCCGTGGCTCCCTTATTGGCGAGCGTTGTCAGTTAGGTCTACGAATACCGGATCTCCATTGTCGAAGCGACATCCGTTCATCAGCCAGGTAAACTCAATGATGTTCATAGGCGAGAAGAGCGATTCTTCAACTCCTTCGGCGGCCGGACCTTTATTGATGTCTTCGGCAAACGTTCCCGCTTGAATGCTTTCGCGCAAGACACCACGAATGAATGCGACCGCTTGAGATGTTCTGTTGGTGTCGATAAGACCGTACGCAGTAAGGTTTATATCGGGATACTTATAAATCTCAAAACCTAGCCCGTTCTGGTTTGGGCGAAAGCCTTCAGTAAAGTAGGCGGCTAAGCGGTCCCTCGTATCAGGCGAAAACTCCCGCACAGCCAAAGCTTGAGAAATATAAGCGGAAAATGTGCCGCGGTCGGACTCGCTGCGATCTGTCTTGGACTTGTTTTTGTCATTTATGAAGATGTTCTGGTGAATCTGAGCCGGGTCCGAAAAAAACCATATCTTGCTATTCTCCGCCATCTCGGCCTGTTTCTTCCTCCACATCTGCGAGTCAGCGGAGTCTTGCAATTCCGTGCTGATCTTGCTCGCGAATCCTGCATCGTAGATCCAGGATGCAGTGAACTCCAAGTCCTTTTCATCCGAATTGTTGTGCCCTCCGTATATCCAGCGGGGGTTCTTTTCCTCCCACAAGAGATTCTTTCGTATCTCTGGATAGAGTTGCTCGAGTTGTGCCCGATCATGCGTTCTGGAGTAGAGGATCCAGGCTGTCTGCGCTTTCCGCGCCGGGAGAGACTCCCCTGCGATGGCGCCATCGGCGTCGACAAGCGACATCAATCCTGCAAATGCGGACCACGCGGCCTTGCAGTCAACGTAGCAAAGCCACTGATATCCGAGCAGACTGTCCCATTGGGCAGTCCCTGGCGCTCTAGGCTCGCCTTCATGCCACAGCGAGGGCTTTCCGGTCATCAATTGATCATAGGCAAACGACGACTCCGGCAATCTGCGGACTACATCCTGAATAACGAATGTCCAGGCAGCATAGTAGGCCCGACGGTGTTGCGCCTCAGGCACTCCCGCCCTTCCGCCACCTTCGATGCCCCATTTCTGCGGAGCAGGAACACGACGCAAATCCTTTTCGATCTCTGCCTTGGAAGCTGCCAGCGAAATGGCAACGCTTTGGTGAAAGCACCGCTTTGCGCGCGCGATTGCGGTCATTTCCCCTTCCGACCGTGTCGCAAAGCCGAACCCTATGGCTATCTCAGACGTTCCAGGCTCCAGGCCGACGCTAACCAAGTACTTCGCGGACTGGATGGAAGCATCCGCCTGCAATGGCAGCGAACGACCATTCGATATGCGGACAAAGACCAGGGCGTAGATAAAGTCACTTGAAGATACCAGAAGCACGCGATCGGTCGGGCTCCATTTCGCCTGTTCGCCGGCTGGAATATTGCCGCCAAGTTCCGTGGTGGCTTTGGACCCATTCGTGATAACCAGGTCACGGATAAAGGAGGAGTCGATATCTGTAAAAAAATCCTGGCCGTGCAATTGGATTCCGCCGGGGTAGATCGCGCTAAAGGCAAATTTGTATGGGAACCAGGTGGTACTTAAGGATGCAGCGGGCTCCAAAGGGCTTCCGGAGGTGCCGATGTGCACATGACTTATATCAAGCAGACGCACGGTTTTTGTCCCAACCCAGCCACCCATATTCAATGGAATATCTCCCGACAAGGGGGCTGCGATATGGGAATCATTGGGGGAAGGGTTCAGAACAAGGCGACTGCCAGGATAGGACAGCCATTGCCAATGATTTGGACCGCTGGCCGAGATGCTATCTGCGTCGAAACTTGCGTTGCCGGAAAAGTCGACTGTGCCAACAAGATTATCCTTCGCAAATGCCCAAGGACACAGTGTCATCAGCAATAGCGTTGCGCCGATTATCGAGCGTTCCAACCTCATAATCTTCCACCCTTTCCATTCCAGTGTCCTCACCTGATTGCCCCGTTTCAGGGAGACGACCCTATCTCCACAGCATTTTCACGCATTGCCGCGCAATAGCTGAGTGCGCGTGGGGTGAATTCTTCAAAAACAGAAAAATTCACCCGCAGTCGTGGCCTCACCCTATACCAACTCGGAAGATGCCTCAGACTTCAAGAAGAGACACTTCGCGAAGCTCAGCGCGCCGGCCTTTGGCCGATTTGACCAACAGCGTTTTCAATTCCCAGGGAGCAAGGCCGACGGTATGATCGAGCCCGAGAGCGGCGCTTCTGAGGGTTGCCTGGGCCGCGCTGCCCGCGCGTTCCTGGATGCGAATGATCGTTCCATCCTGCGCATGCTCCGCCTGCTTGATGGCCAACACCCAAACATTGCCGGGCATGATCTCAAGGAAAGACTGCTCCCATGGTTCCGTTCCGCGATGTGCGGAATCAACCACATACTCGGCAGGTGTCTGGAGTTCTTCGGCGCGGCGGTCAAGTGACAATTCCGAATAGGCTCCACGGCCTGCCATCAGCCAGAACGTCCGCTCCTGCCGGCCCTGATCCTGCCACGCATTGTTATCGTTGTGTGGCACTTGCGCAGGGTTGTGGCGCGCAAACGGGGCCGACCGAATCAGGACGGTGCGGAACAGGCCGTTCAGGCAGTCATAGCTATAAGTCGAATTGTTAATCAAGGCCACCGTGTAGTCGGCATTGCCAACCTTCCCCTGCACGGCTCCCCAGTCCTGATAGGGCTCTTCCTCGCCATTGGTCCGGCGTTCGAGCACTTCGCCAGGCACCTTCGCAAAGATCCTCGGCCCCGCCAGCGCAGTTGGAATTTCAAGTTTGAGCATCTGTTCCTGCTGATGCCAGTCGATGACGAAGCGAAGCTCGACAAAATCCAGTCCGGCAAATTGGGCTATGTCGAGAACGATCTCGGAATCCTGCCAGCGTGCGCGCTGTCGCGTAACCCGGGTAACCGGTCCATTCTCAATTTCGGTGGACGAAACCAGCGTGGGACGCCCCATTTCCTGGCGGAATCGATTGATGCCATGCGCCCAGGTGTCGCTGGTATCGGCGATGGCGACCAATCCTACAGGGCCTGCCAACAGTTCTGTGCCATCCTCCGCTTTCAAAGACGAGATTCCGAAGCCGGAGTCCGAGACTGAGAAGGAGTTTCGATAGCTCTCGGCCGCCGGAGATTGCCCATGCCCCAATTCAAAGACCTTGTAGCCGCACGGCGGCAATTCAACCCACGCCGAAAGGCGCTGAGGAAAGTTGGACATACTCTGAGGAGGTCTCCACTGGATGGGAGCCTTGTTTCCGTCTTTTGACGCGAGGTGCGTGATCGGGGCTTTCTGCGACGGATTGGTGTCAGTGGCAAACTCGACCAGAGCCTTTCGCTTCCAGGGTAGAGGATTGAAAAGAAATACCGCGCCTTCCTCGACCGAGCTCAGGTCGACTCGTCTTGCCAGCGTTTCCAGAGCCTCGATCTTTGAGGTCTGCGCCACCTCGCAGGCGTATCCAACACTGTCTCGCACATCCTGGTAGTCGGAATAGAGCGATGTTCCTGCCATCATGTCGTGGAACTGGCAGAACAGAACCTTCCACCAGCTCTCGGCATATTGCTCGGCCGGGTACGCGTGTCCCGCGCTCAGGTTGGCAAAGATTGAGATGGCCTCGGCCTCGCCCAGCCCTCGCTCGGCTCGCCGGTTCAGGAACTTTCCCTCGCCGTTCGCCGAATAGCAGCCCCGTGCATGATGTTGCAGATCCCCCTTGATCACCGGCAGCGAAGCGAAAGCTGGAGACTTCTCTATCTCACTGAAGAAGCTCCGCAATGTGCTCCAGCGAAGCTCGGGTAAATCCGGTTGCATACGCAACTGGAGCACCTGCTGAATGTGCTCCTTCGTGACCGCGCCACCATGGTCGCCGACCCCTAGGAAGAAAGCCGCATGGTCTACCCCGGGGGCGAATCCCTGGTTTGCCGCGGTTCGAATCATATCCGCGGTTTCTCCCCACGAGTCGTAGGCCTTAAAAATTCTCAGCGTCAGAATCCGCGATCCATCCGGGCCCTCCCACCAGAAAAGAAGCGGCAGGTTCATCTCGTGCTCCTGCGGGCGCATGAAGGCGTAATAGCCATAGCCCGCGCGCTTGAGGATCGTCGGAAGTCCCGCCGCGTGACCAAAGGAATCGGGATTGAAGCCGATCTTGACATCCACACCCAGCGCCCGCTGGCAATACTCCTTGCCATAGAGCGAGTGACGAACAAAGCTTTCCGTGGAGGGAATGTTGCAGTCCGGCTCAACTGGCCAGCCGCCTACGACCTCCCATCGGCCTTCCTTCACTCGCTGCTGAAT
>Ga0181529_10005005_pt1 | contig 14028 bp, 11 predicted proteins | sample PEATcosm2014_Bin_36_FD_119763 | JGI IMG/M metagenome (GOLD analysis project Ga0181529, IMG submission 119763) | Peatland microbial communities from MTU Mesocosm Facility, Houghton, MI, USA - PEATcosm2014_Bin10_30_metaG | ecosystem: Environmental > Terrestrial > Soil > Wetlands > Peat | place... | reverse complement strand
GCACTGAAGACTCGAGATGCCACGCCAGGGTGGATGCATGTGGATGAATGTAGAGATAAATGTAGCCGCGCGGAAACCCAATTCCGCCCTGCTGGCATCTTTGCGTTTATACGGCGGTTCGGACGCAGATGACCCTGGAGGATGACGATGAGCATTTTGACGAAGCGGATTGGATGTGCACTGTTGATGGGAGTATTGCCACTGCTGGTTGCATGTGAGCGGCATAGCAAGAGCGAACGCTTCTACCTGGTTACGACAAGCGTCAAGCATCCGTACTGGCAGACGGCGTGGGCGGGTTTTCAGAAGGCCGCGGACGAGTATGGAGTGACGGTGGATATGCGTGGGCCCGATGGGTTCAATCCGCAGGCCGAGGCGGCAGCATTCCAGGAGGTGGTGGTGCTGAAGCCATCGGGGATCCTGGTGCAGGTGGGCAATGAGGCGCTGATGCGGCCGGAGATCGATGCGGCAGTAGCTGCGGGGATCCCGGTGATTACGATCGACTCGGACGCTCCAGCGAGCCACCGGTTGTTCTTTATCGGGACGAACAACCTGCAGGCAGGGCGGCTGGGAGGAGCGCGAGTGGCTGCGCAGTTGAAGGGTAAAGGCAATGTGGTCTTCTTCACGATCGCGGGACAGCCGAACCTGGAGGAGCGTCTGAAGGGCTATAAGGATGCGTTTGCGGACTTTCCGGGGATCAAGGTGGCGGACGTGTTCGACATGAAGGGCGACTCTGGCCTGGCCATGGACCAGACGAGGGAGTATCTGGCGAGGAAGGGACCGGCGAAGGTGGATGCAGTGGTTTGCCTGGAGTCGACGTCGGGAAGTGACGTTGGCGAGGCTTTCAAGCGGGCAGGAGCCACGGGGACCCTGCTGGTGGCAATGGATGTGGATTTGGCCACGTTGAACCTGGTGAAGGATGGGACGATCGACTCAACCATCGCGCAGAAGCCGTTCACCATGGGTTTGCTGGGGCTGAAGGAGCTGGACGATGTGTATCACTATCCGGTGAAGCCGCTGGCGCAAGACTACGGCCTGGATCCGGATGCTCCGTTTCCTGCGTTTATCGATACCGGGGTGACGCTGGTAGACAAGAACAACGTGGACGCGATCCTGAAGAATGTGAACGGGACCGCTGGCGGGAATCAGTAGGCGCGATTGCCGGACTGCAAGGGCGCGTGCGGCAGAGGAGTTCGTGGTCGCGAACGACGGGCGCGGTTGTGCCCGAACGAATTCAGAGGCTGCGAAGTTGGGGGCGCGGGCAAAGATAGCAGCTAAACGAGTTTAGTGGGCGGCGTTGGCGGGGTAGAGGCGGATGTCGGGGACGTTGCGGTAGATTTCGGCGAAGTCCATTCCGTAGCCGATGACGAACTCGTTGGGGATCTGGAATCCGACGTAGTCGGCTTCGATGGGGACAAGGCGGCGGCTGGGCTTGTCGAGGCAGGTGGCGATCTTCAGCGTGGCGGGCTTGTGCTGCAGCATGAGGCCGCGCAGATAGCTGAGGGTGAGGCCGGTGTCGAGGATGTCCTCGACCAGGATGACGTGGCGGCCCTCGATGGGGTTGTCGATGTCCTTGATGAGCTTGACCGCTCCGGAGGAGACGCGAGCGCGGCCGTAGCTGGAGACGGCGACGAAGTCGAATGTGTTGTCCAGGGAGATGGCGCGGGCGAGGTCGGAGAGGAAGATTGCCGCGCCCTTGAGTACGCCGACCAGAACAATGGGCAGGCCGGTTTTCTGGTTCTCGTAGTCGGCGGTGATCTGGCGGCCCATGGCGGCGACGCGTTCGGCAATCTGGGCGGCGGAGAAAAGGATGTCCATCCCGGAGGCGGACGGAAAGACGACAGGAGCGGCGGGGGGAACCAGACTGGACGGCATACTGACTAGGGTAGCGTATGCGCGGGTGAATGGCGAGTGCGGAGATTCCCTCGATAGCAGTTTAGCTTGATATATCAACTTTCTCGCTCTCCCTTGATTGCGAAGCAATCAAGGGAGAGCAGTCTATAAAATGTGGCACATTCCGGCACGGCTGAAGCCGTGCCCTTCCGATCAAGTTGCACCGCCAATTCGGGGCAGATCGCCTGGGCAGATATACTTTGAGAGGAAGCGAGGATTATGTATCCCTATCTGCCTGCGATTGGACCGTACCACCTGTTTCATTTAACCATCGGACCGTGGCAAGCTGGCACCTTCGGTCTGCTGTTGTGGCTGGCTGCTGTGGTGGCGACGATTGTGCTGTTCAAGAACTACGCGCGCAAGGGCGTGGACGCGGACGCACTGAACGTGGTGGCGCTGGTGGTGGTGGCGGGCGTGATTGGCGCAAAGGCGTGGCACGAGCTGCAGGACGTGCGTGAGCTGCGTTATGCACTGCATATCATTGCCGCGCCGGGATGGCATCGTCCGATGCTAGTCGTGATGAGTTTTCTGAGTTGGTTCCGCGACGGGTTTGCGTGGTTCGGCGGAATGCTGGCTGGGATTGCGGCGCTGATGTGGCTGGGGCACGAGACGCGCTTCAAGGGGCCGGGCTGGAAGTCCATCGTTGACCCTGGGCCGGTACCGGGCGCGCGCCTGGGAGCAATGCGGATGCTCGACCTGGCTGCACCGGCAGCGGCGATCAGCTACGGTGTAGGGCGCATCGGGTGCCTGCTGGCGGGCGATGGCGACTACGGGATCAACACCACGCTGCCATGGGGAGTGCATATGGCGAAGAACGCACTGGTGCCGCCGATCCCTGCGACCGCGCTGGTGCAGCCAACGCCGATCTATGAGCTACTGTTCTCGCTTGCGGTCTTCTGGCTGCTGTGGAAGCTGGGTGAGCGGGCGCGGCCGGTGGGCTGGCTTACCGGACTTTATCTGCTATTGAGCGGGATTGGACGGTTTCTGGTGGAGTTCGTGCGCATCAACCCCAAGCTCTACTTCCACCAGACGATGAGCAACGCGCAGGTGGCTGCTGCGGCGAGCGCGATGGCGGGGCTGGTGGTGCTGGCAGTGGCGCAAAGAATGCGTGTGCCGTGGATGCCGAAGTCTGCCGCGTAGTCAGTAACTTGATGCGAACCAAGGCCGGGTTGCAACCGCGATCTTGTGCCCCTCTGGTCAGGTTGACTGCTCGCCGAAGAGGGTGCTGGGGAGCGGGATGGAGATGCTGGCGGCGAGCAGCACCAGAAGCGCGAAGCATTTGAAGACTGCGTGCAAGGTCAGCAGTGGTTCGGTGGCCATGATCCAGGCGCAGGGCAGAAGGAAGCAGAGGATCTTTCCCATGGACATTGGGGTCTTGCCCGAGGCGACGTCTTCAATCAGGAAGATAAGGAAGAAGCCCATGGGAACCAGAAGCAGGATTAAGGTATAGTCGGAGGAAACCATGGGCAGGACCAGGGTGATGCAGGTCAGGGCGAAGACCTGGTTCAACACCGGCTTGTTCCATACCCTCCAGAGCACTACAAGACCGATCACAGCGGCGAGCGGCAGGTACGCCATATACAGCTTCCAGGCAAGTGGATCGTTGGGATGCATCCCGTATTCCTGGTAAGAGAAATTGAGCCCGTGATTGCGGACGACACGGGCGATGGTCTTCATCGACTGGAAGAGCGAATGATCTCCCAGCATCTCGCCCATCGGGCGAAACGATACGACATAATCTGTGAAAAAAGCGCTCTTTCCTGTGATGTTGCGATAAGCGCGCAGCGGATTGCGGTCGATAACCAGCAGGGACGCCAGGGTGACGCCCGCAGCGGTGACGAATCCAATGGCTGCCTCGCGATATCTGCGGTGGCGCGCCATGAGAGCAAGCCAGAGCACGGGATAGGGCTTTATACAAGACGCGATTGCAAATGCCACGGCCGCTCCAGGATATTGCCGTCGCGCGAAAAACATTGCTCCGAGACAGATGGCGATCCACATCAGGCCTTCGATATTGCCGCGCATGACAACCTGTAGGGTGCCCCAAGCGAAGAAGCCGGTAAGGAAGATCGCGGCGCCCATGAACCAGCGATAACTCTCAAATTGCCGCACTCGCCGCCAGAGTAGCGCGCAGGCCACAGCCACCGCGCCGAGCTCCGACGCCAGCAGCACCGGCACAGCAAAGGGAGCGCACACCTGGAGCAGGAAGAGATAGACCACTACTCCAAAGGGAGGATAGTTTTTGGGGAACAAGGTACCATTGAGGGCATCGTAGTTTCCCATATGCGGGTCTTTGGCAACCTGATATTTGCCGGAAAAGAGCAGCAGGTCGCTGAAGCGGTCCCTGTATCCACCCAGAGGAAAGACGTGGGGGCCGTGAATATGCAGCGCGAACCAGAACCAGACAGCAAAGTTCATCGCAGCGAAGAACAGCAGATAGATCAGAATTGCTGCCTGTACACGCGCACGGTTGGATTTCAAACCCACGGTTGGAACCTCATCGATCTTAGTTCAGAAATATCACGAGCAAACAGTTAACACTCCTCAGCTATGTTGCAGCGAACCAGTCCTACCGGGTGGCGATCCCTTTGCGGACCCAGACAAAGGACTGGGGTGCGGGCGAGGCATAGGAGCTGGGAATATAGTGCGCGTTCAAGTAGTCGCAGAGGGGCTTGCCTGCATCGACCGTATGCCGCGGAGGAGGAAGATAAGGCGCGAGAAGAAATTTGCGCAGCGACTTTCTTTCTTCTTCAGGATCGGATACGCAGACCTGGGGACTTCGCGTCCAAAGCAGGAGCGGCCAGTCTGGATGGGACTCAATTTCGGCGATCTTCTCCTGGATGGGGGCGGTGCTAGTCATGGGAAAGAGCCAAGGATAACGTCCGGTGACAATTTCGATGCCGTCCGGCGGCGTGAGCCTGCGCTGGACACCGAAAGGAGCAAGCAGATGCGTCTGCGATGGGAGGTGCGGTGCGTTCGGGTCTGAATTTCTGGCCAAGGACGTTCTAAGCTGGTCGAGTCGTGCCTGGGCATTTCGGCGGGTTAGTTTGTAGATCGCCGTGTAGACCTTGTCCGCCACTGGCGAGTAGTACTGTGTGCCAAAGACCGCCTCATGAACCTGGGTCTGAATCGTGCCTTTAACCAGAGTGAACTTACCGTAGGTGGCCAGGAGAATTATGATTGCGAAGGCTGGCCAGATCCAGCGCCAGATCTTGCGGTACTGGCTGAGAACCACCAGGGCTGCGATCAGTGCGCCCAGGGTGTTGATGATGATGTGGCCGATGTCGGCACGCGAGAAGGCAGCTGGCGCGGATACGACCGACAGGCAGATGAGGTAAAGCAGCGGTCCCTGCGACGTGTGCGCGCGGAAACTGGCGATAAACGCGCACCCAGCAACCAGGAGCAGAAGCAGCAGGACGAGCGATTGAAAGCTGATCAGGAGTGGGAAATCGAGTGCGCCGCCGCCGACGGTTGCGATGTTGCCTAGTACTCCAAGCCTGAGCGCCAGCCAGAAGACTATGGAAATGGCGAGGACGAAGCAAGCAAGACTTGCAAGCAACCTGGGGCGAGCGGGCCGAACGCATACGACAAAGAAAAAAATGGTTCCAATGGTGAAAGCGATACCCTGCTCGGGCGAGTAAAGAAGCAAAACAGTTGCGCCGATCGAGGCCAGTCCGAAGGTTGCCAGGTTGGAAGCACCGCGGGCATAGAGAGAGTGAACCGCCAGCGCAAGTGCGAGTGTTGCGCAAAAACGAAGCGGCGTATAGTTTGTACCACTGTCGGGGATTGCGGTCAGGAAGAAGGCCCAGAGGAGCAGAAATATGGCGCGTCCGTGGCTGGTGCCTCGCGCCGCAACTTCAACGACTTTCCATAAGGCCCAGGTGCCCAGCGCCCATTGAATGATCCATCCCAGAAAGTACCCATTTCCGAGAGAAAGGTGGCAGAGGCGCGCGATCCAGACAGGCGGATAGAACATCAGCGGGCCGTAATCGAACTCGAAGTCCCGGAAGAGACGCCCGCCCATGCTGAACATCGCATAGCGGTCGAGAAAATATCTCGATTCGAGCAGAGGACCGATCATTTGTGCAACCAGCCAGAAAAGAGCGCATCCGAAGACGGAGCACACAATCGCAACAACACCAGTACGCCAGAAGCGATTGCTGGTTGCGCCCGCCGGATTGGGCAGGCGAAGTCCCAGACCGCGGGTCCAAAGCGCAAATCCGAGAATGAAGGCCAGCAGTAAAACGGTGGCTGTGCGGTTGCTGAAGCCGAAGAGATAGGAATCCGACAGCCCGTCATGCACTGCAAAGTGGAACGGAACCAGATAAACAGCAGACAGACCGAGAACAAGCACGAGAAGGATGGAAGGCACACTTCGATTTTCCACGGGTGCGATCAAGAGGAGGTCTCCGTTGGCTAACTTATTCTATATAGCTCAATTTGCGTAAGACGATCTAAAAGAATTGGTTGTGCGTGGCAGGCTGGGATTGGGAGCGGCTGTGCCGTCGAGGTTGAGGCGGACGATGCGGTAGAGCGTCTGGTAACGGTAGGCGTGCTGGGTGTAGAGATAACTGGAGTGCCATGTGGGATAGTCGATGCCTTCGGTGTGGACCTCTTCCAGGCGCAGCGCGGGGTTGTGGAAGAAGTGCAGCGCGTCGCCGAAGCGGGTTGGAGACCCTGTGCCGTCTACATCGCCTTCGGGGCCGTTGTGGGCGAGGATGATGTAATCGACTCCCTTTTCCTGAAGGTACTGGGGGACGCGGCCTGAGAGCAGGTAGGGCAGGTAGTTCCGATCCACCAGACCACCGAGATCGATCAGGTCGATGTGACTGAAGTAGCCGATGGCGCCGATGTCGAAGACGCCCATCTTCGTTCCCGCAGGGTAGTGATCGTTGAGGTACTCGGCCATCTTGAGGTGGCAGTTGTCGATGTTGTAGATGCTGTCGCCGAGGGCAACGCTCCAGCGTGGCAGGGTGACAGCGGTGAGGGCAGCGACCGCAACCAGAGCGAATGTCTGCATGGGGCGTAGCAACGCGCTGCCGCGTGATCTGAAGAGGAGGAATGCAAGCGCGATCAGATCGAAGAGAGCGATGGAGAGCAGAGCAGGGAAGAGTAGCAGCACGAAGGGTTGATAACGCCCGCCGTGTCCTGTGGCAGGCAGGGTAAAGCAGTAGCTGGCGTAGTGCAGGATTGCCCAGAGGACGAGGACGGCGGTGCGTTTGGGGAAGCGGCGCAGCAGAACAAAGCAACCGTAGAAGGCCAGCACGACAAAGATCATCGCCCATCCACGCGTGGTGTGGAAGAAGTTGTGCTGGATGACTTTTTGATAGGTCTCAATGGTGAGGGCGCGGACGGTGGAACGGCCGACATGCAACTTGTCTGTGCCGTTGAAAAGGTAGCGGCGTCCGCGCAGGGTCATGGGCAGCAGCGTGCCCGAGGTCATGAAATTTATTACGAAAGATACGACTAGAAACTGGACAGCAACCGCAGCGGAGCGGAGGACGTCGGCAAGTGTGCGACCGCACCATCGGTAGAGAGCGAAGAGAAGTACGCTGAGCGCGAGGCCCTCGGGACGAGTCATGCCGAGTGCTCCGAGTGCGAGGCCGGTGAATATGGATGTACTCACCGAGTTACGCGGAGCCTCTCGGCTTGCAGCATCGCCGGAATTGAACCAGAGCAGAATCGCGGTCAGCGAGAGTGTGACGAAGAGAACGTGCTCCATGCCGATAAAGGCCAGCCAGACGTAGTTGCCGGAGAGCGCTGGAAGCAGAGCAAGGGCAAGAACGTAGAGTTGCGGGAGGCCATCGAGGACGGCCATGCGCCAGAGTAAAACGCCGGACAGAATAAGCAGGATGGAGTTGAGAATGAGTGGAAAAAGTACTGGCGAGTGAGTCGGAAACAGGATGTAGTTGAGAGCGAGAATAATCGTCCAAAGAGTGCTTGACGAGCCTGACGACATGACGCCGGGGGTGAATCCGAAGCTGTGGTGCTGGACTAGATTGCGCGCGATCTCCTGATGAATCCATGAGTCGTCGAGCGGGAAGCCGAGGTTGTGGCGCAACGCAACGGCCAGCGAAGCGAGGCCGATGAGGTAGGTGGCGGCAACAAGCAGAAACCAGCGCCAGGAGAGTAGTGTACGAGCCCGATCCTGCATGGAATGTATGGTCTCCTCACTAGCAGTGAAGCGCGCGATGCATCGAGTTTAGCACCCGGCTGTGATGGAGAATGTGGGTGCATAATTGTGAAGCTCGATGATTGCTGCGCTGTGGCGGGCTTATAGTGGAGTGCAATTAGCGCAAACTCAATTCCTCGGAATCTCTTGCGCTGCAACGGTATAATTTGCGCAAAGCAATGCAGACAACCCTGACGGACCGCCAGATCTACTACTTTCGCGTTCTCTCGATGACGGTTCTGCTGGCCGGTGCGGCCTGCTATGTTGTCTTCACAATCCACTGGCAATGGATGTGGGACACGCAGGTAATGCACTACATCGTTCTGCTGCTGAACCACGGCAAGGTTCCGTACAAGGACATCTACGACATCAACATGCCCGGCGCCTACCTGACCGAGCGCTGGGCAATCGGCATCTTCGGCGGCGGCGACCTGGGCTGGCGGCTCTATGAGTTCACCCTGCTTGGCTCGATGACAGGGGCCATGATCGTCATTGCGCTGCCTTACGACTGGCTCGCCGGGCTCTTTGGCGGAGTATTATTCAGCCTGCAAGTCGGGTCGATGGGATCATGGCAGGCCGCAGAGCGCGATGAAGTGATGACCGTGCTGATCTTCATCGGCTATGCGTTTCTGATGCTTGCGGTGCGCAAGGCGCGACCGGCATTGATGCTGCTGTTTGGTCTTGCGATGGGCCTCGCGATTCTCATCAAGCCGACGGTAGTCCCGTTCGCCCTCTGCCTGCTGCTGTTTCCGTTCTTTGTGTTGCGCAGGCAAGGTAAGTCGCCTACAGCGTCCCTTCTGTTCGCGCTGGCCGGCTTTGCGATTGCGCTCGGAATTCTGCTTGATTTTCTGTTGCCACAGCACGCCTTCGGGCCATTCTTCTTCATCCTGAGCAAACTGGTTCCGTACTACTCGTCACTGGCGCATCCAACGCTTTGGGTGCTGATTCGCCGCAGCATTCCGCAGGCCTTTTGGGTATATTTTCCGCTTGCACTGCTGCTCGCCATAGCCGGCAGAAGCCGTGAGAACCGATGCAAGGACGCGGACTGGACCCTGAACTGGGAGATGTGGGCCGTGCGCGCGGGCGTCCTCTTCGGAGGGATCTCGTACTTCATCCAGCGCAAGGGCTACGACTATCACCGCGTCGCATTGGTGTGCTTCGGACTGCTGTGGATCGGGCTGGAGTTTACCGCGGCGATGAAAGACCGCGGTTGGCGCAGGAATATTGGCGTGGCCGGAATGGCGTTTGGCGTGCTGTTTATGGTGCCATTCAACGCGCGCAAGGTGCATGGACAGCATGAGGTCAATGCGGCGGTTTCGGTGCTTGAACAAGACTTGGTGCGCCTCGGCGGAGACAAGCTACAAAACAGGGTGCAGTGCCTCGATCTGGTGGGAGGATGCTACAGCGCGCTCTATCGCCTTGGCCTGGTGCAAAGCACAGGATTTACGGGCGACCTCCAGTTTTTTGGGCCGGACGATGGCAAGGTCGTGCCTTACTATCGCAAGATATTTTTTGACCAGATTCATGAGAATCCGCCAAAGGTCATTATTTTAAGCAATGAGTGGTATCAGGAATCGAGCTACAGCTTCGACAAGCTCAACACCTGGCCGGAGTTTCGCGACTACCTCAACTCCGCGTACCGCCTACAGGCGACCGAAGGCCCCTTCATCCTTTACTGGGCCCCGATGGAATACCGCATATATGTGCTTAAGGGGAGCTTCGCGGACAAGCCGGGGTTGTAGGGCCGCAAGAGGGAGCGAGACGGCGCGCCGGTTTTCTAGCGTATTGTGCGTTTCGCGTGAACGTACTGCTTCCGGAGGGCTACGATGCGATATCAAGTGAGAACAATAACGGTGGGGATGCTGCTGGCTTTAGCTGGGCTGTTGCAGTCAGCACTGGGGCAGGCTGCGGCGAAGAAGACGCTGCTGGTGGCCAGCGATGGGTCGGGCCAGTTCAAGACGGTGCAGGAGGCGGTGAACGCTGCTGCGCAGGGCAATGTGCGCATCGAGATCAAGGCGGGGGAGTATCGGCAGGTGGTTGCGATTACAGCCAACGGCGTCGAACTGCTCGGCCTGGGTAAGCGGCCCGAGGACGTGGTGCTGGTCTACGATAACTCGGCTGCGTCGGCGGGCGGGACCGGAAGATCCGGCACTGTGACGGTGACCGGCGACGACTTCCACGCGGAGAACCTGACCATCGCCAACGACTTCGAGAAGCACCACGCGCGCACCGAGCAGGGCTCGCAGGCGGTGGCGCTGCGAGTGACCGGCGACCGCGAAATCTTCCGCCACGTGCGGCTGCTGGGCTACCAGGACACGCTCTACGCGGACTCGAAGAGCTGCCATTCGGCGGACGAGACGGGCGTTTGCCATGCGTCGCGGCAGTACTTCGGCGACTGCTATATTGAAGGCCACGTGGACTTCATCTTTGGCGACGCCAAGGCCGTCTTCGAGCGCTGCGAGATCCACGGCATGGCCCACTCGATGGTGACAATTACAGCGCAGAGCCGCCTTCGCCCCGAGGAGGATTCGGGCTACCTCTTCCGCGATTGCACCGTGACGGCGGAGGCTGGCGCAGCGGACATTCTTTTGGGACGACCGTGGCGCGACTACTCCACGGTGGTGTTTCTGAACACGGACTTCAAGGCGGCGCTCAACCCAAAGGGCTGGCTGGAGTGGGGCGGACGGCTGAAGACAAGCGACTACGCGGAGTACGGCTCGCACGGGCTGGCCGGGGACGTGGCGCAGCGCGCGGCTCCGAGCAGGCAGCTTAAGGCGGATGAAGCCGCGAAGGACACGACGCGCGCATGGCTCGCGGGAGCCGATGGGTGGAATCCCGAGGTCGCGCGGTAGAGCGTTCGCATCGAGACAATTTCCTTCATGGTTGATTCGCGCCGGTTCGGCGGCGGTGAAATTTGTTCAAAATAGTTCTTGACATAGAGAACTCTATAATGCAGAGTATTTCGTGGAGGGACGAGATGATGGCAAACTTCGAGGCGGAAGACGGGACGACGCGGGACGATCTGGTGCAGCGTGTGGCGCTGATGGAGACGATGATTGCCGAGGGACGAAGGAACACCGGGCGCTTCGGGTGGATTTTCATTCTGTGGGGGCTGGTGTGCCTCAGCGGCATAGGCGTGTCCTATCTTCTGCCGCGCTCGTATTGGGTTTGGCCCATTCTGATTACGAGCGGCTTCGTGATCCAGTTCATCGGAATTGCGATGCGTCGCAGGAGCGGCAACTGGCCCAGCGAAAACTTGAAGAGCCGCAGCATAGCTGCCGTCTGGAGGATGATGGGAATCGCAATCATTCTGTACGCGGCGCCCGCGGGTGTGACCAACACGGTCCACCAGATCGCCTACATTGCCGCCATCTTCATGTTCCTGGGCATGGCGCACGCAATCAGCGCGGTGATTCTGCGTTGGCGGGCGCAGGGGATGGTGGCCGGCCTGTGGTGGGCGGGAGGCGTCGCAACGTACTTCGTACCCAGGGACTATGTGATCACGATCTATGTGGTTGAGATGGTCTTCTGCATGGTTCTGTTCGGCGTGTACGCGATGTGGCTGGAGCGACGGCGCGCGGCATCAGAGGAGCAGACGAATGCCTGAGCTTCCGGAACTCGATCCCGTGGTGCACGGAAAGCTGCGGCTGGCTGTGCTGTCGCTGCTGGTAGGCGTGGAGCAGGCCGACTTCACATGGCTGCGCGACAAGACCGGATCGACCGACGGCAACCTGGGCGCGCAGATGATGAAGCTGGAGGAGGCTGGCTATGTGGCGATGCAGAAGCGGTTCGCAGGACGCAAGCCGCAGACCCTCTATCGCATGACGCCGGCGGGCCGCAAGGCGCTGACGAAGTATGTGGCGGCGCTGAAGCAATTGCTGGGCGGGGCGCTGTGAAGATTTGTCTAGTGGCTGATTGAAACAGGGAGGAGTGATGAAGATGCGAAATCGATTTGGACTGATGTTGATGGTTGGCGCGCTGAGTGTGACGGGTACTGCCTTTGCGCAGCCGGCCCCCGCGACGCAGGCGGCTTCCAGTGTGCAAGCATCTCCGGCTGCGCAGGCCGCGCCCGGCAACCTGGTGTTCGATGTGGCGTCGGTGAGGCCGTCGCCCGCGCCGGACCAGGCAACGATGATGGCGGACTATCAGGCGGGCAGGCAGCCGAATTGGGTTCGTGTGGATGGATCGCGAGCGACGTTCAACTATGAGTCGCTGAAGGACCTGATTGCCTATGCCTACAAGCTGAGGCCGTATGAGATTAGCGGCCCGGAGTGGCTGGTTACCGACCGGTTCGACATTGCGGCGAGGCTGCCGGACGGAGCGACCAAAGACGATGTGCCCGAGATGTTGCGTGCGCTGCTGGTGGAGCGATTCAAGCTGGCGACGCATCGCGAGATGAGCGAACAGCCGGTGCTGGGGTTGGTGATTGCGAAGAGCGGGCCAAAGCTGAAGGAGTCTACCGCGACGACCGAAGCGATTGACGAGAGCGCGCCGCTGCAGCCGGGTGAATCGAGGATGAACACTCCGAACGGGCCGATTCGCCTGATGAAAAATGCCGACGGATCGACGACTTACAACATGGGCGCGAGGGGGACCTTCACGCTGAAGTTCGACAACGAGACACGGTCGATGCATATGCAAGCCGACACAATCACCATGAAGGGGTTCGTCATGATGATGACCACGCTGGGCGCTGGCGAGGGACGCCAGATTGTAGACATGACCGGACTGATGGGGAATTATCAGGCGGCGGTGGACTTTTCCGTGATGGACCTGATGTCGAGTCTGAGCGCCCAGGGCATAGATATTCCGAGGCGCCCTGGGGGCGGTTCTTCTGGTACGGAGGCAACCGATCCGGAGGGTGGCGCGACCGTTTCAGCGGCGCTGGAGAAGCTCGGGCTAAGGCTGGAGAAGAGCAGGGCGAAGGTGGATCGGCTGGTGGTGGACCACGTGGAGAAGAGTCCCACGGAAAACTGAGGGAAAGGCTGCGTGCCTTATGATGGCCGCTGCAACCTCTCGAATTTTGCGGCGGGCTAGTCTGACGGATCTTTGGTGAGCAGGCTGCGCTGCACGCGGCTGTGCTTGCGGCCATAGAAGAAGTAGACGAAGAGGCCAATGATGAGCCAGACGATTAGTCGCGTCCAGTTCATCCATCCCAGCTTCACCATCATGTAGCCGTTGAAGAGGATGCCGAGGATGGGCACCACGGGGACCCACGGCGTGCGGAATGGACGCGCCTTGCCCGGATCGGTGCGGCGCAGGACCAGGATGGAGATGCAGACGATGACGAAGGCGAGCAGGGTGCCGATGTTGACCATCTTGCCGATGTCGTCGATTGGAGTGAGCGCACCCACAACCCCGGCGAGCGTTCCTACCAGAAATGTATTTTTGAAGGGTGTACGGAAGCGGGGATGTATCTCAGCGAAGGGCCTGCGCGGCAGCAGCCCATCGTTGGCCATGGCGTAGAGGACGCGGGTCTGGCCGAGCAGCATGACGAGCATGACGCTTGTGAGGCCGGCGAGCGCGCCCAGGGTGATGATGTCGCTGGCCCAGGGAAGTCCGCGGTCGAAGAAGGCGCGCGCGATGGGGGCCTCGATGTTGATCTGCTGCCACGGGACCATTCCGGTAAGCACGGCGGCCACACCAATGTAGAGTACGGTGCAGACCACCAGGGAAAGAATGATTCCGATGGGCAGATCGCGCTGCGGATTCTTGGCCTCCTGCGCGGTTGTCGATACCGCGTCGAAGCCGATGTAGGCAAAGAAAATATAGGCCGCGCCCGCGCCGATTCCAGAAAAACCGAACGGCGCAAAGGTGTGCCACGAGGTGCCCCAGTTGGCCGGATGCACATAGTGCGAACCAAGGCCAAGCACCAGAAGCACCACCGCGACCTTGAGGGCCACGATGCCGGTGTTGAACTTTGCCGACTCCTGAATGCCGATGGCAAGCACCGTGGTGACCGCGAG
>Ga0181529_10005003_pt1 | contig 14029 bp, 13 predicted proteins | sample PEATcosm2014_Bin_36_FD_119763 | JGI IMG/M metagenome (GOLD analysis project Ga0181529, IMG submission 119763) | Peatland microbial communities from MTU Mesocosm Facility, Houghton, MI, USA - PEATcosm2014_Bin10_30_metaG | ecosystem: Environmental > Terrestrial > Soil > Wetlands > Peat | place... | reverse complement strand
CCTCAACCTTATCGACATGGTCACGGTCGCTGCCGCTGCCGGAATCCCCGTGAGCCCGACGCTGATCCTGATCGGGATCTCGCTTTTTATTATCCTGATCGTGGAGACCTCGCGCATCCCGGTCGACAACCCGGAGACCCACCTTGAGCTGACCATGATCCACGAGGGGATGATCCTCGAACAGTCCGGGAGGAACCTCGCCCTCATGGAACTCTCTGCGGCAATCAAGCAGACCCTCCTGATGGCAGTTCTCATCAACCTCCTCGTCCCGTGGGGCCTTGCAACTACGCTCTCGTTTGCCTCCATAGCAGTCGCACTCTGCCTCTTTGCCGCAAAAGGCGCGATCCTCGCCCTCGTGATCGGGCTCTTTGAATCGTCCATGGCAAAGATGAGGTTCTTCCGGCTGCCCAGCCTCTTTATGATGGCATTCTTCTTCTCGACCCTTACCATCATCATCGAGGTGTTTTCATGACGGACTCTGCATTTTTTGACGGTATCATCAAGATCCTGTTTGTCTGCGTCATTATCACAGCCGCATATATCATCACGACAAAAAACCTCATCACGCTTGTCAGGGTCTACGCGCTCCAGTCGCTCACGCTTGTTTTTATCGCGCTCGCGCTGTACTGGTACGAGGGGGCAGCCATCCTCCTTGAAATCGCGCTCATCACGCTGGTCTTCAAGGTTATCGTCATCCCGTACTTCATTGCAACAGTCCAGGAAAAGATCCGGATAAAACGGGATATCGAATTCCATTTTCTCAGCCCGACAAGCTCGCTTCTGTTCTCGCTTGCGCTGATGCTTCTTGTCTATATCACGCTCTCCCGGATCTTTCAGGATACCCTGGCAAAAGGGAGCATCGGGACTCCATTATTCTTTGGTGCAGTGATCGGGATCTCCCTTGTCCTTATGGGCATGATGGTAACCTTTTCCCGGAAAAAGGCGATCACAAAAGTACTCGGGTATCTTTCGATGGAGAACGGGGTCCTTCTCTTTGGTCTTTTTGCGACCGAACTCCCGTTCATCATCGAGTTTCTGATCATCATCGATCTGGTCATCCTCATCCTCCTGACCACCATCCTTACGGTGGGCATAGATTCGACGCTTGAGGAGTACCACAACCGGCTCCACCGGTTCTATCTCTGGGAAGAGCAGGAGGAATCGCCATGATTCTTGTCGCCTACGTGCTGTGTGCAGTGGCGGCACTTGTCCTTGTCGCCATCAGCCGTACCCACCGGCAGATGAACGCGGTAGCTATCGGCCTTGGCTTGCTCTTCGGGGCGATCACCGGGTACATCCTCCTGTGCGTGCAGGTCCCTGTCGACACGTTCATGGTCGGCAACGGGTACTTCTTCATCGACCATCTGGGACTTTTCGAGGTGATAGTCGCGACGGTTATCTTCACGCTTGCCGCCGTGTATGCCCGGGGGTATGTCGAAAACCTGATTATTAGCGGAGAACTGGAAATAGGGAGCCTGAAACTCTTCTATGCCGCATGGTGCCTGCTCGAACTGGTCATCGTCCTCGCCTTTTACTCGGACAACCTCGCGCTCTTCTGGATCTTTGCCGAGATGACGACGATCATCTCCGCGATGCTTGTTGCCATTCTCTCGGCAAAAGAGAACATCGACGCGGCGCTCAAGTACATCTTTGTCGCGTCGGTTACGATGCTCTTTGCCTTTGTCGGGCTCATCTTCCTCTTTGAGATTGCGCGATCAACGCTCGGCACCGGTACCCTGAACTGGACGGTTCTCATGCAGCACGCCTCCGCATTTCCCCCCGGGATGATGATCGCCGCATTCACGCTCATCTTTATCGGGTTTGCTGCAAAGTCCGGTATCTTCCCTTTCCACACATGGCTCCCCGAAGCCCATGCAAAGGCGCCATCCGCGGTCAGTGCCGTCCTCTCCGGAATACTCCTGAATGTCGGTATCTACGGGATCATCCGGGTCTTCGCCATCGTGCACCAGACATCAGCATTTACTACGGTCACTCCCTTGATCCTGCTTTTTGGCGTCCTTTCGATCGCCATAGCTGCGATCTCCATGCTGCCGGAGAAGAACCTCAAGAAACTGATCGCATTTTCGAGCATCGAGAACATGGGCATCCTGCTCGTCGGCCTTGCCGTTGCCACCCCGCTTGCGATCTTCTGGGTGATCTTCCACATTATGGCGCACGCGTTCACGAAGGCCTCACTCTTCTTCTCGGCCGGTATTCTGCACCGGCAGTACAGGAGTCATCTCTCGGCCGACGCTCCCGATGGTATCCACGACGTGTTCCGGTTCCAGCCGCTTGCCGCGTGGGGAATCATCCTCGGGGGACTCGCGATCATCGGCATGCCGCCGTTTATGGTCTTCTTCTCAAAATTCTTCATCCTGCTCTCTCTGGGATCGCTTTCTCTCGGGGTACTTGCTCTCGTCCTTGTCCTCATCTTTATTGCCACAGCCGCGCTCGGATACTTTGTGATCACCACGTTTACCCGGGTGACCCCGCCGGGTGAACAGGTTGATCTCGTGGCCTACCAGACACCATTGAGTATGAAAGCACCTATTGTGATCCTGCTTGCACTCATCCTCATCCTCGGCATCCTGTTCCCGGCCGGCGGGTGCACGTTTATTAACCAGATTGTAACGGAGTTGAGGTTCTAATGACCGGTCAGGTTTTACCGGACGAAGACGCCGCAACCGGGGCGATCCGGGAATTGTTCGGCGCTGCTGCGGTTCCTGCCCGGATTACGTACGGGTGCAAACGGGAATGCTCCATTGACGTGCGCGAGCCGGAGTTTGCTCTGTCTATCCCATATCTTGCCTCCCGCAAATTTGTTTTGATCGGCCTGTTCTGTGTCGAGGGATTCCGGGAGGGGGCAGGACATTCTCTCCTGTATGTATTCGAGCGAAAAGGCAGTATCCTGATCCTTGTCCGGAATCTCACGAATGCCCAGGCAACATCCATTGCCCCTGTGTTTCCCTCTGCCACATGGCCGGAGCGGGAATGCCGGGACGGATTTGGGATCGAATTCGATGGTGCGTTTGACACCCGGCGGCTTCTTCTACATGAGTCCTACCCGGCAGGGTTCCATCCTCTGGAAAAATCATTTTCCAATACGCCGGTTATGACAACCACCACCATCGATGCCGCTGACGAATACCCGTTCCGGAAGGTGAGCGGCGAGGGGGTTTACCAGGTACCGGTCGGGCCGGTACATGCCGGCATCATCGAACCCGGCCATTTCCGGTTCAGCGTGATCGGGGAGACGGTCTTCAACCTTGAGATACGGCTGTTCTACACGCACCGGGGAATCGAGAAGCTTGCCGAGGGAAAAAATCCGTATGACTGCATAAAGATCGCAGAAGCGGTGAGCGGCGACGAATCCGTGGCAAACGCGACCGGGTTCTCTATGGCAGTCGAACGGCTCTCGGGGATTACGGTGCCCGACCGTGCATGGTACCTGCGGACGATCCTCTGCGAATCCGAAAGGATCTGCTCGCATCTCGGTGACCTTGCAGGAATGCTCACCGATGTCGCGTTTCCCCTTGGTGCCAGCCAGTTTGCGGTGCTGCGCGAGGAGATGGTCCGTGAGAACGAGCGACTCACCGGCTCCCGGTTCCTGCGGGGCATGCTCTGCATTGGCGGGGTCAACCGTGATATTCCCGCAGAAGCGCTCGCAGGCTTCCGGGATTTCATCGTGCAGTTCAGGAAACAGTGTAAGGTCGGGTTTTCCATTGTGCTCTCGACACCTTCTGTGATCGACCGGTTCTCGCAGACCGGGATCATCAGAAAACCGTTGCTGCGCCCGCTCAATATTACCGGCCCTGCTGCACGCGCATCGGGGGGTGTAGTGGACATGAGGGTGAACCACCCGTACGGGATATATGACCGTTTTTCTCCTGCACCCCACATCCTCCGTGACGGCGACGTCCTTGCCCGTTTCACGGTGAAGGCTGCCGAGATCATGGACTCACTCGACCTGATCAGCCGGGTGATCGACGCGATGCCGGACGGATCAATTAAGAGCGACGAGCCGATCCGGGACGGCTGTGCGCTCGCGCTCGTGGAATCCGCCCGGGGACAGAACCTCTGCTGGGTCCGGGTGCAGGACGGGAAGATCAGCCGGTACAAGGTCAGGACGGCTTCGTATTGCAACTGGCTTGCCCTTGAGCACGCAGTACCGGGGAACATCATCGCCGACTTTCCGGTCATCAACAAGAGCCTGAACCTGTCGTACGCGGGGACCGACCTTTGAGGTGAGATGAGATGGTAAACGCATTTTCCTGCCTCTTCAAAAAGAAAGTAACCGAAACCCGCCCGATACCCGATGAGGAGATAGAAAGGCTCGGCCGGGAGATCAAACGGGAGATTGATGCACGGTTCGGACGCAGCCTTGCAATCCGGGAGCTGGATGCAGGCAGCGACAACGCGGCCGAGATCGAGATAAACAACCTCGCAAATGCATTCTACGACGTGGAACGCTTTGGTATCTCCTTTGTCGCCTCCCCCCGGCATGCTGATGTCCTGCTCGTGACGGGTGCAGTCACGCACAACCTGGAAATTGCCGCCCGGAAAACCTACGATGCGATGCCATCCCCAAAATTTGTGGTGGCTGTCGGGGACGATGCCTGCGATGGCGGGATCTATAAAGGGACATATGCGGTGCTGGGCGGGGCGGACAACATTTTACCGGTCGACATGAAAATCCCTGGCAATCCTCCCACACCCACGCAGATCCTTACCGGGCTGCTTGCCCTCATGCGAACGGCCGGCAAAACACCATAAACGATCCCCCGTCTCCCCCATCTAACCTGTATCGGGAACACTTTATACCGGAAAGCGATAACCGGATACCTGTATGAGCCCGGTTCGAAAATGGGGGGCAGGACCCTACCCGGTAACTGTTGTTCACGGTGGCCCGGGCGCCCCGGGCGAGATGGCATCGGTCGCCCGGGAACTCTCTGCAGTCAAAGGAGTACTGGAACCATTCCAGACCGAGACCACCCTTGAGGGGCAGGTTCGGGAACTCAGGTCCGTGCTGGAGAGGGACGGCAGGGTACCGGTCACCCTTGTGGGCTTTTCGTGGGGGGCGTTTTTGTCATGGATGGTTGCCGCACGGTATCCGGCGCTCGTAGGCAAGCTGATCCTTGTGGGCTGCCCTCCCTTTGAAGAGCAGGATGCAGCATCGATCACAAAAACCCGGCTCGAACGGCTTACACCTGAGGATCATCGGGAAGCGGAGGCACTGCTGGAGCAGCTGGAAAAACCGGCTGCTGACGGGAAAGAAGGAGACAAGAATGCACTCCTTGCCCGGCTGGGGAACCTGCTTGGCCGGGCAGATACCTTTGACCCCCTGACCCCGGAAGACAAATCATTTTACTGCCAGTACGATGTTTTCCGGGGTGTCTGGGATGAAGCGTGCGAACTTCGTCGTAAAAAGACGCTCCTTCATATGGCCCGCGAGATCACATGTCCGGTGATTGCCATTCACGGGGATTATGACCCCCACCCGGCTCGGGGTGTGGAGATCCCGCTCAAAAAGGAACTCAAAAACTTTCGGTTTGTTCTCCTGCAGAAATGCGGCCACCGGCCCTGGATCGAGCGGAATGCCTCCGAAGAGTTTTACCGGATCCTGATGCAGGAAATTTAAAAACAAAAACAGGTACCGGTTCGGGTAACCGGCATACTTCAATCAGGAGTCTCTTTTCTCTTTCAGCCGTTCAAGTACTCGCTTCTTCTTTGCGATGGCTGCTTCTGAAGCCCGCAGGACACCCTTTTTCATCTCCTCAAATGCCGGAACATCGATATCGACCACCTTTTTTACCGGGGTATAGGCAGATTCCCGGAACCGGGGCTGGAAGTCAGATTCTTTCCCGTCCCTGACAAGCACCGATGTCGGTGTTCCCGCCTCCACGTACCCGATCTCCCGGCAGTTGACACCTGTCGACCGGATCACCCGGATAATTTCGGCAGCAGCAGACTGCGGCGCAACGATCAACAGCGCATCGAGCGAGACACCGAGGAAATCGATCTCAAGCGCTTCCAGCATCTTTTGCACCCGGGGATTGACAAGGGATCGTGTATCTTCCTCCCGCACTACCATCCGGCACCTGGCGGTCTCGGTCATCTCAAAGATGTCGCCCCGGAGTCCCCCGTTTGTTACATCCGTCATCGCATGGATCTGATCAAAGACCGGGTTTTTGATCAGCGCCTCGCAGGTCAGGAGGAAGTTGAGGTTGATCGTCTCTTCCACAACCTCTGGGAACCCGGAATATATGGCCGCTGTCGCGATCGTCCCGCCGCCCGCACCCTCGGTCATCAGGATCACGTCGCCTGGCTGTGTTGATTTTCGGGCAGTCAGGTGACGGGCGACACCCACGCAGCCCACACAACCGGTCAGCCGGCTCCCAAGCACCATGTCGCCACCAATTCGGAGCGTTGAACCGGTGACAAGTGGCACATCCATCACCTCGCCGACCGTTGTGATCCCCGCGGTGTAATCGAATATTTTTGCCACATCCCCGTCATCGGCCACGTGGATATCGGAAAAAAGCATGACCGGTTTTGCCCCCATTACGTAGAGGTCCCGCAGCGTCGCACGGGTCACATGGAACCCGGCAAGATAGGGGTAATCCGAGAGCCGCGAGTGCATCCCGTCAACAGTACAGACAATATACTCCCCGCCGGCTTTTACCGCCCCGGCATCGTCCATCTCGTCTACACCAACCGATGCGGAGGTCTTACCGATGATCCGGGCAATTTCCCGGTGGGCAAAAAAATCGCCTTTTCCCCGGGAACCGACCCCGAACTGCCCCATTTTCACCCGTGCCGGCTCGAACTCAAAAAAGTCGCCAGTCAACCCCTCTGTGTTTCTGACCTCCTCAATGACTGCCCGGGCAAAGGCTGTTGTATATGCAGGACTGGTCTGTTTTATTTCCGTTATACGCCCGACGAGGTTTTTTAAAAGTGTCCCTTCATCCTCACCGGCCGCGAGATGCATACGGACATATTCCTCAACATCCATGCATCCGTATTCGTGCCGGATCCATAAATACCACGGGTATTTTTCTGGACCGTGACCCGGGACTTACCGGCGCAGGATGCCCAACACGTCCGAAAAACTGCGGAGGGCATCATCTAACTTCTTTGCTTTTAACAGGGAGAGCCCCTTGACAATCCCCTCCCTGACATCGTGAACATCAATATAATACGCCTGGTCAAATGCCCGGGCCGACTCTTCCAGCCTCCCCAGCGCAAAACAGGAGTTGCTCAAAACCACCCATGCGTCGGCAATCGAGGCGTCAGATGAAAGCGCCCGATGCAGGCAGGGGATCGCTTCACCATGCCTGCCGAGCATGGAAAGGGCGAGGCCTTTCCGGTACAGGGCCTGCGGGTGAAGTGGATTAATGGCAAGCGCACAATCAAGTGTTTCGAGTGCATCAGGGTATTTTTTCTGGTTGATATATGCAATACCCCGGTTAATGAGGGCAGAAAAGTAAAAGGGGTATATTTTAAGGGCCCTGTTGTAGCAGGATATCTCCTCCTCATACCGTTTCAGTTTCCCCAGTGCATAGCCTTTGTTTACCCACGCCGAGAGGTACCGGCGCCGCAGATCCAGTGCACGGTCGCAGCACCGGATCTCTGCTTCGTATCGCCCCAGCATGCCAAGTGCGACACCCTTGTTATTCCATGCAGACGCATTTTCGGGATCATACGTAAGCGCCTGATCGCAGCACGCCACCTTTTCCTCAAATCGCCCAAGTTTTCCCAGTGCAAAACATTTGTAATTCCAGGCATCGGTACAGGCAGGATCGATCCGCAGTGCCTGATTGCAGCACTCTATCTCTTCCTCGAACCTCCCCAGTTTTCCGAGGGCAAAACCCTGCCCTGCCCATGCGGCGGCAAGCGCAGGATTTATGGCCAGTGCAAAGGCAAATGAGGTCAGGGCATCCTCATGCCGGCCTTCCCGTCCCCGTTCGAGACCCTCATGGTAATATTCAAGAGCAGATCCCTCATGCCTGCCAGTTTCCATGGCGGGAGTCTGAATCATTGTACTCGGACAGAATACCCGGGCATCTGGGTCATCTTGGGAAGAATGCATGAGGCCTCTGGAATACCAGTATAGACGTTCATTGGTTTTCTGATTTTTTAATGTATGCATGAATCCGTATCCGGCGATCTCTGAAATACGTGATAACCGGACTCATGGATCTGATTATCTGCCATGCAAAAAATTCCGCTCCTGTTCCTGCCTGAACCGTATTATACCGACAGAAAAATCCGGGTCGCCTTTTGGCAGGATACAGGGTATATCTGGCAACCGGAGAGACGTTGATCGTCGTCAGACGGGTATAAAACAGTCAGGTTTTTCATTCAGGTGACCTGGTATCCCTGCCCGGTGAGGTACTGCTTCCGGCGTTCTTCGAAATCCGAAAGAGATTCCGGAATAGTTTTTTCTGCTGCTTCCCAGACTGCACGCAACCGGGGATCCTCTGAGTGCAGGTTAAGGGTGCCGGTTACGGTGCCCACCGGGTTTCCCCCGGGATCGCTCACCCGCATGATCACACAGCGGTAGAACTTGCATTGTGCCGGGCTGTCACGATGGATGGTACACCGCAGGAGACTACCGTCAGGACGGAGAAACCGGCAGGCATGGGGATATTTTTCAGGGAACGTGTGATCGCGGAAGATCTCCCGTTTGTCGTCATCAATCCGGGCGACAAAGCCGGTTCCGGTCGAAACAGATTCGCAGGCAAACTCAAACGGTCCAATCTGGTGATCGATGACAATGTAGTCGCCGAGGTACATGCAGCATGTCCCGCATTGCCGGCAGGTAAAAGTCATTTTACTGTCTCCTTTCCATAATTCCGAAATATCTGATGTGAAATCCAATGACTGACGTTTCCTGCAGGTATCCTCTCATTTCAGAGCAAAGAATCTACTGGATCTTATCTGTCGCAGCCCTCGCCAGTGTTTTTAACATCTCAAAATCCGTCGTTGTGCCACTCATGGTCAGTTCTTCATAAACATCCTTGTTGGTGAATATGATCGAGTATGTCGTGATCGAGAGGGGGCCCCGGGTCTCGTCCTTACGGTAGGCAAACGTCCGGTCTCCCATATTCGGGCAGGGTAGTTCATAGATCTGTGTCGTCCCATTCTCCTGTGCGGTAATGGCCTCCTCTTCGATGTCAAATACCTTGTTCATGTTTGCCAGGGGATAGAGATCGATAACCTGCCGGAGTTCTGTCATGTCGTATTTTTCCTGGTCCAGGCGGTAATACGTAACCCCATACCCGGCCCTCCAGCCCAGATCATGCGACATCTGGTCCATCTCCAGGTACGTGAGGTCAGATCGATCCTTGAGGATATAATCTGACGGCATATCAGAAAGCTGGAGTGCCATCTGGGATACCGGGACGGTCGCGACCGCGCTCTCTGTCGTGGGTACCGGCGTCGGTGTCGGGGTCAGGGTCGGTGCCTGTACCGACACCGGCTCCGGGAAAATTGCCGACAGGCAGCCCGCACTGACAAGAACGATTGCGAGAACTGCACAGAGAACGGCAGATCCGGGATACATACGGTACGATTGACAATATCAGATAAAATGCTTGTCGGAGTATGCTTGCGTTGGGTAGAGTTTATCCTTCTTGTATCCCTGCCCCGTCTTCATCAGTCCCCGGTTTCTTAAGGACTGGCACAAACACTTTATCCCCGCCCGGCAACAGTTCCTCCGAGGGAAGAATAATGACGGCCGGCAGTATTGCGATGCTTGATGTGGATCACCACATCCACCTGATTCCATCGGGAAGGGTGCAGATGCTCAGTATTGAACATTCAGCGATTAAAAAAGTGGAAAATGAGCGGTATGAGGTCTCATGCATCCTTAAACTTTCTGCAGAAGGTGGCTCTCACCAGTTCGAAGATGCGATCCGTTTCTCATTTGCTGCAGCACGGATACCCGGCCAGCAGATGATGACCGAGCTGACATTTGTCCAGAACCATATCATCAAGGATGTGTTTGACCAGGCATTGTCCGGTGGACTGTGCAGCTGTGACCCAAAGGACCCTCTCGCAAAAGAGTCCGGGGTTTCCCTGTCATCTGTCGTTAAGGCCCGGATGCTGGCATCTGGACCACTTAAAGACGTCCTCGCCCGTCATGGGGCATTGACCGATTCTGTCATCTTTGGCCGGTGACGCGCGACCTCTTTTCCGGGCCCCTCGTTTGGGAACGGAGACAGACAAATATCTTTTTCTCGGCAGACATCCCACTGTTGAAAGTATAGTGGGAGGGAGTAGTAGTATGGATGATCCGGAATTACATGGTGACGAACAGATTCTCATGCGGACGCAGGGAGTCCATGTCAAATCGATTTCGTTTGAGGCTATCCTTACCAACAAACGAATTATTCTCGTTGACAGGCTCAAGGGCATCCTGCCCCCAAAAGAGATCCCGCTTGCCACGATCCAATCGGTGGAGGCAGGTGAAAATGCAATCCGGGATCTTATCGTAAGCCTGGGAGTCATCACAAAGACCGGCGGAACACGGCAGATGGTCCTGACTTTCTCACGCGAGGGCGGCGGGAACCGGAGTAAGGAACGGGACGAATGGGTCCGGCAGATCAAGGCGCACCATACACCATCATTTGAACAGGTGATGCGCAAGGTTATCCCCGGGATGGATACTGCACAATCCGGGCAGAATAAAGTTGCGCAGCCTGCGTATGAGATGGGAGGACGTCAGGTACCTCCGGCACGACCGGCCGATTTTTCACCGTCAGTAAAAAAGATCATGGAAAATCCCCCGGAGTCATGGCAGGCCCCCACACCTGCTCCTGCACCGGCTCCCGCCCCGGCACCGGAAGAGATACTTGGTACCTATTGTACCCGGTGCGGTACGAAGGTACCTGATGGTTCCGGTTTCTGCAACAACTGCGGCACGCGGATAGTACGTCCAGGAGAGACTATTCCGACACCGGCCCCGAAGCCTGCTCCCTCAACACCGGCAGCATTCACAGCACCAAAAGGGCGTCCGATCGATCAGGATATCCAGTCCATCGAACCGCTCATCGGGAAATCTGTCGCACAAATGCCCCGCGACCCTCCCCGCCCCATCCCGCCCACGCCGGCATTTTCACAACCCGTATCCCCGGAACCGGCTAACCCGGCACCAGCAGCCTGGGAGCAACCTATAGCCCGGGAACAGCCTGCAACCGCAACCCCTGTAAAGAAACGGTTTATGCCCCGGCTCTTCTCCCCCAAGGATCTGCCCCCCACTCCCCTTGTTCCGGCATCGATGCCCACGTCAGCACCGCCCCGGCCAAAAAAACCCGTAAACAAAAAGAAGATTGTCCTCGTCATCGGTATTATCGTGATTATCCTGCTCGCCGTTGTCGCAGCAGCAGTCATCCTGCCAAAGATGGGATCGCTCGGGAACCTGTTGCATAGTTCAAGCGGATCTTCTTCTGCCGCAGCAACCGCTGCAGGAACAGCCCCAACAGCCCCATCCACTGTTGATAACAGTTCTGCCATTGTTGTAGCAACGCAGACACCGGTCTCCATTCCCCAGACCGGGGTCTACGTCTACGTGAATTATCTCGGCGGGTGGACCGGGACGTACGGGACATCGGATAACCTGCAGAAGGACACAAATTCCGGTGAGAAGGATATGGAAGTGGTGAATGCAACCGGCGTGAGTGCAACCGGTAATGTGGCGGCCTCGTTCTCGAAACAGGATGGCTCAAGTCACGCGATTACGGTATCGATCTACAAGGATGGTAAATTACTTTCCACCGGCTCCACTACTGCCCCGAATGGCAAAGTGACACTCTCCGTCAACGTGACGACCGGGGTCGCCCAACAGCCGGTGGTCAGCGGGGGCAGCAGTACGACAACCGTCGCAACAACGGCACCGGTAACCAATACTACGGTTAAGTCCACGACAGCGGTCAACACAACGGCTACTACGAAATAATTGTTCTTTTTACCCGGATGCAAAACTATTCCAGAAAATTTTTCTTTTTTTGTCGTGAATTTCTGAAAAATAGTGGTGTATCCATTTTGGTACAGCCGGTGCAAATGGCACCCGCCTTTTTTGACCGGCAGATCCCGTATGCTGCAACGCCAGTACCTGATGTCAGAACAGGGGATCGTACAGTGTTTTAATATTTTCAGGATGGTACATAGTCCATGAGGATTCTATCATGGCGGAAACACAGGTGCCACCGGCACCGGAAGGGGCAGAAGATCTTGGAAAGCAGGGCATCGATGTCCTGGTACATACCCTGCACGACGGTGCAGACCCGGCCGTACGGAGATATGCGGCATACCTGCTCGGCAATGCAAAAACCCCGCAGGCTATACGGCCTTTAATCGAAGCACTCGGGGATATGGATAAATCCGTACGGGAGCAGGCGATGCTCGCGCTCGTTGCCACCGGCAAGGCTGCGACCGAACCTCTTGCCGCAGCGGTAAACGACCCCCGGTGGGAGACCCGGTACCGTGCGGTCGAGGCTCTCGGGAAACTTGCCGATGAGAAGGCGCTAAAACCGCTCGTCCAGGGTCTCCGGGACAACCGCGACCATGTCCGGTACATGGCGGCAAAGGGGCTGAAGGGCCTTGGAGATTCCACGGCGATCGATCCCTTGATCATCCTGCTAAAAGATGAGAACCGGCTCGTGAGACTGATGGCCGTACGGTCACTTTCCGTGATCGGGGGAGAGAAGGTTACGACCGCTCTCAAAGAGGCCCTTTCCACGGAAACCGATGAGACTGTCCGGGAAGAAATTACCGGTGCGCTGAAATAACAATCCCTTACCATCCCGGATCAAACCGGGATTATCCTGTCTCGTGCTCAAAATGAGGTTCTGAAAACACGACCCTGATGGGCAGCGTTTTAAAATTTCTCTGCGATCTTCACGAATTCGTCAAAGTGCCGGCTCTTCTTAAAGAGCCACCAGGTAAACCGCTCGACCACGGTAAAGGAGAAACTGCCTCCCGCCGCGTTCGGGTGTCCGCCGCCCCCAAACTCCCGTGCGATCAGGTGGCTTACCGGGGGCACTGACCGGAGCGAGAACTTCCCGTCTTTCCCAATGATCACTTCGATATCGGTGTTCTTTTTCCCCCGGATGAAATGCGCTGTCTCGCTCGGGTAGCCGTAGAGCGGGGCAAACGCGATCCGGTACTTTTTACCGAGGAATGTGGTGTGCCGCAGGCTCCGGTCCATCATTGTATCCATCTCGGCCCTGATCTCCGCGTACTCGGTCTCGATCTGCGCGTCGGAAAAAATTCCTGCAACAAGGCAGTCGCGGACGTGGTCCCGATTTTTCTTTCTCTGGAGTACCTGCCCGAGAACAGCGGATCGGGGATCGGCATGTTTCCAGAGATCGTAATCGCAGACGACTCTGGCAACCTCCTCCGCCACCGGGTCCCCCGGCGCAAGGTCCCGTGCGACGATCCCGGTTGCGCAGACATCCGTATCGATATGGAGGAGGGAGACCTGTTTTTTAATCCTTTCAATCTCCTCTTCCCGCCAGCGGTGATGGTCCCGCCATTCGATGACCCAGCCGTTTGATCGTGCCCTGCCCGTGACTGCTTCCATATCCTTCTGGCAGCCGAGGTCCGAGATCGAGAGCATGTCGCCTTTCCCGGGGCAGGACGCGATAAGGGAGAAGAGGCCGGCGAACTTTCCCACCGAACTCCAGACCGTAAACACCCCGTCTTTCCCGAACTTCATCCGGTGGATTGCATCGGCTCCGACCGCATCGAGATCGTTGTGCGTCAGGTGAACGACATGGGCGGTGCGCGAGGCAATGGCACTGGCAAGACCGGCGGTGTCATCCGCACGCCGGGGGGAATGTGGCATCAGGTTAATACTGGCATGGCGGGACATAAATAAGAGCGGTCAGGAGGGAGTCATACTACCCTGTCGAGCGTATCATTTATTAATCACAACTGACAACATTTGTACTCCTGCCCTAGTAGCTCAGACTGGGAGAGCGCCAGACTGAAGATCTGGTTGTCCCCGGTTCAAATCCGGGCTGGG
>Ga0181529_10005002_pt1 | contig 14030 bp, 9 predicted proteins | sample PEATcosm2014_Bin_36_FD_119763 | JGI IMG/M metagenome (GOLD analysis project Ga0181529, IMG submission 119763) | Peatland microbial communities from MTU Mesocosm Facility, Houghton, MI, USA - PEATcosm2014_Bin10_30_metaG | ecosystem: Environmental > Terrestrial > Soil > Wetlands > Peat | place... | reverse complement strand
TGTGCGGGACAATACCATTATCCAGAGCCTTTCAGCGGTTGCCGTTGGATGATGTCCGGGCGGTCATCATCGCGGCGCGCGGGGTGACGATCTCGTCCAATTTTCTTTCCGGCCTGCTGGAGAAAGATGCCATCGTGCTGCATTGCGATGTGCCACCACCGTCAAAGCTTGAACACCGTGATGTGCGCGTTTTCGTAAAAAGGTTTTCCCAGCGCCTGGCGGTATTGTTCCAGCAGCCGTCCCATGTCCGGCGGCGGCGCGGCAACTTCCGGCAGTTGCGCCTCGAAGCGTTTGTGCAAAACCACATATTCGACCCCGCGACCGCGCATTGCGGGCAAGTCGTCCATGGAAATCATGTTTCGGAAACGGATTTGTGACGGGTCGTGGACAAGGCTCAAGACCTGGTCAACGTAGGTGTTGCCGTAAATGTTGCCGGGTGCCAGCCCGCTGGCGAGCGTCATGTCGGTCGTGTAGCCGACCATCACCGGCCTGCGATGGAAGTGCTGGTAGTAATAGAGCGGATTGAAATGGTCGCCGATCATCATGGGATACTCGACGACCGGCCGCGCGCCGCTTTCCTTCGCGAGCAGTCCGTAAAAAGGGGAAATTTCATCCACGCCGATTCTCGTGTTCAGCGTGAAATCTGCCGGTGTGAAATCGCTGTAAAAAGATTTCTGCCAGTTGATCTGCCCGTATCGTTGCTGATAGGCGCCGTGGCTGGTGAAATTGTTCGGAGCGGCATACGTTTGCGGCAGCGGCCCGGCAGCGGCAAGCGCCGCCACAAAGGCAAGGGCGGCCAGCGATTGCAGCGCCGGTCGCAATGTCACGCGGGCGGCGAGCATTTTCAGCGCGGATTGGATGCCGCACGCCACGAACAAAAGGCTGACCGGCACCAATGGGATGCAGTAGCGGACCAGCAGCAGCGCGCTTTGGGCGGAGTCGGGACGCGAGAGCAGGAGCGCCAGCACATGCAACGGATAGAGACTGACCAGCATCCCGCCGAACCACGGATTGAGCCGGCATTGTTCAACCGCTCCGAATACGAGCGCGGCCCAGAACAGCATCGCCAGCACCGGCTGTCCCGTGCCGCTGATGAGCAATGCCACCTGCGGCAACGATTGCCAACTGAACGTCCCCTTCAGCGCAATGGTGAAGAAGGTGCTTTGAAACGAATGAACCAGCGCAGGCAAAACCAAGACGGCGGAGATCACAATAATGATTATCGCCGCGAGAATCCATTGTCGCAGTGATGGTGTCTTTGTCCCGGCCTGCGGGATTTTCCGGAAATGTTTCCGGAGATGAAAAACAATCGCCGACAGCACCGGAGCCGCCACCGTGACGACCGCAAACAAATGAAAATAAATCGCCAGCACTCCCGCGACGATGAAGAGCAGCGCCGGCCGCAACCCGCCCGACTGCATCCAGCGCGCCGCCAGAAGAACGACCGCAAAGCCCAGCAATGCCACCGCGCCGTAGGGACGGCTGATGCGGCTGTAAAAGATCAGGACGGGGGAAATCGCCAGCAGAAATGCCAGCAAGACGGTGCGATGGTCGCCGATCAGCTTGCGGGCCAGCATCGGGCAGACCACAATGCACAGAAGACCGCACAACAACGAAGGCAGCCGCAACATCAGTTCAGACCAGCCGACGGTTGCTCCCAAAAGCCAGTTGTAAAAATTGAGCGGAATGCAAGTCGCACCGGGAATGGAGAAATGGGTCAGCAGCCACCACGGAGACTTGCCGATGACGTAATACAAACCGTGCCATTCGTCGTCTATGAAAACCTGATCCATCAGCAGATACAGCCGGAGAAAGAGTCCGGCCAGAAATGCCATCGCGAGCGCGAGCATAAAACTGGAATCGCGGCTCCACCGCGTCGGAATCTTCATGCGATGAGATTAGGCCAAAACCGCATGAAGTGGCAACCTTGCCATCGTTTGTGCGCTGAAAAATGTTTGACCCGCCAGATAAACGGCGTTAGTTTTGTTGCGTGAATCAAAACTTGAACCTGCTGCTTGCGGACGCGCTGCTGACCGGCGCGGCAGTTGGGTTTTGATTCGTTCCAGAAATTTTCATCAACCCACTGCCAGACGGCGGTGGGTTTTTTGTTTTTCAACCACCAATGAACACGAATAAACACGAACAAGGAAAACAGGGACAACACTTGACGCGAATTAAAGCGAATTCAAATCCGGATCGTCCCATGAGCGATGTTTCGCTCAATCCACGTCAAAAAAGCTTCGTGTCAATTTGTGTTCATTCGTGGTTTAATTTTGCAGCGATTTGAGTTTATGCACAAAGATCCGTCAAAGAAATATCAGCCGTTTCAACACGCGCCAAAATTGACCGACCGCCAATGGCCATCGCGGACTCTCACGCACGCGCCGCGCTGGTGCAGCGTGGATTTGCGCGACGGCAACCAGGCGCTCGCCGTGCCGATGAACGTGTCGCAGAAACTGGAATTGTTCCAGACGCTCGTGAAGATCGGTTTCAAGGAAATCGAGGTCGGCTTTCCGTCGGCATCGAACACCGAATTTGCCTTCAACCGTTTGCTCATCGAAAAAGGCCACGCGCCGGACGACGTGTGGTTGCAGGTGCTCGTGCAGGCGCGCGAGGATTTGATTGAGCGCACCATCGAATCTTTGATCGGCGCAAAGAGGGTCATCATCCACATGTATAATTCGACGTCGCCGGCGCAGCGCCGCGTCGTGTTCGGCAAGTCGAAGGACGAGATCAAGGCCATTGCCGTGAACGGCGCGAAGATGATCAAGGACCGTCTGCACCGGCTCAAGGGCACGGAAGTGATGCTCCAGTATTCGCCGGAAAGTTTCAGCATGACGGAAGTGGAATACGCGAAAGAAATTTCCGAGGCTGTCATGGACGTGTGGCAACCGACGCCGCAGCACAAGATGATCTTGAATCTGCCGGACACGGTCGAGGTGGCGATGCCCAATGTCTATGCGGATCAAATTGAATGGATTTGCAGGAACATCAAGAATCGCGACGCGCTCATCATCAGCTTGCACACGCACAACGACCGTTGCACCGGCGTGGCCGCAACGGAACTTGGTTTGCTCGCGGGCGCGGACCGCGTCGAAGGAACTTTGTTTGGCAACGGCGAACGCACTGGCAATTTGGACATCGTGACCGTGGCGTTGAATCTCTACATGCACGGCATAGATCCGAAATTGGATTTCTCCAATCTCGCTTCGATCATTGATGTCTATGAACGAAGCACCGGCATGACGGTTCCCCCGCGCCAGCCTTACGCGGGCGAACTGGTTTTCACCGCCTTCAGCGGCTCGCATCAGGACGCCATCAAGAAAGGCCTCGCGGAATGGGAAGAAAAGAAGCGCGAGCATTGGGACGTGCCTTATCTCACGATTGACCCGGCGGACATCGGCCGCGAATACCGCGAGGTCATCCGCGTCAACTCCCAGTCCGGCAAGGGCGGCGTCGCCTACCTGCTCGAAAGCGAGTTCGGCATCGAGCTGCCCAAGGACATGCAGCGCGAGTTCGGCCCCATCGCCAACGACGCCGTGGACAAGCTTGGCCGCGAAGTGAGCGGCGCGGAATTGAAGGAAATGTTCTGGCGCGAATACGTCGAGCGCCATTCGCCCTGGCAGCTTGAACAATTCGAGACCGAAAGCAAAAACGGCGTCGTGAAATGCCGCGCGAAGTTTTTGCGCGACGGCAAGGCGGTTGAATTCAAGGGCGAAGGCAACGGCCCGCTCGCCGCGCTCGTCCACGGCTTGACGACGGCGGGCGTTCCGCGCTTTGAAATTTCCAGTTACAGCGAGCACGCATTAAGTTCCGGCGAAACGGCGGCGGCCATCGCCTACATCCAGATCAAGACCGCCGACGGCAAATCACGCTGGGGCGCGGGCGTGGACACGAACATCGGGCTGGCCTCCGTCAAGGCCGTGCTGGGCGCGTTGAACCGCCTGTGAATCATTTTCCGGCTCGCCAAAACTGACCCGGTGGTTTAGCGTCAAAATACATTTATGAAATTTAGTCGCGCATTTCGAGCCGCATTGGCCGGATCAATTCTTTTTGCCGCAGGTCTTTTGGTCGCCGACGCGCAGCCCGTCGCCACCACGCCGCCCGTCTATGTGCCGGACATGACGCACGCGAACGACCAGATGCCCGACGGCGTGCTCGCCTGGGACAGCCTGCTGAAGGCGACGAACATTGACGCCGATGAAACCGAGGCGCACTTTGTCTTCAATTTCACAAACATCGCCAAAAACATTGATGTCACGCTCATCACCAACATCTCCACCGTCACAAACGTCACCGCCACCACCAATTCCATCACGCCCGCCAGTGTCACCATATTGAGCGTCCACCCCTCCTGCGGCTGCACCACCGCGCAACTGCCGGATCTGCCCTGGACGATTCCGCCCGGCGCGAACGGCCACATAGGCGTGACCGTGAACCTCGAGGGCAAAACCGGGACCATTTACAAATATGTGGACGTGGCGACGGACAGGGGGATCAAAAGGCTTTACGAGCAGATGAACATCATACAGCCGGTCATCCCGCCGATGAGCGAAGCCGACCGCGCACGGGGCATCGCCGCCGCGAAAGTGGACCGGCAGGCTGTCTTCAAAGGCGATTGCGCTTCCTGCCACATTACAAAAGGCGCCGGCAAATACGGCAAGGCGCTTTACGATTCCGTCTGCGCCGTCTGCCACGAGGCCGAACAGCGCGCCACGATGGTGCCCGACCTCCATAATTTGAAGGTGTCCACCAGCGCCGATTTCTGGCGCACCTGGATCACCCAGGGCAAGGCCGGTTCCCTCATGCCCGCGTTCGCCACATCGCAGGGCGGCCCGCTCTCCGACTTGCAGATCGCCTCGCTCGCCAGCTACCTTAGTCAGACGTTCCCGTCCAGGGTTCCATCGCCGCAGTGAAGTGCGCTTGCGGAATTTTTCCCGGGCGGTATGCTGTCAACCATGACAGCGACAAAGGTTGACGCGACAAATCATGACAAACTCTCCACCCTCGGCCAAAGGGTTTTGGGCGGCGGGCACATTTCCCGCGACGAAGCGCGGTGGCTTTTCAATTTAGAAACTTCCGCCGACATCCTCGATTTGCTTTCGTGGGCCAACCGCATCCGCGAACATTTCAAGGGAAACAAAATCCATCTCTGCTCCATCGTCAACGCCAAGGCCGGCGCGTGCTCCGAGAATTGCAGCTTCTGCGCGCAGTCGTCGCATTACCAGACCGGCTCGCCGAAGTATGGATTTGTTGATCCTGAACCAGTCGCCGAAGCCGCCGACGAAGCGAACAAGAACAACGTCACCGCCGTCGGCCTTGTCGCCGCGTGGAAAGGCCTCAACGAAGGCCCGATGCTCGACGAGGTCTGCGCCCGCGTCCGCGAATTGAAGGCCGGCGGCAAGACGCGCCCCGACGTTTCGCTCGGCATCATCAAAAAACAGGAAGTGGCGAACCGCTTAAAGGAAGCCGGCGTGGAATGTTACGGCCACAACCTAGAAAGCTCGCGCCGATTTTTCCCGAACACCTGCACCACGCACACGTTTGATGACCGCCTTGAGACCATTGGCTATTTGAAAAAGGCCGGCATCAAGATTTGTTCCGGCGGCATCATCGGCATGGGCGAGACGCGCGCCGACCGCTGCGACCTCGCGTTTGAATTGAAAGCCATCGGCGCGAACGTCGTGCCCGTGAACATCCTCAATCCGATCCCAGGCACGCCGTTCGCCAAGAACGAGCCGCTGCCCGTGATGGAAATTTTGAAGACCATCGCATGCTTCCGTTTCATTTTGCCGCGTCAGGAAATCATGATCGCCGGCGGCCGCACCGTGAACCTGCGCGACGCGCAGAGCATGATCTTCATGGCCGGCGCGAGCGCGCTGATGGTCGGCAATTATCTCACCACGCTGAACCAGCCCGTGGAAAAAGATCTCCAGATGCTCAAAGACCTCGGCCTCGATCCAAACTGGGACAGCCACGATTTCAGCGATCAGGAAGAAGGCGGGTGTGGATGTGGGAAAGAAAGTTGCGAAGCGGCACTTATTCAAAGTTGAACCGCAGAAATTTATTCTGAATTCTGTTAAGGATTGTCATATATTTCGCGCATAATTTCTAATTCTTCAAAATCAATCTTTGCTTTCAGAAGTTCGGGGAAATTTTGTTGCAGTGTCGAAAAGAAATATTCGGGCGTGTCTTTATCCCAAGTGGGGGAATAAGCATCCAAGGCTTCAAGAACAGCGCGAATGTTATTCTCGGAAGGCTTTTTGTAACGATGACCATGTGCAAAGTATAATTTGATTTGTTGCTCGTTCGTTCCTGCTCCTTCCATTTGATCTGGTGTTCGAAAAGTGTCTCGCCAAAACCAAAGGCGTTCGTTCCAAGCATCCTTCAAATACATTTTTGCATCCCCGATTTCGTCACTTTCAGCCGTTGTGGCCGAGCGTTTCGCCTCGTCATATTCTGAATGTAAATGGTAAGCGAGGTTTTTGTTCTCGTTCAGTGAATTCGTGTTCCCATTTATTCGCCTGTTTTTCTTCGCGGGCACGTTGTTGTTCTGGATTATTTAATAGCTGGTCTATTAACAGCGACGCTTCCGCAATGTTTATTTCAGGTGGCGGCGTTCCACCCAAATCTCGAATGAATTTAAGTTGCGCTTCAGTAGCTTTCGGCTTGAGAGGCGAGTGCAGCCAAGATTCCTGTCGCTTTTGCCTAACACTTTCTCGAATTTCCTTCGGCAATACTCGCTCGATTGCAAAATGAACTTCAAATGCTTTCGCCACCGTAAATTCACCAAAACGTTCTGGAACACTTGCGAGAAAGTTTATCGCAGGAATTTCAGCGTTGCTTTTCCCTCCCAACCACGCGTTCAACTGCTTGACTCCTTCTTCGGAAATCAAACCGCCACGCGTGATTTCACACAACAAGACAAGCAATTCTTTTCCTGCTGCCGTTTCACGCTGTGCCGGAGTAAGTGAAATTCTTTTGCCACGCTTAATTTTCTCTTGTGCTTCCGGCGTGGATGACAAAGTTTCTTGAGCACGCGGGGCATTCTCTGTTTTAGGAATATAAAGACGAACTTGCGAACCGCAGTGTGGACATTCGATGACAGCCGGATTTTCTGAATCGAAAAGCTCACACTCAAATTCAATTCCGCCAGAGCAAGATTGGCAATGACAGGTAACAAATTTGGCATTCGTGTTCACGAAGACAAGGCTAGGCAACTCTTTTCTCTGCGTCAATTCGCAGACCGTTGATTTTCCCAGCGCCATAGGCGCGACATCTTTGTAGAAACCCAAACCAAAAATTCCCCAGCCCCGTCGGGGCGGCATCAGCTTTGAGAATAGCCCAGCCTTTCAAGGCTGGGTCAACCGTTCAAACAAACCATCCAAGTCCCGTCAGGGACGAAACTCCTTGCAGACGGCCACCCCGTTTTCTGCCGTCCCTGTCGGGACTTTTAATTTCACCACGCGTTTAACCCAGCCTTGAAAGGCTGGGCTGTTTTCGGAAGAATTTGCCAGCTCGCCAATCCCGCCGGAAATCTCTGCAAAAGATGTAGCGTCGAGGCTGTGCCTCGACTTCACTTCTAAAAAAACCCTGTTTCCGGCCACATGCCGGACACTACACCGAGCTTTGCGCGGCTTTTGCAGAGATTTCCATCGGTTTTTCACCTCAAGTGCACATGCAGGAGAAGCGCCCGCAGCCCGGATGATTTTATTAATGATGCGCCTCGGCGGACGCCGTTACGAACCGATCCGCAGCCAGAGCGGATTTTCCTCACGCTTGTGGCCCAAATCACGGCCACAGCTTTATTCAAACCCTGTAATTAAAAAATCGGCGGACTGTTTCCAGTCCGCCGGTTTGCGTAATTTGATTTTGCCCAGGACGATTAGTCTTTGACCATTTCGTCGGCGGCGTCGAATGCGTGCTGCAACGCCACGAGGTCTTCGCCGGGCTTGAGCTGGTCGAGGATCTTCTGCTCTTCCTTGAGCTGCTCGTCGCTGTAGCTGGCGGCCTTGATGGACAGGCCGATGCGGCGTTCGTTCTTGTCAATTTTCACGACGCGCGCCGAAACATCCTGCCCGACCTTGAGCACATTCTTGATTTTCTCCACGCGTTCCTCGCTGATCTGCGAGATGTGGACGAGTCCGTCAATCTCATGCTGCAGGCCGACGAATGCGCCGAAGCTGGCGAGCTTGGTGACCTTGCCGGTGACGAGGTCGCCGACCTTGTAAAGCTTCTCGATGTTCGACCACGGGTCGGTGCCGAGCTGCTTCATGCCGAGCGCGATGCGCTGGTTCGGACGATCCACTTCGAGCACGGTCGCCTCGATTTCGTCGCCCTTCTTCATGACTTCGCTCGGATGATTGATCTTGCGGGTCCATGACATGTCGGACACGTGGATCATGCCGTCAATGCCTTCCTCCAGCTCGACAAACGCGCCGTAGCTGGTGAGGTTGCGCACCTGGCCCTTGACCTTGGTGCCGACGGTGTATTTCGCAGCAGCGCCGTCCCACGGATTGGATTCGAGCTGGCGGATGCCGAGGGAAATTTTCTGCTCCTCGCGGTTGATGCCGAGGACGACCGCCTCGACTTCCTGATCCTGCTTCAAAATATCGCTCGGTTTGGCAATGCGCTTGGTCCAGGAAAGTTCGGTGACATGGATGAGGCCTTCGACGCCGGGTTCGAGCTGCACAAACGCGCCATAAGGCACAAGGCTGACGACCTTGCCCTTGACTTTCGCGCCGACGGGGAATTTCGTTTCGATGCTGTCCCACGGATTCGCGAGCTTCTGCTTGAGACCGAGGCTGACGCGTTCCTTTTCCTTGTTCACGTCGAGGACGACCACGTCAATTTCCTGGCCGACCTTGAGCAGTTCCGACGGATGGCCGATGCGGCCCCAGCTCATGTCCGTGATGTGCAGCAAGCCGTCAATGCCGTTCAAGTCAATGAACGCGCCGAAATCGGTGATGTTCTTGACCGTGCCCTTGCGGATGTCGCCGGGCGTCATGTCGGCCAGCAACTTGCCGCGCTTCTCGTTGCGCTCGGACTCGATCAATTCGCGGCGCGACAGAACGATGTTCTGGCGCTCCTGGTTGATCTTGACGACCTTGAACTCGTAAGTGTTGCCGACGAAGCCGGCGAGATTCTTCGGAGTCGTCACATCAATCTGCGACGCCGGCAAAAACGCCTCGACGCCCACGTTGACGACCAGGCCGCCCTTGACGATGGCCGTGACCTTGCCCTTGATGATGCCGCCTTCGTTGCAAATCGTCTGGATCTTGTCCCAGTTCTTTTTGAACTCCGCCTTCTCGTGCGAGAGGACGACGGTGCCTTCCTTGTTTTCGAGCTTCTCGATGAGCACGTCAATCTCGTCGCCGAGCTTGACGGACTTGAGATCAATAAATTCGTTGCCGGGGATGACGCCTTCGCTTTTGTAGCCGATGTCCACCAGGACTTCGTTCTTGCGAAGCTCGATGATCTTGCCTTTGACAATTTCGCCCTGCGCAAAGCTTGTGGCGCTTTGCTTCATGGCTTCTTCCATTGTGAGCATAACTATTCTGTGTTTAAACCGACGGAGGCTTTGAGCAACCCGCGATGCGGGCGACTTGAAGACTCCATTGCCTAACTAACGAGCGCTGCCGGGGCAACGGAGGTTAAGGGTTAGGTTGTTTGTTGACTGTTTTTTCTCAGCCTCAATGAACACTTGTCTCGCCGCAGTTTCCTGCGACCAGCCAAGCCACCTCCAATAACTGTTACGAAGGCGGATCCGCACACGCGGCGTTCAGGCGGGATGGAAAATACGGGAAATACCAAAAATGGCAAGCGGGAAATTGAAAGCGATATGTTCCACAAACTCTCCGACAAACTGGTTTTGATCTTCAGCACCGCCAGCCTGGAAATTCCAGCCAAAACCGATTTTGAAAACACGCCCCAAACGGAAGGCCATGGTCGGCGACCGGCCACCGAGAAGGGCTTCTCCCTGACCGACAAGGGCTTCCCGATCACCGAGAAGGGCTTCGGAAACAGGCTGAAACGTCAAAAACCCAGCAAAATGGCATTTTCCAGGTTCAACATTCCCCCGTCCTTTGCGGGAAATCTTTAAATATGCCTGGTGATGGAGCGGGAAGCATCGGATTTGGATTCCAGCGTGAACGGAAAAGAAAATCTGGCGGTTTAAGCGGCGGGTGCCTAATCCTTCCGCCTTTTGAGCAACCACTGGACAATGAACGCCAGCAGGGCCAAATCGAAGATGCTCGTGATCACGGCGAACCCCGTTTCCCCCTCATTTTCGTCCTCGTCCTCGTCCTCGAAATGCTGATGAAAATACGGGGGACGAGGACGAGAATGACGACGAGGAGGATGGTCAAACTGGATTTTCAGGCGCGCCGGCAAATCACGGCCACAGTTTTTTTTGACACCGCATGGTATCAGACGCGCGCCATTTCAGCCATTGCAATTTGCGGCAATTTCTGGAACCGGATTGAAGAGAGGGAAATTTGACCGGCTGACACTGCAAGGCAGCTCATAAAATTGATTTTTCGTGGGACTTGGCCTGCTTGGCCTCGTTTTCCATCCTCAGGAACGCGGTCATGGACTCGGCGTTGATCCTCTTCCTGGGCTTTTGAAGGGACAGGGTGTCAATGCGCTGGACCATTTTCATCTTGTTGGAGCTGTAAAGCAGCGCGGTTTCCTCGGTGATCAAATCCTGCTCGTATGCCTTGTAAAGTGATTGCTCAAAGCTGTGCCAGCCGTAGGCGGTGCCGGCCTCGATGATGTCATCCAGGCGGCGGCCTTCGTTTTCGCCGAGCAAAATGGCCTCGCGGGTGCGCAGGTTGCTGCCCATCATTTCCGTGACGAGCAGCCGGCTGCCGATGATGGAGGGAACGAGGCGCTGGCTGATGATGTAACGCATGGAGCCGGCAAGACGTTCGCGCACCTGGGTTTCCTCATCCACGCCGAACATGCCGATGATGCGGTTGATCGTGCTTGAGGCGCTGGTGGTGTGCAGAGTGCTGAAAACAAGATGGCCGGTCTCGCCGGCGTTGAGCACGATCTCCATGGTTTCGCGGTCGCGGATTTCCCCGATGAAGATTATTTTGGGCGCCTGTCTCATGGCGGCGCGCATCCCACGGTGAAAGCTGAAAAAATCCCGGCCCAGTTCGCGCTGGCTGAACGTGGACTTGATGGGCGTGAGCACAAATTCAATCGGGTCTTCCAGCGTGAGGATGTGGATCTCGCGGGTCTTGTTGATTTCGTTGAGCATGGCGGCCATGGTGGTGGTCTTGCCCATGCCGGTGCCGCCGGTCACGAAGATGATGCCGTTTTTTTCCTTGATGATTTCGCGGAAGGTTGATCCCAGGTTGAGCGAATCGAAAGTCGGGATCAGCGGCCTCAAGTGGCGCAGCACCATGGCGTAATTTCCGTTCTGGATGTAAATGTTGACGCGGAACCGGCAGGAATTTCCCAGCGTGTAGCCGCAGTCGCAGGAGCCGTGTTCCTTCAAGTCCTGAAGCAGCCGGGGATTCTTCCCGACGATTGCCATGGCCACGCTTTCGATGCGCTCGCTCGTGAGCACGGGTTCATATTGCTCGCGGACAAACGGCTTGAGGTCGCCCTGGGATTCCACCTGCATCGGCCTGCCGGCCACGAAGATCAAATCCGAAATTCCATCGGCGCTTTGAACCATCGCGTCCAGCAACTGGTCGAGTTCTTCTTTGTTCATGATAAATCCACCCGGCGAAATTATATTTACAGCCATCGTCTCATGTCCACCAGAAACAAAGCAAATGAATTTCCGTGTTTAATCCGCGCCCGATCTGTGGCTAATTGAAGTGCCGATGCCAAGACAGATTGCATTGAACCTGCTGCCCGCGCCGCGCTCGATTAAATCGGGCACCGGGAGATTCATTCTGCCAAAACGGAAACCGCTGGCGTCAATCAAGGTTGTCCGCACAAACTCCGCGCCCGCTCATTCCGAAGGCTACGCGCTGGCGATTTCCAAAAGTGGAATTGAAATTTCATTCCGTGAATCCGCCGGCCTGCGCGCGGCCACGGCGACGTTGCGGCAATTGCTGCGCGAACACGGGCGCAAATTGCCATGTTTGGAAATCCGCGACTGGCCGGACTTTGAGCGGCGCGGCGTGATGCTCGACATCTCGCGCGGCCGCGTGCCGAAGCTGGAAACACTGCTCGACCTCGCGGAAAAACTTTCCGACTTCAAGATCAACGAGCTACAGCTTTACACCGAGCACACGTTCGCCTACAAAAAATACAAATCGGTCTGGCAAAGCTGGGGCGCGCTCACGGCAAAGGAAATTCAAATCCTCGACGCGCGCTGCCGTGAACTCGGAATTGATTTAGTGCCGAATCAAAATTCCTTCGGCCATCTGCGCCATTTTCTCGAACATCCAAAATTGAAAAAACTCGCCGAGGTTTCTGAACCTTACGAAGGTGGCGACGCCTCCACTGGCGATCATGAATTTCTCCGCCGTCCTGCGACGCTCGCTCCGAATCATCCCGGCACGCTGCCCTTCCTGCGCGGGCTTTACGACGAACTGCTGCCGAACTTTTCCAGCAAGTTTTTCAACGTCGGCTGCGATGAGACATGGGATTTGGGCCGGGGCCAGAGCAAAAAACTTTGCGAAGCCAGAGGCAAAGGCCGCGTCTATCTGGATTTCATCAAACAAATCCACGGCGAAGTTTCCGCGCGCGACCGGCAAATGATGTTTTGGGGCGACATCATCTTGAAACATCCGAAGCTGATTTCTGAACTGGCAAAATTCCGTAGCAGCCGACGTCAGTCGGCTCAATTTAATCAGAGCGGACTTACGTCCGCTGCTACGGATATAATTGCTTTGAACTGGGGTTACGAGGCGAATCATCCATATGACGCGGAAGCCGCGCAATTTGCGAAGGCAAAAATTCCATTTTACATCTGCCCCGGCACTTCGACGTGGCAGACGCTCGTCGGCAAACATGACAACGCGCTTGCCAATCTGCGCGCCGCTGCCAAGGCCGGCAATAAATTCGGCGCGACTGGTTTTCTGATCACCGATTGGGGCGACGGAGGGCATCCACAGCCGCTGGCCGTAAGCTGGCCGATGTTTGCCGCCGGTGCGGCGCTCGCGTGGAATTCAAAAACTTTTGACAAATCAAAACTTGTTCCGGTTTTGAGCCGGGATGTGTTTGACGATTCATCCGGCAAAATTGCGGAAGCCGGATTTAAGCTGGGTTTTGCGCATCAAAAGCTTGGAGTGAACGCGCCGAACGAAACGCCGCTCGGCACGGTCATTGCCGCGCCGAAGCCGGAACACCGCGAACTGTTTTGCCGGAACGGATTGAAATGGTCCGCCAGAATTCCCGCGAAGAATATTCTCACAGCCCTGGAAGAAATTGAGAAACAAAGAAAAGTTCTGGCGGACGCAAGGCCGGAATCAGATTCGGGAAAACTTCTGGCGCATGAACTTGATCTGGCGGCGCGGATGGCGGAGCAATCATGCAAGTTCATGCTGTGGCAGCAGGCGGTTGCCGCCGGAAGAGGGTCAGCGGCAAAGGCGTTGGCGAAACAAGGCATCCGTGAATTGCAAAAGCTGGAAAAGGATTTCAATGCGCTTTGGCCGCTTCGGAACAAGGCGACGGCAAAACATTGCTCGCCGTTTTTTCAATGGAGGATTGCCAGCTTAAGGAAGAATGAAGAATGAAAAATCAAGAGGCGCAATCCGCAAGCCAACCTTTTTTCATCCCTCAACCCTCAAACACATGAGACTCCTGTGAATTCTATTAATTGCCGTTCTGTTTTACTTTAAGATAGGAACGGATCGCTGGAATCAAATACCAAAGGCAGCGAATGGAAGATGCTATACAAAGAAACGCCCCTGCAAGTATCAATAGGAAAAATGGAAGGCCAATTGCTCTGTTGAAAACATCCGTGACTGCATCGGTTCGCCTAACGGCGGAGGGTGTAAGCCAACACCTTGAAAGCGGCTTCAGCCAGCAGTTGACTCGGCTTGCGTGAAGTCAACGTCGAACCC
>Ga0181529_10004999_pt1 | contig 14038 bp, 10 predicted proteins | sample PEATcosm2014_Bin_36_FD_119763 | JGI IMG/M metagenome (GOLD analysis project Ga0181529, IMG submission 119763) | Peatland microbial communities from MTU Mesocosm Facility, Houghton, MI, USA - PEATcosm2014_Bin10_30_metaG | ecosystem: Environmental > Terrestrial > Soil > Wetlands > Peat | place... | reverse complement strand
TTGAGGCGGTGCGCGAAGCCAGCGATTTCGTCGGGATACATGCCCATCCACAGCATGGTGTTTTCCGACCCGATGACGCGCCACATCAGCTCATGCGCTTCGCAGACGCCGCCGAAGATCGGGAAATCGCTCCATGCGGCTTGGATGCGCTCGGTGAAGGGAGCGGTGTTGCGCGAGAAGGAGTCGCCGACGCCGTTGATCTGGTCGTCGCCGGTGGAGAAGTAACGGCGCGGGTCCCACGGGTCGTCGAGCTGGAACGCCTTCATCTTGTCGATGGAGTCGGTGTCGAAGCTGACGAAGCCGGGCATGGCCTGGTCGTGCTTCTTCTGCAGGACGGCCTCGAAACCCGTGCGGACGATGACCTGCTCGGGGCTCTCCTCCAGCACCTCGAAGGGCTTGATATGCGGGTCCATGTTGGGGTTGAACTGCATCCAATCGAGGTCGTAGAAGCGGTAGATGTCGGCGTCGGCGGCAAGGCCGAATTCCTGGCGCCAGCGCTTCAGGAAACTGCCCCAAAAGAAATCGCTAATCGGAACCCGGTCGGGCTCCCGATGGCGCAGCGCCGTCTTCATGCGGTCGAGCTTGGCTAAGCAATTGGAAGTCCGCTGCATGTTAGTACGCTCCGTGTCTTCATCATATTTCACCCAGACGATTGCCGTAAGTGAGCATGACGACCGCGGCGCAAAGGACCGCGACCCCCATGCAAATGATCCACCGCGTACGGCCGCTGCAGCCCTTCCATTCGCGGAAAGCCAGGGCCAGCAGGTTACTGCACAGAACCAGCAGGATCATGTGGATGGCCCAACTCGAGAAGGCGTACTGCGTTCCCAGGTGGACGTGTCCCAGGTTGTAAAAGAAGAACTGGCCGTACCACAACGTGCCGGTCATCAGGGCGAAGAGGTAATTCCAGCCGATGCGTTGCGAACCGCCAGAGGCGGGCAACCGAGTCAACTCACCGAGGCTGCGGTTGCGGCGAGCCAGATACAAACTGTACATCAGGGCGGTGAGGAAGGCGCCCGAATTCACCAGCACGTAGGACACGTTGCCCTTCCAGATGCCGGCGCCGTAGTGTTCGGCCAGGTCGGCCACCGGCGCGGCCACTTCCAATGCCAGACCGTACACAGCCGATAGGACGCCGGCGATCAGCGACAGGGCGAGTCCTTTATATAAGGAGAACTCGCCGCGCTTTCCGGCGGAGGCATCCAGGTCGCGCTCCTTGTGCCGGCCGGCCACTCCGCAGATGGCGATTCCCAGCGCCCCGGCCAATACTCCCGCCAGCACCCACGGCGAGCCGGGGCGATGGAGGATGGCGGCCACTTGTCCGCGGACGAGGGGTGGTATCAGGGTGCCGAGAATGCTCGATAGCCCTACCGCGATGGAGTAAGTCAGCGCGAAGCCGATATAGCGGATGGAAATGTTGAAAGCCGTTCCGCCGACGCCGTAAGCCACGCCCATCAGGAACGCATACAGCATGCGGTCGTGGGGCGCCGTGCTGAGAACCAGCAACAGGTTGGGGATGGTAAGGAAGGCGCCGATGATGGGCCAGAGCAGCCAGCACCAGGCGGCCTGGGTCATCCAGAAGATTTCCCAGGCCCAACCTCTGATATATTTCTGCGGCGCGTAGCAGTTGGCGGCGAGCAAGGCGCCCACCGCGTGAAAGCCGATGCCGAGCTGCAGACTGGGCGCGATCATGCGCGGACATCCGGCGAGTGCGAATAAATATGCATCAGTGCATTTTCCCGATGTCCTGGTATAGCGCACCGCGCGGCGAGCGTCAACCGGCCCCGCTAGCCGGCCCCGCTAGCCGCTCGATGCGCCTCTTCGCGCCGGTCTATCGGTCCGCGATCCCCACCACCTGAACCGGCCCCAGGAGCCCCGAGGGAAGCAGCGGCGAGTCGGCGCGGTAGAACTGTTGCGCGGTGTACGTGTACTTCTTCGCGGCATCGGGTTGTTGATCGCCGATCAGCCGGTTGACCCACAGGTTGGTCACCTTGATCTGCAGCGTGTTCGCGCCGGGCTTTAGCGCAGAGGTTACGTCTACGCGGAAGGGCGCCTTCCAGAGAATGCCGAGCGGTTTGCCGTTGACGGAGACTTCGGCGAGGTTCTTCACGTCGCCCAGGTCGAGCGACAGCTTCGTGCCGGCGTGGAACCAGGCGGCCGGCGCATCCAGGGTCTTGGTGTAAGTGGCCGTGCCGGAGAAGTACTTCACCCCGGCGTCGGAGTTATCGCTCCACGAATCCAGCGCGTCGAGCGAGATCTTCTCGGGAGCCCCGCGGTTGGGTTGGAAGGCCACATCCCACGCTCCGGAGACGGTCGAGAGCGGGGTGTCGATGGGCGTCGGCACGGTGCGCGAGGTCTGGGCGGTTGGCTGCCGGAAGACCACAAAGACCGCCTCATTGGGTTCCAGGCGCAGCGGCACGGAGGTGCGTCCACCAGCGACGCGGTAGGCGGCGGGTTCGGTCGAGCCGGTGTCGGCGTGCCACAGTTCGGGCGCTTTGCCCTGCACGCGGAAGCTGGCTTCCAGGCTCTCCACGCGGTGATTGGTGTTACTCACCCAGTAGATATCGCCATCGGCCAGTTTGCGGTGTACGAAGAAGAGGGCGGTGTCGGGCTGCGGTTTGGTGTACTCGAAGTCGGGCGAGGCCTGCAGCGCCGCCAGCGCATCGCCGATGGTTCCGCCGCCGTACACTTTGCCCTTGCCGGCGCCCGCTCCCCAGAGTTGGCCGGCGATGGTCTGGAACTCCGCCTGGTCGTCGGCCTGGCTGGGCGAATCGATGGGCTTGGGCCCTACGACCGCGGCGCCGGCGTTCACCAGGTCGCGGATCTTGCGCAGTACCGCGAGCGACATGTGGCGGCTGTTGGCGTCGAGCGCCAGCACGCGATAGCTCATGCCGGTGGTGGTGGTGAGTAGGCCGTTGGCCGCGGCGATGCGAGTCTTCAGGGCATCGGCGTTGACGTAGTCGAAGTTATAACCGGCCGGGATCTCGGGCGGTTTGGCGCTGAAGAGGGCCGTGATGTTGGAATCCTCTCCGTAGTAATAGAGAATGTCGGCCACAAACTCACCTTGCTGCAGTAAGTAGGAGCTGCGGGCCAGGTAAGTGGTCCAGGGCTTGGCCAGTTCCGCCCAGGTCTCATGGCGCGTGAACCACTGCCCGTAGGGGCCCAGGCCAAGGCCGGGAATCTTGTCGTCCACCGGCTGGTGCACCGAAGTGTGGATGACGAAGCGGTTCAGGCCCATCGCCAGCATACGGTCGGCGGTGGGTTTGAGGGTCTCCGGAGAGTAAGTCCAGGCGCCGCTGCCGGCGGTGAGGGATTCGGCGGCCACCAGGTTCTGGCCGTAGATGTGGGCCACCGAGGCGGATTCGCGCACGTCGGCGTCGTATTGCGAGCTGGTTCGGCCCGCCTGCGCCACCCACATGGCACTCATGGGAACGTCGGCGCTGCGTTTGACCTCCATGCCATCGCCGATAAATGCGCGGCCGGACTCGTGCGACTCGCTGTAGCGGCCCATGCCGCGCTGTTTCAGAATGGCGGTGAGCTGGTCGTAGTGGTACTCGGTGGTCAGCTCGCCCAGAGTCTCGCGGAAGTCCCACAGGAAGCGGTCGCTCGACGCGGCGCTCTCCACCACCCGGCCAGTCAGAACCGGCAGCCAGGGACGCATGTCGTAGCCGCGGCGCTTAGTGAACTCGGCGATCATGTCGTCGGTCCAATTGGCGGTGCCGGCTTCCCAACTGTCGGTGATCACGTATTGCAGGCCGCGCTTGCCCATCAGCGGGCCCACGGTGTCCTTGTACTGGCCGAGGTAGTTGTCGAAGTAATTCTTGACGTACGCGCGGTTCATCTTATCCGCTTCGAGCCCCGTGGCCTCTGGCGATGCCGGCGAATTGTGCGCGCCGGTAAGTGAGTAACCCATACGGAGAATCACCCAGCGGCCGGGCGGCGGCGTCCAATCGAGGGTGCCGTCCGGATGCATGCGCGAGGTGAGGTCGATGACGTCGCCGCGGCGCACCGCATCGGATGCTGGTACGGCCGGGGTGGCCATGTCATAGATGCCGGTGGCCGCCGAGAAGGCCGCTTTCTCCTGGAAGCGGTTGACCGGCGCGGCGGTATGCAGAATCAGTTGGGCGACGGCGGTACCGGCCGGTGCGACTGGCGGGGCAGGGGCCGGCCCGCGGCCCGCAGGTTGGGCAGCCGGGGTGCGCACGGTGACGCGGAAGAAACGCGCGGAGACGGCGGGGAATGCGATGGTGCGCGCTCCACCGGGAATCGCCGCCACGGTGTGGAACTGCCCGCCATCGTCGCTCGATTCCAGTTCCGTAGCGATGGCCGGGCCGCCGCGACGAACTGCCGCGCCGCCGGTAACGAAGGTGACGCCCGCGACGGTCTGGGGACGCGGGAATTCAATCTGAATCCAGGATTTCCGGTCCGGCGGAGCGGCCGGCAGCAGAGTGGTGTTGGCGGCCGGGCTTCCGGCGAGCGCGGCGAGATCGAAGGCGCCGCCGCTGGAGGTCACTTTGGCCTGCAGTTCGGCGAGTGTGCGGTCGCTCTCGGGCGCGCGATAGGCGGCCACCGCGCTATCGGCGTAAAACTCCGGGGACTGCGCCGCGGGTCCGCTTCCACCGCCCGAACCGCCGCGGCCTCCGGCGATATTCTGATACGGTCCGGTGGTGGAGGGTGGCTTGGGAAGCGTGCCGGTGAAGGGGCGTCCGCCTTCCACGCGCGTTTCGCTCCACACGTATTTCTTCATGGCCTGCGCGGGCGTGACCCACGGGCCGCCGCTCTCGCTCCATCCCGGCGAACCGGCGATGGCCACTTCCAGGCCCAACTGGTCGGCCAGAGTGACCGCATACTTGAAGGCGTCCTTCCACTCCGGCGTCATGAACACCAGGCGCTTCTCGACGATCTGGGGGGTATTCAGGCCGGCGTCGAAATTCTGGAAACCGGCGACGCCCACGCGCTTCATCCACTCCAGGTCGGCCCGGATGCCCGGCTTACTGATGTTGCCGCTCATCCAGTGCCACCAGACGCGCGGCTTGGCGCTATCCGGAGGATTCTCGAAACCCCGCCGCAGCGGGTCGCCGGTATTCTGTGCGGAGACAATCCAGGTCCCCAGGATGGCGGCTGCAAACGCAGCCCAACCGGCTCTTCTCATTCGCATGGTTGCTCGACTCTCCAATCTTCGACAATATGATAACGCCGGTAAGGGCGGCGGGCTTCGGGCCGCTATAGCGCTATAGCGCGTCGCCGGCGGCGGTGATCGCCAACTGCGCGTGTTTGACGCCCTTGGTGGCCGCCAGCAGGTCGGCGAAGCGCTGAACGTCGGCGGACGTGCCGCGCAGCGCGATCACCTCCATGCAGTTGTCGTGGTCCAGATGGATATGCAGCACCGATAGAATCACGCGGTTATGGTGGTGCTGCAATTCCGTCAGCTTTTCCTCGAGCAGGCGGACATGGTGATCGTAGACCACGGTCAGCGAGCCGACCACGCGTCCGGCGGGCTTGCTGGAAGATTCCCGCACCAGTTCCGCGCGAATCAAATCGCGAAAGGCTTCGGACCGGTTGGTGTATCCGCGCTTGTGGATGAGGGCGTCGAACTTATCCAGCAGGTCGGTGGCGATGGCCACGCCGATGCGGCTCAGATCGGACATTCGAACCCAAGGTAGCATACGCGGCGGAAGAATCGTAGCACTACGGGTGGGCGATGCAGGAGTCGCGCACCGCCGCCTCAACCGATTGGTGACGCAATTAGGATTATCGGGTATACTAACCCTGATCATATGACTGTCGCAAACACGGCTGTCGTAGCTTTGGCGCTAATCCTTTCGGCTCATGCAGAGCAACGGTTTGCCGATTTTAAACCGCTTCCAGCCAATCAGTATCCGTCTTACCAGGAACTGCAAGGGCTCGGTCTGGCAGTGGTTCCCATGCCGGACAAAGCGTCGCAAATGAGCTATCTCGGGGCCGATCTGTTGGCGCAGGGATTTCTGCCGGTTTACATCGCGATCGAGAATCGCGCGAACCCTCACAGCGCGATGCTGGTCCGCGAGGCGGTACTGTACGGCCACGGGGATTCCGAAACAATGAGCCAGAACCCAAGGGCTCTCAGACCCGGGCCGACGAAGGGCATGGATAGAGCCGAGACCGCCGCAAGGTTGTGGGGCGGGGTTCCTGGAGCCGTCGGTGTGGTACTGGTGCTCCACAAGCTCTCCAACATCACCAATATCAGATTGAACCTCCTCGAAAAGGAACTACGGAGTCAAACAGTCGCTCCGGGCAAGACGGGGGGCGGGTTCGTCTTCGCGCCGGTCATGGAAGGCCGCACTCGCGCCAAAGACGTGCTCTTGGATGTCCCTCTCAAGGACGGAGACTCGAACGAGGACGTGCACTTTCACTTTCGAATCGACACGGGGGCCGAAGCAAAATGAGACCGATCGCGTTATCGCTGCTTCTGGGGCTGACGATGCTGGATGGGGTGGCCTCGGCGCAAGAGCCAGCCGCCTCTGGAGGCAAAATCGCGGGCACGGCGATTGTCGTCCTCACTCGCGAGTTCTGTACGGCCGAGGCAAACACGGGCAATAGGACCAGTGGTTTTGAGGTCTTTCGACTGGGGCGCCTGCTCTGTCCGAGCGCCGAGCAGGCGGTGCGGAACGCATTCGAACGGGTAATCCGGATGGAGACGGTACCGAAGCCGGAGGACGCGGGGGGGCACTTGATATTAATCCCGCGGTTCACCGACGTGGAGGCAACCCATACCATTGTAAAGAACCGGAAGATGGCGCTGCTTCTCGATTGGAGCGCTACCGAACCGGGCGGCAGAGTTTTGTGGGTTCAGACGGTGGAAGGTACGGCCGTTGGGAAGAACGGGGCGCATCAGTCGCTCGCCGAAGCGGTCGCGCAGGACCTGGTCGCCAATTCGACAGAAGCCATGAAGAAATCGCAGGAGATTCGGCACTTTATCGAAGATCGGTTGGGGAAGTAAGAGAAGGAGAGTAAAGGTGCTTTCGCGATTCATCCTTACGTTTGTAGCTGCCGGCCTGTTGCATACCGTCGGCGCCCAAGTGGTCGAGACATCTGAAAAGGAAGACACCACGGGGATGCCGCGGATCGTCTTCTTCCGGCCCGCCAAATTCGTGGGCAACCGGGGAAAAGTGGCGGTCTACTGCGACCTGACTAAAGTTGCGGTAATGAGGAACAATACATTTTTCGAGATAGCCCTCTCGCCCGGTACCCATCTCTGCTCCACGGAAGTCGTGACGGAAGGCGATAGTGGCGGCTCGGCTCTCAACAGCGCGGAGTACGTGAATCAGCCCTCGAACATTTCGCTGGAGGTCAAGCCGGGGGCCAAACAGTGGGTCAGCGTCCGTTTGAAGCTGGTTGGGATGACCCACAATACATTCCTGCTCACCTCCGAGAATCCGGCCGACGCTGCCAAGGAAATGCATAAGAAGGGCGTTAAACCTGTCAAGCCCGACGAACAGTCCGTCCGCCAGATCAGCCGCACTCCCGCTGGATCGCCCGTCAAATAGGTCCCGATATCCGGCGCTTCCGTCCGGAGGATTTCGTCCATTTCCAGCGGAGACTCCTGCGGCGTCGTCGGGATTGTCGATTGGCGCCTTTCCAAAGCACATCGTATGAGCGGCGCATTTCCGGCCGAGGCCGCCGGGTGCGTGGCGCTGGCTGTTTGGCTGGCCACCGCCCGAATCGCAAGATGAGGGAATAATCGGTTTATAATCGAGTTTCCCGTGTCGAAGTCGTTTTTGCCGACACGATACCCGCCAGGCCTGCCCGGCGCACCGACGACCCGCACAACAAGGAGCCTGATGGCATGTTGTACCAAAAGATTGCGCGTTCCAACCACTGGTTCCCGCGGCTTCTGCGCGCGGGCTTGCGCACGGTTCGGAGTCTTTCGTTTCCCGCGCCTCGTGTCCTGATTGTCCCGTTGGCCGGAGCTTTTCTGGTTGTCCGCTCGGTTTACTATTTCATTGCACGGGTCTTCTTCTGCGAACCATTCTTCAAGTCCTATTGCAAGAAATATGGCCGCAACCTGCACACCGATGTTTATTTTCATTGGGTACAAGGGCGCGGCGAACTGCTGATCGGGGACAATGTGACGATTGACGGCAAGTGCAGTTTCAGCTTTGCCGCCAGCTATTCGGACCGTCCTACGCTCGAGATCGGCGACCATACGATCGTCGGGCACGGCACCAGTTTCACGGTCGGAGACCGGATCACCGTCGGACGCCACTGCCAGATTTCCACCGGGGTGACAATCTTCGATTCCCCCGGCCACCCGCTCGATCCGGTAGCGAGACGGGAGGGGAAGCCGGCGTTGAGGGAAGACGTCAGGCCGGTGGCGATTGAAGACGATGTCTGGATCGGCCAGCGCGCGATTATCCTGCCCGGTGTCACCCTGGGGAGGGGCAGTGTGGTGGCGGCCGGTTCCGTGGTCATGACATCGGTTCAGCCCCACGTCCTGGTGGCCGGCAATCCAGCGCGGCAATTCCGGGCAATCGCGCAGGACCGGGCGGCGGCAAGCACTCCCGGCTTGTAGATCGCGGAGATGTCTGTGCGCTTTTCTATCGACACTGTGGAGCGTTTTGCGGACGCCTCGCGGGATTTCAACCCGCTGCATATGTCCGATGTTCGGGCCCGGACCGCGCCCTTCGGCGGGCGTGTAGCGCATGGCGCCTGCGGAGTGCTGGCGAGTTGCGGTCTGTTTACGCCGCCGGCAGGTTGCTTTCCTTCCGCCTTGATAAGGCGTCCTTCTGCATGGCCCGGCCAACTAAGCTTCTTACCGACGTGGTAAACACGCCTCTAGGGCGAGCGAACGCCGAGAATCCCTCCGTGGCCGCGCTTCGCATCCTATCCGTCGCAGCCGCCGAAGCGCTCCCCGGACAAGTCTGTTACGTGAGGTGAGGCCGGCGGACTCAGGCTTGCGCCACATCCTGCGGTTATGCTGAACTGGACTTTACACCGCCGGCCCGCCGCCCCGCTTTCGTTCGGCGGCCAAGCAAAATCGCTATGGAACAAAAGCTGCGAGAAATCGTCGTGGAAGCCTGTGGAATCGCGCCGGACTTCGACCGCACGGCTCACCTTTACTTCACGCTCGGCGTTCCATCGGTCAAAGCCATGCTGCTTCTGATGGTGATCGAAGAACAGTTCGGCATTCAGGTGCCCGACGAACAGTTCGTCGAAGCCGTCACCCTGGAGAAGCTCACCGCGATGGTTGAGGGGCTGCAAGGGGCAGGCGGTTAGCCGCGAAAACCTGGGGACTGACGAAACTGTCCCAAGGCGCGCAGCCGTGTTCGAAAAAACAGTGTGTTACCCTACGCCGGGCGGACAGTTCCGTCTGTCCCCGTGGTTTTCCTGTGAGAAATCGCGGTTAGCCCACCTGCGGCGATTGAGTCGGTAACTGAGTTGGCGTCGGCGCGTCTTTGACGGAATGATACAGCGCAGGGCACGCCTCGTTGAATTGCCCCCGGCGGATGCGTAGCGTGCCTGTCGCAATCGGGCCCAGCAGTTTCTCCAGAAACTCGCGTAGGGGGCCGTTGAATTGTGTCGATACGTAGGAAAGCAGCACTTCATCCACCGCAAAGCATTCGAAGAGCAGTTGGAGTGCCTGATACTCGATGCGCCGGGAAAAAGCACGGCAGCTCATCACCCAATGCTCGACGCGCAACTGCCGGCCATGTTGCCGTCCAGCCACCACGGCGATGGAACCGAGCGGCCCGAAGCGGTCGCGGTAAGCCAGCTTGAGAAGGAACGATTCGGGCTCTGAAAGCAGCGCATTCCATTCCGATTCGGCGATTCGGAGACCGTTCAGGTTGAACTGGTTGGTCTTGTTGATCAACTCGAAGGCGCGGGCATCCGGCCGCTTGTCGCGGCTTACCGAAATTTCGGCTTCCACGCCGCCGAGAAAGCGCTCGGAAACCGAGCCGCCGCCGGCCTCCTGCCGGAATACGCTGGCTGCCCGAAGGCTCCGCAGTCTCAATTCGTCCTCGGCGGAAACGCTGCTCTTGGCGAACGTTTCGCGCAGCCGGTACAAGAGACCCCAGAACTCCGGTGGGCTCTTTTTGGGGAAGACCAGGCACTCCATCTCCGGAAAAACCGACTGTACTTCGGCCACTTCCATGGGGCTGTCGTCCAGGAAGACTACGTCCCGCGCTGCGATGTTCCAGTCCTGGAGAATGTTTGCCACGGATTCCGATTTCGGCCCCCAGTGCGCCTTCACCGGGAATACGCTCGGCGCCGGCAACAGCAGGTCCTGGCGCTCGGCGAAGAGTTGGTCCACCAACTTCGGGTCGTTCTTGCTGGCTACTCCGATCAGCACGCCGGCACTGGCCAGGGAGGCCAGAAACTGCTGATAAAGGCCGTGTACCTGCGCCTTCCCATCTAGATCCCAACAGACGCCCCGGATCCCGATTTCGCCTAGTATGCCGGCCCACAGGGTATCGTCCAGGTCGGTTATGAGGCCCTTTTTCGGAGCCTGGCGCAGCAGCAAACCGGCCAGCAGGGAAGCCAGCGCCCCGGCGTGGTCCAACACATAGGGGAAGCCGGAAGCAATGGCCGCCTGCGGGTCGAAGCGCGCATCCCACGGCGACATTCGATCCAGTTCGTAGGGGTTCAGAACGCGGACATTCGTGCCCGCTTCCGCGGCGAACTGCTGCAACGAGGCGCGCAACTCCGCTTCCAGGCGGCTGAGCTGGCGGGGCGACGAGTAGGCGACCGGAGGAAAGGGAAGCGACGGCAGAGAGAGCGCGACCGGCGCCGAAACGCTTCGCAAAGCCGCGGCGATCCGTTCTAATTGAAGCCGCGCGGAACGCAAAATGTCGGGCAGGGCCGCCACCGTCCAACCGCCGAGTGTCCGCGCGCCCAGGCGCGGATCCAGGTCTTCCCACTCCATCGCCGCGGCCACCGCATCCACCGTGCCGGCACGCTCCAGGTTGCCGGCCAGATCGCCGAAAAGACCGCCCTCGACGGAAATCCGCTTTTCGGGAGCGCCCAGGTACAGGTGCGCTTTGAAAAGTATCTCCAGGGGAAGCTGCGTAAACCCCGTGGCGAGCAGCACGCGAAAGGAAGGACCGGTACGGGACTCCCCCGACTTTACGATCGAAAGCGCTTCAATTAGCTTCATCTGTGGCCGTTACCTGGCGGAACACCCTAGTGTCTCACCGCCCCGGGTCCCCGTCCAGGCGCGGAATACATGGGGCGATCGGCGGAATGGCGGGCCCGGGGCCGGGATGCTGTATTCAGGAACGGACGGCGATTTCGGAAAGCGCCTGGGCAATGCGCTCGCACGCGTGCCCGTCGCCGTAAGGATTGTGGATGGCCGTCATGCGCGCGTATTCGGCGGCATCGTCCAGCAGCCGGGAGGCTTCGTCCACGATGCGGCGCTGGTCGGTCCCCACCAGCTTGACGGTACCGGCTTCGACGGCTTCCGGACGCTCGGTCTTCTCGCGCAGGACCAGGACCGGCTTGCCCAGCGACGGCGCCTCTTCCTGTACGCCGCCGGAATCGGTAACGATCAGATACGACCGGCGCATCAGATCGACAAACGAAACATAGGGCAGGGGATCCAACAGCACGACGTTGGCGTTCTCCGACAGCAGGCTGTGCGCCGGACCCAGCACATTGGGATTGCGGTGAACCGGGTAGACAATTTGCACGTCGGGGCGCGACGCCAGTTGCGCAAGCGCCCGCATCGAGCGGTCGAAGCCCGGCCCGAAATTCTCACGGCGGTGGCTGGTGACCAGCACCAGCCGCCTGGCGGTGTCCAACCAGGGCCATGGCGGAGCCTGAGCCGACCCGTTATCGAGGGCGTCGCGGACCCATAGCACCGCATCGATCCCGGTATTGCCGGTGACGAAAATCTTCTTCGGATCCACGCCTTCGTTCCGCAACGCCCCTTCCGCCCGGCTGGTAGGCGCAAAGTGGAGGGCGGCGATGCGCGAGGTCAGGACGCGATTCAGTTCCTCGGGGAACGGCTGGCGCAGGTCGCCGGTTCGCAGGCCGGCTTCGACATGCGCCACGTCGATCCCCTGATAGAACGCTCCCAGGGCGCCCGCCATCGTGGTGGTGGTATCGCCCTGAACGACCACCAGGTCCGGGCGTTCGGCCACGAGAATCGGCTCGATGGCCGTCAGGATTCTCGCAGTCAGGCCGGAAAGCGTCTGGCCGGGCTGCATCAGGTCCAGGTCGAAATCCGGGACTACGCCGAAGACGTCGAGTACCTGGTCCAACATGCCCCGATGTTGCGCGGTGACGCACACCTTCACTTGGAACCGGTCGGGCTGCGAGCGCAGCCGATGAACCAGCGGGCAGAGCTTGATGGCCTCCGGCCGCGTTCCGAAAACGAATAGAACCCGTCGCAACTTTCAAGTATAGTGGGCGCGCGAACCGCTTTGGGGCGGCCACGAAAGGATGGGTGCTTAACCAATCTGGGGATTTCGTGGTTCAGTCGCGGAATTCGCTCCCTGAGAAGCCGTGAAAGAATCGGAGCGCCGACGTGGCGTGCGCACTCGTGCGCGCGCCACGTCGGCATCCCAGTTTTTTTCACGGCTTCTCAGGGAGCGGTCGCGCGGAACCGGCCTTCCCCAGATCGGTTAAGCACCGGAAAGGATATGTCCAAGCTGTCCGGCCATTTCCTGCGAGCGGGAACGAGACGTGCCCGCAGACATAGCCTGTGTCCCGGGTTTCCCGGTGCGGTCTGCGAAACCGGCTGGACGAGCGGATCGAGAAACCGCCGCGGCCGCCCCAATTCCGGGTCCCACCGCCTTCGCTTTCAATAGCATTGTCCGGCCTTGGACGGGAAGTGATATACCATATGAGTTGAATGAGGACTGAACGGCTCTGGATTCTGTTGCTTACGGTGGCTTCCCCGATCTTCGGCCAGCAGTCTTTGCGGAGTACCGGCATGGCGGAGCTGGTGATTTCTCCTTCCGGCTACGCGGCGGGCAAGCAACCGATGCGGTGGGAGGCCAGAATCCACGGGTTTGGATCGGATATTCCCAAAGCTGAATACGGCGTGTTGCGGCTAGGTTCCATGGGGATCACCAGCGGAGGCAGCAATCTTCTGTACTTCGGCGCTATTGGAAACGGTGGGTTCGACACTCCCACTGCGAGTGAGACTAATGTGTCCTGCTGTATGGGAGCCACCGGCACGAACGGCGACGTGGTTCTCAGGTCGCAGCGCGATCCGGCTGGAGTGAATTGCGGGGGCGTGGCCTGCTACACCTTCGAGATCTGCTACACGCTGGGAGGGTACTGCGCATACTCCGCGTATCCCTTGACTTCCATAGCGACTACCTGGGCGTACGGGGCAACCTTCTGGGTGCAACCGGGGATCGACGTGGCTTTCGTGCGATGGTTTCCGACTATCGTCGCGGCCGGAGTCAATAACACCCACGACGGCTTGACGACGCCAATATCCATCGGTCCGGTGGCAAACCCGTCGAGCTTGCTGGGCGATTGGGAATTCGAAAAGAACCTGAACGATTCCAGCGGCCATAATGGAGCGTGGACTCAGGTGTCAGGGAGCACTCAGTACGACCCGACTCCGTTGTATCCCCCTGCCTGCCAAGCGGGCTCGCAACAGACTTTTCGCGCGGGGTTTCCGGTCACTTTGGATGGTTCCGGATCGCAAGCGCTCGACGGTGGAACGGCTCTGAGCTACCAATGGCAGCTTGCTCCCGAGCAGGGTCCACCCAGGCCCCACACCGGCAGCGTGCTTCGGCCCGACACGGTGGTTTGGACGGGAACCCCCGCCGTCGCTCAGCCAACCGTGACCCTCACCCAGTCCGGTTCGTTCGATTTCCAGCTTACAGTGACCGATAGCAGCGGCCAGTCCAGTTCCTGCGTGGTGCATGACGGCGCGGTCGCAACGGACGAAAATGGGGTAGTAATCTACCCCTCCCGGCCGCTCTATTCCGCCGCCAATCAGTTTCTCGGCCCCTTAGTTCAGTGGGGCCGTAATCCATGGCCCTGGTACGACACGGTCCACAAAGTTGCGGCGGACATCAACCTGGCGGCGCTCGGGCCA
>Ga0181529_10004997_pt1 | contig 14040 bp, 9 predicted proteins | sample PEATcosm2014_Bin_36_FD_119763 | JGI IMG/M metagenome (GOLD analysis project Ga0181529, IMG submission 119763) | Peatland microbial communities from MTU Mesocosm Facility, Houghton, MI, USA - PEATcosm2014_Bin10_30_metaG | ecosystem: Environmental > Terrestrial > Soil > Wetlands > Peat | place... | reverse complement strand
GTCGCCGCTGTGGGCTTGGCGCAGGGCCTTGCCGATCGTCTGCACCGGCCCACTACCATCGGGTGCGTGGTGTGATTGGCGGCCTGCGGCACGATCATCGCCCGCCACGTTATCGACGAAGATGTCCCGCGCCGCGGCCGACATCGGCCACAGCAGCAACAACAGATACAGGCTGCCGAAAATCCGCATGCTTTGCTCCGGGAGGGTTTCCCCTCACATCCATCAATTGTAGCATATACCGACCGGTGGCTTGATCGTCGGCACGACAATTTGACATTGTTTTCCCGGAAAACCAGTGGGCCGATGAGGGGAGTGTCTCATGCGCGTCGAAATCCATGGTCAAACGCTCGAATTGCACCAAGGTGATGTCACGCAGCAAGCGGTGGATGCTATCGTGAACGCAGCGAATAGCCGGCTGGCGGGCGGCGGCGGCGTAGACGGAGCGATCCACCGCGGCGGGGGGCCGGAAATCATGCGCGACACGGATCGCCGCTACCCCCAGGGCTGTCCTACCGGCTCGGCCGTAATCTCCACGGCCGGTCGACTCCCGGCCAAATATGTGATCCACGCCGTCGGTCCGGTTTGGAACGGTGGCGGGCGCGGCGAGGCCGACTTGCTGGCCGGCGCTTATCGGCGGAGCCTCGAGTTGGCGGTCGAACACGACTGCCAAAGCATTGCCTTGCCCGCCTTGAGCACGGGCGTGTATCGCTTTCCCATGGATCAGGCGGCCCGCATCGCGCTCCGGACGACGATCGACTTCCTCCGGCAGCATGGGCGGCCGGCGCTGGTTCGTTTCGTGTTGTTCGACGCCGGCGCGTATGAGGCTTTTGCCGCGGCACTGGAAGAATTGGAAAGACCAAGGGAACGATGAATCCCTTGATCGATTACTCCTCTTCCTCCTCCTTCATTTGGGCCTTGGCGATGATCTCCTGCAGGACATTGCCCGGCACGATGTCGTAATGGCTCAGCTCGATGGTGTAGCTGCCGCGGCCGCCGGTAATGCTGGATAAGCTGCGGGCGTAGGTGGTCACTTCGGCCAACGGTGCTTCCGCAATGACGGTCTGGAGATCGCCGCCGGCCGAGTCCATGCTCAACACGCGGCCGCGGCGGCCCGACATGTCGCTGTTGATGTCGCCCACATTGGCCGTGGGCACCGTGACCTCGAGCCGCACGATCGGTTCCAGCAGCGACGGCTTGGCCTGTTGGAACACGTTGCGGAAGGCCATTGAGGCCGCGGTTTTGAATGCTTGCTCCGAGCTGTCGACGGGATGGTGCTTGCCGAAAAACACTTCGACGCACACGTTCTGCACCTTGTAGCCGGCGATCACGCCCCGTTCGAGCCGATCGCGAAAACCCTTCTCCACCGCGGGCATGAAGTTGCTTGGAATCGTGCCGCCGACGACCGAATCGAGCCAGACGAAGTTGTTCTCCGCATCGTAGTGCACTTCTTTCAGCGAGGCGAAGCGGGCCTTCGTGGCCCACTCGTCGATGTTCACATCTTTGGGCAAGGGGAACATGCGGATGTGGACCTCGCCGAACTGCCCCCGGCCGCCGGTCTGCTTCTTGTGGCGATACATCCCTTCGGCGTTGGCTTGGATGGTCTCGCGATAGGGGATCTTCGGTTCGCGCGTTTCCACTTCGACCTTGTCGCGGCGTTTGAGCCGCTCGCGGATGATCTGCAAGTGCAACTCGCTCATGCCGGTGATGACCATCTCTTTGGTCTGCACGTCGAGATCGCGGCGAAAAGTGGAGTCTTCCTCGCAAATCTTGTGCAGCGCGCCGGACAGCTTTCCCTCGTCGCCGCGGCTCTTCGGCGTGGCGGCCAGTCCAACCATCGGCGTGGGGAACGGGATGGGCGGCATGCTGATATCGCCCAGCGAGGAGCCGGTGTGCAAATCTTCGACTTTGGCCACGGCCACGATGGCGCCAGGGCCGACCTCGTCGATCGGCTCCGTCTGCTCGGCCTGCACTTGCAACAGCGCGCTGAGTTTGACGCCCTTCCGCACGCCGACCACCGGCAGGATCGAATCCTTCCTTAACGTGCCGGAGAAAACACGGATGAAATTGAGCTTCTGCACAAAGGGGTCGATGCGGGTTTTGAACACCTGGGCGACCAGCGGGCCGGCCGGATCGGCTTTCACCTCGACCGCTTCACCGGCCGCGTTTTTCGCCGTGCGCACCATCGCGTCCGGGGGCAGCGCACAAAGGGCCAACGCCTCGATCAATTCCGGCAGGCCGGTGCCCGTTTTGCCCGAAACGCACACCATCGGGATCAGCGTCCCCTGCGCCACCGCTTGGACGATCAGCCGCGAGACTTCTTCCTCGGTGGGCGGCGTGCCCTCGAAGTAGCGCTCGGTGACCGCTTCATCGACTTCGATGATCGTCTCCAGCAGCGATTCGCTGATCTCCGTGGGATCGATCAGGGCGCCGCTGGCGTCGGCCGGCGGCTTGAGCGTGCTGGCCACGCCGCGGAAGTCCGCTCCCTGGCCCAACGGCACGTTCAACAGCAAACACGCCTTGCCAAAGAGTTCCTGAATGCTCTCGACCAGCGTGGCGAAGTCGATGTTGTCGGCATCCATGCGGTTCAGCACGATGATCCGTCCCAGGCCGGCCTTTTTGGCCTCCATGAACACCCGCCGGGTGTTGACTTCGATGCCCGATTGGGCGTTGATCACGATGGCCGCCGTGTCGACGCCCCGCATGGCGCCGATGGCCTGGCCGACAAAGTCGGGATAGCCCGGCGTATCGATCAGATAGAAGTGCTTGCCGCCGTGATCCATGTGCACCACGCTTGATTCGATGGTGTACTTGTGGTGTTTTTCTTCCTCGTCGAAGTCGCAGATGCTGGTGCCGTCATCCACGCTGGCCGGGCGGCTCACCGCCCCGGTGCTCGTGAGGATCTTGTCGACCAGCGTGGTCTTGCCGGCCGAGCCGTGGCCACAGAAAACGATGTTGCGGATTTGCTCGACGGAATACTTGGGCATGAAAGGTTCCCTCGGAGAAAATGGGCCGGGTGCCGGGGGTTGTCCCCGAACCCCGCGGCGGTCACCGCCTTATGGTTTTTTTCCCGCGGCCATGAGTGCCTCGGGCAAGGTCAACGTTCCTTCATACAGCGCCCGGCCGATAATGCAACCGGCCATCGGCACGGCTGCCAACCGAGCTACGTCCTCTTTCGTCGTCACGCCGCCGGAGGCCACCACCGGCCAGCCAACCGCGGCCTGCATCTCCGCCATCGCGGACACGTTCGGACCGCTCATCATCCCGTCGGTGGCAATGTCGGTGTATACCAGCGCGGCGATCGGTTCGCCGGCAAACCAGCCGGCCAACTCGACGGCCGCCACATCACTGGCGCTGAGCCAGCCCTCGGTGGCCACCTGGCCGCCGCGGGCGTCGATCCCCAACACCAACCGCTCGGGATACGTCCGGCACATGCGGCGAAACCAGTCGGGTTCCCGCAGGGCCAGCGTACCGATTACCAGCCGCCGTAGTCCCAAATCCAACAGGGTACGTATCGACTCCTCGTTGCGAATACCGCCGCCCAACTCGCAAGGCACGCCTGCCGACTCGACAATCGACCGCACGCTCGCCAGATTGACCGGTTTGCCTTCGCGGGCGCCGTCCAAATCGACCAAGTGCAGGCGTTCCGCTCCGAGGTCCACCCAATGCCGGGCCAGGGCCGTCGGATCCTCACCAAAAACGGTCTCCTGCCGGTAGTCGCCCTGCCGAAGGCGTACGCATTTCCCCCCTCGCAGGTCAATCGCCGGCCAGATTTCCACGCAGTTGATGCTCCTGCCTATTGCCGAGCGTAACGGCAAAACACGCAATATGACACACAATGCGGCCATGTGCAAGCGGAGGAAGCCGTAACGGATGATTGCGGTCGGGCAGCAGGATATTTAGCCGGCGGGCTCGCCCGCCGCGTTGGAACACCGAGGGACGCGGCTGATGGCACGCGGGTCTTCAATACGCCGCATGTTCTAGGGCGGTGGTAACGTACGCTTCGACGTTCTCCAGCGGGGTGCCATATTCCAAAAAATCGACCGGTTGCAGGATAAACCCGCCGTCTGGCTTGCCCGTGCGAATGCATTGCTCGGTCGCCTGCTTGACCTGGTCGACGGTGCCCTTCTGCAACACGTTGACTTGGTCGATGCCGCTAAGCATGACATAACGGCCGTCGACCAGCGCTTTGGCGCGGGCCAGGTCCGCATCGCCCAACGGGGGCGGCGAGAAGGGCTCGACAACCCGCACGCCCAGGTCCTTGTACGATTCCACAAGATTCATGATTTCGCCGCAGTTGTGATACATGGCTGGCAAGCCATTCTGCTGCAAAAGCTCGATGTATTTTCGCTCGAAGGGCAACACGTAGCGGTCGTAGGTCCGCCGGCCCAAAAACCCGCCGGGCACATTGCCCCCGACGCACTGAACGTCCACGCCGGCGTCGGCCATGGCCCGGGCGTAGTCCAAAATCCGGTTCATGGCGAACGTCATCAGTCGCTCGTAGAACTCGAAGTCGGTGAGGAACAGGCTGTAGAGCTCCTGATGATCAATCAGGAGCGAGGCGTTATTGAACGGGCCATGCGGCGACCACGCCCCGACGATGCCGTCGTCACCGAGGGCCGCCTTGATCCGCTGCACCCGCTGCTTGGCGTTGTTTTTGAACGATTCGGGCATGCCCGGCTCGTAGCGGATGGCGATCTCCAGGTCGGCGGGAGTCTTGATCGGTTTCTTGGTGCAGGCGTAGACGAAGGTGCCCGGCCGAAGCTCGTTGCAGGAAAAATCCTGCGTCAAGACGCCGTCGGGAGTGCGAATGGTGGAACGCTGGATGGTGGTGTTGTGTTGCCGCAACTCCTCGGTGTGGACTTCCCACTGGTCGGTCTGCCGCGACACGTTCAGGCCGCCCATGTGGATCGACAACGGATCGCTCAGCCCATATAACATCCGCACGAAGACGTCCACGCCCAATTGCCGTTGAATTTCGATGACCTTTAGGTGCAATGTCTCGAAATCCTGCGGATCGACGTGGGGGTAAACCTGGTTGATGAAATGTCCCTGGTCCGCGATGAACAGGGTTACGGGAACGCGATCGGGCATCTTGCCGTCGAGAACCGCCAGGAAACGCTCGCGGGAATTCATGCCGTGCTCCTATCTGGGAAAAAGGGGACAGTCCCCATTTGTGCAAAGCACCCTTCGGGCCGTTCCGGCAAATGGGGAGTGTCCCCTTTTTCCCTCTACATCAGTTGGTGCTCGATCTGTTCCAGCGACTTGCCCTTGGTTTCGGGCAGCCGGCGCCAAAAGAACACAAACGCCACCACGCAGATCAAACCGTACATCCAAAAAGTGCAGGCCGTGCCCAGTTCCCTGTTCAACGTCGGGAAGGTAAAGGTCAGCAGAAAGCAGGCCGCCCACAGAGCGAACACCGCGATCGACATGGCGGCGCCGCGGATGCGATTGGGAAAAATCTCCGAAATCACGACCCACGTGACCGGCGCCAACGTGCAGGCGTAGCAGGCGATAGCGCTGACGACGAGAATCAGGATTTGCGGTCCCTTGCTATCGAAATACAGGCACAGGCCGAAGACCGCGTAAATCAGGGCCAAGCCGGCCTCGCCCGCCAGCATCAGCTTTCGCCGGCCGAGCCGGTCGACAGCAAAGATCGCCACGAAGGTGAATGCGAGATTGACCACGCCCGTGGCCAGGATGTTCAGCAGCACCTGATCGACGCCGTAGCCTCCGGCTTGAAAGATTTCCTCGGCATAATTGAAGATCACGTTGATGCCGCACCATTGCTGCAAGACCGCCAGCGTGACCCCGAGTACGAGCACGCGGCGCAACTTCGGTTCCAACAATTCCCGGAAGTCGACGCGTTCTGTTTCATTGACGAGCGTGGCTTGGATTTGGGCCAACTCCCGCGCGGCATATTGAGGGCCGCCGATGCGGCCGAGAATCCGTTGGGCCTCGGCGTCCTGGGCGTTTTTTACCAGCCAGCGCGGACTTTCCGGGACCAGAAACATCATCAGAAAGAATAGCGCCGCCGGCACGGTGCCCGCTCCGAACATCCATCGCCAGCCGTACTGACCATTCCAGGAATTGAGGATTTCCAGGCTCGTGGCGCCCTCGGCCACGTGTTCGGCAATCATCCAGTTGACCATTTGGGCCAAGAGGATGCCGAGGACGATCGTGAGTTGGTTCAGGGAGACGAACTTTCCGCGGCTTTCGGCGGGCGAAACTTCGGCGATGTACATCGGCGAGACATTCGAAGCCAGACCGATGCCCATGCCGCCTAGAATGCGAAAGACGATAAAGGAGGTGAAGTTTTGGGCCAGCGCCGTGCCGATGCCGGTGGCCAGGAACAACAGCCCCGACAGCATGAGCAGTCGCCGGCGGCCGAATCGATCGCTCAGACCGCCGGAGAGGAGCGCCCCCAGAAGACAGCCGACCAAAGCGCAGCTATTGGCCCAGCCCTTGGCAAACGACGAGCTCAGTTCGAAGTATCGCTCAAAAAACGGCTTGGCCCCGCCGATGACGACCCAATCGTAGCCGAACAGCAGTCCGCCCATTGCCGCAACCAACGAGATGGCCCAGACGTAGCCGCTGTGGCGACGCGGCTCGGGCTGCCGGTGGTCGAGTGTGCTCGCGCTCATGGGTGGGCTAAGAAGCGGTTTCAAACCGCTTGTGTAGCACAGCCGCCCTCGGCTGTGTCGTGGGATCTGCACAGCCGAGGGCGGCTGTGCTGCCGTCTGAAACAGCTTGTTGGCGATGCCACTCCTTCAAGTTGCAAATCATCATCATCGCGAAGACGCAAGCCGATTACCCTTTGTACTTCTTCCACTGCTCAGGCATGATCTCCTTGACTTTCTCTTCCATCTCTTCGTCGCTGATCGATGTCAGCCGTCCATCTTTTTCGTACTGGTCGGTGACCCAGCGGGCCAGCTTGTGCATCTTGATCACGCTGATGCGGTGGTCGTCTTTGAGCCCGAAGAACTCATTGACCCAGTGGGCCACGCCGTCGGCGCCGCTCTTGTCGGTCAAGGCCACCCGCGGCGGACGGCCCAACAGCTTCGTCGTGTCAAAAATGTTGTAGATTCGCTCGTCCCGCCGCAGCCCGCCGGCATGGATGCCCGCACTGGTCGTATTGAAGCACCGGCCCACGAACGGGTAGTGGTCGGGAATGGGCAGATGAATGGACCGCATGTAATCGGCCAGTTCGCTAATCATCTGCGGATGGATGCCGTGCAGATGGCCTTTCAGGGCGATGTATTCGATGATCGCGCCTTCCAGCGGCGGGTTGCCTGTCCGCTCGCCAAAACCGAACAACGTGGCGTTGACTGCGTCGCAACCGTACAACCAGGCGGTTGCCGCATTGACGTGGACCTTGTGAAAGTCGTTGTGCCCGTGCCATTCCAGCCGCTCGCTGGGGACGCCGACTTCCTGGTTCAACTTGTAAATCAACTTCGGCACGCTCCGCGGCAGCTCCGCGCCGGGAAAACTCAGCCCGAACCCCATGGTGTCGCACAGGCGGATCTTCACCGACAGCTCCTCCGGCACCTGCTCGCTCATCCGCATCAGCCGCTCGCAGAAAGGCAGCACGAAGCCGTCGATGTCCGCCCGGGTGACGTCTTCCAAATGGCAGCGGGGCCGCACGCCGGCGGCAAAGGCTTCTTCGACCACGCTGCAATAGGCATCCATGCATTCCTGGCGGCTCTTGAACTTCAGTTTCTGAAAGATGTGGTAGTCGGAGCAACTGGTGAGCATGCCGGTTTCTTTCAGCCCGGCCTCTTTCACCAGCCGGAAGTCGCCCTTATTGGCGCGGATCCAGCCGGTACACTCCGGATACCGGTGTCCCAGGTCGCGACAGCGGTCGAGCGTGCGACGGTCATTGCTCGTATAGAGGAAGAACTCCGTCTGCCGGATGACGCCGTGCGGTCCGCCCAGCTTCGCCAGCATATCGTAGATGCGAACCATCTGGTCGGCCGTGTAAGGAGGTCGCGCTTGCTGACCATCGCGGAAGGTCGTGTCGGTGATGAAAATGTCACGACTCTTCACCGTCGACGGATCGAATTTCACCGCCTTTCCGTCGATATGTTCGATCATGGGGCCGTCGAAGCCGATCAACGGCGGCAGGCTGTAAGGAAACGTTTCTTCCAGCAGATTCGGTTCGGTGCGATCGACTAGCGGATGCGATTTGTGGTGCGACATGATACCCGCCCCCTAGTGCGGCGAAGGACATAAGCGATGTTATCAATTTCCGACCCTCTCGCTCGACAAGCCATCACGTTAGCCTTCGGCGGAATAGCTGTCAAGATTCGGTTAGGCAGCACAGCCGGGCTTGAAACCCCCGCGAAGCGACCGTGAGGCGATAATTCGTTGCCGCACCCTCGTTTCTCGCTTTGTTGCTGGCGGGGGGGCGGCTTGTTATACTGGCAGATGCTGGATGCGTCTTCCTCCCTACGAAACCGGTAGAAACGTTCCCACGGGTGCCAGTCTCCACTAGATTTACCACACCGTTACGCACCTGCTCACCGCCTTCCGTGCAGATGCAGTTGCACTCACCCCGGATGTTCGAGCAAGGACCCCCTCTATGAGCACAGCCAATCTTCGTGTCACGCGTCGTGGTTTTCTTGCTACTACGGCGGCGTTGTCGGTGCCGACGATTATCCCGCGACATGTCCTCGGCGACGAAAAGAATCTTCCAGCCAATGAAAAGGTCGCTTTGGGACTGATCGGCATCGGCAAGATGATGTACGGCGACCACATGCCGCACTACGTGAAGATGCGGGAAGTCAAGGTTGTGGCCGTCTGCGACGTGGATACGACTCGCCGCACGGCAGGCAAGAAACGCGTAGACACTGCCTATGGCAACACCAATTGCGCCGCCTATGCCAACTACCACGAGATTCTGGCGCGAGGTGACATCGATGCCGTCGCTTGTGCTACGCCCGACCACTGGCACGCCATCATCATTCTCGACACGTGCAAGGCCGGCAAGGATATGTATTGCGAGAAACCGCTGGCCAACAACCTGATGGAAGCCAAGACGGTAATGGACATTGTCGGCAAGTCGAAGATCATTTTCCAGGTGGGAAGCCAGCAGCGAGCAGACCGGGAATTCCGTTACACTTGCGAACTCGTGCGCAACGGCCATCTGGGCAAAATCAAGCAAGTGCTGGTTGGCGTAGGCGGACCGCCCAAACCGTGCAATCTGCCCGGCGAAGATCCGGAGCCCGGCCTGGATTGGGACCGTTGGCAGGGCCCCGCGCCCGCGCGGCCGTACAGTTCGGTCCTCAGCCCGCGCGGCGTCCATGACCATTTCCCGTCGTGGCGGTTCTTTTGCGAGTACGGCGGCGGTGGCATGACCGACTGGGGCGCGCACCACTTCGACATCGCCCAATGGGGCCTGGGCATGGATGAGTCGGGCCCCATCGAGATCATTCCGCCGAAGGATCCCAAGGACCTCAAGGCGGGCCGCGGCGTGAAGTACCTCTATGCCAATGGCGCGGAAGTCATCCACGGCGGACCCAGCGGCGTGACCTTTATCGGCGAAAAGGGCGATATCTTCGTCAATCGAGGCCAGCTTACCAGCAAGCCCGACACGATCATCAAGGAGCCGATCGGCAAGGACGAAATCCATCTCTACCAAGCACCGGCGGGCGGGCACGCCGGCCATCGGCAAGACTGGATCAACTGCGTCCGCAGCCGCAAAACGCCCAACTGTCCCATCGCCATCGGCGCCCACACGATCGCGGTGTGCCACTTGGGCAACATCGCCTACTTGCACGCCCAAGAACTGGCCGGCAAGTCGTTGAAGTGGGATCCCCAGAAATGGCAATTCGTCGGCAACGACTCGGCTAACCAATGGCAGAACTATCCCTATCCGCGGCGGAAGGGATATGAGTTGCCCATCGTATAAAGGGTAGCATTCTCAGCGCAGGTTCCACTTTTTTCGGGCGTGGGGCCTGCGCTTTCTTTTTTCATCAGGAGTTTTCGATGATGACAAAAGGTGCGTTTTTCGTCGTATGCCTGGGTTTGGAGATTTTCGTCGCGGGGTGGCCGCCGCGAGCGGCCGCCGAGCCCGATGCGGCAAAATACACGCCCCAGCAAACGGCGGCCGCCAGAAAGCTGGTGACACAGCTTGGCGGACGACTCCAGGAGGACGCTGGGGGCAACGTCATTTCCATCGACATGGCTGCCGGCCGCACCTGGGCCGACGACTATCAGATGGACCAGATCCTCGTCTTCCCCACGCTCAAAGCGCTGGTGGTCGAAGGCCCCGGCATTACCGACCAGTTGGTGCCACGCATTGCCGAACAACAGAACCTCACTTCGCTCACGCTGAAGAACACGCTGGTGGACGATGACGGCATCGCCCAGTTGGTCGATCTGAAGTCGCTAAAGGTTATCGAACTCCGCGTCGCGCCCGTGGTTTCCGATCGGGCCATGGAGTCGCTCGTCAAGCTGCCCAAGCTCCGGGCCGTTCGCTTGGTAGGCGGAAATATCACCGACCGAGGCGTCGCCACCTTGCTCCAGGCGCCAAAACTCTATGAACTCGACGTTCGCAATTGCCGGAACGTGACGAAAGCCGGCATCGAGCAGATTGCCGGGAAGGGAACCGTGCGGGTGCTGAAGATCGGGGGGCCAAAAGTCAACGACCAGACCCTCGGCATCGTCGCCGCGATGAAAAATCTCGTCGGCTTAGGCCTGGACAACGGCGACATCAGCGACGTAGGTCTGATAAAGCTCGACCGGTTATCGCCCGAAGACCTGGCCTTGCACGGTTGTTCCAAGGTGACCGATGGGGGGCTCGACGTGCTGGCCAACTACGACAAGCTGCGACAACTCACTTTGCAGGGCGTGGGGGCCAAAGGCGCCGCGTTGGCCAAGCTCCCCCATCCGGAAAAACTGACGGTGTTGAACCTGGCTCAGTCGGGCATCACCGATAGTGAGGTGCCCAGCTTGGCGCGGATGACGCACTTGGAAAGTTTGACTCTCAGCCAAACAGCTATCACGGATGCCGCGGTGGACGCACTCTCGCAACTGGCCTCGCTGAAGCAGCTTACGATCACCCAGACGCGCGTCAGCGACAAAGGGGCACAGCGACTTCGCAAGGCCTTGCCTCGGTGCGCGGTTCGGACCAATTAGCGGCGGTGAAAGAATGACTCCCATCGCCCGCTTGCGGGAGAGGGGCCGGGGGTGAGGGCGGCATGCCATTTCCCACGCCCTTCGTTCCTCAGGGCGTGCCACCCAACCACTGCTATGGCGCCGTCTCCTCACCTTCGTGCATCCATGTTTTCAGCAATGGCACCAGGGCGAAACAGATCAATGCCGACGCCATGGCCGCGATAGCGATGAGCCCGTAAACATTCGCGTACATGGCGAGGGTTTCCTGGGGAGGCGGAATCCACTTGGCTTCTGCGCCCGCCTGGCCGACGCGCGTGAACTGGGCGATGATGCCGGCGAGAAATTGCGACGCCGCGGTCGCCAGGAACCAACCGCCCATCACGGTGCTCACTAAGTAGGCCGGCGAGAGCTTGGTGATCATGGCCAGTCCCACGGGCGACAAGCACAGTTCGCCGGTGGTGTGCAGCAGGTATCCCAACAGCAGCCAGCCCATGGCAACCAAGCCGCGCGAGTCGGCCATTTGTGCGCCCAGCCAGAACACGGCGAAGCCCAAGGCGAGTTGCAGCAGCCCCAGGGCGAACTTCAGCGGCGTGCTCGGTTCCAGGCCGCGGGCGCCGAGCCAGCCCCACGCGGCCGTAAACACCAGGCCCAGCAGCAGAATGTAGATGGGGTTGGCCGCCTGAAACAGGCTGGCGGGGATTTCGTCAGCGCGACGTGCGATTCGCATGCCCACGTTATCCGGGGCCAGCAGCCAGTCGATTTTCAATCCCTTCCCGTCGCCATGCTCGCGTCGCAATTCGTTGAGGGCCGTGAGCGTGAACATCTGCTTGCCGTTATGGAAACCGAGTTGCTCTTGCGTCGGCTCCAGGCTGATCGTCTTTCCCACGTCGGCATCGGTGATGGTGCGGACGGTTGTACTCTGGAGCACGCGATGCACGTTGCGATCCGTGAAGTTATTGAGCGAACTGCCGGCCTGTTCGAAAAAAGCCCAGAACAGCATGCTAAAGAACGTCAGGACCAGGACCACGTACATGCGGTGCCGCGACAGCTTCTCCAGGCGAAAGGTCTCGATGATGAGGTAGCCGAAGGCCAAGAAGCCGGCAAGGACCAGCACAACTCCCGCCGGTTTGCTGACTTCCTTGAGGCAGATGGCGGCGATGCGGGCCGGAAGGCTGGCGCTCGCTTCCAAAGGCCGGATGGTGGAGTCCGCAATCAGCACCAAGGGGCGTCCCTCAGCACGGAGCGTTGCGCCGCCCGAAACCAAGAGGAGAAACAACGGGATCAGAAGTATCGCGCCCAGATAGACTGCCATCTCCACGGTGAGAAAGCCTGCCAGCGATCTGCGCAGACGCTCCGGGTAAGGAGATGCCCCGGCGCCGGTCGGCAGACCGCCGCGATAGAGGGCTATCGCGGCAACGATAGCGGCCGCCATTAGCGCGGCGGCTACGAACACATTGATCAGGGTGGTGAGCAATTCGACCGGATGGAACCAGAGCAGTCCGCAGGCGGCGATGGTTGCCGCCGAGAGGATCGTTAGCCCGGTGGCCAGCCGTGGCAGCACGAATACGGCCAATCCCGCCAACATGCCGACGGTAGCCAGGCCGAAGCCGTAGTGCCAACCATAGATCTCGCCGATGTAGCCGCACAAAAGCGGCGACATGGCCGCACCCAGGTTGACGCCCATATAAAAGATCGTGAAGCCGCCGTCGCGCCGGCCGGGATATTGGGCGTAGAGCGAACCGACGATGACGGAGATGTTGGGCTTGAAGAAGCCGTTGCCGACGATCAACAGGGCCAGGCCGGCATAGAAACCGAAGGCCTGGGGGACCATTAAGACGGCCTGGCCCGCCGCCATCAAGAGCCCGCCGAAAACGACCGCTTTTCGCGCGCCCAGCAACCGGTCGGCCAACAGGCCGCCGAAAAAGGGCGTCATGTAGACCAATGCCGTGTAGGCCCCATAGACGGTATAGGCGTCGCCGTCGCCGTAGCCCAAGAAGCCCTTGGTCATGTAGAAGATCAACAGCGCCCGCATGCCGTAGTAGGAGAACCGCTCCCACATCTCGGCGAAAAACAGCGTGTACAGCCCGGCGGGATGACCGAACAGAGAAGATCGCGGCGGCGACAAAGGCGACGGCTGGCTCATGAAGACTCGCCGATCGTTTCATTAGCAAGGGGAAAACGGCAACGGGAAGAGTTTATCTTTACCGCCGGCAAGTTTCAATCGGCAATCTTCAGATCCTCGGCGAGCGCCTTCGGGTTGAGCGGCGCCCCGGTGGCGTGGCGGGTCAATTCGTTCCAGTTCAACGTCAGGCCGGGTTGAAATACCCGCTGCTTCATGAATTGCCCTGCTGCCGGCTTGCCCACATAGATCGCGCCGGCCGGCTTGACGCCCGGCAGCACCTCCCGAACCAGCGCATGATGCACCTGCGAGGCAAACATTTCGCCCAGCAGGTAGTTGTGGTAATAGACCGGGGCGCCGATCAGATGGTACTTGCTGGCGAAATCGGCCTCGTCGCGTCCCTCGGGCCGCCGGATTTCTTGATACTTTTCCACCAAGTTCCACCATAGCCGCTTCAAGTCCTGTTGGGGATTGCTGTAGAGCTGCATTTCAAAGCGGAACATCACCTGACAGTAACGAGAAAAGACCAGCAAGCGGTTCCGCCGGAGCTTGGCCGCGGCGATGCGGAACCGCTGGGGATCGGACACCTTGGCCCCGAAAGCCTGCAGCCAGTCCACGTTCTGCGCGAATCGCTCGAACATCATGGCCACACCCTCAGTACACAAGGGATGGGCGTCGGTATGCAGCACGTACGGCAGGTTGCAAGGGACGTTCTTGGAATAGATCGCATGGCCCAACTCGTGCAGCGTGGTGCCCAGCCATTCGCGGCCGGGCACAATATTCTCCAACACGCGAATGTCACCCCG
>Ga0181529_10004996_pt1 | contig 14041 bp, 12 predicted proteins | sample PEATcosm2014_Bin_36_FD_119763 | JGI IMG/M metagenome (GOLD analysis project Ga0181529, IMG submission 119763) | Peatland microbial communities from MTU Mesocosm Facility, Houghton, MI, USA - PEATcosm2014_Bin10_30_metaG | ecosystem: Environmental > Terrestrial > Soil > Wetlands > Peat | place... | reverse complement strand
GAAAATGTCGACCTTGCCCTCGGTATCTCGCCATATCTCCTCGGCCGTCGTTCGACGGTGGATTTCAGGGTTGGCGGGGTTGTCGAACTGCATCGGGATGAAGGAACCCGGCGTGGCTGCCGCTATCTCCTCGGCCTTGGCTATGGCTCCCTTCATGCCCTTAGGGCCCTCGGTGAGGACGAGCTCGGCGCCGTAGGCGAGGAGGAGTTTGCGGCGCTCGATCGAGAATGTCTCGGGCATCGTGAGGATGACGCGGTAGCCTTTGGCGGCCGCGACGGCGGCGAGGGCTACCCCGGTATTGCCGCTCGTAGGCTCTATGATGACCGAGCCCTTTTTCAGGAGGCCGCGGCGCTCGGCGTCCTCGATCATCGCGAGGCCGATGCGGTCCTTTACGCTCGAAAAGGGATTGAAGGACTCGAGCTTGGCGAGGAGGGTGACTTTCGAATCGGGCCCAAGGGCCTTTATCTTGACGAGAGGGGTATTTCCGATGAGGTCGGTTATCCTTTCCGCGTATCCCATGAGTTGCTCCTTTACGCTATGAATCGGGCAGCTTTGTCAGATCGAATAGTCGGCCCCGCGGGGCGTGGCCGCGTCCTCCACCGTCACGCTCTGGAGGTAATTCCTGACCGCGTTTTCGAGGCCCGTCCAGATGGGCAGGGTCGGACAGTCGGCCGACCGTGCGCAGAGCTCGGGCCGATCTGTACACTCGAGGAGGGACGAACGTCCCTCCAGTACCTCCACGACTTCGCGGATCGGGATCTCTCGGGGAGCTCGGGCGAGCTCGTAGCCACCTTTCGCGCCCCGAGCCGAACGTATGATCCCGGAGTTGCGCAAAGGCACGACGAGCTTGGCCAGATAGGTCTCGGGTATGCCTTGCCGCTCGGCGATCGAGCCTAGATCGACCGGAACATCTGACCCAAGCTGGGCGAGATCGATCAGAAAGCGGAGTCCATAGCGTGAGCGAGTCGATATTAAGCTCGTATGTCCTCCAATTCAGACCATTATAGTCTATGTTTAAATTACCGGGAAAGTCAAGCGCAGTTACTCTCCTACACCGATCTTGGGCCAAAAACGCCTTCGAGAACCGCGCGAGTAGCTTCGCCCGAGCCCATCGTAAAGAAATGCAGGCAGGGCGCCCCGAGGTCCTGAAGGTCGCGGGTGAGGCGAACCGCCCAGTCGATACCCGCCTTGCGCTCTTCGGACGGGCTCCGAGCCTCGTTCAGGGCGGAGACGAGGCCCTGAGGCAGGTCGATGAAGAAAGTCCTGGGGATCGAGGCGAGGGACTTGGCCCGAAGCACGGGCTTGATGCCGGGAATCACGGGGACCTTGGCGCCGAGAGCCTCGAGCCGCCGGACATAGTCCTCGTAGAAGCGCGCTTCAAATAGCATCTGGCTCACGACGAAACCTGCCCCCGCGTCGATCTTCTCCTTGAGGTGGATGAGGTCGGTTTCGAGGTTGGGCGCCTCGAAGTGTTTCTGCGGGTAGCCTGCGACGCCTATGGAGAAGGCCGTCGGCCTTCCTTCGGAGGGGGGAGTGTAGTGGCCCGCGTTCAGCGAGGCTACGTGGGCCACGAGGTCGAGGGCATGGGCGTAGCCCTCGGCTTGGGATGCGGCGGTCAGGGCGCGCAGGCCGCCAGGCGCGTAGCGCTCATCGCCGCGCACGACGAAGATATCCCGGAAGCCGGCGTAGTGCAGGTCGATGAGGAGATCCTCCATCGCCAGTCGGTCCGTCCCCGAGGCGATGAGGTGGGGCACGGTCTGGACGCGGAATTCCTCGCGGATCGCGACGGCCGTGCCTAGGGTGCCCGGCTTGGTCCTGAGGGCGACCCTGGACGGCCCCTGGCCGCCCTCGGTCCATGCCTTGCCGGCCGGATGGTCCGTGACGCTGACGAAGGCCGGATCATAGGGCATGAGGAGACCAACGGCCGACTTGATGGCCTCGATATCGCCGCCCCGCGCGGGCGGGACGACCTCGATCGAAACGCGCAGGCCCTTTGCCAGGGACTCGATGACTCGTTCCATGTCGGGATTCTACGCTGGCCGACCGAGAATGGCGAGGCCATCCCGATGGCCGCCATGGATCCTTTGGCTCCGTTGACCTGGATTTGCCGCCCGTCATACAGTGGGCCATGCGCAAGTACATCATCGAAGGCGGGATTCCGGTAAAGGGCCGGATCAAGGCGAGCGGCAACAAGAACGCGGCCCTCCCCTGCATCGCGGCGACCGCGCTCGCGACCTCCCCCGTGCTGCTCCGCAACGTACCCGAGATCGAGGACGTCCAGGTCATGCTCGATGTGCTCAAGCACCTCGGCGCCACGGTCGAGGCCGCGGGAGCGAACGCGTGGCGCATCGACCCTGAGCCCATGAACCGCTCCGACGTCCCGGCCGAGCAGGCGCGCAAGGTCAGGGCGTCCATCCTGTTCGCCGGGCCCCTCCTCGCCCGCTTCGGCAAGGTCGAGCTCCCCCCGCCGGGCGGGGACGTCATCGGCCGGCGACGCATCGACACCCATGTGCTGGCCCTCGAGGAGCTGGGCGCGCGCATCGAGATCGACGGGGCCTTCCGCTTCGTCGCCAACAAGCTCGTCGGGGCCGACCTCTTCCTCGACGAGGCCTCGGTCACCGGCACGGAGAACGCCTTGATGGCGGCCGTCCTCGCGGAGGGCCGCACGACCATCCGCAACGCTGCCAGCGAGCCCCACGTGCAGGATCTCTGCCGCTTCCTCGCGGCGATGGGGGCCTCGATCTCGGGCATCGGCTCGAACGTCCTCTCTATAGAGGGCGTCAAGGAGCTCGGCGGGGCCGACTTCTCCATCGGTCCCGACTACATGGAAATCGGCTCCTTCATCGGCCTCACAGCCGTGACCCGGGGCGAGCTCGAGATCGAGGGCGTCGCGCCCGAGGACCTCAAGCCCCTCCGGGTGGCCTTCTCCCGGCTCGGCATCAGCTGGGTCGTCAAGGGCTCTTCCCTCCTCGTGCCCTCGGGCCAGACGATGCGCGTCGTGGCCGACCTCGGCGGACAGATTCCCAAGATCGACGACGCTCCCTGGCCGGGCTTTCCGCCCGACCTCACCTCGATCATGACCGTGGTCGCCACCCAGACCGAGGGGACGGTCCTCATCCACGAGAAGATGTTCGAGTCGAGGATGTTCTGGGTCGACAAGCTCATCGGCATGGGAGCCAAGATCGTGCTCTGCGACCCTCACCGAGCCGTCGTCGTGGGCCCGGCCAGGCTCCGTGGCGACTCCCTCACCTCGCCCGACGTGCGCGCGGGCATGGCCATGGTCATCGCCGCGCTCTGCGCTGAGGGCACGAGCGTGATCCACAACGTCTACCAGATCGAGCGGGGCTACGAGGACATCTGCGAGCGCCTGCGCGGCATCGGGGCGAGGATCAAGGACGTCGAGGACTGCTAGCGGGCGAATCCTCCGCGCGGCGCGGGCCGTTCCGCATAAGGAGGGCGTAGGCCGAGCTCAGCTCCCTGAACCTTTCGCCGCCGTCGGCGCTCGACGCAGCGGAGGTACCTCCTTCGGCACTGCCCGTGAACGCGAGGGCATCGGGGTGGAAGAGCCGCGAGAGCCGGCGGTAGGCGCGTTTCACTTCCGCTCGGGCGGCCCCCGGCCTCAGGCCGAGCGTGGCCCAGGGGTCATGCTCGCCGGGGAAGGCTCGCGCCCGCGCCGCAAGCTGCGCGGCTTCGCCTATGCCGCAGTCCGCCAGGAGGGCGCGGATGCCCAGCTCCGAGGCTGGATCGAGCCGAGCGCCGCCCAGGGCCGCGAGGGAGTAGGCCCAGGACGCGAGAAGCGAGCGGGATCGGCCATCCTCCGCGGAGGCGAGGTTCCTGGCCAGGGAGGGCAGATCGGCGCGGGCGCAGCGGGCGGCGACATCGGCTACGCGCTCGGCATCCCTCCTCGACCCTGCGTCCATGGCGATCTCCTCGCGGGCGAGATCCTCGAAGAGGGCGCGTCTCGTCACGAGGTCGGCCGTCCCGAGCCAATCGCCCCGCAGCGCTATGCAGGCGGCGGCCGCGTAGCCCTCGGCCGGCTCCCGTGGCGATGCCTGCCTCGGACCGACCTTCGGGCGCTCGAGGAAGGCCGCGACGCGCCGGCGCTCCCTCGCCTCGATGCGGGCCACGTCCAGCATAGCCCCGAGCAGGAAACCGGCGCCGATGCCGAACCAGCCTCCCAGGAGGCCGAGACATGCCCCCGCTATGGCGCAGGCCCAAGGGCCTAGGCTCGTCCGGAGCGCACGCGCCTTGGAGGCTATGGCCGCCTCCGGCCCCGTATCATCAATCGGCCGCCGTGCCATAGACATCCCGCGCCCCCGCCATCAGCAGGACCGCGAGGAACAGGACGAGAGTCCTGATGCAGGCCGCGAGCAGGAGGGACGAGAGGCTCGGAAGGATCTTCAGCGACCAGGCCGAGATGAGGGCGTCGATTCTGGAGGCCAGAAGGACGAGAGGCGTGAGTGCCGCCGCCATGGGAGGTACGAGGGCGTAGAGTCGTTTGGGGAACGCACCGCGCCGGCGGAAGCGCCCGCCGACCAGGGCCCCGAGGGCCGAGGCCGTGAAGATCGCGAAGGGGAGGGCGCTCCTGGCCAGGAGGTCGCCTATGATGGGCTCGGGGTCGATTCCGAAGGCCTTGGCCTCGCCCGCGGCCTCCCAGGCTTGGACCAGGGAGAGCGAGGAAGGTTCCACGCGGGCAGAGAGGGCACGAAAGGCCGATTCAGGGAGGAGGGGCAGCTCGACGAGGCTGGCGGGGCCCGAGCTGGGGCCCGCGCTCCAGACCGGCTTGTAGACCTGGGCCGGTCTGTCCCGCTCGACGCAGACCAGGAAGGCCTTGCCGTCGGTCAGCTTGGCGTAGGGGCAACGGACGAGGGCCCTGAGGCCGCCCTGACCGGCCTCGAGATATTCGAACTCGCGGAAGTAGAGGGCTCCGCCCGACCATGCCGCGTCCTTGGCAGCGATCATGCGCAAGAGTGGCGCGGCGCTCTTCCCTGCCCCGCCCGACTCCGGCACGCGGAAGAAAATGTCCGCGACGATGGAGGCCGAGAGCGCCGCGTCGACTTCGTCCTTGAAGAAGGCGGCTTTCTCCGTCTGAGCCAGGCTCTCCGCGAGGTAACGCCTGACGTCGGGATCGTCGGCGTGCTTCTCGTCCGAGAGTTCCTTGAAGACTCGGTAGGCTCCGACAGGATCGCCCGAGTTGAGGAGACCGTAGCCCTCGAGCTTGCGCGAATAGAATTCGGCCCGGGCCTGGTCGGTCGGGTCCGCCCCGCGCTTATGGAGTTCCTCCCAAGAGGTAGCGGCCAGGCGGCGCGCGTCCGTGTAGGAGGGGTCGAGGCGGGCCGCGGCGGTGGCGTACCAGTTGGCTCCGAAGAAGTCGCCCTTGGCGGCGAAATCCAAGGCCTTGAGGTAATAGTCCTTGGCCGCGACGGGATCTTTAGGCTGGGCCAAGCTCTGGACGGGTTTAGAGATGGTGTCGCGTCTGGCCTTGAGCTCGGCGGCGACGAGCCTGGATTCCACCTCGTCGAGCCTTGGGTCCTTCCTCGATATGGCCTGGCAGACGCCGAACTCGGAGCGGGACCGCGTCAGGTCGCCGGAGGCCAGGGCCGAGCGGGCCGCGTCCAGCGAAGCGCTGAAGGTCGAGCTCGCCGAGAGGATGCTCGACCTCGTGGCCTCGACCTGGGGTCCCGCGATCAAGGAGAAGGCCGCCAAGAGGGCGGATAGGAGGACTATGGGGAAGATGGCGACCTGCACCAGATCCTCGGTCTTGCCCTTCGAGGAGCCGAGGGCCACCGCCAGAGCGAGGAATTGAAGGCCCGCGAGGGCCTGCAGGAAGCCGCTCAGCGCGTCGACCGCCTCCCAGCGCAGAGCGAAGGCCGGCACGATCCTGGAGGCCGAGTAGCTGGCGAGGGAGTAGCAGAAAAACCCAGCGTAGGCGAGCAGGTCGATCAGGAACGCGACCCCGAAGGTTCTTTGGCCGTTATTCATCGATCCGCCTTGGCGACCGAGGGGCCGTCGCGAGGTCGACCGCTGACAAGGTCAGGCCTAGGAGCGCTTCGAGTCCGGCTAGGATGAAGGCTCCGCCAAGATGGAGGCCCAGGCGGGAGGCGAGGGCCTCGAGCCTCTCGATGACTGCAGGGCCGGAGAGGATCGCGTCGAGGATTGCCAGGCCCGCGAGAGCGGCGGCGGCGAGGAGGGCGTTGGCCAGGGGCCAGGAGGTCAAGCGACAGATGAAGCGTAAGCCGAGGGCTAACAAGAGGAAGCCTCCAGCCATCGCGAAGGCGACATACAGAGGCTCGCGATCCGCGGCTGCCAGACGGTCCCATATCCACGAGCCGGAGAACATCGACAACTCGGGGGCGAGGGGCTGGTAGCTGGGCGGACTAGCGGCGGCGGAGTAGTTCCTTCCCTGCACGTCGAGCTCTCCGCTCGCGGGATCCACCTCCGCGCGAGGGGCATAGTCCAGGCGAGGGTAGTCCGAGCCGAAATCGACCCCGACTGCGTCGATTGCCTCCCCTTTCTCGTAGGCGCCGATCCAGAGCGCGGCTCTGTCCTTTTGGATAGCCCTGCCCGGAAGTATCAGCTGGATCGAGCTCGAGGCTCCTCCTATCTGGCGCGAGGATATCTCTTGGAGGAGGGGGACCCTCCTCATGCCGATGCCGACAGCGAAAAGAAGGGTTCCCAAGACGAGGAGGCCGAGCCATCCGGCGCTCCTGCTCCGCATCCTCGTTTCGAAGGAAAAAAAGGAGAGGAATATAGTGAGCAAGGCTGCGAGAGGCAGCAACTCGAGGGCGGATTCCACCGCCTTCAGGGTGATTGTATGGAAATTGGGCAGGGAGGGAAGTTCTACCAGACCAGCCGTCGCTGCAGCGGAAACGAGGAGGAGTATAATCAGGAATTCAATGCAGGCGCGGCCAAGGACTCCGAGCCAAACTCTCATCGAGGTACTCTAGCACGTGGAGTAGGCACCTGCAAGCTTCCGCAGTGTAGCTCGTTTTCCACCTATGCACACAAGTTATCCACAGGATCCATATCGAAGGATTCCTAAAAATGTTTTATAGGAAACGAAATTACTGATCGTGACATTCCTTTAAAACATGTCATATTTTTTGCGAAAAAGTATTTATTCGTTTTCATATAAAGAATAAACATAGCGTTCATACAGTTTACATTAGTATTTCTATACTGCATTCCCTACATCGTCTACTTTTTGATACTTCGCCCGTTTAAATTCGAAATAATGCCTATTTACTCCACACCTTATCCACAGGCCCTTACATCTAGACGATATCCATGCTTTCTGATCGTAATGAGCTTGGCTCCAAGTCCTGGCTGGAGGTTGTCCATCTTCCGTCTCAAGGATGCTACGCACCGACCTAAGACGAATGCCTCCCTTCGATTCGCCTCGGTCAAGGCCAAAAGCGCAGCCTTCGTGACAGGAATTGGAGCATTGACCAGCAGGAGCCGGAGAAGGGCGGCTTCCCCCTCGCTTAGCTCGATTCTCCCGCCCTCGCTCATGAGCTCTCTATCCCTCAGCTCGATTGGGCCCGACCCTGCCTTGAACCGCCGCTTCGCGAAGCGGCGACACCGGGCCCTCAGCTCTGGCAGCCCCCAAGGCTCGCGCAGGTAGTCCGAGCAGCCCATGTCGAAGGCCTTTTCCATGAGGGCGACAGGTCCATAGGGAATAAACAAAGTGCCAGGGAAGGGGTCGTACCCCGGATCGAGCCGCCCGGACAGGCCGAGGGCGAAATAGTCCTCCGTTGGGAGGACGATAATGTCGGGATTGGGATCGTCCAAGGCGGCCGGTCCGCTCAGAAGGACGAAAGGCTCCCCCGCGCCCTCGGGGATCTCGCCTCTCGGCTGGTCCGCGAAGGCCGAATATGGCTCACGGTCGGCGAGAATGCGTATCGTCACGCCCCGCCGCCCGCCCGGGACCTAGGGAGTCGGAGCCTGGCCGGGCCCGCCGGCGCCCGGGGTGCCTGCGTCCTGGGTGAGCATCTTGCGCTTCAGCTCCTCGAGCATGGCGTCCGCGCCGGCCCCGCCGGAGGACTCGAGCTGGGCGAACTGCTTTTCGAGGCTCGCGCCGCTCGTGGCGTCCTCGAGCTCCTTGGCCGCCTCGGTCCGGGCCTCCAGCTCGTCGACTTTCTTAGACATGCGCTCGAAGGTGTCGAAAGCGCTCGTGTTGCCTGATATGCTGGACATAGTCTTGTTGATCTTGTCCTGCGCCTCGGCGCGCTTGGCCCGCGCGATGAGGATGTTCTTCTTGCGCGAGGCCTCGTCTATCTTGTTCTGGAGCTCCCTGAGGGAGACTTTGAGCTTCTCGACCGAGTCCTTCTGGGCCTGCCACTGGGTGTTGAGCTGGGCGGCGTAGCCCTCGTACTCCTGCTTGCGGACCAAGGCTTCCTTGGCGAGGTCGTCGCGGTTGGCCCGGACTGCCAACATGGCCTTCTTCTCCCAGTCCTCGGCTTGGCGTTGGTTCTCGAGGGTATCGCGCTCGAGCTTCTTCTCGTCCGCGATGGCCATGGCTACGGCCTTCTTGGAGTCGATCATCTGCTCGTTCATGTCTATGAGGAGCTGGTTGAGCATCTTCTCGGGGTTCTCGGACTTGCTGATGAGGTCGTTTATATTCGAAGAGACGACGGTCTTGAAGCGGTCGAAAATGCCCATGTCTCGTTCCTCCTAAGCTTCCATGTAGCGGGAGAGCAGGGGATAATGCTCCGAGAGCGCGAAGCCTATGGCGTCCAGGGAGGCCTCGAACTCCTCCTTGTCCATGGTATCGTACACGAGGGTATCCATGATGACTACATCGTCGCCGTCTATAGCGTAGGCCCCGTGGAGCAGCCCGGAATAGTTCAGCTTGAGCAGCTGGTGAAAGAAGGCCTCGCGGTCCTTGGAGGGGACCCGCATGGCCTTGGCCGTGAGGATGACGACCGGCTCGGCCAGGGACACGACGATCCCCGGCAGCCCCTTGCCGGGGTCCTCGACGAGCCATGTGCCCGGCTGCGGCTCCTCGTAGGAGACTCCGAGCGAGATCAAGTAGGCCTCGACCTTGTTGAGTCCTGCCATGCGCGCCTCCTCGGGAGAATGGTTGCTGGGCGGCTTACCCTAGGAAGACCTGCCCGGAATTGTCGATGGCGAGGATGGTCTTGCACTCCGAGCAGCGGAAGCGCCCCGGCCTCGCGGCCTTGAGATTCTTGTTGCAGATGGGGCAGGAGAAGATCTTGGGGAAGACCGAGGTCGTCGCCGTCTGGTCCCCGGCCTGGAAGAAGGCCGTCGCCTCCTCGAGGTTGTCCTTGATGTTGAAGAACTGGGAAAATCCTAGGAGCTGGAAGACCTCGTAGACCTTGGGCTGTATCTCGAGGAGGACGATGTCCCCGCCCCTGGGCTTGACTGCCTTGAGGAAGGCGGTGAAGGAGCCGATGCCGGTGGAGGAGACGTAGTTGAGGCCGCCGCAGTTGAAGATGAGGCGGATGAAGCCGGCGTCTATCGCCTTGCCCACGCGCTTTTGGAAGAAGTTGGAATTGTAGGTATCGATATAGCCGGTCAGGAAGAGGGCGAGACAGTTCTCCACAGGGTCGACTTTCTGAAGACGGATCTTGAGGCTGTCGTCTTTCTCGTCGTCGAAGCCGGGAACGATATCGTTATTGTTCATGTTGCTCCTCTCGACTCCCCAAAATCCCGATCACATCCATTGTAAAAGCATATTAGCGCTCTCGTCAATGCGTTGTCAAATCCGACGGGTCGGGAACGCCTCTCGTCCCTTGGAATATCGGCCGAGAGGGGCGATAACTGAATGCGCTTAAAAGGCGAGGCCTCCGTCCAGGGAGACGACGGCGCCCGAGGCCAGGCAGGGGTCGGCGGCGAGGAGGCCGATCGCCGCCCGAGCCAGCTCTTCGGGCATGGCCAGCCTGCCGCCGGGGGCCCTGCGCCGGAGGCCGGCCCGCTCGGCCTCATCGAGGTACTCCGTATCGACCAGCCCCGGGCACACAAGGACGCACGCGACGTTCCGGCCGGCGCCCTCCGCCGCGAGGGACTTGGCTAGGACGGCGAGGCCTGTCTTGGCCGCCGCGTAGGCCGCGTTGGACGAATACGCCCGTATCCCGTCGGTGCGCGAGCCGCCAAGGAGGAGGATCCTGCCCCAGCCCCGGTCCAGCATGCCGGGGAGGAGGGCCGAGGACAGGGCCCCCGGCAGGGCGAGGTCGAGGAGAGCGAGCCGCTCCCACTCCGCTGCGCTCGTCCGGGCAAGGCTCTTGCGCAGGAACGGGCCGAAGGAGAGGGCCAGGATGTCGATCGAGCCGAGGGAAGGCAGGCGGTCGATGAGCAGCGCGACCGAGCCGGGCCCGCCCTCGAGCTCGAGGAGGAAGCCCTCCGCGCTCGAGCCCGAGCGCTCGAGCGCGGCCAGGGTCGAGTCGAGCCGCTCGCGCGACGAGCCACCGTGCGCGATGACGTGGGCCCCCCCCGCTCCGAGCTCGAGCGAGAGCGCACGGCCGATGCCTCCCGTGCCGCCGATGACGAGCGCCCTCCTGCCGCGAAGACTCCGGGCCCCGCCTCGGCTTTCGCCTTGCGCCTTTTCCATGCCGTCGATACTATTACCGCCGTTCGGCGCGGCCGCGCAAGGAGTGTGCATGGGGGACGGGGATCGGGCGGGGCCGTCGGCGCTCTCTGGCTTCGCCGTCCTGCTCTGCGGGGCGGAAGAGGCAGGCAACGTGGGCTCGGCATGCCGCGCGATGAAGACCATGGGCCTCTCTCGCCTGGTCCTCGCCGCCTGCCCCGACTACGATGTCGGCCGCGTGAGGATGATGGCCGTCCACGCCTTCGATGTCTTCGAGGGCGCCGAGCGCGTCCCCGACCTCCGTTCCGCCCTCGCCGGCTTCTCGCTCTCGGCCGGCTTCACGAGGCGGCGGGGAGAGCGTCGCAAGGCCTTCTCGCTCAGCGTCGAGGACTTCGCGGCCTCGGCTCTGAACAGGCCGGGAGCCGGCGATGTGGCTCTCGTCTTCGGCAACGAGAGGACGGGGCTCACCGAGCCCGAGCTCGGGCTCTGCACGCTGGCGGTCCACATTCCCAGCTCGGAGGCCTTCCCTTCGCTCAACTTGGCCCAGGCAGTGCAGGTCGCCTGCTACGAGCTCAGGCGCCAGGCCCTTGACGGCAAGGACGGAAGCGCGCGGGCCGTGTCCCGGGCCCAGATCGATGAGTCGGTGGCGCGCATCGCGGGCCACCTGCGGGAGATCGGCTTCTTCAAGGTGACCAGGGACCGGAGTCTCTCGGCCTTCCTCCGGGACAGCGCCGAGAGGGCTGCCTACACGGCCTCGGAGCTGCGCTACTTCGAGTCGATCTTCCGCAAGGCGGCGGGGATGCTGCGGGCCAAGGCTCGGGACAGGGAAGCTTAGAACACGATGTGCTTCGCCTGAAGCTCCTCGGCGCCGCCCGCGAGGACTAGGGCGCGATGCACGATATTTCGAAGCTGGCGGATGTTGCCCGGCCAATCGAAGCCGTTGAGCTTCTCGATGGCCTCGGCTCCGACGCCGACCTGCCCCCTCGAGGCTAGGAGGGCGAAATGGGCGGCCAGGTCGGCGATGTCCTCCCGCCTGTCGCGAAGCGGCGGCATCTCGATGATGAGGGTGTCGATACGGTACAGGAGGTCGGAGCGGAAGCTCCCCTCGGCGCTCGCCCTTGCCAGGTCGCGGCCCGTCGCGGAAACGAATCGGAAATCCGCGGCTATGCTTTTCTTGCCGCCGAGACGCCAGAATTCGCCCGTCTCCAGGACGCGCAGCAGCTTGGCCTGGAACGGCAATCCGGCCTCGCCGATCTCGTCGAGGAAGATGAGGCCGCCGCGAGCGAGCTCGAAGGCCCCCGGCCTCGCGACCGCGTCCGTGAATGCGCCCTTCTCTGTCCCGAAAAGTTCGCTCTCGGCGAGGCCCTCTGGTATGGCCGCGCAATTTCGGGCGACGAAGGGGCCGCGGCTGCTCGCGGAGAGGTCGCGGAGGGCTCGAGCGGCTATCTCCTTGCCGGTTCCGCTCTCGCCCAGTATCAGGACGGGATACGTCGAGTCGGCATAGAGGCGGATGAGCTCCCCGACCGCGGTGATGGCGGCGCTGCGGCCAATGAATATCTCCTCGCCGGGCCTGCGCTTGAGGGATGGCGCGATGGCGCGTTCGACGATCTTCCTGAGTTCGTCGATGGCGAAGGGCTTGGACAGGAAATCGCAGGCCCCGCTCCGCATGCAGCCGACGACGAAGGCAGGGTCCGATTGGGCGGCGAGGACGAGGAGAGGGGCGCCTCCGCTCTCGAGGGCGGTCTTTCGAACGAGCTCATCGCCTCGGTCGAAAGGGGAGGGCAGGCTGAGCAGGACGGCCGCGGGCGAACTGCGGCGCGCGGCCTCCGGGGCCCGCCTCGGCTCGGGGCAATGGAGCACCTTGTATTCCAAGGACAGGAGAGATACTAGAGTCCTAGCTTCGAGAGGGTCGTCCTCGACGAGCAGGATTGTTTCCATGCAGGATTGCGATACTACTAGTGGCCACCTAGGGCGGACAAGAAGATTTTCGCCCCTTCATTCCGCGGGCCAGGATAGATTTTTATCTACGAAAACGGAGTTACTCCAATTTCCCATTCCTACAGGAAGAACCTTATCTTCTCGCTAAACTAAATCAAGCCGCTTCTGCTCTTTTCAGAAAATCGCTATACTTTTCCAATGCCGAGCCGACTGTCGTCCCACCGCGTCCTGCGCGCCCTCTGCGTATACGGCATCGCTGCCCTCGGGGGTTCCTTGACGCTCGGGGCATCGGCCCAGGGGAGCGTGCCCGACGTTGCCGCCTATCGCGACGCCCTCGCGGCCTCGGCCCTGCCCCAGGAGGTCAAGGCCGCCGTCCAAGCCCGGATAGACCAGGCCCCCGATGACTTCCTGCGCCTCCTCGAGGCTGTCCTGGCCGACCGCAGGGCCGACCCCATGCTGCTCTACAAGGTGGACAAAGCGAAGGCCTTGCCGGCAGGCTATGCCCCCGCGGACCTCATCGGCCTGGACGGGACCGGGCTCTCGGTGTCCCGGCCGGGTCACCGACTCCGCGCCGCGGCCTTCCATGCTCTCAAGTCCATGAGCGACGCGGCCTCGGCAGATGGCGTCATCCTCGAGGTATCGTCCTCCTATCGTTCGTACGAATATCAGGTCGAGGTCTTCGCCCGCAACGTCAAGGAGCTGGGCCGCGACAAGGCCGAGATGGTGTCCGCGATGCCGGGCCACTCCCAGCACCAGCTCGGCGAGGCGGTCGACTTCGGTTCCATCACGGACGCCTTCGCGGGCACCAAGGCCTCGAAGTGGCTCGTGGCCAACGCGAGGCGCTTCGGCTTCTCGCTCTCATTCCCGAAGGGCATGACCGACGTGACGGGCTATGCGTGGGAGAGCTGGCACTACCGCTACATTGGGAAGGCGGCGGCGGCCCTCGAGGGACGGTACTTCGGCGGAGTCCAGCAGTATCTGATGCTCTTCTTGGACGCCTTCACTTCCTGACGGTGCCTTCCCTCGCCACGCGGCTGGACTCCATGCGGAAGCCCTCGGACATCTTATCCACGACGGTCTTGAAGTGCTTTTCGCTCGTGAAGCCGTAGTCCTGGAGGACGACGGGCTCGATCTGCTCGTAGGATATGTTCACGGCCTCGTATTCGCAGAAGACGTTGGCGAGGTAGACGACGAAGACGACGTCTCGGTGCTCGCCGCTCTCCAGGCTGGGCTCGTGGTGGTAGCGGATCGCAGAGACGAGGGTCTCGGGGAAGTTCCACTTCTCCGAGATGCGGGCGCCGATCTCGGCGTGGTTCATGCCTCCGACTATGCCCTCGAAGGTGTCGGTGGGGATTTCCTTGTCCTTGCAGAAGCCTCGGATCTTATCGAGCAGCTCGGGGTGGATCGAGGAGAAGATGATCTTGCCCATGTCGTGGAGCATGCCGCCGACGTAGGCGTCGTCCAGGAGGCCCTTGACGTTGGCCTTGAAATTCTTGGCGAGGTTGTAGGCGTAGTAGGCGGCGCGGTAGGAGTGGTCCCAGAGCTTCTTCTTGTCGG
>Ga0181529_10004995_pt1 | contig 14041 bp, 8 predicted proteins | sample PEATcosm2014_Bin_36_FD_119763 | JGI IMG/M metagenome (GOLD analysis project Ga0181529, IMG submission 119763) | Peatland microbial communities from MTU Mesocosm Facility, Houghton, MI, USA - PEATcosm2014_Bin10_30_metaG | ecosystem: Environmental > Terrestrial > Soil > Wetlands > Peat | place... | reverse complement strand
GGCACCGATTACGGTAAATCGGAAAATGCTGCCCACATCAGAGCGGAATCGCCGCCCACATGAAACAGAATCAGGTGCCCACATCGAATGGAATCGGGTGCCCACATGGACCGGAATACGCAGTTGCGCGGCAAATTGTACATTCCGGTGATTTTGCCGAAGTTCGAACCGCCGAATTGGGTATTCGGCAGACCGAAGTCAACTTTGTTCAGCACGTTGAAGGCTTCACAGCGGAGCTCAAGCTTCACCGCTTCGTGGATCGGGAAGTTCTTGATAAGCGAAACGTTGTCGTTAAAGTTGACGGGGCCGCGCATAGCGCCACTTGTGCGTGGGACCGTGCCCAGTTCGAACGCTTGCGGAAGCCGGAAGCCCGCAGGGTTGAAGTAGGTCTGGGTCATGCCCACGCCACCGAGGCGCGTGTGAGTCGAGCCGGAGGTAAGCGTGGGCGAACCGGTGAAGACCGGACGGGTTCCCGCGAAGGCGGGAGCGCCCGTGACGGTTAGGCTCAGCGGGAATCCGCTAGAGACATCGATAATGGTCGTGACGGTCCAGCCGCCTACCACTTCGTCCGCCCACGCGGGAAGGGAGTTGGCATACCGCTTGCCCTTGCCAATGGGCAGCGGGTAGGACGCTGTGCCGGCAATGCGGTGCGGAACGTCTGTCGTCAGATTGGTGCGTTCGTACTGCATCGCATAGTAATTCTGAATGCCCGGGTTGCCACCTGAGTTCAGGGAGCCGTTGATCAGATCGCTGACGTTGCCCAAGAGTTTCGAGAAGATATAGGTCACCGATCCCGTCAGGCCGTTCGATTGACTCACATGCAACGTCGCCTGCAGGGCGTTGTAGCTGGCGGAGCCAAAGGCTATGGGTTGAATTGTCACCGAGCTGTTCTGGATGCTGGAGATGGCGCCGCTGGTGTATTGGGGGTATTCGGACAACAATTGCGCGCGCTGTACCGTGGCATTGGTCAGCGTACCGGCGGCAACTCCGCTAGCCCCGAAGAAGGGGTTTGGGACCTGCTGCTGAAGGTAGGTAACCTGGCTGGCCTGACCTGGAGTGCCCCAATATGTGGGGTTCAAATCGTTGGCACGGAAGTTCATGGGCAGATCGACGCCATGACCGCCGACGTAGTTGAGGGATGCCATCATCCCGTGGCCAAGGCTGCGTTCCAGGCCAAAGTTCCATTGCTGTTGGTAACTGAGTGGCATCTTGTAAGGCAAGCCGGAGATGGAGGTACCGACGCTTACACCGGCTCCCGCCGTCGAACCTGCAGGCAATAAGACACCGTTGGCAAATGGATTATCGCTGGTTACAGCGGGCGTAAATCCCGTGGCAGATGTGGGAAGATTGGTCCGCTGCGTATACCCGATGTTGGAGGTCTGGTTGCTATATTGGCGGGCGGAGAGCGGCAGATAGAGAATGCCGTATCCGCCACGGACCACAGTCTTGGGGGCAAACTCGTAGGAAAAGCCAAGGCGCGGAGCGACCGCGTGGTAGAGGGTCTGCCAATCGCGACTGGGATTGCCACCGTTACCCAGGAATTGTGCGCCGCCAAGTACCTGAAAATTGACTTGCGACGAGATAGGATTGGTGACGGTGGGATCGAAGTCTGCCCAGTTGTTGTGGCGCTCCTTGTATCCGGTTTCAACGTCCCAGCGGAGGCCGAGATTGACGGTCAACTTCGAAGACACGCGCCAGTCGTCCTGAGCATAAAAGCTGTTGACCCACTGGTTGAGCGCGAGCGTGTTTTGGCGAATCAGATAGCCCGCAGTGGGATCGCCGAGCAGGAACGACGCCCAGCCAGCGTACATGCTCTGCCCGCTTGGCAGCGAGGAGTTCGGCGTCGGTCCGCCGGTGAAAGTGGGGCCGTAGGTCAAATACCCTGTCGGACCGCTTAGGCCCTTTACGTTCTCGAGGATCAGGCGCCCGTTGTATCCCAGAGCAATGTCGTGATTGCCCTTGTGGATCAGAGCGCTGGCGTTGAGCGAGTGCGTGTAGTGCGCCCATTGGTTAAAGCTCGCCTGGTACGTCGGCGTGTATAGGCCCGAAATGCTGAAGAAGGGCAAACCGGGCACCTGCTGTTGACTCGTGAAGTTGTTTGAGAAGCCGTATTGGGCGGCGTCGTACTGGAAGAAGTTGCCGCCCGGCTGGAAATTGGTTTGGCGGGCAAAGCCATAGCTGAACTGTAGAATCGTCGAGGGCGACAATGTCCAGACATCGCCCAGAGCAAACAAGTACGCCGTCAGGTGCTGCTGCATGGCAGAAGGTCCTGTCGCACTGTTGAACTCGTCGTTATACGCGTAGTCGTTCTTGTCCTTGGTGCCTCGGATAAAGATGCGCTGATTCTCACTGAAGTTATGGTCGATCCGGAAATTGTACTGATCGTCGGCAGACGTCTGGTTCTGAGCATAAGCAAAGTTGTTGCTCGTCCCAGGCAGGTTTGGCGCCGGGAAAAATTTGAGCATAGCCGTGGCCACGGGGTTCCAAGTGGATTGCGGAACGCAGTTGCCTGCTGCATAGGCGGTGCCGTTGCAGGTCGCGGCGGCAATCAGGTTTCTGGGGGTTCCCCCAGCATTTGAAGAATTCGGATCGTAGATGCCTGTTGGTGCTTCCGTGAAGATGCCTTGCCGCATCAGAGCGGTAGGCACAGTGTCGGTGCCGGAGGTTGGTGCAAGGTTGCGAATGCCCTCATAGCCGAAGGTGAAAAATGTCTTGTCCTTACCGTTGTAGAGGTGCGGAAGGTACACTGGACCGCCGACAAAAGCGCCATACTGGTTGGTACGGTGCGGATTCCGGTAATCGGAATGCCCAGCATAGGGATACACACCGCTCCGCTTGGTAAAGAAGTTGGCGGCATCGAGCTTGTCGTTACGTAGAAATTCATACATATCGCCGTGAAGTTTGTTGGTGCCGGAAGTCGTAACGAGACTGAGGACTGCTCCAGACGTGCGGCCATATTGCGCCGGTGCGTTGGAGGAGACGACTTTGAACTGGCCCACGACCTCAGCGGCAGGAGTGACGGCTGGCTGGCCCTGGCAGCAGACGATAATGGAAAGGCCGTCCAGCAGAATCTCGTTGTTGCCGCCTACGCCGCCGTTGGATTCGAAGTTGTTGGTCGCCGCGGCTACAACCGCGCCGCGTGTGACAGCGACGCCTACGCCAAAGTTGGCGCCCGGCAAAATGCCCGGCGAGAGGGCCGCCAATCCATAGAGATTGCGCCCATTCATAGGAAGAGTGCCCACCTGCTCGGACAGAACGGTGTATTCAAGGTTGGAAGTCACCAGATCCAGAGAGGTGGCATCCTCGGACTCAATGGCGACGGTCTCAGTCTCTTTGCCTATGAGTAGGGAGACATCGAGACGCACATTCTGGCCGACGGTGAGCGTCAGTTTCGAGACTGTCTTCTCGAAGCCCACCTTTTCAACGGTGACCATGTATGGCCCGGGGAGCAATTGCTGAAACACATAGGCGCCTTCATGGTTGGTATGGCTATGCAACAGCAGATTGGTGTTTTGTTGAAGTAACGTCACGTTGGCGGCAGGCACCAGGGCTCCCGTAGGATCGGTCACGGTACCAATGATGCTTCCGTTTTGAACCTGCGCATATGCTGCTGAAGCGCCGGTAAATAGAACGGAACAAAACAGGCAGAAAGAGATTAGCCAGCTTGCAATGCAGATGCGGCTCTGCAAGCTCTCGTTCCCAGACTTGCACATTTTCGGCGGAACCGAAGTTCGCCACGAACCCTGTTGCTTCCTCATCGACTACCTCCAAAGTAATAAAAAATTGGGTTGATCCGTGCATGCCTCGCATTTCCTGCTTTTTCTTGGCACGCCCTTGCCGGCCCGTACAACTAGGGTCCAGAACCAGCCTTCAATGCATTCATTCGATTGTGACTCTTACCATCTCCCGCGTGGATGAACATCAGATAGCGCCCTACCGAAACAGAAAATAACACAACATCGAGGGTAAATGCAAATAAAACACGCACAAACGCAATTGAAAACATCCTTGCACGGAAAACATAATGACTATAATAGTCTCAAAAAGGCATAAAACGAAATATCTCCTTGCAGACGATTACCTATCTTGATGAAGCAAAGATAAGGCTATGCCATTGAATCCATGGGTGATCTTGGCATGGGCAAGAGGGCTTCTATTCTGCCGGTGGGTGCGTTTCGTGCTCAGTTTGACGAGGATGGATGCGCAGTGCGCCGAGCAGTTGACGCGGCAGCGTTGGCCAGAGGGATTTCGCTGTCCGCGTTGCGCCGGCGGCGCGCGGGGTTATTTTGCGTCGCGGCGGGTGCATGAGTGCAAGCAATGCGGCTATCATTGCTCGGTTACGGCCGGGACGATCTTTCACAAGACGCGCCCACCGCTGTCCAGTTGGCTCTGGACCATCTTCCGTAGGAGCCACGACAAGAAGGGTATCTCGGCAGGGCAACTGATGAAGGAGATCGGCGTCAGCCACGTTACCGCGTGGACGATGCGGTACAAGATTCGCAAGGCGATGGAGGACCGCGGCGGGCGGTATAAGCTCTATGACATCAATGAGGTAGATGACGGATATGGGGCTGGGCCGAAGCCGGTGAGGGCCGCCGTGGACGGGATGCCCAGACCAAATGCGTGGTCGCCGTGGCGGTCGAACACTCCACCGAGGGCAAGTCCGACAAGCCCCCTATTCCCGGATTCGCCGCCCTCCAGGTGCTTCCCGATCCCTCGTCCAAGAGCATCGACAGCTTTCTCGGGGCCAACATAGCCCCCGGCAACCGCATCCTCTCCGACGGCTGGAGCGGCTATCGCAAACTCGATGAAAAGGGGCGTTGTTGCTCGGATACTCGGAGAGAAGACAATGCCCAACATCGAAGAGCAGATTGGCCTGTGTGCTCGCGGGATAACGAAACCGATAAACGGCGGTGCGGCGTGCGGCTGTGATTTCCACTCCGATGTCAAAACGCGCCAAATCTACCCCGTAGTATCCGGCAGAAGCTCTCTCGTTGGCGCGCGACGATTGAGCGTCAAAGGGTGCGGGAGCCCCCGTGCTCGGCTGCACCAGCACGTTGCCATACTTGGCACCACCGCCTGTACCGCTGACATGGGTCTGGCTGAAACCGCGAATCGGCCCCTTCGCATCCCATCCCGCATTGGGATCGCCCACCGGAACCACCATGTCCGGACCAGGCTTGATCATTCCGAAGGGCACGGTAGCACCAGGAAAGACGTTGCCACCGCCGGATGCGCCCAGAAATGGATCGACGGAGCCCGCAAATGGGCGGTTCGTCAGAGAAGCCTTCTGAGCTTCACTCTGAGCCCACGCTGAACCCACAGAGCAAGCACCCGTCAAAATGAGCGCAGCCATTGAACTCGAACGAACAAACTTGCGGCGAGATAAAGTGTCAATCATATGCGCGGCTCCCATTCCTTCTCATGTTCCAGGCTCTGCGGAGCCATAGCCTGCGGCTCGCCAACAATCCGGCCGTCCTAAGAACATCTACACAAAATCAGCATCCTTGCCAACAAAACACTCCACAAACGAAATCACAGTGCTTCTTTTCGGAATAATACACTACAATACGAAACATGTTAAATAGACAACATTCGCAAAATTGGCGAATGTTTGACCTGCACCCACTTGGAGCATTGCCGCAATGACGCTCCCATCTCGTATTGCCTTGATCCTCTTGGCTGGAGCCGTCTTCTCCGCATCTTCATGGTGCGTAGAAGATACTCCCAGTTCCGATTTGCTTGTCTACGGTGGAACCGCCTCCGGCGTAATTACAGCCTATTCCGCGGCAAAAGAAGGCCTGCGGGGCGTACTTCTGGAGCCCGGCACACATTTTGGGGGCACGGTCACCGGCGAACTTTCTGCCACCGACGTCGGCCACGCCTCGATCATTGGCGGCTATGCGTGCGGTTTCTACACCGAGGCCGCCGCCCATTATGGCACACACAATTTGGGCCGTCTGGAAGACTGGTTCTCTGAGCCGCATGTTGCAGAAGCCATCTTGCAGAAGATGCTCCAGGATGCGGGCGTCAGGGTCTTCCACCACGAAAAGTTGCTTGAAACCCACGGCGTTGAACGCAAAGGCAGACGCATTGTTTCAATCACGACGATTGCTGGGCAGCGCTGGAGAGCCAAGGTCTTTGCCGATTGCAGCTACGATGGCGATCTGATGGCCAAGGCCCAGATGAGCTACACGTGGGCCGGGAGAGTTCGGCAACCTATGGCGAGGACCTCGCCGGAGTGCGCAGTCTTACACCCCACACCAATTCGACTGGCCACTGGCCGCCCATGACAGCAGCCAAATGCTGCTGGCGGAAATCGCGGCTGGCCCGCTCACAGCACCTGGCTCCAGAGATCTGAAAGTCCAGGCATACAATTTCCGGCTCATTCTCAACAACGCCCCGGCCAACCGACTCGAAATCACAAAGCCAGAGGGTTACAACAGAGATCGATTTGCGCTTCTTGCGAACTATCTTGCCAGGCTCGAGCCGCACTTCCATCGCGCCCCGGTTCTTGACGATTTCTTCTACGCGAGGCCTATTCCCGCGAACAAGCAAGATTTCAATAACAACGGGCCATTCTCAACCGACTACATAGGGCACAGTTGGCTCTACCCCGAAGCCACTTATCTCCGAAAGGCAGCTATCTGGCAGGATCATCTTCTCTACGTTCAATCCCTGATCTATTTCCTGGCGCACGATTCTGCCGTACCCACAGGCCTACGGGAAGAAGTGGGCCAATGGGGATTACCCAAGGACGAGTTTGCCGATACCGGTCACTGGTCATGCCAACTGTATATCCGCGAGGGGCGCCGCATGATTGGCGCATACGTCATCCGGCAGTCTGATCTGCAAACTCAGCGCACCAAGCCAGACTCCATCGGCATGGGTTCATATAACAGCGATTCTCACAATGCGCAGCGCGTAGCTATGCCTGATGGGAGTGTACAGAACGAAGGCGATGTTCAGGTCCGGGTCCAACCCTACGAGATACCGTACCGTGCGATCACTCCCCAGCAGCGTGAAGCGGAGAATCTTCTCATCCCTGTGTGTCTCTCCGCCTCCCATGTGGCCTATTCATCCATGCGGATGGAACCCCAGTACATGATCATTGGACAAGCCGTTGGTGTGGCGGCAGCATTGGCGGTCCAACACCATTCGACGATACAGAATGTATCGATTCCGGAGTTGCAGGATAGATTGCACCGTCGTGGCGCCGTACTCCACCTGGAACAACAGTTCTCTGACGAATCCACCCCCACGCCGCTTCCGTAGCCATAGAATTCCCGCCAACGAAACCGGGCTGCTGGCGGCAATGTTCTGGAAAACCCTTTTTGTTACTGGATTTCCCAAGACTAGCCATGCAGCGGAAACTCTATGTGTGTTTTTCTGCTCTTCTCTGTGGGTTGCGATACATTATTTCCTTAGCGAGTTGAAGGGAGATGCGGGCAGGTCCGCGCTGTTGTAGAGGTTGCATTGCGGATTGTCGCTCCAGCCATATCGCACAGCTACGGGCTCCTTGACACTCGGGGCAGAGACAACAGTCGTTGGACCCTCAATTCTCGCTGTTGCAGGGGCAAACCTTCCGTCCGCACCGGCAATCTCGAAGCTAGTTGGTTCTCCGCCCTTGGCAGCGAGGCCGTTGGCATGATCGAACCATACACGGATCGAACTGCCCTCTGGAGTTGCTTGACGGAAGATGGGACCTGAATCCTCGATTTGTTCTCCATAGGCCAGTACGCGGGCTGAGCGGGACAAGCGAAGCCCAACTGTCCGTTTGTCGGTTGGATGAATATCGGTCGGATTGCCTACGTCGATTGCTACGGTCATGCCTGTATTGCGCAGAGCGAGCGTCTTTAACTGTTCGTCACGCAGGGTGGGCCACTCATCACTGTTCTTGAAGTTGGCCAGTTGCACAAACAGGAACGGAAAGTCGCCCACGCCCCATTCGCGCCGCCAATCTTCGATCATGTCGCGAAAGATTCGTCCATAGAGGGGAGCGCGCTCAGCATCTGCATTGCTTTCGCCCTGATACCAGATGGCTCCCTTAATGGGGAATAACGTCAACGGAGCTATCATGCCGTTGTACAGATTTCCCGGCTGCCAACTATCGACATTTGGAGCCCAGGGGGACGGAGGGGCTGGTTTACCTTGCGCTTTTGCCTCGGGCGCATTTACCTCTCGAATTTTTTTGCGCAAATATGCATCAGAGAGGCGATCATCCATTCGACCCCAGGCGAGAAATGCTGGATTCACGCCGGCGTCCGCACCCAGTGCGGCCATCCGCGTCCACGCCTCTACCGGCGTTCCGCCCCAAGTGGAATCGATAATGCCTACCGGAATGTTCTCGCGCGCGGAGATCTCGCGGGCGAAGTACCAGGCTACGGCTGAAAAGTCCTTGGCGGTATCGGGGGACGAGAGTGTCCAGCCATCGCTCTTGATGTCATCCTGGGCATAATTGACGGCGAACCTCTGCACCATGAGCAGTCTGAGGTTTGGAGTGGAGGATTTAGGCAAATCTTCTCCGGCAGTGGAGGACCTACTCATTGAAAACCCCATGTTGGACTGGCCAGAAGCTACCCAAACGTCGCCCACCAATACATCATCCAATACGATGGGCTTTTCATCCGCACCGCCTCCCGCAACCGACATCTGGAAGGGGCCGCCTGCATTTCCGGCCTTCATGTAGAGGCTCCAGCGTCCTATCTCATTTGTTCCGGTAACTTCGCTCTCTCCACGAAAACTGACTGTGATGCTCTCGCCTGGTGTCGCCATTCCCCAGACATGAACCGGCAGACCTCGCTGCAGGACCATGTGCGACGAAAGCATTTTTGGCATGATGACTTGGGCAGAGGTCCCCAAACCCACCAGTGCACTCACAAAGCCGATTACAACTAACCTGCACGCTTTCATATGTTCCCTCTCGTGATGATTTCTCTACGGTTGGATTATCAGGCTTCATTACTGCTGCCATGGCGGCATTTCCCATCGCGCCCAACAGCACACGGTGGTATATGTTCGTGGTGCGCGGATCATTGAGTTACCTCAATGAGAAGTTTATGGAATCGAGACAGAGCCGTTTCAATATCCACAGGTGAACCTCCCTTGACACGCCAACACCAGAGTTAGGCCACACCAGAGCAAGTGCAGAGGCTGCAAGACTGCACGCTTTCACCTTCCAGGTCCTGGCGGCTTCGTGCTCGCAGCAGTTAAATGGACGAAGATCTCGGTCGGCCGGAAGTTTGGCTTGAAAAAAGACGCTGAGGCTGCGACTGCAGAACTCGCGTTTATGCGACCTACCTCACTCGGCCCGTTGATGAAACCTCCTTTCACAGCCAAGTCACTCGTTACTGGGCGATAGGAATAGGGTTGAGAATGGTCTCGTGCTGGGTCCGTGTGCCTGCGGCTGGACCGTGCCAAACTCCGCCACCGAATGTGGTGATGTAGATCAGGGTAGGATCGTTTGGATCGAGAATGATGCGGTGGCCCCATTTAAAATCGTAGCCATTGATGGGCGTCCAATGGACGCCGCGGTCGGTGGAGCGGAAGGCCGCGGCGTCAAAGCCGGTGATATAAAGGGTGTCGGGGTGGTGGAGATCAATGGCCACGTCGTAGACGTGCTGCGATTGCGTAAAGAGTGCTTGCCACGTCTTTCCGCCATCATCGGAAGCATAGACACCACCGTTCACGTCGATGTCTTCGTGCTCCTGCCCCCATGCAGTGAGGTAGAGCCGCCGCGGATCGCGCGGGTCGACCTCCAATCCAGTTGGGCCGGTGACTCCGGAGGGAAGGGCGACCGGCTGCCAATGTTCCGCTCTGTCTGTCGAGCGATAGAGATCTCCGGCTCCGGAAACGGAATCATCGTTCCCTTCGCTACGGCGGGAGACAACGAGATAGAGCGAGCCATCTTGGGATGGGGTGATGCGCCAGGCGAAGGGTTCGTCTCCGGCAATGCCGTTGTTCTTTTGCGTCCAGTTCCTGCCGTTGTCAGTGGATTTGTAGACGCCGCGGCCAAAGGCGCAGGCGTATAAGGTGCGGTTGCCGACAGGGCTTGATGGGTCGAGGAGGATGTGCGTAATGGAGTCTTCCGGGATGCCCGTACTGCTCGGCTGCCAGTGGTGGCCGCCATCGTTTGAAACGGCGACTCCGCCGGTGAAGTTCCTTGGACTGTTATTACGCCACATCTTGGGCCGGGGCAGATCGTGTCTGTCGCTGAAGGCCCCCCACAGAAGGCCGCGTTGCGTGGGGTCGAAGGCAAGCCAATAGGTGGTGTTGCGCCAATTCTCGGGGATGCCTTCCGTGCTGCTTCGCCAGGATCGGCCACCGTCCGGGCTCTCAAAAAGGCCAATGTCGGTGTTGTCCATGTAGATGTGCCGGGAGTCGAAGGGGTCGAACTGCATTCCATAGCTGGTGGTGACATCGAGGCCACGCGAGGTCCAACCGTCGCTGCCAACTCGTTTGGAATTCACCTGCTGCCACGTTGCGCCTCCATTAAGGGTGCGATAGGTGCGGAACAGGTCGCTGGCATAGACAATTTCTGAATTTGTGGGAGAGACACCTAGACCGTAGGCGATGGAGAACCAGATCGAGGTACCGTCCTGCGTAGCGCGATGCTCGATCCAGCTTTCCCTTAGATTGCTTGCGGCCTGGGTCGATTCTTTGAAGACGATCCGCCAAGTCTGTCCGCCATCGGTTGTCTTGACGATGCCATTGAATAGATTCTCCTTGCCTCCGGCGAGCTGAAGACCTCGAAAACCGGCATAGGCCACATTCCGGTGATGCTCGCTGGTGGCGATGGCTTCAAACTTTCCAGCGGTTTGCTGGAGCGCGGGCGTAACCAATTTCCAATGCAGCCCGGAATCTTCGGAAAGATAGACCTGTCCGTCACGTCCAGTTGCGTAAATCCAGACGGAGTCCCCGTATCGTGCAACGCTAGCTGCCTTGAAGGTGGTAGGGATGCTGCCGAGTTCAGTGATGATGCCATCTGGGGTAATCAGATATGCCGCTGATCCGGAAATTGCAATAAGTCCTGAGTTCTGGTGGGCCAGAAGTAGAACTTGTTGCGGGAGACCGGCAAAACGGCTCCACGAAGCGCCTCCGTCTGTTGAGGAGACGATGATCGTTGCAGGCGCGGAGGCATTGCCCGGTCTCCTTTTTGGTTGAAACGAAAGATAAAGATACTCTTTGCCTCCTTGTACGGTTTGCCCTGCAGCGGCAGAAGCAATGGCAATGGCGGAGATATTCCCCCCGGGGTAGGCTGGATCGTCAGAGGTCAGCGTGTAATCGGAGTGGTCGCCGTTTTGATGTTCGACGGTCTTGCGGTCCGGGCTTGGGAAGACCATCCTCCAAGTTTGCCCGGAGTCGTTACTGCGCCAAAGTGCGGCATTGCCTGCGTATAAGACCTGCGGGTTTAGGGGATCAAAGGCGAAGGTCTGGTTGCCGCCACGGAGATTGAACATGCGCCAGGACAGGCCGCTATCGTGGGTGATATAAGCGCCCGTCATGTCGCAGTGCTCGACAACAACTTTGGAGTCGTGAGGACTAATAGTTGGTGCAAGTGTGGTGCCGCCGCCTCCAGGGCCAACCACCTCCCAACGACTCGGACCCGATTCCTGGGCGGAACTGGCCAGCGCAGTCAGGAAAAACAGGATCACAATGACCGGCGTTGGTTTCATTTGTAGACGCTGTATTCTCCGCATCTCTTTCGTCCCCAAGGTCTCTCGAACCATTTTGGCCGTGCTGCCAAGCACCACCCTAAAAAGAACACCAAAACATCTCTTAAATAAGATATACTAATCAAACGAAACAGTCAACTAAGCGTGGTTCAGTTTGGGCAAGCTTGCAATTCGACTCTAGGTGCTCCTGAAACAACCGCCGACAGCTCAACGAATCCCATAGCTGCAGGCGAGTGTTAGCGTCTCATTGAGATTCACAGTCTGACGCTGATGAGGAGCCGCAATGATCGTTTTGTGCTGCTTCATCGCGCGGAATCAACGCTTATCAAAAGGGAGCCACCGGGATGACCTGGCGTTGCATTTGTCTTGCTGTATTGAGTGGAACGGTGATGGCCTCACCGCTCCATGGCACAAACTTTACTCAACCGAAAGATTTGGTGGTCTATGGCGGAACGGCTTCCGGGGTCATTACAGCGTACTCTGCCGCGCAACAGGGGTTACAGGTCGTGCTCCTGGAACCAACTGCGCATTTGGGCGGAATGGTTAGCGGCGGCCTTTCCGCGACGGACCTAGGCAAGTCCTCAATCATTGGTGGGTATGCGCGGGACTTCTATAGGAAGGCCGCAGCACACTATGGAGTGCACAATTTGGATCTTGAGGAGAGTTGGCTCTCAGAACCACATGTGGATGAATCGATTTTTCGCGCGATACTTAAAGACTCTGGCGTCGAAGTTCACTTTCACGAGCGGCTACGTGAAACCAAGGGCGTGATCATAGTGGACAAGCAAATTGTCTCCATTACCACTTCAAACGGGATGCAGTGGCATGCAAAGGTCTTCGCCGACTGTTCGTATGAAGGCGATTTGATGGCCCAATCCAATGTGAGCTATACCTGGGGGCGGGAAAGCACGAAGGAATACGGGGAAGACCTTGCTGGAGTTCGTGAGCTGACACCTCAACATCAGTTCCGCTGGGCGTTATCTGCTTACGATGCGCACCATCATCTACTTCCAGAAGTAGATCCTGGCCCTTTGGCCCTGCGAGGCTCGGGCGACAAGAAAGTGCAAGCTTACAACTTCCGCCTTATTCTGACCAACGATCCCGCCAACAGACTTCCCTTTCCTCGGCCGAGGGGATATGACCGGTCGCGCTTTGCCCTGCTGAACCGATGCCTAAATGAATTTCAGAAACATCGCGGCCGGGCACCTGTTCTCGCGGACTTCTTTCGCCCCGTTACGATCCCCAATCACAAGGCGGATTTCAATAACAATGGACCAATCTCGACAGATTACATAGGCCATAGCTGGAATTATCCCGAAGCCTCCTATGCGAAGAAGGCAACTCTCTGGAAAGAGCACCTTCTTTACATACAGTCCTTTGTCTATTTCCTATCTCACGATGCCAGTGTGCCGGACAGTCTGCGGGCGGAGATCAACCAGTGGGGCCTGCCCAAGGATGAGTTTTCTGACACAGATCACTGGCCAAACCAGATGTACATTCGTGAAGGGCGCCGCATGGTGGGGGAATATGTGATGCGTCAGTCAGATCTGCAGACGGAACGAGCGAAATCAGATTCTATTGGGATGGGCTCGTACAACAGTGATTCACACAATATTCAGCGTGTGGCGATGCCGGATGGAAGTGTACGGAATGAGGGAGACGTACAGGTTGAAGTCGCGCCCTACGAGATTTCTTACCGGAGCATTATCCCCAAACGATCCGAATTGACTAACTTGCTCGTGCCTGTTTGCCTATCAGCTACACATGTCGCGTACTCGTCCGTCCGCATGGAGCCGCAGTATATGATCATCGGGCAGGCTGCGGGAGTTGCGGCGGCCCTCGCTATCGACAAGCACACCGCGCTTCAAGACGTTTCCATTCCGGATCTGCAGAAAAAACTGCGCGAACACAGCGCGGTGTTGCATATGAGCGAGGAGTTTCATTCCGGTTCACACTGAACCCAGCAACATTCGGGAAAGCGTGAGGGCGGATAGCTTCAGATGGATCAACTGCACAGCTCTCGCACAGGCGAAGAGGTCGCACTTCCGTGGATGGTCTGGGCTGTATATAGAGTGGCTGGTTTGATGAACTGAGAAATCCCGCAGAGCGGGGAAGGATGTGGCGCACAATGAGAATCCCTCGCTGGCTACTGTATGCTCTTGCGGTTCCCCTGCTGTGGGGCGCGTGGGGCGCGCTCACGGAGCTTCCAGAGAAATGGATTACACCGCACTTTCCGGCAACGCTTGGATACGCCGTCTGGTCGCTCACGATGGTTCCCGTTGCTCTCTATGCGCTCAGCAGAGTTGGATGGAAGCTGGAACTGGACGCGCGCTCCATCTTCTACGGCTGCCTGGTCGGACTTACCG
>Ga0181529_10004989_pt1 | contig 14054 bp, 15 predicted proteins | sample PEATcosm2014_Bin_36_FD_119763 | JGI IMG/M metagenome (GOLD analysis project Ga0181529, IMG submission 119763) | Peatland microbial communities from MTU Mesocosm Facility, Houghton, MI, USA - PEATcosm2014_Bin10_30_metaG | ecosystem: Environmental > Terrestrial > Soil > Wetlands > Peat | place... | reverse complement strand
GAAAATCCTGCTCGGGAAAATACGGCCGGTAGACTTTCGCCATACCTAAAGACTGCCAGCTTCCAAGCCGCTGTTCAACCCAGCTTCAACAAAATCTCTGCCTTACTCAGACACACTCCTAGGTATATGTCCAGCAGCATGGGACGTTTCTTGTCGCCCGACTGGTCAGCGATTCCGTGGGCGGTGCCGTATTCTGACTTAACCAATCCCCAAAGTCTGAATCTCTATGTGTACGGTGCAAACAATCCTCTGAGGTTCAGAGACTTGGATGGCCACATGCATCAGGAGTGTGCGCCAGACACCATGTCCACAAACGCGAATGGCGATACTGTGGTGCATGGCGGGGCATGCAGTAGTGTTCCGGATTTCTGGGACGGTCAATGGTGGGGTAATCACGCGCGGAGCGCCGCAAAGAACACACAGCAGGCTTGGCACAACGTAACGAAGTTTGCTTCAAGTCCGCGAGGAAAATTGCTTGGCAAGTCCATAAAACATTTAACAATAGGCGGCTTAAAGGGAGCAGCAGCGATTGGTGGACTCGCTGCCGCTCCCGAAACAGGTGGAGTCTCCTTAGCACTAACGGTATATGGTACCGTAGGCGCGACCGGTGACCTAACTGCCGGGACTTCAGAGTTGCTGGGGTCAATTCTTGGCAGTGATGAAGATATCGAAAAAGTGTCAAATGCAGGAGATGCGGTCACTGCGATTACGACCGTTTCAGGTGCAACAACATTAGTGGTGACAGGTGGCAATGTTGAAGCCGCTTCTCATGCGGCTTCTGTTGAAGATTTAGTCGTTACAGGGGGGACATCTGCAGCAACAGGCGAAGCGTTGAAACTAGGCGACAAGCTTGGCGTACTAGATGACGGGTCTGATCTGTGGTGATACTGCTAACGGCAAACCCTTTTGACTGCTAGAACTTCAGCAACGTGAGGAGATGTATTTTGAAAACCAAGAACAAACGCCTAATCATGGGGGTTTCATCGATTGCTGCTTTGGATTTGGTCGGTTTAGTCACGATGATAGTGAACCCCGATCTGACAGCCAGAGTGATCCCGGCACTTTTCGGTGTGCAAATTTTCGGATTTGTCGCAATTGCTTTTATCGTCGTGATGGGCAGACGAGAATACATCTCAACAAGTGAAGCGGATAGTGAAGACGACGGAGCCGGGAAGCAATGGGTGCCATGGCTCTTTGGTTTTCTGGCACTGCTTAGCTTCTTGCGAGTAATTCTTGCTCTTCTCTACATAGCCGGCGAGGAGGGGCATCGGCACTCTTGGTTTAGCCTCATTGCTGGAGCCTTAATGGGTTGTTTCTTTCTTTGGATAGCCGTTAAGGCAAGGCCATCAGCATCGAAGGGGAAACCGAAGGAAAAGGCCGCAGGTCCCGTCAATAGTCCTATGCATTGAGTGCTATTGTGCTCCAACCGCAAGCCGTCCTTCGGGGTGGCTTGCTGCTCTTACGGCTCGATCCGGCAGCATGGGCGGGGCGGGCGAAGAGCGCGGTGCTTTGCACCGGGAGGATAAGGATACTCCACCCCTGCCAGGGTAGCGCTGGGGAACCCTGGGAAGCGTCTAAACCGTATCAGTGAGATAGGGCCGTTCGGGGTTCCCGTGGGAATCCTGGAAAAACGGTGCGAACGATACGGGATGGAGGTGGTCAGGATGGGCAAGGGCGAGGCGGAGCGAATGGCGGCGCTCACAGCGAAGCGAGCCGGGTTTCGATTGCAGCATGTGGGGACGAAGCTGAACCAGGGCGAGCTTCGAGAGTTGGAGGCGCTGCTGGCGCGGCGGGGCCAGCGCCAGGGCGAGTTCATCCGGGGGCTGATTCTGGCCGAGATCGAGCGCGAGCGGCAAGGCGCGCGGACGAGCGTGGAGCTCGAAGAGATCACGGCGGTACGGCTGCTGCTCGTGAACCTGCTGCGGCCAGCGGCGACGGGCCAGCCGATGCCGGTGAAGACCTTCGACGCCTACATCGCGGAGACGAACAAGCGCAAAGGCGAAGTGGCAAAAGGCATCGCCGAGGCGCACGCGGCGCAATCCTGAAAGCCGGGGCCTGTTGGCGCTGCTGGCCACCCGGCGCGGCTGGACGGGCAGGTTCCGTTTCATCCCGCAGCAGCACTCCGCAGCACAGTGCGGCATTGCGCAGCTTCTTTCAGCATCCATCGGCGGCCATCGGCGGAGTGCTGCGCAATGTTGCATGGTGCTGCTTTGGTTGCAGCCACCGGCGGGCGGTTGGGCACGGGATTTCGATAGGTCAGGTAGTAGTGGAACATAAAGGGGCGGCGGCAGATGGGGTGTTTTTGGCTGGGAAGCCGCGTTCCATCAAGGGCCTGCACATGCCGCAGGTGCCCAAGGGATACCGCATCACGAGATTTTCTGGCCCCACTTTTTGTGGTGGTTGTCCCCTCTTGGCTGGTCGCACTGACCTAAGGGATTCGAAAGATGTTTCGCAAACTAAGACAGATCTCGCAAATGTTCGAACAGAGATGAATGATGAGAAAGCTTTCCAGATTTCAGATGCCTCGTATCCTTTGCAGAATTCTTGCGGTGTTTACGATTGCCTCGACGGCTTGGGCTGGTCCCAAACATGAACCGGTCGTCATGCCTGTGTCTCTCACTGTGGGAACAACGGTGCGTACGCCGGAGTTCCTTGTCAAGAAGATCGAGTACTTCATCGGGATAAGGGTGAATCGAGGCCTTCCAATCGGCCAATTGGGTTGCATGATAGGAGGCAAGGGGCATCCATCTCACTGCGATGTGTACCATTGGGACAATGTAATCGACGCGGAGTGGAAGGTATTGGATGGCGAGCATATTGTGGCCCAGGGAACTACCCCAGGTTACGGCGATATGGCGTGGTCAGACAGCTTCATGGATAGGTACCTGGGAGAATTTGTCGGAGGAGCAAAAAAGAAATATGTCGTGGAGGTAAAGTTCATCAAAGACGGCACACCGCTAAAGGATCTCAACCCTCGTTTGGTTGTGCGAATGGCGGACACCTGGAATTGAATAGTGAGGCGCCTAGGTGCCGATTTTGGCGTGGGGTAGCGTTATGATTCGGCGGGCAGCGATATGACGGACTCCGCCGATAGTGCAACGAATTCGCTTTTTCGGCCAGCCGTTTCTACCGGCAAAGAACGGGATGCCGAATCAGGGAATGACTACTTCGGGGCTAGGTACTACAGCTCAACTATGGGACGGTTTATGTCGCCCGATCCAGAGGGTGTTGGTGCACACGAGGATTTCCCTCAGACATGGAATATGTATAGTTACAGCTTAAATAGCCCACTTGTAATGACAGATCCTACAGGAATGTACTCCTGCGACGATCAATCCGGTGGTAAGTGTGACGACAGTTCAGAAGGCGATAAGGCGGTAAAGGACAGATTGGATCAGGCACGAGATGCTGCTAGACATTTGACTGGTTCAGATTGGGCAGATGCTATGAGAGGGATAAACGCGATTGGTACGGCTAACGATGGCAACGGAGTTCATATTGCCTTTGGGACAACCGACGGAAGCCCTGCGCAAACAACTGTTCAGGATAAGACCATTACATTGCGTATTGATTACAGATCGCTGATAGGTGGTGATTCTGTATCGATGTCATCCGCAATTGCGCATGAAGGTTCACACGTTCAGGATGCAAAAGACTGGGCAAATGCTGGCTATACGGATGCAGCAAACCCAACACGCTTTTCGACTGAATGGACAGCATACGGCGTCACCAATGCACTAACAAGAGCAATGATTCCTAACCTCGAGTCCCAGACTGCGTCGAACAAGAATGGATCGATGGTATTTTGGAAATCCTCTGCTTCAGATAAGAAAAACTCTGAGTATCGAAAACGAATGATTATGAAACTCTACCCAAACTTTGCTGCCAAGGCTTGGGATCCGAACAAGAATGGGGTAGGCAAATGATTGTCCGACCATCTTTGATAGCATTTGTATTCGCGGCAAGTATGTATGGGCAGAATGTGCAATCGGACTTTGTTCTGAACCGCTCGATGCCCTATGTTTATCTTCAGTTCGATCATATAGGACCACGTGCGCCAATCCTTCCCGGGGAAGGTACCATCGGACTTTACCTCAGGATTGTAAATAACTGCCGCGTCCCTATACTGGCGACCGAGTTTTCTACCTCCCTCGCAAATGATGGAGTAAATCTGTTTGACGAGATCATTCCAGACCCGATAAAACTTGATATAACTGTCGAACATGCGAGGAGGGGAGCACAAAAGGCGAAACGAATTAAGCATGAACTTCCTCCCCTTGGTTATTCCGATGAGATTTCTAATATGCTCAGGGTCTATCCAGGCAAGGATTTGCTGTTCAGTGTTCCCATAAACCATGTCGGTGATGACTGGTTCATGCGTGTTCAATTCGCACTTGACGTTAATGACCCTTCAATCGGCCGTGGTCCTTACGCCTATCTGGACTTTTACAAAGGCCAGATTCCGAAAGCCGCGCTGAAAAAATCCAGATGCACCTGATTTAAGTTCGCCCGAAGGCACCATTCTTCACGAGTCTGGCCATGTCGATCCGCCGCAACAGGCGGGTGGCCTCGGTTCCCAACCACGATGAGGGTGCCCCCGGTCCCTCGCCTTTGGGGACCGGGGGTATTGATACGATGCAAGCGCAGACTTCAATTCGAATGCTGGATACATTTATGACGCCGCCCGTCGATTGTCTTCTCAGCGCAGCGTCTGCCCATTCATCGATTTCTACCGGCAAAGAACGGGATGCCGAATCAGGGAATGACTACTTCGGGGCTAGGTACTATGCGTCTACGATGGGCCGCTGGCTGAGTCCTGACTGGTCAGCGAAGGTCATGCCGGTGCCCTATGCCAAGCTGGACGACCCGCAGAGCCTGAATCTGTACAGCTACGTTGAGAACAATCCTCTGGCTCGCTTGGATGCTGATGGACATCTGGGATGCAAGGATACGCCTCAGTTGTGCAAGGCGATTCGAGATGCAGTGAGCAGTGGAATGGAGGCTGGAGAGGCAATGAGATCAAGTGCCCAGAAATTTCTTAACCAAGCGGGTAGCTATTTTTATGCGAAGGGCTTTAAAGGAAGCGGCGATGAAGTCAAAGTCGGGGTCAAAGGAGTCGTCACAATCGAAGCCGGTCACAAAGAAGGAACGGAAGTTACACGACATTTGAATGGCGACAGAGAGGAGAAGCAGATCAAAAGTAATCTCCATTTCAAATTGGAAATTGCCGAGAAGTTCTCTTTCGGGCTCGAAAGAACAGTGGAAGGCGAAGACTCCAAGCCAAAGTGGCAGTTTTCAGGAGGTCGCGAAGGTGTTGAAGGTTCCTCGGGTGGTCAGGTTGGCGTCACCGCTGGTTTTTGCCACGGTACCTGTAGTTCGATTGAAGGCGGCGTTGAGGCAGGCAAAGCCTTTACAGATCTTATGAAGAATACCCCGCCCCCACAGCCAGGCTCATTGGATGAACTCATGACAATCGCCCCCAAATAGCGCATCGCAGATCCATCGATTGCTGTTGATCGGACCTGCGATGAACGATTCGTACTGACAAGTAGTTTTAGCGAAGGGTGAGTTTGTGAAATCTAGTTGGCTCGTATCGAAAGTGGTTTCCAGGCTGTTTTTCTGGTCAGTTGTGGTGTGCTTAATCTGTTTTGCATCTTTCTTCTCATTCGCGGTGCCTTGGATCCGAAACTTCTTGAATTCCTCATCGGCTAATAATGCTTTGGGGATACTATTTGGAACGCTGCTCGTCCTGACAATCCCATGTTCGCTTATTGTTTCCTTAGGCATGGCAATCTTCTGTGCGCTTCGGGATCATTCGCGATTCGGGGTCAAAGTGCTTTGGTTCATCCTGTTTCTGGCGACTTGGCCTCTTGGATCAGTCGTATATTTCTTTACCGTATATCGCCCTCTTTTCAAGAGGATGGCGATGGGCGCGGGTGGCCCAGGTCTTAAGAATGCTGAGTGATCCACAACACGGGCGTGCCCCAGGTCTCGTTTTTGGGACCTGGGATACAGGCACGATTGCGGTGCCATTCGTACGACGCGCGTCCGCGCATGTTGAAACGAACACGCGTTTTCAGTGGCCTCGTTCTACCGGCAAAGAACGAGACACCGAATCAGGAAACGACTACTTCGGGGCGAGGTACTACAGCAGCAGCATGGGCCGCTTCATGTCGCCCGACTGGAGTGCGCAAGTCGAGCCTGTACCGTACGCAAAGTTGGGAGACCCTCAGACGCTGAACCTGTATGGCGGGTGGCCTCGGTTCCCAACCACGATGAGGGTGCCCCCGGTCCCTCGCGAGGGGGACCGGGGGCACCCATCGTTGGTACAACAACAAGCGGTCAGGGACCCAGGTACCTGTCGCATCCCTCTCAGCAGCTGCGCTTGGAGATTTCGAAGCCGAGCCTCTTCAATTCCCCATGAATGCGCGGCGCGTCTCAGGCGGGGTTCTGCTTTTACACTGAAGATGGGGGCGATTGGATGAGCGACGGCCGCGAAGAGCGCGAGGAACGGGAGAAGCGCCGCGAACTGGAATCGCGCGAGGAGCGCGAGGACCGGATCGAGCGGGGCGAGGCAGACCCGTGGGAGCCGGAGCGGGAGGAATCCTGAGCCGCAGGAGGGCTTATCCCGCGACGAATCCGGAGATCTGCTGGGCGAGAAGATTCTGGGCCGAGCGCATGGCCATGTGACTTTGGCCGATGAGGCTGGCGGTGCGGACATTGGGCAAGGTTTGCGAGAGCGCCGATGTGGCGTGGCGGAAGGGGTGCTCGGCACTCTCGGTGCCCAGCAAGAGCAAGGTTGGGCAGGCGAGCGCGGCGTATGCATCGACGTCCCCCGCCAGAGCATCCATGGCCTTCAATTCGCGGGGCCAGGTGGGGGCCAGAGAGGCCAATTTTGACCAGCCGGAAGACGAGCGCATGGCATGGACGCGCTCGCCGGGGAGGCGCACAAACTTTTTGAGCCCGATCTCGAGGGCATCGTCGAGGCGGCCATCGGCGACGGCGTGGCAATAGGGGGCCAGATTTTCGCCGGCGATGAGGCCGCCGATCGGCAGGGGCGGCTCGTATAAAACAAGCCTGCGCACCGAAGTGCGCATCGCGGCGCCCAAGGCGCAGATGGCACCAAAGGAATGGCCGACGAGGCTGGCATCGGGGCCGGCGGCAGCGAGCACGGCGACCACATCCTCGTATTCGCGGCCAATGGAATAGGCGGAAGCTCCGGGCTCGCTTCGCCCATGACCGCGGCGATCCATCATGAGGCAGGCGAACTGACTCGACAGGCAAGTGGCCACGCCCAGCCAATCGGAGCCCTTGGAAAGGCTGCCGTGCACGAAGACGACGGAAGGACCGTCGCCGATCCGCTTGAAGCCGATCCGGGTTCCATCCTTCGACCGCACATACTCCTGGACGGCCTCACTCCGCGGCGGATTGAGAGTTGCAGTTTCCAAGTTGTTCTGGTTGATCAAAGACAATTATTGCGCCGTCCGCCGGGAGCAGGCAAATGCGCAACCCGAGGGCATCTCTCCTGTTGCTGTAGAGGGTGGCTTTTATCCCACCCCAGGGCGTTTCGGAAATTGTGTAGATGCGAGTTTTATCGGCATCCCACCCTTTCCGCAGAAAAAAGCGGAAAGGATGGGGCACGGGAGTCTAGAGAAAAAGCAAGAATGCTGTAGCCGCAAGAACAAGAACGCGGCGAGGGTGTGGCACCCAAAACTCCATACCTACACCGCGGGCGCGACCGAGGGCTCCCGCATCGAGCTGGCCGCTCCGGGCTGGGTGCCCCCCGGCGCCTGTTCCTGGTCCTTGTATTGGAGCTGGTAGAGCTTCCAGTAGAGGCTGCGATTGGCCAGCAGCTGCTGGTGCGAGCCCATCTCGCGCAACTGGCCCTTGTGCATGACCAGAATGGTATCGGCGCGCTGCACGGTGGAGAGCCGGTGGGCGATCAGCACACTCGTCCGGCCCTCGACCATGCGCTCCAAAGCGCCGCGGATGCGCAGTTCGGTGTCGGTGTCCACGCTCGAGGTGGCCTCGTCGAGGATGAGGATGCGGGGATTGTAGGCCAGAGCGCGGGCAAAGTTGATGAGCTGTTTCTGGCCCGTGGAGAGCGAGTTGCCGCGCTCGCGCACCGGCTCGTCGAAGCCGCCCGGCAGGGTTTCAACGAAGTCGAGGACGTTGACGTCGTGCGCGGCCTGGCGCAGGCCGGCTTCGGTGATCTCCTCGTTGCCCAGACGGATGTTTTCAGCCAGTGTGCCGGTGAAGAGGAAGGGATCCTGCAAGACCACGGCGAAGTGCTGGCGCAGCGCGGTCACATCCTGCTGGCGCAGGTCCACGCCGTCGAGCAGAATCTGGCCGGCGGTGACGTCGTAGAAGCGCATCATCAGGCTGGTGAGGGTGGTTTTGCCAGCGCCGGTGTGGCCCACGATGGCGATGGTCTGGCCCGGCTCGACGGTGAAAGAAACGTCCTTCAGAATCCATTCGATGCCTGCGAGAGCCGCCAGAGCGGCCGCGCCCGACGGCGATCCGTCTGCGTGGGCGACGGCGGCCTGCTGCTCTTCGCTCAGCTTTTGATAGGTGAACCAGACATGGCGGAACTCGATGCGGTTCGAGCCGTCGCCGGTGACCGGATGTGCCGGGGTGACGATCTCCGGCTCGGTGTCGAGCAGCTTGAAGATGCGTTCGCAGGCGGCCATGGCGGCCTGCAGGATGTTGTATTTGTCGCTCAAATCCTGGATGGGCCGCCAGAAGCGCTGCGAATACTGGATGAACATGGCGAGCACGCCGATGGTGACGGTTCCATTGGCCAGCACGCTGAATCCGCCGCGCCAGACCACCAGCGCGATGGCGATGGCGGAGAGGAGTTCGACGGCAGGGTAGTAGAGCGCGTAGGCGAAGATGGTGTCTTTGAAGGCAATCATGTGCAGGCGATTGACGGCCTCGAAGTCGTCGAATGCGCGTTGTTCGCGGTTGAAGAGCTGCACCACGCTCATGCCCGAGACATGCTCCTGGGTGAAGCTGTTGATGCGGGCGATGGCGGCGCGGACGCGGCGGTAACTCTCGCGGACGTGATCGCGGAAGAGGCGCGTGACGACGAGAATGAGCGGCAGCACGGCGAAGGCGATGAGCGCCAGCCACCAGTTGATGGTGAGCATGACGGAGGCCATGACGACGAGGTTGAAAAAGTCGTCCACGATGGCCAGGACGCCGGCGGTGAACATGTCGTTGATGGCGTCCACGTCGGAGGTGAGGCGGGTGACCAGGCGGCCCACGGCATGGGAGTCGAAGAAGCCGATGTGCATGCGCTGCATGTGGCGGAAGATGTCGCGGCGCAGGTCGAACATGATCTTCTGGCCGGTCCACTGCATGAGGTAGGTCTGGATGAACTGAAAGAGATAGGCACTGAGCAGGGCGCCCATGTAGATGGCGGCCAGGCGGGTGATGCCCTGGTAAGGATCGGTGGGAAGATGGCGGGTGAGCCAACTGGTGGCCGGACCGGGCTTGCCGGTGAGGTAGCGGTCGATGGCCACTTTGACCAGGTAGGGACCGGTGACATCGCTCAGAGACTTGAGGCTGATGGACAGGGCGGAGATGGTGGCCTGCATCCAGTAGGGACGCAGATACTGGGCAAGCCGCCGGATGAGCCGGGAGTCGTAGACTTTGCCGACAGGGTCTTCATCCCGCTTCTTCGGATCGGGATTTTTGGGCTTGTTCCGCTCTTCTTCCGCCATGTGTTGGGTGGGGTCCGACTTCCTTCTTCATTGTAACGGCAGTGGACAGTGGACAGTGGACAGTGAACAGTGAACAGTGGACAGTGAACAGTGAACAGTGAACAGTGGGCGGCGGCCTGCTTGAATTTGTGCGTTCCTACCCTTGCCTCAGGAACAACAATGCGACAAGGATGCGGCGCCCAGGTTGATCGGCCCGGAGGGACGTTCCCTGCGCCCAGCTCCCTGCTCCCTACTCCGTGCTCCCCAAAGGCTTTTCGTAATTTCTGATCCCTGTTCCCTGACCCCTGTTCCCTGCTCTTGTATCATCGAAGAGGCCCTGAAACGCGTATCTTATCCTGCAAGGGTCCCATAGGAAGTGCATGAAGACTGGCATTATCGGCCTGCCGCAGGTGGGCAAAACGTCGCTGTTCAAGATTCTGACCAAGGCCAAGCTCGAGGAGCGGGGCCACTCGCGCCAGGAGCACATCGGCGTGGCGCGGGTACCGGACGAGCGGCTGGACAAGCTGTCGGCGCTGTATTCGCCCAAGAAGACCACCTTCGCCTCGGTTGAGTTTGTGGACGTTGCGGCCATCGGGCAGGAGGCGCTGAAAGAGACCGCGTTCCTGGCCAGCCTGCGCCAGGTGGATGCGCTGATTCACGTGCTGCGGGCCTTCGAGGACGATGCGATTCCGCACGTGGGCCCCATCGATCCACTGCGCGACATCAAAAATGTCGAATTCGACCTGATGATCAGCGACCTGACACAGGTGGAGAAGCGGCTGGAACGGTTGGAAAAGGATCTGAAGAAGGGGCGCACCGGCGAACTGGAGCGCGAGCAGGCTTTGCTGATCCGTTCCAAGGAGTCGCTGGAAAAAGAGATTCCGCTGCGCGAGCTGGAGATGACGGCGGAGGAGAAAAAGCTGATCAAGGGCTTCATGTTCCTGTCGCAGAAGCCTATCCTTTACACGCTCAACATCGGCGAAAGCACCACGCTGGGCGACGACCTGGAGGCGGCTGTGAGCCGCTTCAAGCTGGACGAGGTTGCCCACCGGCCCAACGCCGGCGCAACGGCGATCTGCGGCAAGGTCGAAGCCGAACTGGCGGAGATGGACGACGAGGAGGCGGCGGAGTTCCTGGGCAGCTATGGACTGCGCGAGAGCGGCCTGGTGCGGCTGATCCGCAAGAGCTACGAGCTGCTGGGGCTGATCAGCTTCTTTACCGCCGGCGAGGACGAGTGCCGCGCCTGGACGATTCCGGTAGGCTCCAAAGCGCCGCAGGGCGCGGGAGCCATTCACTCCGATCTCGAACATCATTTCATTCGCGCGGAAACCATCCGCTGGGATGCGCTGCTGGAGGCCGGCTCAGAAGCCGCCGCGCGCGCCAAGGGCACGCTGCGCCTGGAAGGCAAGGAATACATCGTGCAGGACGGCGACGTGATGCACATAAGGCACAGCGGATAAAGACGGATGCTGAAGATATCTCTCATTCTCGGTACGATTGCCGCGCTGGCCGACGTGGTTGGCGGGCTGGTGCTGGTGCGCGCCCAGGGCGTGGAGCGCTACCTGCGCTATTTCGTGGCCCTGGGAGCGGGATTCCTGATGGCCACGGCGGTGATCGAGATGGTGCCGGAAGGTCTGAAGCTGAATCAGATGCATCCGTTGCAGGGTCCAGCCCTCATCATGGCCGGCTATTGCGTGGTGCATCTGCTGGAGCACACCATCAACGCCCATTTCCACTTTGGCGAGGAGACGCACGGGGGCGAGTTCGTTTCCCGGCATACCGGCAACTCGGTGATGGCGGGGCTGAGCCTGCACGCGCTCTTCGACGGCGTGGCCATCGGCTCGGGCTTTCTGGTCTCGAACTGGCTGGGCTGGCTGATCTTTCTGGCGATCGTACTGCACAAAGCGCCGGAGGGCTTCACCATGGCCAGCGTGATGCTGGCCAGCGGACGCAGCCGCTCCGCGGCCTTGTATTCCTCGGCTGCTCTGGCCGGGGCGACCCTGGCCGGCGTGCTGGTGATCGAGCTGGTTCCCAGCTGGCTGCAGTTCGGATTGCCGATCTCGGCCGGCGTGGCCATCTACGTGGGCGCCACCGACCTGGTGCCCGAGGTCAACCGCGAGCCCGGCATCCACATGGCGCTGGTGTTTTTCGCGGGCGTGGGGGCCTTCCTGCTGCTGCGGATGCTGCTGCCGGCGCTGTAAGCCGATGCGGCCAGAATTCATCCACAATTAATCGCAATCCAGGGGAACGATCTGCGCTTCCGCTTCGCCGTCCTGGCCAATGGTGAGCAATCCGACCGTAACGGGCAGCCGAAACCGCCGCGGGCCGCAGGAGCCGGGGTTGAAGTAGAGCACGCCCTTGCGCTTGTAGAAGTTGGGCACGTGGGAGTGGCCGAAGAGGACGGCGGCGAATTTTCCGGCGGCGGGGTCAAGGTGGAGCGTGTTCAGGTCGTGGAGCATGTAGACGTAGCGGCCTTCGGCGAGCAGGACCTCGGTCTCCGGCAACTCGCTGCATGGGCCGGTGCGGTCCACGTTGCCGCGCACCGCGGTGACTGGAGCAATCTTTTCCAGAGATTTGAGGATAGCCAAGTCGCCGACATCGCCCAGGTGCAGGATGCGCTCGACCCCAGCCAGAGCGGGTGCTACCTGAGGACGGAGCAGGCCGTGGGTATCGCTGAGGACGCCTATCTTCATGGGGGGCTCCGGTGGGCAGGTCCCGTGGCTTGGTCAAGCCCAGCCGAAGAGCCTGGCAAACACGATGAAGGATGAAGGGGACGGGCTGAAACCTATCCCTTTCACTCCATGCCGGTTTTTAGTTCGTTCCAAGAGCCAACGCTCTTGTGGGGTTGTTTCGGCGGCTCAGAAGATCCGGTAGCCGACGCCTACGCTGGCGCCATAGGGCGAAAGCGAGCTGCTGAGCCACTGGGGCCACTGCTGGTACTCGAAGTCGATGGCCCGCACGCTGATTCTCTTGGTCAGCTTGATGTCCACGCCGCCGCCATAGGCGATATCGGTAAAGCGGCCATGCACTTCGTTGAACTCGAAGTTCATGTTGGCGTAGCCGACCAACACCTTGGCATACGGAGTAGCCCGCCAGATGTGCGCGTGGGGGATGGGAAGCCGGGGACCGATCAGGTAGTTGTCCTGGTAGATGTTGGCGAGCTGGTTGAAGCGCAGCCAGCGGCCTTCGGCCTCCACCTGAATCCAGCGGGTGAACTTCACGTCCACATAGGCGCCCACGCCATAGAGGCGGTTGGTGCTGGTCTGCGCGATGCCTCCTCCCATGTAATCGGGCTGAAAGGCGGAGGCCAGAGCGCCGGCGGTGAGGGAAAAAGGCCGACCCGTGGCGGATGGAACCACTTGTGCGCGGGCAGAAAGCGATCCGGCGGCAAGCACGACGCAGAACAGAGCAGCGAACGATCTTTTCATGGGTAAAAGTACGTCCAATCCGGGAGAATCTTAGCTACGGAGGGGTGGACTTCAGCCGGAACCCATTATAGAAGCTGCAGCCGGGAAGCGCGTTGCGGCGCGTTGCGGCTGCAGCTTCGCTGTGTTGCTACTGCTGCGGAGGGTTGGAAGTGCCGGTGAGTGGCTGGGGCGCGTTGCCCGCGGGCTGTTGCGGAGCGGCGCCCGCGGCGGGTTGAGCCGGCGGTTGTGTATCGGGGGCAGGCTGATCGGTTGCGGCAGGCGGCGGCGCGGGAGCGGCCGCGGCGGGCGCCGTGGGAACATCGACGTGGGCCGCATCGTAGCGCTGGAGCTTGTAGAAGATGGGCGTCACTTCAAAGGGCATCTTGTCGCGGGCGTTCATGGGCGCATAGCGCTTGGCATTGAGCATGTGCTCCCTGTCGTCCCAGGGATCGGTCTTGAGCCAACTGCCCAGCGGCAGAGCCGCCGTCTGGGTGAGGTCGTCCCAGTTGAGCTTGGGCGCCATCCTCTGCAGATCGAACATCCACGGGGTTCCATCGGCCTTGAGGAGCGAATCGCCCAGTTTGGGAGAGTTGAGCGCCTTGAGCACCTTGGACCGGTCAACCAACTCCGCATAGTAGAGGCCGGCGGCGGGCAACTGATCCTTGTACATGGAGTTCTGGAGGTATTCCATGGCCTTCTTGGCGGCTTCGGCATTGTCGTGGTCGGAGTGGTACATGTCGATGCGCTGGAAGGTCGACTCGTCGGGGAAGAGCAGACGGTCGTTGAAGGCGTAGCGGGTGTCGATATGGTGCCCCATGGCGATGTGGGCCAGTTCCATGGCGACCACCGAGGCGATGGCCGACTCGTTGGGCAGGGTGTCAATGAGCCCCTTGCTGATCAGAATGGTGTTGCCGACGGTGGTGGTCTCGATGGTGTCCGAGAG
>Ga0181529_10004988_pt1 | contig 14055 bp, 7 predicted proteins | sample PEATcosm2014_Bin_36_FD_119763 | JGI IMG/M metagenome (GOLD analysis project Ga0181529, IMG submission 119763) | Peatland microbial communities from MTU Mesocosm Facility, Houghton, MI, USA - PEATcosm2014_Bin10_30_metaG | ecosystem: Environmental > Terrestrial > Soil > Wetlands > Peat | place... | reverse complement strand
ATGTTAAGGACGGCGAACCGATCACCAAGACGGACGTCCAGTAGGCGTCATTCGGGCGTCCTTATACTGCAACGCACAGATTCTCGTGCATCCCTCCTGAAATAAGGCATGGATTATCGTTATCACGTTTCAATACTTCAAGCCTTTCCGTCACGTTCCGTGGATGGGGACGTCGCTTCCTCCCTGAGGTCGCACGACGTTGTCGGACCAAAGTAGGAAGTTCCGGTTCCCACCAAAGTAGAAAGTTCCGGTTCTGAGGGTCGGCTTGCGACCCACATGGTATGTTCGCACAGCCGCGCCGGGGTCGCGCCTGGTGCGGTGGCCCAAAGCCGATGCGACGGAGTTGGCTCGGGAAGCAATCGGTACGAGGCCCTCCCACAGCGATTACAATCCGGGTGGTATTAACCGGTCGCCGAAGGGGGCCTTTCGTTTTGGACAACCCATTGCTTACGGTGAAACTCCCGAGCGGAGGCTTTGGGCCTTAAAAACGCGAAGATCGCCGGGCCGCTTTTGCCCGGCGTTCCAAATTGCTTTCGCCTCTAATTTCCAATCAATTTCCATAGTGGTGGGCTGGGGCGATCGAAGAAACCCTCCATCCAGTGGCTTCGCCCTCCCGCGTTGTGATCCTTGCGAACCGACTGGGGCGTCGTCGTTAGCGGCGCCGCCGTACGGACGCCGCACGCGCCGATCTGGAGGTAACGGCCTTGATAGCGCGCCTTCAGTTCGCCGTCCAGGCGGAGTTCCACGCGCACTCGCCGGCGGCGCATCCCAGCTTGCGCCTCGCCTCGCGCGATCTGGTAACGACGGCCGGCGAAAGAGAACGTGTAATCGTTGCCGATTACCCGCTCCTCCACGTGGCAGAGAATCGCAGCCAGGTCCAGTTGCGGTGTCAACGCCCGATGCTGGTTGGGGAAGTCCGCCACAGGCCGGGCGAAATTCGCATTCCACTCCGGCCAATACTCGCTCTCCAGAAAGGCATTGGCGTCTTTCAGCGTCGCAACTTTGGCCAGACGCAGGTGCTTCACCAAACGATCTTGCGCGGTTAAAAAGCTACGTTCAATGCGCCCTTTCGCTTGGGGAGAGTAGGCCAGAATGGACCCGATTCCCAGTTCGCGTAGGGCTCGCCCCAGCTGCATCAGCCGGTCTGCTTCGCGCTGCTTGTCTTTGCTTTCTCCATCGCGCGGCGGTACGCTGAACATCGAATCGCGGTCCGTGTAGACGTCCACCATCCGGCCATTCTTCTCCAGATACTCCCACAGCACACCCATGTTGTGCGGTGTCGCATCGTGCTCTACGAAGCGGCCCCAACTCCAACTGGTCGCGTCGTCGATCATGCGCACCAGGTAGCGCACTGGTCCTCTTCCTTCCAGCCAGTCGTGCTCAGAGGTGTCCCACTGCACCAGTTCGCCAAAAGCGCTTCGACGAGGCCGCCAAACATGCACCTCTCCCAGCCGTTGCGACTTGTTCTGCCACAGTCCGGCTTCGATCATCCACTTCCGCACGGTCTCGTCGCTGACTTCGATCCCGTGCCGTTTGGCCAGCTGCTGGCTCGCGAAAGTTGGGCCGAAATCGTGCCAGTCCGGTTGCTTCAAAAGCTTCACAGCTTGTCGTTGAGTCTCGGCCGGAAGCTTGCGATTGGAGGGCCGCCCGCGCAGCCCATGCACGACCACCGCGTCGCCTTGCTTGATCATCCGCTTGAGCAACTTCCTCACCCATCGGTCGCTCACTCCCATCTTCTGGGCGGCCTCTCGCTGGCTGATGCTTCCTTCCTTGGCTCGTCTCAACCACTCCAGCTCATCCCGTTCCTGTTGGCTCATCGAGATTCGTTCCATCCTTTAGCCTTTCGGCTGTCAAGAGGAACTTTCTACTTTGGCCAATTAGGAACTTCTCACTTTGGCGCGACACTGAGGTCGCACGACGCTCCCGGCTCTTCGGGGGTTTGATAAACTCCACGGCATACACGCGCGGGGTGTACAAAGTACTTGCGCGCGTTAGGGACATGTTCCAGAAATAGGACGTCATGTCCCAAGGCCACGTGATTGACCAGGACAAGGTGCTGGTGGATCTGTCCCATATCACCGACGTGGGGCACCAGTTGCAACCCGTGTTTGCGGGCCAGCAGGCTCACCGTAAGAAACTCGGAGATGCCCGCCAGGCGGGTACAATCCGCCTGAACAAAGTGGACGGCGCCGGCCTGTATGTAGTTCTTGAAAAGCACGCGGTTGGGTACGTACTTCCCAATTGCGAGCCGCATAGGATCGATCTCTCCGGCCAGCAGGCGATGCGCCTCCACATCGTCCGGGTGGGTCGGCCCCTCAATCCAATACGGATCCATGGGGCGCAAGACCGCACACATGCAGCGCGCCTGTTTGAGGCTCCACTGCTGATTGGCATCGAGCAGCAGGCGGCAGTTCGGCCCGGCGATTTCCCGCAACATCGTGGCGCGGCGCACGTCGCGGTCACCGTTCCGCGAGCCCACTTTGAGTTTGAGCGCCCCGAAACCGGTGTCAGATGCCATCTTGGCCTTCCTCCGTACCCGTTCGTCGCTATGCTGGAACCAGCCAACCGAAGTGTCATATCCGGGGTAGCCAGTCCGCAAAATCGCTTCGCGATCTTCTCGGGTGGCGGCCTGTTCGCGCAGGATGGTGAGCACATCCTGCGGGCCCAGGTCATTCTCCATGTAGCTGAGATCGAGAAGCGCGAGCATTTGTTCGGGAGTGAGGTCGAGCAGGAGACGCCAGAGCGGCAGGCCCCTGGTTTTGGCCCAAAGGTCAAAGCAGGCGTTCACCAGCGATGCGAGCGCCAGATGGACCGCCCCTTTCTGGGGTCCCAGCCAGCGAAGTGCCGGGTGGCCGGCCAGTTTTCGCGAGACCATTCCGAACTCCGCCATGAGTTCCTCAATGTCGTACCCCGCCAAGCCGGCGCCCAACTGTTCAATGACTTCGCATACCAATGGATTGCCGTTGCCCAGCACCAGGGTGATTCCGGTGGCTTCGATGTCTCGGTCCGTGAAAATGCGGGTCACGGCGAACGCGCACTCGCCGCCGTGGTGGATCGCGTCGGAGCCGGCGTCACCGGCTGACACAAGCCGGCGGTCCTGGGCCTTGACGTCCGTTATGGTTGCCGCCCTCATGATTTCTCAATGCCGTTCCGAACCTTCGGCCACTCGGAGTAGAGTCTAGGGCGACTTCCGGCCTCCGGCAAGATAGGGTTTCAAAAGCGCCATTGGTTATGTATTACGAAACTTGTTGATCGGTTGAAGACTCTTATTTTCAGTAGCTTGGTATTGATTTTGAGTTTCCCGGACGAGCCCATCCGTTTTACATCGCAATATGAAAGTGAGATTCGCCGGCAGACGTAATTCTGCTTTGTGGAAGGACACTATGATTCTGAAACGGTCGTGCGTTTTCCGAATTGGCCTTGCCGCTCAGGGTCGGACCCGCGAAACGGGATACCCAGCAAGGGAGCTTACGGGTTTCTGTGACGCGCGATTGGATGCCGAAGCACCTGCCTCAGAACTTTCGCGTGTACTTTTGCGAAGACCGGACGGAACAGCCCTGCGCGTGAGTCCGATGACCAAGGAGTTCGCCTGCCACCTTAAAGCGGCGGGCGATGCTCACTGTCTCATTGACTAGAAGTAGAGCTTAGCCGCGATCTGAACAATGCGCTGCTCTCTGGTCCCGTTGTATTCCCCGAAGTAGCTCCCTAAGGTTTTGGTCGATCCCGCGGGCCGGAGATTGTTGGTGATCGACAGCGCGCTGAACTCCGGCACGCTCAAGACGCTCGCGCCGGTGGCGCCGGTCGAGGTGGTGAGGTTCGTGGACGTGTTGTAACCGCTGAATTGCGTGTGATTGAAAGCGTTGAAAGCTTCGAGGCGCAATTGGAGATACTTCTTTCCTTCCCCCGACAGCTTGAAGTTCTTGAAGAGGGACATGTCGAAATTGTTGGTGCCCGGATTGCGGTAGTAGGTTCTGGGCCACGGCGCAAGGTCTCCCGGCTGGCCGACATAAAACGCGGCCGGATTGATGTGGTCGCCATTGACGCCCACATTTTGGTTGAAAATCGGGGCTCCAGTGAGATAAACCATGGGGCCGAAAGTGTAAGACCCGGTGGTGACCGCTCCCGTGGTCACGCCGGCGATTGACGGCGAGATTTCAGCAGGCGTTCCCGACCGGAAGATGCTGACGCCCGAAAACTCCCACCCGTTGAGGGCCCCCTTGGCTACGGCATTATTTCCCAGGAAACGAGCCGCGCCCGGAATATTGTAGACGTAGCTCACAACCAAGTTATGGGTCTGATCGGAGGCCGCTAGACGGTACTCGTAAGCCCGCGTGTTGAACGGATTCACGGAGTCGCTGTCGTTATTGTTAGTGAGGAAGTTTTTCGAGAATGTGTAGGCGCCTCCGATGACCAGCCCTTGCGAGATGTGCCGGTTCACCGAAACCTGAAGCGAATTGTAGTTGGAGGATGCGCCATTGTTCCGGTACAAAATGTCCCCATACCCGGCGTAGGGCCGGAGGAAGTCCTGGGGAAGCGCGTCTACACCATCGAACGACAATCCCGCGGCCGCGTACGCCGCGGGAAGCCCCGGTTGGACCGAGGGAACTACGCCGTTCGTAAATTTGCTGGGGTCCTGGTACTTGGCCAAAAAAGTGGCGCCGTAGGGCACGGCGTTCAGGTTGATTACCTGCTCGAGGTTGCGGCCTAAAGAGCCGACATACGCCACGTCCAGTACGACTCCGCGGCCCATGTTTCTCTGAATTCCCAGGTTGAAGCTGTAGGCGGCAGGCGTTCTGTCGGCCGGCGACACGGCAGTGAGACCAATGGTTCCGCGGGCTCCGTTGGCGGCGGCCGCGTTGATGTTCGTGAGGGATCCGTAGTACAGCACCGGAGTCAGAACGTTGGGCGGAACCTGCGCTTCGTTGTTGTCCTGATCGGTGCGGGAACGGTCAAACGAGATTCCGAAACCGCCGCGCACCACGGTGTCCTTGAGCGGCTCCCAGGCAAAACCAAAGCGCGGTCCGGGTCGAAGGCTCTGCTTGTAACCACCCGTCAGAAAGCCGTTATTGGCGAAAACCAGGCCGTTGGTAGGGTTGCCTGAGTTGGGAACAATCAGTCCCTCGAAATTGGCGGGAAGCGTGTCCGCAACCGTAAGGGTAGTGGGAACATTTCCAGGATCCGCCACGCGCACCGCGCCGTTCACCAGGACAGGAGTGTACAGGCGCACAGCCTGCGCCGGATTGAACAGATTCGGCTCGAAATACCCTTCCCGTTCCTTCAAGTCGTGGACAGGTCCGAGATAACTCAGACGGAGGCCGTAATCCAGAGTGAAGTGCGGCGTGACGCGCCAAGTGTCCTGCACATACCACTCCAGGGTGTTGTATACGGAGTTGGTTTCCACCTTCTGGCTTGCTTGCGTATAGCTGGTGAACACTCCGAGCAGGGCGTTCGCGAACGGGTCGCCAGAATCGAGCGGAAAATTCGCGTTAGTTCCAAGGCTGCTCGTATAGTCGACGCTGGCTTGGGCCGGAGACTGCGGCGTATTGTAGGCGGTAGCCCTGTACATATAGAAGCCGCCCTTAATCGTGTGCTTGCCCCAGACTTTGGTGACGTTGTCGATCACATTGAAGGACGGAATTTGCTGGAAGAACGGCGATCCGTTGATACTCACCGACGGCGAGGTCTGGTTCGTCAGACCGCCGAAACTCATGCTCGGGATAATGTCGTAAGGCGCGTTGGCATTGGGAAACAGTAGCGGCGTGCTGATACCCGTGGCAGCCCTCGAAAAACCGTCCGTGGACGCTACGATATTGGTGGTGAAGATACCATACCCGAATTTCGCTTCGTTGACGACGGTGGGCGTGATCGTGCTCGTGAGCGTGTACGCCATGTTGTAGCCGGAGCCGCTCCGGTTCACCGGGCCGGGACTGGGGAAGTTGTAACTCAGAGTCGTCGTGCCGTATGACAGGATCTGGTCGTCATAATTGTTAATGAAACGGCCGGACAGTCTGTTCTTGTCGTTGATCTGATAATCGATCTTCACGATGTCTTCCCTGCGCGGATTCTTGCTGGACACCTGCGACGTGTAGTTATATTGATACCCTCCGACAGTGGTGTTCGGCATCGGAAACACATTGAGCACCGCCTGTGCGCCGGGGAAAAAGCAGGTTTGAGGAATCTTGTTGCCGGGGAAGGGCGCGGGCGTTCCCGAGGCGCTTCCGCCCAGACAATTGCCGGCGTCGCGGACGATGATGGGGGCGCCGTTGCCGTTGACGGACTGGGAGAAATCGCCAGCGCGCTCGAGGGCCGTGGGCATTTCGACGTTATTGGCGCTGGCTTGCGGCGTTAACTGCTTATACCATTCCTCGTTATAGAAGAAGAACAGCTTGTTCCTGGATCGATTGAACCCTCCCAGCCATTTGGGAGTGTAAATCGGTCCGCTGACATCGAATCCGTAATAGTTGTAACGGTAGAGCGGGCGCGGATGGCCGGCGAGGTTGTTGAAATAGCTGTCGGCATTCATGCTGTCGTGACGGCGGAAATATCTCAGGTCGACGTGAAAGTCTTGGCTGCCGCCTTTGGTGACAACCGTGACGATACCGCCGCCGGCCTTACCGTATTCGGCCTGATAATTCGAAGTGAGGACCGTGATCTCGCCCACGGCATCGGGATTGATGGTGACCTGCTGCGCCTGTTGATCGGTTCGCGTGATGGAAGAGCCGTCAATGGACATGTCCTTCATGGTGACCCGCATGCCGTTGATCGAATAGGAGCCAATGGCGCTGAGATTGCTGACCTCATTGGCTCCGCCGGGCTGAGCGACGCCGGGAATCAGTTTCGCCAGATCGTGAATGTTGCGCCCGTTCAGCGCAAGGTCGCGCAACTGAGTGCCGGTGACGGCCTCCGAGCGTTCACCCGAATCGGACTGCAACTGCAACTGGCCAGCGTCCGCGATAACGTCGACAGAGTCGGTAGGCGCCCCAACCTGGAGGACCATCTCGCCCAGACTCAGGCGATCCTGTGGACTCACGGCAACTCCGCTGCGGGTCAGCTTCTTGAAGCCCGGCTTTTCGATAGACACATCATATGTGCCCTCGTCGATATCCGGCGCCACAAAGAGCCCGCTATCGTTCGTGAGAATAATCCGGGACTGGTGAGTGGCGGTATTCTTGATCTCGACTTTCGCCAGGGGCACGAATGCGCCGGAAGGATCCATCACGGTTCCCGATAGGGTGGCGGCGGTGCTCTGGGCGGCCGCGGTCCCGGCAAAAAACGTTACGACAGCGAGCGTGGCTGCTGTCAGGGGCAAGTTGGCGCGCATGCGACTAGGCATTGTTTCTCCTTTATCCTCATTGCTGCTGGACCGCTTGGGGAAGCGGACGGATCCAGATGTTTCTGAACTGCATGAATGTCTCTTTCACGTCGGGGTGGAAATGATCCTGCAACATGAGAGGACCATCTTCACAGGGGTCGGTGTCGTCGGAACTAGTGGTGCGGCCGAGGACCGTTACGTGGTCCTGCACCAGAACGCCGTTCTGCAGCACCGTGACGGTTCCGGGCGTCGCGATCTTCCTGTTCGCTCCACATTTCGGAGCGTGGAATACGATGTCGTAACTCTGCCACTCCTTAGGGGGCCTCGATACATTGACCAGGGGCGCATACTGGCCGTAGAGCGCTCCGCATGCGCCGTTCGAATAGGTGGGGTTCTCGAAGGAATCGAGAATCTGGATCTCGTAACGCCCTTGCATATAGACGCCGCTGTTGCCGCGGGCTTGGCCGTGGGCGTTGGGCATGTAGGGCGTGGCGAACTCCACGTGGATCTGCGCGCTTCCGAATTTGCGCCGGCTATAGATATTGCCCGTTCCGCTCTTGCAGGCGAGTATGCCGTTCACGATGGGCCACTCGGCGGGGCGTCCATCCTTATACACCCAGTCAGAGATACTGTAGCCGTCAAAGAGTACGATTGCGTCCGAGGGGGGCTGCCCCGGGAGCGCACCAGGTACGACTACTTTCGGCTGCGCGTCGATCTTCTCTGCCTTCTGGGCCAGGGCCGGCGCTGCCGCCAGCGTGCAGATCAGCAAGTACTTGAAGACGGCAGTTCTCACGGCTTCTTTACCAGCGGTTTCATCTGCAGATTGCGGAACCAGACCTCCGCGCCCTCGGCCTGCAACATTATGCGACCGCTGGTAACGGGAAGATATTGGGAAGGATCCTCCTGGGATGGTTGTTTGATGTCCCAGGCGCGCATGACTGCGCGTCCGTTCACCAAGTGAGTGATTTTGTCCCCGTCGAGAATGAGTTCCAGGTGGTTCCAGGCGTTGCGGTCTTCGAAGTCGCCAAATTTGATGATCCGACCGCGGCTCTGCGTCTTCAGAGGCCCCGAGAGGACATACATGGGAAACCCCTCGGTTTCGACTTTCGTGGTGATTCTGGAGCCGTCAAGAAGCCAAAGGTCGCCCGTGTCGGTTTCCTGAATCTGGAACTCCAGAGCCCGAGGCCAGATCTTGTCGGGACCGTTGAAGAAGTACAGTAACCCACTGTCCCGCTTGTTCTCGTTGTTGGGCACGAAGCGCTTCGTGCCCCACTTGAATTCGACACGAATTCGGCAGTTGGAAAACTCGCGCTCGCTTGAGAGATAGCCGAACTCCTGCTTTTCGTCTGTTTCGGGGATGTTCAGAATGTGGACCATCCCGTTTTCCATTTTGAAAACGTGCTTCGGATCGGAATTCCTGCCGGTAGATGGCAGAAACGTGTACCAACCGTCAAAGTTCTTGCCATTGAATAGCGAAACCCAACCGTCAGAATCGGGTGAGGGCTTGCCTTGGCCTCTCAGAAGGGGAGCCCCGGCGAGAACCACGGCAAGCGCAACTCCCGCTGTGGTGAAGAAAATCCTTGTCGTCATGGTCACCAGGACGGAATACTACGTCATGACAGACGGTTTGTCATTGCACTGTAGCGTACCTGCATCTATGCGAATGTCATAGAAACGGATATGCGGCCCGCTGGGGTGGTTGATTGCGGGTATCGCCACAGGTACGATTGAACGGAACGGCGGAAACATGATCGCGGGATGGCGCAGTTCGATCGAGTGGAGGATGGTCGCCCTGCTCAGCCTCGCGGCTGTTTGGCCGGCTCCGTCCCGGTCCTTGCATCAGGAATACACCAGTTATGGAGTCGATTTCTGGGGGGAAGCGGAAGGGTTCGCCCATTCGCGCGTCAGAGCCATCGTGCAAACCCGGGACGGGTACATATGGCTCGGAACTGACGGCGGGCTGGTTCGGTTCAACGGCGAGAGCTTCACTGCCTTCACGATCCAGACGGGCGCTCTGAAAGACAACGAGGTTTGGGCGCTTCAAGAGGACGAGGACGGCGGACTGTGGATCGGTACCTATGGAGGAGGCCTCACGTTTCTTAAGGACGGACGCTTCCGGACTCTGACCACGGCGGAGGGACTTCCGGACGATGTCGTCATGTCCCTGGCCAAGGACCCTCAAGGCAATCTCTGGATAATTACGCCGACAGGACTATTCCGCGGTTCTCACGGCGTCTTCCATCGCATTAACCCCGACGACAGATTGCCCGAAGCTCGCGCCACGGCAGTTTGCGTGTCCTCACAGCAAGGCGTCGTGGCGGCGACTCGCAACGGAATCTATCGGTTCATCCAGGGTAAGTTCGAACCCCTTGACTTGAGGAAAGACAACGGCGCGCCCGGACATTTGCTGTGCGGGAGCGATGGGTCGGTCTGGGTCGGTTTCGGAAATGGGATGATCGGGCAACAAAAGAACGGCGCGTCGAGGACTTTCGGTCCCTCGCGGAGCTTCGGAGGCCCAGTCAATCATCTCTACGAAGACCCGCAAGGCGGTGTGTGGGCGGTGTTGGGGAAGCGCATCACCAAGCTGCAGAACGGCAGCTTCGAGACGGTTCCGGTGGAAGGTGGTTTTGCCGGCTTGGGCAGCGTCTACAGCTTGTGCATGGATCGCGAAGGGGGAGTCTGGGTAGGCCTGCAGTCAAACGGTCTCGCTCGACTACGGACAAGGCAGCTTTCTACAGTATCCGTCGAAGATGGGCTGCCGGATGAGCGGACGCGGGCCGTTTTCGAGGACAGCCACGGCGACATCTGGATTGGAACAGCCGATGGGCTCGCCAGATACCATAACGGGCGGTTCGCAACCTGGACCGAGGTGAACGGCTCCCGTTTGGGCGATGTTCGTTCGATTGCCGAGGACTCAGCCGGCAATCTCTGGATTTCGGCAGGCAAGGATCTGCTATGGATGAAGGGGATCAGCCTCTCTCCAGTCCCCAATTGGGTGGGCGTGTTCGAGATCGAAGTACTCTACAAGGACGCCCACGGGCGGATGTGGGTTGGCTCCGACGGCGACGGCCTCTTCCAATACTCCGACGGGGCCTTTCGAAACTACCAGACGAAAGACGGCCTGGCCAGCAATCATGTCCGCGCGATCATGGAAGATCGCAGCGGCGCTCTTTGGATCAGTACGTTCGGCAGCGGTCTCAGCAAATACTCCAACGGCAGATTCACTACTTTCACTACCAGAGATGGGCTGGCCGGCGACCGCGTGGTTGCCATGCATGAAGATGAAGAGGGCGCAATCTGGTTCGCAACCCGGCGCGGGCTCTCCAGGCTCAAAGATGGAGCGTTCTTTACCTGGTCCGAATCCGGGATGTTCTCGGATTTTGTCTACGCCATCGTCGATGACGGCCGCGGTAATTTCTGGTTCAGCTCCGCACAAGGAATATTCAAGGTGAGCAAGCGGGAACTCCGCGCCTTTGCGGCGGGCACAGTCAAGAAGGTCGTTTCGGTTGCCTATGGCGAGAAAGACGGCATGAAAACCAGAGCGGGCAATCTCGGCAATCAGCCGGTCGCTTTGCGAACCGCCGGCGGTCAACTGCTGTTTACTTCGATGAAGGGGTTGGTAGTCATTGAGCCGGACCGGATCCGGTCCAATAACTTCATCTCGCCGGTCTATATAGAAAAAGTAATCCTGAACAAGAAAGAGCAACCGCCGAACCGCGAGGCTCAACTGCCGCTTGGCGCAGGCGAAATCGAGATTCACTATGCGGCGCTGGGATATTCCGAACCGGAAAAAATCAGATTCCGCTACATGCTGGAGGGCTTCGATCAGAATTGGATTGACGCCGGCGGAAGGCGCTTCACGTACTACGCTAATCTGCGCCCCGGCCACTATCGGTTCCGGGTAGTAGCTGGTGAGATGGACGGCGCGTGGAACGAGAGTGGCGCCGCTTTTTCGTTCTATCTCAAGCCACCTTTTTATCGAACCTCCCTTTTCGTAGCCGTGTTAATTTCTTTCGCGATGCTGTTTGGCTGCCTGATGTATTGGCTCCGCATTCAAGGTTTGAGGGCCAGATACTCCGCCGTGTTTGCCGAACGCAACCGCATCTCGCGGGACATCCATGACACGCTGTCGCAGAATCTCGCAGGAATTGCGTTGCAGTTAGACGCCGTCCATATGCAATTGCCGGACGTACAGAACGGCTTGCGGGAGCGCCTGGACGAAGCCTGCAACCTGACAAGGTATAGTCTCGCCGAGGCCCGCCGGGCCATCGCCGACCTCCGTTCGGATGAACTGGAATGTCCGGAACTGGCCGCGGCCCTGCCGGAAATTGCGCGACGCGTAGCGGCGGCTCTTCAGACGCGCATACAGGTTATCGGCGCCCCGCAAAAACTGAATCCTACCACGGAAAGAAACCTGCTGCGCATTTTTCAGGAAGCGCTGGCAAACACCGTGAAGCACGCCGACGCCCGGACCGTCGACATTGAATTGAGATATGCGCCCAACAGCCTCACGCTGCGCGTCCGTGACGATGGGCGCGGGTTCGATCCGGAGAACCTTAACCCGGCCGAAAGCGGCCACTACGGGTTGATTGGAATGCGCGAGCGCGCTGAGAGGATTGGGGGCCACCTGACACTGAACAGCAAACCCGGTGAGGGGACCGAGATGCTTGTCGAGATTCCCCTTTGACCTGCAGTCGTTTGGAGAAGCGTGCATGAACAATGTGAATACCGATGGCAGGATTCGCACCATGATCGTAGAGGATCATTTCGTGGTCAGAGTCGGGCTGAGCGCCATTATTAACAGTCAAACCGACATGGTGATCGTGGCTGAGACCGGCAATGGACGCCAGGCCGTGGAACTTTTCGAGAAACACCAGCCGGATGTCACGCTGATGGATTTGCGGCTCCCCGGATTGAGTGGGATCGAGGCCATTACTGCGATACTCGGGCAGTTCTCGCGCGCGCGGATTATCGTATTGTCCTCGTTCGGCGGAACCGAAAATGTGTTTCGCGCCTTCCAGGTCGGCGCCCGATCTTACTTCCTGAAAGACGTGAAGGGCCGGGAACTGGTGGAGGCGATCCGGGCCGTGCATGCCGGCCAACGCCCACTTCCCAAGGAGGTCGCATCGTGCCTCGCGGAACGGATTCCCCGGCCGGAGTTAAGTCCGCGGGAGCTGGAGATACTGAAACTCATCGCCAGTGGCGACTCAAACAAAGAGATCGCAGTCCGGCTGGCAATCAGCGAGGGAACGGTGCGGGTTCATGCCAGCAACGTATTCTCAAAACTGGGATGCTGTGACCGGGCGCAGGCGGTGGCGGTGGCGTTTCACCGTGGAATCATCAGCATCGAATGACAGAACGGAGGATCATTCCGCCTTATCAAGAACTGCGTGATGAAAACAATGTTGGTAGGCAAAGTCGGCGGGGCGCTGGCGGGAAGGAGGTTCGCGACCGCCATTTCTTGGAGAATTTGTGGGTGGTTATTCTCAAAACAGCGTCGGAAAGTGTCGGATAAGCCAACTGGCCCCGGGGTACCAGGGTGGGCACCCGTGCGACGTCAGAATTGGAACCGTGCTACCACTGGGCCGGACGAAATTGGATCGCGCCGCCTTGATCTCAGGTCCGCGCGGTGATTACAATCACACAGCTTCGAAACGAGCTTTTGCTATGAAACCCATCACGAGAAGAACACTGCTGATGGCCGCCGGCTGCGCCGCTGTCTCCAGTCTGGTGCCTGCCGACGGTGAGAAGTATCCGCGTAATCTCAGCAAAGAAGACGTGGACCGCTGGATGTCCGAACTTTCCAACTGGGGAAAGTGGGGAAAGGACGACCAGGCCGGGACCGTCAACCTGATCACGCCCGCCAAACGCAAAGCAGCCGCTGCGCTGGTTCGCGACGGTGTCAGCGTATCCATGTCGCTGGATGCCGACTTGCCGAAGGAAGGTTCGACGGCCGGACCCCTCCCTGGCATGGGCGGCGCCGCCAATCCTCCGGCCGCGCGCGGACAGAGCGGAGGTCCAACGAATCGGGCGACCTGGACCCTCTCCAGCCGGCCTCCGGGACCCGAGCCTCGCCCCCTGGCTGCGTACGTGGTGGATACGATTGCGGTCTCCTATCACGGCAACAACACCACGCATCTGGATGCTCCCAGCCACATGTACTACAAGGGCCAGATCTACAACGGATTCCCGCAGAGCAGCTATACGGATCGCGGTGCGGGAAAGGACGATGTCATGTCGATGAAAGATGGCATCCTCACGCGCGGAGTCCTCTTTGACATTCCGAAATTGAAAAACGTGGCCTATCTGGGCGACGAAGAGCCGATCTTCGCCGAAGACCTGGAAGCGTGGGAGAAGAAAGCCGGTTTCCGCGTGGAACAGGGCGATGTCGTCATGGTGCGTACCGGCCGGTGGGTGCGGGTCCGAGAGAAGGGCCCACTCGATCTTAACCGTGCAACTCCGGGATTGTACGCGTCTTGCGTGAAATGGCTGCGAGAGAGAGGCGTGAGCATTCTCGGCAGCGACGTAGTGCAGGACGTACGGCCTTCGCGAGTCGAAGGCGTGAATCAGCCTGTACACCAGATGGCGCTGATGTCTCTAGGCATGCCGCTGATCGACAACGCGGACCTGGAAGCGTTGAGCGATGCCGCATCCCAGCGCCATCGTTGGACATATCTTCTGACCATAAACCCGCTACGGGTTCCCGGAGCTACCGGTGGACCGGTGAACCCGATCGCGACGTT
>Ga0181529_10004986_pt1 | contig 14059 bp, 7 predicted proteins | sample PEATcosm2014_Bin_36_FD_119763 | JGI IMG/M metagenome (GOLD analysis project Ga0181529, IMG submission 119763) | Peatland microbial communities from MTU Mesocosm Facility, Houghton, MI, USA - PEATcosm2014_Bin10_30_metaG | ecosystem: Environmental > Terrestrial > Soil > Wetlands > Peat | place... | reverse complement strand
GCTGGCCGAGGACCATCTGCACGACCATTTCCCCAACTATCCGATCATCCCCAACTCGCTGGTGATCGAGGGGATGGCGCAGACGGGCGGGCTGCTGGTCTGCGAGCACAACCATTTCACCGAAAAGGTCGTGCTGGCCAAACTGCCCAAGGCCGCCTTTTATTGCGAGGCCGGCCCCGGCGACGTGCTCACCTACACGACCACCATCGAATACGTTCAGGACGAAGGCGCCATGGTCACCGCCACCAGCTACAAGGGCGACGTCCTGCACGCCGAGGCGGAGATCGTCTTCGCCCACCTGAACGATTCCCGCTTGGGCACCCTGTTCGATCCCGAGACGTTTTTGCGGATGATGAATCTCTTGGGGGCCTTCGACGTGGGCCACGCCGCCGACGGGAGTCCGCTGGTTCCACCGCAACGCCTGTTGCACGCCGCCAACGGAGAGAAAACATGAGACGACGCGTTGTGGTGACCGGCATCGGCTGTGTAACGCCCATGGGCGTCGACGTGAAAACCATTTGGCGGCGGCTGCTGGCCGGCGAGTCGGGCGTCGGCTATACCACGCTCTTTGATGCCAGCAACTTTCCCACCCAGATCTCGGCCGAAGTCCGCAATTGGGATCTCTCCGAGGTGGGCGAAGACCCGGCCGACTGGAAGTATCAAGGTCGGCACACGCATTTCGCCGTCGGCGCCGCCAAGAAGGCCATGGCCGATTCGGGGCTCGACCTGAACAAGATCGATCCCACCCGCTTTGGCGTCTATACCGGCAGCGGCGAAGGCCAGCAAGATTTCGACCGCTTCACCCAAATGATGATGGCCGGGCTCAATGGCGGCGACGCGCTGGATCTGGCCAAGTTCACCAAAAAAGGACTGGAAACGCTGCATCCCGTGGCGGAGTTGGAACAAGAGCCGAACATGCCGGCCGGCCACTTGGCCAGCCTCTTTAACGCGCAGGGGCCGAACGTTAATTGCCTAACCGCCTGCGCCGCCAGCAGCCAGGCAGTCGGCGAGGCCGTCGAGCTGATCCGCCGCGGCGAAGCCGACGTGATGCTCGCCGGCGGCACGCACACGATGATCCATCCTTTCGGCGTCACGGGGTTCAACTTACTGACGGCGCTGAGCACCCGCAACGACGAGCCGGCCAGGGCTTCGCGGCCCTTCGACCGCGACCGCGACGGATTCGTGCTCGGCGAAGGAGCCGGCATGGTGATTCTCGAATCGCTGGAGCAGGCCCAGGCCCGCGGCGCCACGATCTACGGCGAAATCGTCGGTTACGGGTCGACTGCCGATGCCTTTCGCATCACCGATGCCCATCCCGAGGGCCGCGGCGCCATCCGTTGCATCCAGATGGCGCTGGACGATGCCGGCCTGGGGCCGGACGACGTCGATTACATCAACGCCCACGGCACCAGCACCACGGTCAACGATAAAGTGGAAACGCTGGCCATCAAGAAAGTCTTTGGCGAGCAGGCCTATAAGATTCCCATCTCCAGCACCAAGAGCATGATGGGCCACCTGATCGCTGCCGCCGGGGCCACGGAGTTGATCATCTGCCTACTGGCCATCCGCGACAACGTCGTGCCACCGACGATCAACTACGAGACGCCCGATCCGGAGTGCGATTTGGACTATATCGCCAATGTCGCCCGCGAGCACCCTTGCGACGTGGCTTTGACCAACAGTTTTGGTTTCGGCGGCCAGAACATTGCCCTGTTGGCGAGCCGGTTTACGGCGTAGGCCGCTCGGCCGCACGGGGCCGGCAGACGATGACCGCAATCCGTAGGGTGCGTGAAACGCACCATCTGCTACCGGTTGCGTGCGTTTCACGCACCCCACAACAAATCAAAGCCGGCCAGCTTGCGGCGGGGTGAAATGGTATGAGCCTGCCACACGAACCACGCACCTCTTGCCTTCTGGCCATCCTGCTGTTGGCATTTACGAACAACACGTTAAACGCATCTTCCACGCTCAGGCCCGATACTTGTGTTACTACTTGCAGGAGCGAGGGCTGCTCGGCAAGTTCTATCACCGCTTCTATGCCCAGCGGAAGATCGATCCCGCAGGCTACAAGCCGCTGTAAGACGTCCTCGGCCGCAAGGGCATGCGCGAGTTTCAGGAGCAGTGGGAGGCGTACGTGCTGAAGTTGCGATCCCGGTAAGCAGGCCGACTCGCCGTACCAGCTTTGTGCTTTTTTCTTTGCCGGGCAAAACTCTTCGTTTTGCACACCGAGCCCCATAGGGCCTGCGAGGCACAATCGGCCCCCGCGTAGGCCGTGTTTTGTCGCAGATAGCACAGCGCAGCAACAAATAAAGTCGCAAAAAAGTATAGTGGGACTGTGCGGGTGCCTGGGTAGCGTGTCCTCGGCAGTGCGGAAACAAGGGTGGACGAACGGTGCCCGTGGCAGCCAGCGCTTTCCAGGGCGTTCGATCTACCAACCCGTCTTTTAGAAATCGCGGCAACCCGAACCCGACCCATCCGGAATTGTCTTACGTAATAAAGAGTGAGGGTGGGAGGACGAACTCATGAGCAACGAAAAACTCAAAGCCGGCGAGGGAGTGCTAATTGGACGTGACCACTGGGATGTGCCGGTGCGAGTTGAGTTGCGCGCGTACATGCGTTTCAGTCGCCGATTAGACAGCCAGTTACGCCGACTGGTCGTTCGCTGGGCTCACGTCGCTTCGCCATGGGCACGGGGAGTGCCGGCCAACACGGTCCAGCCGGGAACGTCCGTTCCACCGCTTACATAGGGGCTTGTCCCGAGCGCGGCGCATACGCCGAACCACCTTGCCTATGCCGCGCTCGGGCAAGTTCACCGGTTACGCCGGCCTTATCGCGCGAGCCGCACGTCGACCACGGCGGCCGACCACGGCGGCAGTTCTCGGCGGATCGTCCACACGCCCTTCTCCACGGAACCGACGTCCGCTGCCCCGCCTTCCAGCCGCCCGGCCTTCAAACCCATCCGGCCCAACGCGATGCGGCCGCCGATCGTTCGCTTCTGGTCCGACAGGTTGAACAAGTTTGCGACGAAGGCATTTTCTTCGGGCAAGGCGTGCAGATGGATCTCTTCGTTGATCCCGTAGAACTCGCCTCGCTTGAAAAAGCGTTCCAGGTCGTGGTACTTCTTCATGGCGGCTTTCTGGGCGGCGACAATCGCCGGATCCTTGTGCGTGCCACCAATCCCCACATGCCGGCAGGTCGAGGCGTACCACCACAGGACCACGCAGCCGGGCGTGTCTTTGCTCAAATTGATGTGCAGATAGATGGGCACGTTGCAACCGAGATTGTAGTAGTACAGCGCCCGGTTGCGACCTGAAGTAATGTCGCCGAGACATTCCCACATCTGCTCGAACCCCCAGTTCAAGTCGTAACTGCCGGGCAATCCATACTTGTAGTAAACCGGCGTGTTGCGAGCCGGATGTCCGCCCATCAGCATGTCGTGCATTTCGATCAGCACGTGCGGATACTTTTCGTGGACGCGCCGGGCCAGTTCCAGGTTGGCCCGCATGTGGTCCTCTTTCGTAAACGGCACGGGATGGCCGTGCGTTGGGTCATCGCAGCCGCCCTGGTACCAATTGCCGTCGAACATCACATAGATCACGCCGTCGGCACAGTTGGCCAACAGGCGCTTCGCGGCTTCGTCCAGGTACGCCTTCGAGCCCAGACAAATCGTCGATCCGCCGAGCACCGCCTTGGGCGAAGTGAGACTCCGCCGGGCTTGCTTTGACTCCCAGGCCGCCAGGTCCTTCGCGGCCAACGGGCGGGCCTCAAAAACCTGCATCTCGTCCAGCCGTGGCTCGTTCGGCCGGCTCTTGAGGATCTGCACGCGGACCCAGCGGGCATCGCAAGGAGGAAAGGAAAAATCCCGCACACCGAGCAGCGGTTCGCCGGAAACCTCGGCCACCGGCTGCCACGTGGCGGCCGCCGAGTCGCCGTCGTACTTCGTGGCGGCAAGAATGCGATAGTTCACCGGCTTGCGGTCGGAAAACTCTTTGATCTCGTCGTTCGACAATCGCACTTGGGAAATCGTATAAACGTCGCCCAAGTCGATCTCGGCCCAAGCCGCCGGCGTCTTGGCGATCCAACTGGCCTGGTTGCCGTACCAACCGTCATTCAGATGGGCAATCTGGTGGATAGGCATCGCGCCGTCGGCAAAAACCGACGAGGCGTTGGCCTTCGCGCCCGGCAGAAGGGCCAGATTTCGCCGGCCGCGGTCGCTGGCCGGAACCTTGAATCTCGCGGCGCCGGGGTCTGGCGGCGCCTTGCGGTGCGAGGCGGACGGATAGGTCGAAGGCGCCGTGTTTCCACCCATCGGCCAGCCGACCGACATCCACGAGGCCAGCGGGGTGTGCAGCGAGACTTTCAGGCCATACTGCGACTGCATCTGGGCGACAAACGCCTTCCGCGACCCCAGCCATTTTTCGCCCCACAGGAAAGTGGCGAAATCGCTGTCCCAGCCGGGGTCGAGATACAACGCCTCGCAACTGTAGGCCACGCCCTTGGCCGCCTCTTTCTCCACGATGGCCTTGGTGTAATTGTGCAGCCTGTCATTCCACGCGCCATCCATGTCGTAAAGCTGCTCCCAGTGGACGGGCGGATTGAAGCCCTGGGGAAAACGGCAGCCGTTTTCGTCCAGCAGAGCGCGGAAGGCATACATCGCGCTATCATATCCGCCACACACGGTCTGATACCGCGTCACTCCCAAGCGGATCGTTTGTCCGGGCGCTATCCGGCCCAGGTCGGAGGGCTCACCATCGATCATGGACGCCCCACCGAAACGTAAGTTCACGCCGCGACCGGTCTTGTCCGTCGCCAACACGCTCCATTGCATGTTCTCTTGGTCGAACTTGAAAATGCCGAGGGTGTGCGGGCCGTGCGTCCAGGCCCAGCCTTCCGACTGCCGGCGGTCGGCCGGAACGCGAACATAACGCTGCTCCACTTCGATCCGAACCTCGTAGCCTTTCTGATGGATCAGATCGGCGGTGGAGAAATCGTTGTACTGCGACTTGGCATCGTCCGACTTGACACGAAACGGGACGGCCACGAAACGGTCGCGGACCAACTCGGGCAATACCTTGCCGTCCTTATCGGCGATAGCGCGAACGAAACCCATTTCCAGGTTCGACAGCTCGACGCGCGCGTCGCTGCCGTTATGGATCACGATTCGTTCTTCCATGATCGGCCGCTCGGCCGGCAGGTCGAAGCTATGCTCCACGTCGAGCCCGGCCAGCTTGCCACGGATCGTCAGGCGGTGGCCGACAACGGCGGCCGAAGCGTCGCGGAGGCGGCAATGGGCCGTACTCGGCTTACCGCCGCGTCGGTCTGCCCGATAAAGATAGGCTCCCTGGGCAAGGCCAAGTCCCATTTGCCGATCCTCCAGTCTGACCAAAACCTCATCCTTCGCACACTGAACGGCCAAACGATAGGTTTCGTTGGCCAGCACCTGTTCGAGGGGGTTCAACGGCGTGGACGAAGCCTCTGCGGCCAGGATCATCCCGCCCCCGCCCATCACGCCAAGGATCAGCAGCGCTCCGGTGATTCTCCAGTTCATGGTATTGCTCCAGGTAGGTGATTTGGTCGAGGTGGCCGCCGGCACCGGAAGAGGCGGGCGATTGCGGTTTTTCGCTGGCCCTATTTTACCACCTTTTCCATGTTTCCATACCGCGCTGTCCGTTCGAGGCTTCCCGCAAACTTTGACTAACCAGCCAACCTCTTCCAAACCGAATAATCAGGAGTATCGATTAAACGCCCACGCGATGCACCATAAGGGGGGACGGAATGGGGAACTCAGGCCGAATCATGGGCGAGTTCAGCAGCCGCCGGAGAGCCGGCTGGCTTCACATCTCGTTGGCGGCAGCGGCCATGGCCAGCGGGCTGGGCTGGGGCCTCACTCGGCCGGCGGCCGCGTCGCCGCCCTCCAACCCCTGGGCAGCCAGCGTCAGCGATGCCACCCGCCGCGACGCCGTGCAGGCGATTCCGTTGGAAAAACTCCTCCCGAACGATCGCGCCAAGGTGCAGTCGGTATTGTCCAACGTCAGCATCTTTCGTCGCTTGCCGACCAAGGTGGTCGATTGCGATCCGGACTTGTACCTATTCGTGGTTCGTCATCCTGACATTGTGATCAACATTTGGGAGATCATGAAGGTCAGCCAACTGCAACTGCGGCAGATCGACGAGAACCAGTTTCAACTCAGCGAGCCCGGCGGCACGATGACCCAGTTCGCCTTTGTCTATCGGAACCACGACACTCACGTGCTCTATGGCGAAGGGACCTACGAGGGGCCACTGATGGGCCGGCCTGTAAAAGGACGCGGCGTCTTGGTCCTCAAATGCGGCTACGTCCGCGAGACCAACGGCCGCTACTACATTACCAGCCGCGTGGATTGCTTTCTGACGATCGAGCCGGCCGGCGCCGAACTGTTCACGAAGACCGTCTCCCCGTTGATGGGCAAGACGGCGGACAACAACTTCATACAAACCGTGTCCTTCGTCAGCAGCTTGTCGCGCACGGCCGAAACGAACAGCCGGGGAGTGCAGCATTTGGCTTCACACTTGCAACGCGTGCAGCCCGAGGTCCGCGCTCGTTTCGCGGAAGTAGCCGCCGACGTGGCACAGAAATCGGCAACTGCGGCCGGGCCTGAAACCGTGAGCCGGGCCGGAAGCGCCAATCCCTCGGCCGACGCGGTCCAGCGGTAACGCCTAGCCGCGACCGATGATTGCATGCCGCGAGGGCGGTGGGGCCGCCTCGTGCGTTCTTATTGTCGAGTGGACACAGCAGCTTACATCGGCACGCACGAGCAGATGCAGAGACAATTCCAGAAGCTCTGGCTATGAGACGGTTTAAGCCGTTTTCCCGCGTTGCCTGCCCTCACCCTAACCCTCTCCCGGAGGGAGGGGGGACCAGGTTTTCAGCCTGAAATACGATACACAGGCCAAATTTCCATTCTTCACTCCACATCGCCATTCACCCCACACACCCTATTCTCCGCCACCCGTACAATTCGCTGTAGAACGCTTTTCCCAGGGCGGGTACATTATGGGCAATTAGGAAGTCCCGACCCATGTGGAGGGGAGACCCCATGTCGACCCGGCCGTTTCGTTTCATCCATGCTAGCGACTTCCATCTGGAACAGCCGTTGATGGGTGTGGCCGAAGTGCCCGACCATCTGCGGGAGCTGTTCCTCGACGCGTCCTATCGGGCAGTGGCCAAACTGTTCGACGCCGTGCTGGCCGAAGATGCCGAGTTCGTGCTCCTCGCTGGCGACATCCTGCATCCGCTCGCCGCCGGTCCGCGGGGAACATTGTTTTTGCTCGACCAGTTCCGCCGACTGGCCGAACGCGGAATCGGCGTCTATTGGGCGGGCGGCCTCGTTGATCCGCCGGAGGTCTGGCCCGCCGCCCTCGCGCTGCCGCAAAATGTCCACGTCTTTCCGCAAAGCCGGGTCGAGGAATTGACGGTCCAGCATGATGGCGAACCTTTGGCCCATCTGGCCGGCGTCGGCCACGACCGGCAACGTCCGCTGCGGCCGGCCGATTTCGCTGCCGATCCGGCCGGCCTCTATTCGATCGCCGTGGCGCATGGCGAGGTCGATGCGGCCGCCCTGCAGACACGCGGCATCCATTATTGGGCCCTCGGCGGCCGGCACGATCGCAGCACGCTGCTCGGCGGGCCGCAAACGATCCACTACTGCGGCAGCCCCCAGGGCCGTCGCCCAGAGGAAAGCGGCGTCCACGGCTGCACACTCGTTCAAGTCGACGCCGCGTGCCAGACGCGAACCAGCTTGATCACTACCGACGCCGGCCGCTGGCTCGCCGAGCGCGTTGCCGTCGACGAGACCACGACGCGCGAGGAGTTGGAAACGCGGCTGCGCGACCGCCTGCACGCGCTCGTGGAAGCGTCGCCGGCGATGGACTTGTTGATTTCCTGGACGATCGCCGGCCACGGTTCACTCCTTGGGCACTTGCGGCAGGGAGCACTCGCCGCCGAGTTGCTCCAGTGGCTCCGCAACGATTACGGCTACGGCTCGCCGGCGGCGTGGACCGTGTCGCTGGAAGTCGAGATGTCCGAAACGCTGCCGCCGGAATGGTACGAGCAAGAGACGATTCGCGGCGACTTCCTTCGCGCCATGCGGCAATTGCAGATGAACCCGGAAGAGCCGCTCTGCTTGGATTCCTATCTGGCCGAGGCTCATTTGGCCGGCACGCTGGCCGCTGCGGCGGCCATCACCGGCAGGCCGGCTCGCGACCGCGTGCTGCGCGAGGCGGCCGCACTGGGCGCCGACCTGTTAAGCGGGGAGGAGCCTGACGCATGAGAATCACCGACCTGGAAGTCGAGGGTTTTGGCGTTTGGAGCGGGCTGCGGATCGAGAAGCTCGGCGAGTCGCTCAACGTCCTGTATGGCCCGAACGAAGCCGGCAAGACGACGCTGCTTCAATTTCTCCGCTCGATGTTCTACGGCTTTTCGCCGCCGCGGCGGCGCTATCTGCCGCCGGTCCACGGCGGGCGGGGTGGCGGAACAATTGACTTGGCCGGTCCGCACGGGCGGTTCCAGGTCGGCCGCTACGACAATCCGTTGGCCGACGGCAGCCCGGACGAGCAAGTGACGCTCACCGCGCCCGACGGCACCCGCCAAGGCGAGCATTTTCTCAAAGTGCTTTTGTCGGACATCGATGAGCCGGTGTTCAATAACGTATTCGCCGTGGGTTTACGCGAGATTCAAGAGTTGGCCACACTCAGCGACACCGAGGCCGCCCAGTTACTCTACAATCTGTCGGTCGGCTTGGATCGCGTGTCGCTGGTGGACGTATTGCGGGAGTTGGAGAATTCGCGAAATCGCCTGCTGGACGCCGGCGGCAAGTCGTGCCAGGTGGTCCAATTGCTCGCCGAGCGGGAAAAACTCCGCGCCGAGATCGAAGACCTGGGGGCGATCAATCGCCGCTACGGTCACCTGGCGGCCGAGCACGATCAACTCCACCAGGAGATTATCCGGTTGGAGGAAGAGGCCAACCACACGGAACAGTTGGCGCGGGTGATGGAGCCGGCTGTTTCGCTCCGCGAGCGATGGACGGAGCGGGCGGCGCTGGACGAGCAACTCGCAGCCCTCGGACAGCAAATGGGAAAAGGGGGACACTCCCCATTTGTGCGAAGCACCCCTGGGGCCGTTCCGGCAAATGGGGAGTGTCCCCTTTTTCCCATCGAGAGGCTCGATGCCGTCAACGCGAATATTCAGAAGCATCAGCAACGCCTCGACCATCTCGGGCGTTTGCGAGAAGAGGCCAAAGCGCAGTTTGCCGCCCTGCCGATCAACGAGGCCCTGTGGCGCCAAGCCGCGCGGATCGAGGCCCTGAAGGAACAGGAGCCGTGGATTACCCAGTTGCAGGGCCAGATCGGCCAATCGAAAAGCGAGATTGCCGAGTTGGAGGCGGACCTGGCGGCCGAGCGCAAGCGCTTGGGCCTCGGGTCGGAGGCCGCCGCGCTGCCGGCGTTTTCGGCCAAGATGCTCGCGCCGCTTCAATCGCCCGGCAAGCTGTTGCGCGAGTGCCGCCAGCGCGCGGCTGAGGCCGACCAAGCCGCCACCGTGGCCAACGAAACGGCCCAATCGCTTACCCAGCAGATCGAATCGGCACTGGCCGCTCGGGGCCAGAGCGATCTGGCCGCCGCCATGGATCGGGCGGGCGGGCTGGTTTCGCAATTCCGCCGCCGTGTCCAACTCGATGAGCGGCTCGATCAACTGGGCCGCTACCAGGCCGAACTGGAAGAGCGGAGCCGGCAGTTGATGGACCGGCAAATGCTGCCGGCGGGCGTGCTGGTGGGCCTTGGCGCGGTCTTCGTCGTGGGGGTCGTGCTCGTATTGGCCGGTCTGCTGATGCCGGCTTCAATCACCGGTTCCGTCGGCTGGGCGCTGGCCGTGTTGGGTCTGGCCGGCACCGGCGCCGCAGCCACGGGCAAGGTTTTGCTCGAACGTTCGAACTCTAGCCAACTTGACGGCTGCCAGAAACAACTCAGTGTGCTCCAACTGCAAGTCGAGCAGGCAAAAGCCGATCGCGACGGCCTGGATGGGCAATTGCCACGCGGCGGCGGACCAATTTCCAGCCGGCTGCAAGCGGCCGAGAAGGAGTTGGCAGCGCTGGAGGAATTGACTCCTTTGGATACCCGTCGCAGCGCGGCCCGGCAAGAGGCCGAAGCGGCCGTGCGCCGCGCAACCGCCGCTAAGGAAGAACTCAAGGCCGCCCGGCGACGTTGGCGTCAGACCCTCGCGATGCTCGGCTTGCCCGAAGACCTCAGTTCGCAGCAAGTTCACGGGCTGGTGCAGCGCGGCGATCACATGGCCGAGACACAGCGCCGTCTGGGGCAGCTTCGAGAGGAGTTGCAGCGCCGGCAACGGGAGTTGGATGGCCTAACGGCGCGGATCGTGCAATTGGCGGCCGACGCCGGCGTCGCACTCCCTCCGACGGGCCCGATCGAGCAATTGCGTCAGTTAGCCGAGACGGCCGCCCAGCAAGAGGCCAGCGCGGCCCGGCGCGATGCCCTTCGCGCGCAGGCGCGGCGCATCCGCACCGCCCGGGCCAAGCACGAAGAGGCCGTCAGCCGGCTAAAACATCGTCGCCGCGAGCTGTTTTTCGAAGCCGGCGTCAAGGACGAGCAGGAATTTCGTCAGCGGGCGCTGCAATTTGCCCGGGCCGAGGTGTTGGGACGCGCGCGCGACGCGATCGACCAGGAAATCCAACGGGCCGCCCTGGCGGCCGACTGCTCCGAGAGCGCCATCCGGCAGCAGTTGGAGGGCCAGGACACGGCAACGCTGGAAGCCCGCCGCGACGACGTGCGCCAGCGGCTGGCGGCCCTCCAGCAGCAACTGCACCAACGGCTGGAGAAACGGGGCCAGTTGAACGAGCAACTGACCACGCTGGCCGCCGACCGCCAGCTTGCCGTCAAGTATCTGGACTTGGCGATGCTCGAGAAGCGGCTGGAAGACGCCCTGCACCGTTGGCAGGTGCTGGCCACGACGTGCTGGATTCTGGAAACCATTCGCACCACGTATGAACAACAGCGGCAGCCGGAATCGCTGCAAGAGGCGTCCGGTTATCTCGATCGGCTGACGCAAGGCCGCTACCATCGCGTGTGGACTCCGCTGGGCGAGCACGCGCTACGGGTCGACGACGCCGAGGGACATTCGCTGCCGGTGGAAGTTCTCAGCCGCGGCACGCGCGAGCAGCTCTTCCTCAGTTTGCGGTTGGCGCTGGCAAACTCCTACGCCCGTCGCGGCGCCCCCTTGCCGCTCATCCTGGACGACGTGTTGGTGAACTTCGACGCGGAACGGGCGAAGGCCGCCGCCACGGTGTTGCGCGACTTCGCTGCCGCCGGCCATCAACTGCTGGTGTTCACCTGCCACGAACACATCATGAAGTTGTTCAAGACGCTGCGCGTGCCGGTCAGCCAGTTGCCGAGCAACGCGGAGCCTGGCGGCAGCATCATCTCGCTGGAGGGCCGCGACGACGAGAAGCCAAAACGCCCGTCGGAGGCCCGGCCTTCGCGCCGCAAGACGGCTGCCGAAAGGCGAAAGCCCCGGCCCCACGAAGATCTCGTGGAAGAACTGCCCGAAGAGGATCCGGCCGAGGATGAAGAAGGCGAGGACGACGAATCGAACGAAGACGATTCGCTCTGGGAGCGGGACGACGAGGAGGAGGATTTCGAGGATTCCGGCGGCGACAGTGTGGCAGCCGCGTAAGGGCTCTTGGTGAAAGAACAGCCGAGGTGAAATTCAGCGACGTGTGGCACGCCCTTCGCTGCTTAGGGCGTGCCGCCTAGCGGCTTTTCCCGGTGTGCGGTCCGCAATCGCCCCCGGGCATCCCAGGCAATCCAGCCGAGAAACACGTTCGCGCCCAAGGAAGCGAACAGGCCGAAAAGCGTGAAGGTCAAGGGCAGCCATGGTGCGGTCGGCCGATCCGGTGAGACCTGGGCCGCAGCCTTCGGCGGCGGCCCGGCGGCCGCGGCGGTGTGCGGCTGTTCCTCGTACGCGGCCGTATGTTCCGCCAGCAGCCGGCTACCGGGATCGGGTGTCAGGGCGTGCGGTGCCGGCGAAAACGATTGGCGCTCGGCCGCCTTTGGTTCCGGCACTTTGGGGGCCGTCGGCGGCAGCGGTGGCGTTTCGCGGGGCAGCGGCTTCTTTCCCACGATGAGACGATACGAACGGATTTCGCCCGCGCTGGGCGGAATGTCGCTCTCGATGGCCTCGCCGGCTCGTAGGATCTCCAGGGTTTGCGGATCGAGCTGGATGATGTACTGCATTCCCCCTGCGGGCAACCGCTGCCAACCGGCCTCGACACCTACGACGGCCGCGGCGACGCATAGCAGGAACGTGTGCATGGCTTTTTCCCCGAAGGCTTGGCCCAGCCGAGGACCACTGTAAGACACTGCCATTATCATTTTATCGGCGACCATGTGCAAGCACGTCAGCCGACCTGTCGCGTAACGCAGCCGCCCTCGGCGGCGCCGAATGGGTAAGTGCGGCACACCCAAAACGCAGCGAAGGATCGCACCGTTTCATCGGGTTGGCGTAGATTCTTCGCTGCGCCCTGAATGATCCTCGGGGCGGCATCGGGGTTCTTTCGACCCGGCACTACTGCCCGTTGCTCTTCCGCTCCCCGCCGGCAACGCCGCGGGTGTACTCGCGGAATTGCTCCGCCCAATCGGGCGGCGGGGCAAACTGCCCGGCGTCGTGAAGATTCTGCGGCTGGTCGGGGGTGACACTGCCGCGGCGCAACTCGCTGCCGCGGGGACGAAGCCCCAAGCTTCGCAGCGCATCGTCGAACTGTTGTCGGGCCGGTTGCCCCGCTTGGCCTTTCTGCGCCGCGGCCCGCTGCATCTCCTCCCACCGCGTGAGGAATCGGCGCGCGTCGTCTTTCGACCAGCCGAGCCGTTCGAGCAGGGCGGGCTTCTCTTTGGCCAACTGATCGCGCAAATGCTCTAAGGCCAGAGCACTTTGCCGCCGGGCATATTCCAGATTGGCCTCATCGGCGGTGCTGTTGGTCGGCGCGGGCGGCGTGGCGGCGGCGGTTGTGCCCGCCGGAGCCTGGCCTGCGCCGGGATTGCCCGTTCCGCCTGGTCCCACGGCCTGCGACGTGCCCTGATCCGGCGCACCACCCTGGGGTGACTTGTTTTCTCCCGCGGTCGCCTTCTCGCCGCCGGCCTTTTCACCCGACGGCGTCTGACGGCTACCGGTGCCTTCTTCCGCTTGTTGCTTGGCCGCGCTTCCGGAGGGCTTTTTCGACGCCGCCTGGTCGCCAGCTCGATTGCCGGTCTGGCCTTGGCCCTGCTCCGCAGCCTTCCCGCCGCCTTCATCGGCCGGGGTGTGCGAACCGGGACTGCCCACGCCGGGCTGCTTGGCGCGTTGGCCGCCTCCCTGCTCGCCGCCACCTGACCGATCGCCGGACGTATCGCCCTTCGAATCGGAGGGTTTTTCGCTCGTATTGGGTGATGGGGCCTTATCCCCCTTGCCATCGCCGGGCGACTGGGCCGCACCGCCGGGCTTGCTGTCGCGCGGCTGGCCTTCCTGTTGTGACGCCGGACTGCCGGCATCGTTGCCCGCGTTCTTGCCGTCCCGGGGTGGTTGCTGACCGGCTTGCTCCAGGGCCGACTTCTTCTGCCCCGCTGCTTTGTCGCCGCCGGCTTCCTTTTGCTTCTGCTCTTTTTCACCCGTGCCACCGGTGGCCGTGCCGGATTTCTCGCCACCGGCCGTGTCGGCGTCCGGCGTTTCCTTGGCCGAGGCCTTGTCGTCGGCCTTCTGGTCACCAGCCTTTTGCTCACCGGCCTTCTGTTCACCGGATTTCAAATTCTCAGATTTCAGATTTTCAGATTTCTGGCTGTCGGACTTTTGCTCCCCGGCCTTTTGCTCTCCGGCTTTCTGCTCACCAGCCTTCTGCTCACCGGCCTTCTGTCCACCAGCCTTCTGCTCACCCGCCTTCTGTTCACCAGCCTTCTGTTCACCGGACTTTTGATCGCCGGATTTCTGCTCGCCGGATTTCTGTTCGCCGGATTTCTGTTCACCGGATTTCTGTTCACCGGC
>Ga0181529_10004983_pt1 | contig 14063 bp, 9 predicted proteins | sample PEATcosm2014_Bin_36_FD_119763 | JGI IMG/M metagenome (GOLD analysis project Ga0181529, IMG submission 119763) | Peatland microbial communities from MTU Mesocosm Facility, Houghton, MI, USA - PEATcosm2014_Bin10_30_metaG | ecosystem: Environmental > Terrestrial > Soil > Wetlands > Peat | place... | reverse complement strand
TTTGAGCGCCGTGCAACATTAGTTTGTCTAGCCCGGCGTAGGGAATTTATCTATAAGCGCGCCCACTTCCTTCCGCCGCACAAAGCCTGGAGCAGAGCCGATGGCCAGCCTTGACAGCTTCAAATGTCGCAAGTCGTTCAAGGTCGGTGCGAAGGCCTATGAGTATTACTCGCTCAAGGCGGCGGAGCGTCACGGCCTGGCCGGAATCTCTGAGCTGCCCTATTCGCTCAAGGTCGTGCTGGAGAACCTGTTGCGCAACGAAGACGGGCGCAGCGTGACCAAGGACGACATCGAGGCGGTCGCCGCCTGGTCGGCTAACCGCGGCAAGACCGAACATGAGATCGCCTTCCGCCCGGCGCGGGTGCTGATGCAGGACTTCACCGGCGTGCCGGCGGTCGTCGACCTCGCAGCGATGCGCGACGCGATGAAGAAGCTCGGCGGCGATCCCAACAAGATCAATCCGCTGGTGCCGGTCGATCTCGTCATCGACCATTCGGTGGTCGTCGACCATTTCGGCACGTCCAAGTCGCTGTCGCAGAACGTCAAGCGCGAATACGAGCAGAACCAGGAACGCTATCGTTTCCTCAAGTGGGGCCAGCAGGCGTTCGCCAATTTCTCGGTCGTGCCGCCTGGCACCGGCATCTGCCACCAGGTCAATCTCGAATACCTCGCCCAGACAGTGTGGACGACGAAAGAGAAGCGCAACGGCAAGACCGTCGAAGTCGCCTATCCCGACACGCTGGTCGGCACCGACAGCCACACGACGATGGTCAACGGCCTGGCGGCGCTCGGCTGGGGTGTCGGCGGCATCGAGGCTGAGGCGGCGATGCTCGGCCAACCGCTGTCGATGCTGCTGCCTGAGGTGATTGGCTTCAAGCTCACCGGCGAGTTGCGCGAGGGCGTCACCGCAACCGATCTGGTGCTGACTGTCACTCAGATGCTGCGCAAGAAGGGCGTGGTCGGCAAGTTCGTCGAGTTCTATGGACCCGGCCTCAACGCGATGTCGGTCGCCGACCGTGCGACACTCGCCAACATGGCGCCGGAATACGGCGCGACCTGCGGCCTATTTCCGATCGACGCGCAGACGATCGCCTATCTCAACGCTTCTGGCCGCAAGCCGTCGCGCGTCGCACTGGTCGAAGCCTACGCCAAGGCCCAGGGTTTCTACCGCACCCGCCTGACGCCCGATCCGGTCTTCACCGACTCGCTGGCGCTCGACCTCGGCGAAGTGACGCCCTCGCTCGCCGGCCCCAAGCGGCCGCAGGATCGTGTCGCGCTGGCCGACGCCAAGTCGGGATTCGCCGCTGCGGCGACTAGCGAATTCAAGCTCGGCGATCGGCTCGCCGAGCGTCATCCAGTCGAAGGCGCGAACTTCGACCTCGGCCATGGCGACGTCGTCATCGCCGCCATCACCTCCTGCACTAACACTTCCAATCCGAGCGTGATGATCGCCGCCGGTCTTTTGGCGCGCAACGCGGTCGCCAAGGGGATCTCGGTCAAGCCGTGGGTGAAGACCTCGCTCGCGCCCGGCAGCCAGGTCGTCGCCGACTATCTCCACGCCGCCGACCTGCAGAAGTCGCTCGACAAGCTCGGCTTCAACGTCGTCGGCTTCGGCTGCACCACTTGCATCGGCAATTCCGGCCCGCTGGCGGCGGAGATTTCGGCGACGATCGCCAAGCACGACCTCGTCGCGGCAGCGGTGCTGTCGGGCAACCGCAATTTCGAAGGCCGCGTCAATCCAGACGTGCGCGCCAACTACCTCGCTTCGCCGCCATTGGTCGTCGCCTACGCGCTCGCCGGCTCGTTGCAGGTCGACCTGACCCGCGACCCGATCGGCCACGACAAGAAGGGGGCGCCGGTCTACCTCGCCGACATCTGGCCGTCGGCGCAGGAGATCCGCGACGTCATCGACGAAACGATCACCGCCAAGATGTTCAAGACCAAATACGCGAAGGTGTTCGACGGCGACGCCAACTGGCGCAAGGTCAAGATCCCGGCGGGCCTCACCTACGCCTGGGACATGGGCTCGACTTACGTGCAGAACCCGCCGTATTTCGACGGCATGACGATGGAGCCCAAACCCGTCCAGGACATCGAAAACGCGCGCATCCTCGGGCTGTTCCTCGACTCGATCACCACCGACCACATCTCCCCGGCGGGCTCGATCCGCGCCTCGAGCCCGGCGGGACAATATCTCGTCGAGCATCAGGTGCGCCCGACCGATTTCAACCAGTACGGCACGCGCCGCGGCAATCATGAAGTGATGATGCGCGGAACTTTCGCCAATATCCGCATCAAGAACCAGATGGTGAAGGATGCTTCGGGCGCCGTGGTCGAAGGCGGCTACACCCTCCACCAACCGTCGGGCGAGCGGATGGCGATCTACGACGCGGCGATGCGTTACCAGCAAGAAGACGCGCCGCTGGTCGTATTCGCTGGCCGCGAATACGGCACCGGCTCGTCGCGTGACTGGGCCGCCAAAGGCACCAAACTGCTCGGCGTCCGGGCAGTGATCGCCCAGAGCTTCGAGCGCATCCACCGCTCCAACCTGGTCGGCATGGGCGTTCTGCCGCTGGTGTTTGAGGAAGGGACGTCGTGGCAGTCGCTCGGCCTCAAGGGTGACGAGACCGTGACGATCCACGGCCTCGCGTCCGGCCTCGAACCGCGTCAGAGGCTCCAGGCGCTGATCGTGCGCTCTGACGGCTCAAGCCTCAGCGCGCCGCTGATCTGCCGCATCGACACGCTCGACGAGCTGGAATATTTCCGCTCCGGCGGCATCCTGCCTTACGTGCTGCGGCAGCTCGCGGCGGCCTGAAGTCGGACCATCAGGCTTGAAGCGAAACGGAGCCGGCCTTGGCCGGCTCTTTTCGTTTTGCCTGGAAGGCGGAAGAGCGGCGGCGCGACGCCTAGGCGATCCGCCGCTGGCGCGTACGCAGCCGCGCCTCGAGTTCCTCAGCCGCCATCGGCTTGGCGAAGGCGTAGCCCTGAAGGATCGAGCAGCCAAGGTCGCGCAGCAGCGCCGCGTGCTCCATCGTCTCGACCCCTTCGGCAACGACTTCAATATCGAGCGAGCGGCCGATTTCGACGATCGAGCGAACGAGGCGGCGCTGAGCGGCGGAGCGCACGATCGGCGTGACCAGCTGGCGGTCGATCTTCAGCCGCCGCGGTCTGATCTTCGTCAGGCTGACGATCGAGGCGTAGCCGCTGCCGAAATCGTCGATCTCGATGTCGACGCCGAGCGCCTTGATCTGCTCGACGTTTTCGAAGAATCGATCGTCGCGTTCGTCGAGATAGATCGATTCGACAAGCTCGAACGAGAGTTCGCCGGGCGCGATTTCGAGGGCGCTCAGCGCGTCGATGAGACCCTCCTCGTGCAGCCGGCGCAGCGAGACGTTGACCGACAGCCGGGGTGGCTGCAGGCCTTCCGCGCGCCAGCGGCGGCGGCAAGCGAGCGCGCCCTCGAGCACCGCCCGGTCGATCGCGGCGATGACAGCGAGTTCTTCGGCGATGTCGATGAATTCGGCTGGAGCCAGAACGCCGCGGGTCGGGTGTCGCCAGCGCGCCAGCGCCTCGACGCCGACAATTTCAAGGCTGCGCGAATCGACTTGCGGCTGGAAATAGGGAATGAACTCGCCGCGCTCGAGCCCGCCGATGATGCTGTCGCCCATGCGTCTGGCGTTGACGATCTCAGCCTGAAGCGCGGCGGTGTAGAATTCGAATCGGTTGCGGCCGAGACTCTTGGCGCGGTAGAGGGCGAGATCGGCGTCGACCAGCAGCCGCTGGCGGCCGACGTCGGCGCCGCAGGCGCCCGCGATGCCGATGCTCATGCCCAGCCGGCATTCGTGGCCATCGTGGATGATCGGTCGGCTGACATCGTCGATGATGCGCTGCGCGAGCTCGCCGAGGCCGGCCATACCTTCGTCGGCCGTGCAGACGACGACGAACTCGTCGCCCCCGGTGCGGGCGACGAAGTCGCCCGGGCGGATATGACGACTGATGGTCTTCGCAACGTGAACGAGCATCGCATCGCCGGCGGAGTGGCCGAGCGTGTCGTTGATCTGCTTGAAACCGTCGAGATCGACCTGCAACAGCGCGACCCCGCCGCCCGACTTGGCGCAACGAGCGGCGTGCTCAGCTAGCGCGCGCTCCAGATACATGCGGTTGGGCAGGCGGGTGAGAAAGTCGTGCAGCGAGTTGTACTCGATGTCGGCGCGCGCGGCTTCGAGCTCCGCATTGCGCGCCTCCGTCAGCGCCTTGGAACGCTTGAGCTCTTCGGTCAGCGCGACGTCGGCGGTGACATCCCACGCGACGCCGACGAGCTTCGAAGCGCCATCGAGAGTCGAGCAGACCTTGCCGATGCCGCGAACGACGCGGGTGCGCCCGTCTCTGAGTCGCAGTTTGTACTGCGATTGGTAGCGCCCTCCGCCACGGATCGCCGTCGTGAGGTCGGCGATCGCGCGCTCGGCGTCTTCGGGGTCGAGGCGCGCGCGCCAATCCTGGAAGCGGTGAACGCCGCTGCCCTGCGGATAGTTGTGGAGCTCCATCAAACGATCGTCCCAGACGAGCTCGTCCGAATCGATGTTGTATTCCCAGACGCTGACCTTGGAGGCGTCGAGCGCCAACTCGAGACGTTGCGTCACGCGCTCAAGCTCGCTCTTGCGTCGGCGCTGGTCGGCGTAGTGGTCGCGCCGCTCCTCGATCAGGCGGCCGGCGAGCCAGGCCGGCGCGACAACCAGCGCAGCGGCGAACAGAATGATCAGCCGGGCCCACCAGCGGCCCGTCAAAGCGGCGTCCCAGCCGCCCTTCGGCGTGGCGGCGATGGTCCACAGGCCAGAAGGAACGCTGACGAAGCGTGTCACCGGATTACCGTCGAACACCCGCGCGTCGCCGAAAAAGCTGCGCGCGTCTTGGCCGAGCCCGTCGCGGCCAGAGATGGCGACGTCGATCGGCAGGTCGCGGGCGTAGAGGCCGGCGTCGCGATAGAGTTTGTCGAGGTCGATGACCGCCGAGACAACGCCCCAGAAACGCCGGCTCTCGTCGGGTCCGTCGACGAAGACCGGCAGCCGGGCGATGAAGCCGCGGCCGCCCTGAACGAGATCGACCGGGCCGGCGAGCACCGTCTCGCCGCTGTCGCGCACACGCAGCGCCGCCTCGCGCTGGTCCGCATTGGCGCCGAGGTCGAGGCCGATCGCATCTTCGTTGCCCTTGAGCGGACACTCGTAGGCGACGACCAGACCAGGCGCGACGGCGATATTGCGCAGTAGATAATCCGATCGCAGCAAATGATCGCACAGCACGTCTAAATGCGCGCGGTCGAAGTTCGCCTCGCCGGCGATGTTGGCCACGAGGCCGCGCACGAGCTGGATTTCGCCCCTGATGTCGCCTTCCAGCCGATCCTGGATCAGGTTGAGCTCGCCCAGCGCTTCGGCCCGCGCGCGGGCGAGCGCGAGCTGCTTTTGCTGGCCGTCTGCGGCGACGCCCAGGAAGATCGCCACCGCCGCCGCGATCGCCGCTGGCGTAAAGGCGGGACGGCGTAGCCAACCGAAGAACGCGCGCGGGCCCAAGCGTCGATATCCTCGCCGATCGCCGAGGAGGCCCGGCGCCGGCGGGATGACTATGCGGAAGGGGCTTGAGTCTTTGCTTAATGCGATCGGCGACGCCGCCTGCAAGTCGACGCGACGCTTAACTGCGGGTTAAGCCCAGGCGCTGATTTGGCGCGCCGCACCGCGGCGGTTTATGGTGCGGCGCATTTCGTGGAGAGAAGCGATGGAAAGTGCGTCCGAACATACCCATTTCGGCGAACGGACGGTTCGTTTCGACGAAAAGCAAGGGCTGGTCGACGAGGTGTTCCATAACGTCGCGGATCGCTACGACCTGATGAACGACCTCATGTCGTTCGGCCTGCACCGACTGTGGAAGGACGCCTTCGTCGCCAAGCTGCGGCCGCCCCCGGGCCGCCGGTTTCGCCTTCTCGACGTCGCCGGCGGCACCGGCGACATCGCCTTCCGCGTCGCGGCGGCGGGCGGCGCGACGACCGAGGTCACGGTCGTCGACGTCAATCCCGACATGTTGCGCGTCGGCGCCGAGCGGGCCGGCAAGCGGCGCGAGGGCGAGCGGGTGCGCTTCATCGAAGGCAACGCCGAGGCGCTGCCGCTGCCCGACGCTTCCTTCGACGCCTATACGATCGCCTTCGGCATCCGCAATGTGCCGCGGATTGAGCGCGCGCTCGCCGAAGCCTACCGCACGCTCAAGCGCGGCGGCCGGTTCCTGTGCCTCGAGTTTTCGCGCGTCGACGTGCCGGTGTTCGATCGCCTCTACGCCGCCTATTCCGACGCCGCGATCCCGGCGATCGGCAAGGCGGTGACCAACGATGGGCCCGCCTATCGCTATCTCGTCGAGTCGATCCGCAAGTTTCCGCCGCCCGATCGCTTCGCCGACATGATCGCAACAGCCGGCTTCGCGCGCGTCGACTTCACTCGACTGACCGGCGGCGTGGTGGCGATCCATTCGGGCTGGAAACTCTGAATTTGCCGCGCCTGACCAATCTTGGACACGTATTCAGACTGACGCGGGCCGGCTTTGTCCTCGCCCGCGAGGGCGCCTTCGTCGACATCGATCCGTCGACGCTGCCGCCGTTCGCCCGCCTGCCGCTGTTCCTCGCCAATCTCTTGGCGCGCGGCGGCGCGGGCGGCTTCAGCGGGTTGGCCGCGGCGATCGCCCGGCTCGGCCCGTCCTACGTCAAGCTCGGTCAGTTCCTCGCCACGCGGCCCGACATCGTCGGCCCTAGGGTCGCGCTCGAGCTGGAAAAGCTTCAGGACCGCATGACGCCGGTCGACCGCGCCACCGCCGTCGCCGCGCTCGAATCCGCATTCGGCGCGCCGATCGGCTCCCTGTTCGTCGAATTCGGCGAGCCGGTCGCCGCCGCGTCGATCGCCCAGGTGCACAAGGCGAGGGTGCGTGACTCGAAAGGCGAGCGCGACGTCGCAGTCAAGCTCGTCAGGCCCGGCGTCGAGCGGCGATTCGCGCGCGACCTCTCCGACATGTTCTACGCCGCTCAAAGCGCCGAGCGGTTCGAACCGCAGTTGCGGCGGCTGCGCCTTGTCGAAGTGGTCGCGACGCTTGCCCGTAGCGTTAAGGTCGAGATGGACTTCCGGCTCGAAGCGGCGGCGGCTTCCGAGTTCGCTGAGAACCTGGCCGACGATCCCGGTTTCCGCGCGCCGAAGATCGATTGGGATCGCACGACCCGTACAGCGCTGACGATGGAATGGATTGACGGCGTCCCGCTCAGCGATCCCGCCCGACTTGCCGAACTCGGTTTCGACCCGCCCAAGCTCGGCCGGACTCTGATCCAATCATTCCTGCGCCACGCGCTACACGACGGCTTCTTCCACGCCGACATGCACCAGGGCAATTTCTTCGTCGACGCCGAAGGGCGCATCGTCGCAATCGATTTCGGCATCATGGGGCGACTCGGCCGCAAGGAGCGGAGATTCCTGGCCGAGATCCTCTACGGTTTCATTCGCCGCGACTATCGGCGCGTCGCGGAGGTCCATTTCGAGGCCGGCTATGTCCCGGCCACGCATCGGGTCGAGGATTTCGCCCAGGCGATCCGCGCCGTCGGCGAGCCGATCCGCGCCCGCACCGCCGACCAGATTTCGATGGCCAAGCTGCTGACGCTGCTGTTCGAGATCACCGGCCTGTTCGACATGTCGACCCGGCTCGAACTGGTGATGCTGCAGAAGACGATGGTCGTGGTCGAGGGCGTCGCGCGCAAGCTCGACCCCCATCTCGACATGTGGGCGACCGCCGAACCGGTCGTTGGCGGTTGGATCGCCGAGAACCTCGGCCCGCGCACCCGTCTCGAAGATGCCGGAGGAGCGCTGGCGCAGATAGGACGCCTGCTGATCGACGCCCCGGAGCGGCTCGAACGCCTAGCGCGCCGCCTCGAAGCGGATGGCGACTGGCGCGCCGCGCAGCCGACGGAAGCGCCCCGCTCTGGGATTGCCGTCCCCGCCGCACTCTGGGCGATCGTCGGCATACTTCTTTTTGTAGTTTATCACTTTAGCTAACCCAAGGGAAAGAAAGAAAATTTTATCCACATGGCGCAGCTGGGCGCAGCTTCGCCATTGCACAACTGTTGATCCGAGCCCTATGTTGAACGGGGCAGCGCCGTGGACGAGGCGGACCGTCCGCCGCCGCGCCCCCGAAGACCTGAGGCATGACTGCACAGACACTCGCGAGCGCCCGCGTCCTATTGATTATTGGCGGGGGCGTAGCGGCCTACAAGTCGCTCGACCTGATTCGCCGGCTGCGCGAACGCGGCGCGACGGTGCGCGTCGCCATGACTGCGGCGGCCCAGCGGTTCGTCGCGCCTCTTTCGGCTGAGGCGCTCAGCGGGCAACCGGTCCGCACAGACCTGTTCGCCCCGACCGAACAGTCGGACATGGGCCACATCGAGTTCTCGCGCGAGGCCGACCTCCTCGTCGTCGCGCCGGCGACCGCAAACCTCATCGCCCGCATGGCGCTCGGCCTCGCCGACGATCTCGCGACGACGACGCTGCTGGCGACCGACAAACGCGCGCTGGTCGCCCCCGCGATGAACCTGCGCATGTGGCTGCACCCCGCCACCCAACGCAACGTTGCGACCCTGCGCGGCGACGGCGTGCTGTTCGTCGGGCCCGACGATGGGGAAATGGCGTGCGGAGAATATGGTCCCGGCCGCATGGCCGAACCGCTGGCGATTGTCGCCGCGGTCGAGCGCGCGTTGCAGTCGCCGACCGCCATCCCGCTGCCGCCCGGCGTCGGGCTCCCACATGACGGCGCGCTCGCCGGCCGACGGATCGTCGTCACTTCCGGGCCCACACACGAACCGATCGACCCCGTCCGTTATCTCGGCAATCGTTCTTCCGGCCGACAGGGCCACGCGATCGCCGAGGCGGCCCGCGCCGCTGGAGCCGAGACCATCCTCGTCAGCGGCCCGACCGCGCTCGCCGATCCGCCGGGCGTCAAGGTCGTCAAGGTCGAGACGGCGCGTGAAATGCGCGACGCGACGATCGCGGCGCTGCCTGCCGACGTCTTCGTCGCGGCGGCCGCGGTCGCCGACTGGCGGGTCGAGGACGCCGCCGCAGAAAAAATCAAGAAAGGCGGCGACGGCGCGCCCGTCCTTCGACTCACCGAGAACCCCGACATTCTCGCCGAAGTCTCGGCGCGCCGCGGCGATCGGCCGGCGCTGGTCGTCGGCTTCGCCGCCGAAACGCAGGCGCTGATCGACAACGCGCGCGCCAAGCTCAAGCGCAAGGGCTGCGACCTGATCGTCGCCAACAGCGTCGCCCCCAGCGAAGGGACGTTCGGCGGCGCGGAGAACACAGTGACGATCGTCGCCGCCGACGGAATCGAGTCGTGGCCGCGCATGGGCAAGACCGAGGTCGCGCGCGCGCTCGTCGCCCTCGTGGCTCGCAAGCTGACGGGGACGCCATGATCGACGTGCGCATTCGCCAATTGCCGCATGCGCGCGGCCTGCCGCCGCCGCGCTATCTGAGCGCCGGCGCCGCCGGAATGGACCTCGTGGCGGCGATGCCGGAAGGAGACGAAATCGTGCTCGACCCGGGCCAGCGGGCGTTGGTGCCGACCGGCGTCGCGATCGAACTGCCGAGCGGATACGAAGCTCAGGTGCGCCCGCGTTCCGGGCTCGCGCTCAAAGACGGGATCACGGTGCTCAACAGCCCGGGGACGATCGACGCGGATTACCGCGGCGAGATCGGCGTTATTTTGATCAATTTTGGACAAGGCCCTTTTTCCGTTCGGCGGGGTGCGCGCATTGCGCAACTCGTCGTCAACCCAGTCGTGCGGGTCGCCCTTATTGCAAGCGACGCGCTCGAAGCTAGCGAGCGCGGTGCGAAAGGCTTCGGTTCCACCGACCGCTCAGTCGAGGAGAAATAGAATGAACCTTTTATCGAGACGCAGCCTGCTCGCCATTGCGGCGGTCGTCGATATCGCATTGCATTCCCGCGCCTCGCCGGTCGCGGCCAAGGCGCTCGCCGCCCGACACAAGCTGCCGCCGCGACATCTCGAAACGCTGTTGCAGGGCCTCGTCCACGCCAAGATTCTCAAGGGCGTGCGCGGTCCGCGCGGCGGCTACGAACTGGCGCGCGAACGCCGCCGCATCTCGTTGGGCGAAATCGTCCGCACCTCGGTCGGCCTTAGCACCGCCGAGCCGGACGAGATCGGCTCGCAATCCAAACTGGTCGAGAAGATCGTCGACCCGGCCGTCCGGCGCGCCGGAGAGTCCTTTCTCGTCAATCTCGACGCGATCACCGTCGAGCAAATGTGCGAGGAGGCGGAACGCGCCCATATCCTTGACGAAGAGAAGGCGGCGGGAGATTTCGCAATCTGATCTCGTTAGTCTATAAATTCCATATGACAAAGCCGGTAAAATATGTAAACTGGGGGGAAACGCCCGCCTGACCTGTCGGGCGACGCATGGAGGCGTACGTCATGTCGGAAGCCGGCAAGGATAAAAAAGGCGACGCGTCGCGGCCGCGCGGCCGCGGCCACGTTTATTCGTCGATCACCGAGACGATCGGGGATACGCCGCTGGTCAAGATCGACCGCATCGCCCGCGAACGCGGCGTGCGCGCCAACTTGCTGGCCAAGCTCGAGTTCTTCAATCCGATCGCCAGCGTCAAGGACCGCATCGGCGTGGCGATGATCGACGCGCTGGAGGCGCAGGGGCGCATCGGACCGGGGCGCGGCGCGATCATTGAGCCGACTTCAGGCAACACTGGCATCGCGCTCGCGTTCGTCGCCGCGGCGCGCGGCTACAAACTCACCCTGGTGATGCCGGAATCGATGTCGATCGAGCGGCGCAAGATGCTCGCCCTGCTCGGCGCCGAGCTGGTGCTGACGCCCGCTTCGCTCGGCATGAAGGGCGCGATCGCCAAGGCCAACGAGCTCGTCGCCGCGACGCCCGGCGCAGTCATGCCGCAGCAGTTCGAGAACCCCGCCAATCCGGAAATCCATCGCCGCACCACGGCGGAGGAGATCTGGAACGACACTCACGGCGCAGTCGACTTCTTCGTCGCCGGCGTCGGCACCGGCGGCACGCTGACCGGCGTCGGTCAGGTGCTGAAGGCGCGCAAACCGGGCGTGAAAGTGATCGCGGTCGAGCCGGAAGATTCGGCCGTGCTCTCCGGCTGCGCGCCAGGGCCACACAAGATCCAGGGCCTCGGCGCCGGCTTCGCCCCGCCGATCCTCGACCGCGGCGTGATCGACGAGGTCGTCGCCATCGGCAACCAGACGGCGTTCGACACCGCCCGACTCATGGCGCGGCTCGAGGGGATTCCGGTCGGCATCTCGTCCGGCGCGGCCGTGGCGGCGGCGATCGACGTCGCGCGACGACCGGAGAACGACGGCAAGACGATCGTCGTCATCATCCCGGACTTCGCCGAACGCTACCTGTCGACGGCGTTGTTCGAAGGGCTGTAGCGGCCGCTCACGCTGCGCCCTTCGTTTCGTTGAGAATCCCGCGCGTCAGCGACCCGTCGGTTGGATAGAGCGGGATCAGGCACGCCTGCAACGCGTGATAGAGGTCGGGCTTGCCGACGAAATAGCCGTCGATCGGCCTGAGGGAATCGTCGAGCTGCGGCAACCAGCCGCCGTTGCGTCGATCGATGAAGCGGCGCGCGGCGAAGTCCCACAAGCGCCGATACCAGGCCTCGACGTCCGCGCCGCCGTCGAGCGCGCCGAGAAACGTCGCCGCGCCGACGCCCTCGCAGACCGGCCACCACAGCCGATCGCGCACGCGCGGCGCGCCGTTCCATTCGAGCGTGTAGTAGACGCCGCCGCGGGCTTTGTCCCACCCTTCGGCGGTCGCGCGCGCGAACAGGCCGCGTGCGGCTTCAGGCAACCAGGCGAGGCGGCGGCCGCCGAGCGCCCACAGCTGCAAGGCCAGTCGCGTCCATTCCAGCGAATGGCCTGGCGTGACGCCGTAGGGACGGAACATGTCGGAACCCTTGTAGTCGCGGTCGACCGTCCAGTCGGCGCGATAATGCTCGGGCACGCGCCAATCATAGGCGGCCGCGGAGCGGCGCAGGATAAGGTCGGCGACGCTCTCGGCCTTGGCGAGGAAACTGGCGTCGCCGGTCGCTTCGAAGGCCGCCATCAGCGCCTCGGTCAGGTGCATGTTGGCGTTCTGGCCGCGATAGTCCGAGAACGACGTCCAGTCCTCGCGAAACTCCTCGGCGCTGGCGCCGTGCGCCTTGTCCCAGAAGCGCGTCTCGAGAATTTGCGCGACGTCGGCGAGCAGCGCGTCGGCGTCGGGATGGCCGACGCATTTGGCGCTCGCCGCGGCGAGCAGGACAAAGGCGTGGCCGTAGGCGAGCTTGTCGCGCTCGCGCGGCCCGTCGTCGTCGAACGACCAGAAATAGCCGCCGTGCTTGGCGTCGCGGTGCCGCTCGCGAATCGCTTTCAGGCCGTGATCGACGATGTCGGCGGCGCCGGGCCGGCCGAGCAGATGGGCGATGGCGAAGCCATGGACCATGCGCGTCGTCTCGTGCAGCGGCCGCACCCGATCGCTCGCCAACGGCCGGCCGCGAATGTCGAGATTGGCGAAGCCGCCCTTGGGATCGATCAGCTCCGGTTCGTAAAACGCCAGCAGCGAATCGGCCTCGTCGGCCAGCCAGCGGCGATGGGCGGGGCGGGCGCGCCAGAATGGCGGCGTAACAGGCAGGGTCATGGTTCGGCGTCTCCTCCGCGGCGGAATCTGCGGCCTTTTGGCACGCGGCGCCAGTCCCCCTCTCGCCGCATGCGGATGGGGACGAGCGGCGGGGGGAGCGCCAGAGCGAGCAATGGATGTGGCGCCGCGCCCGCCAAGCTGGCATAAGGCGGCGATGACGACGAGCGAATCCCTCGGTCGGACGGCGTCCGGCGTCGCTGACGCCGACGCCGGTTTTGGCGTCTACATCCACTGGCCGTTCTGCCTCGCCAAGTGCCCCTATTGCGACTTCAACTCGCACGTGCGGGCCGAGCCGGTGGACGAGGAGCGATTCGTCGCCGCCTTCAAGACCGAGATCGCCCACCGCGCCGCGCTGACGCGAGGGCGCGAGGCGCGCTCGATCTTCTTCGGCGGCGGCACGCCGTCGCTGATGAAGCCGCAGACGGTGCAGAGCCTGATCGACGCGGTGGCGGCCGCCTGGCCGCTCGCCGCCGACGCCGAAATCACGCTCGAGGCCAATCCCACCAGCGTCGAGGCCGGCCGCTTCCGCGGCTATCGCGCCGCCGGCGTCAACCGCATTTCGATCGGCGTCCAGGCGCTCGACGACGCCGACCTCAAGGCGCTCGGCCGCCGGCACGACGTCGCCGAGGCGGTCGAAGCGGTCAAGACCGCGGCGGCGATCTTTCCGCGCTATTCGTTCGACCTCATCTACGCCCGCCCCGGCCAGAGCGAAGCGGCCTGGCGCGCCGAGCTCACGAAGGCGATGGCGATGGCGGGCGAGCACCTGTCGATCTACCAACTCACCATCGAACCCGACACGATCTTCGAGCGGCTGTGGCGGGCCGGCAAACTGGCGACGCCGGACGAAGAGCTCGGCCGGGCTTTGTTCGACGCGACGCAGGAGATCGCCGAGGCGCATGGCCTGCCGGCCTACGAGGTCTCCAACCACGCCCGGCCGGGCGCCGAATGCCGGCACAATATGGTCTATTGGCGCTACGGCGAATATGTCGGCGTCGGTCCCGGCGCGCACGGCCGCATTCTCGCCGCCGACGGGCGGCGCGCCCAGGCGACGGAAAAACACCCGGAAATGTGGCTGACCCAGGTCGAGAGCGAAGGCCACGGCTTGGTCGAGAACGCGCCGCTTTCGGCCGAAGAACAAGGCGACGAGTTCCTGCTGATGGGGCTGCGTCTGCGCGAGGGGATCGATTCGGCCCGCTTCGCCGCCTTGAGCGGCCGGACGCTGCGCCGCCGCCAGATCGACGACCTCGTCAGCGAGGGTTTCATCGAGGAGACGCGCGAGGGCCGCATCCGCGTCACCAGCGCCGGCGCGCCCCTGCTCGACTCGGTGGTC
>Ga0181529_10004982_pt1 | contig 14067 bp, 10 predicted proteins | sample PEATcosm2014_Bin_36_FD_119763 | JGI IMG/M metagenome (GOLD analysis project Ga0181529, IMG submission 119763) | Peatland microbial communities from MTU Mesocosm Facility, Houghton, MI, USA - PEATcosm2014_Bin10_30_metaG | ecosystem: Environmental > Terrestrial > Soil > Wetlands > Peat | place... | reverse complement strand
GCGGCACATTTCCGCCTCTTGCCGAGTCCAAACGGGCATGCTATAGTGTACGTATATACACTATATGGCTCCGTGGATTCTTGCCATGCTGCCTGAATATACCCGCGAGGAACTGGCCGCCGGCTTGGATCGCGTGGCCGAAAAACTTCTCGCCGACGTCGGCATCCGGACGCCACCGGTGGATGCCTTTGCCGTTGCCAGGGCACTCGGAATTGCCCTGGTCTGGGACGACCGGCAAGAGGGGCGTGCGCGATACGTCCGCTTGAGCGACCGTCGCGCAGGGACTGCGCGGGCTACGATTCTGTTGCGGCCCGACCCACGATTTGAGCGGCAGCAATGGGCCGTTGCCCACGAAATCGGCGAGCACATGGCCTGTCACGTATTTGCGCAATGGGGCGTGGATCCTCGGGAGACCGGCACGGATGCCCGCGAAACCGTGGCTAACAACCTGGCGGGCCGACTGTTGCTGCCGACGGCCTGGTTTACCGCCGACGCCGCAGCCTGCCGTTGGGACTTGATCGTGTTGAAGGCCCGCTACCGCACGGCCAGCCACGAATTGATCGCGCGGCGGATGTTGGAGTGCCGACCGCTGGTGATCATCAGCATTTTCGATCAGCGGAAAATCATCTTTCGCCGGAGCAACGTTCCCGGCCGAGCACCGTCGCCCTCGACCGCCGAGATGGAATGCTGGCGCGACGTTCACTGCGGCAGGCCTTCGCGGCAAGCACACGCCGGCCCCCGTCTTATTCAGGGCTGGCCGATTCACGAGGACGGATGGAAAAGAGAGATCTTACGCACCGAACTCGACGAGTGGGCGGCAGAGTAGACCGGCTAAGTGTCGAACGGGAAATGCCACGGAAGGAACGTTTAGGACCTCTCTTATTGCCCATTGACGGATCAGCTACGCCATCGGCGGGTACATAACCCACTCCCAGGTGGTCCTTGTGGGCGATTGGCGCAGGCCACATACTACTGGGTTTACGTCTCGAAGCCCAACAGGTCCGGTCATAGAAGAGGAGATTCGCCCGTGTCGAAACATTCTGCTGTCGCCCCCAAACTTGAGGCCATTTTTGCTCCACAGTCGATTGCCGTTGTGGGGGCTTCTTCTCGGGCCGGCACAGTCGGCAACGACATTTTCCGCAATCTGTTGTTCGCCGAGTTCAACGGCTCGGTGTACCCGGTGAACCCGAAAGCCAAGTCGATTCTCGGCGTACACACCTATGCCACGCTGGCCGACATTCCCGATTCCGTTGACATGGCCGTGCTGATCGTACCTGCAGCGGGCGTGCTGGACGTGGTCGATCAGGCCATCGCCAAAGGCGTCAAGGCGCTGGTGGTCATCACGGCCGGCTTCAAGGAGATCGGGCACGAGGGCGCCGTGTTGGAGGGCCTGCTTCGCGACAAAGTCCGCGCGGCGGGCATTCCCTTGATTGGTCCGAACTGCCTGGGCGTGATCAACACGGATCCTGCGGTGCGCATGAACGCTACGTTCGGCCGCAAGATGCCCGCTCCCGGCAAGCTGGCCTTCGTCTCCCAGAGCGGCGCGTTGTGTGCCTCGGTGCTCGACTATGCCGAGGAGCGGCAGATGGGCTTCAGCAAGTTCATCAGCTTCGGCAACAAGGCCGACGTCAATGAGGTTGACCTGCTGGATTACCTTGCCAAGGATGAGAAAACCTCGGTCATCGCCATGTACCTCGAGGATGTGACCAACGGGCGGCGGTTCATCGAGACGGCCCGCGACATCTTCTGGGAGACGCACAAGCCGATGTTGTGCTTGAAGTCGGGCCGCTCGCCCGAAGGCGCCAAAGCCGTCAGCAGCCATACCGGCTCGCTGGCCGGCTCGGATTCGGTGTACGATGCCCTGCTGATCCAGAGCGGTGTGCAGCGCGTCGACACGATCTCCGAGATGTTCGACTTCGCGGCCCTCTATACGACCCAGCCCCTGCCCCGCGGCGACCGCGTGGCCATTATCACCAATGCCGGCGGACCGGGCATCATGGCCACCGACGCCGCCGTACGTCATGGCCTGAAGTTGGCCGAGTTGAGCGATGCCACCAAGGAGAAGCTCAAGCAATCGCTCCCTCCCACCGCCTCGCTACGGAACCCGATCGATGTGGTTGGCGACGCCCGCGCCGACCGCTATAAGGCTGCTATACGCACGGTGTTGGAAGATGACAATGTCGACATGGGCGTCATCATCCTCACACCGCAGTCGACCACCGAACCCGAAAAGACCGCGTTGGTCGTGCCCGAGGCCATCAAAGGAATCGGCAAACCGGTGGTCTGCTCCTTTATGGGAGCGCGGGACGTAGCCGGGGGCGTAAAGATTCTCCGCGAGGCCGGCCTGCCGACCTACACCATTCCGGAAGACGGCGTGAAAAGCCTGGCGGGCGCTAACTGGTTGGTCGCGTTGCAAGAGGTGCCCCACCGCCAGATGCCCACTTTTTCCGATCTCGACGTGGCAGGCGCGAACAAGATCGTGGCCGACCTCTTGGACGATCACCAGGAACGTTACCTCACGCAGGCCGACTGTCGCCCGCTGTTCGCCTGCTACAATCTGCCGCTGCTGAAGAGTGCCGTTGCTCACACGGCCGACGATGCCGCGCGGACGGCCAAGTCGTTCGGCGTGCCCGTGGTGATGAAGGTAATGTCGGCCGACGTGGTCCACAAGTACGACGCTGGTGGAGTGATCCTCAACGTCCACGGCGAGGAGGAAGCCCGCGCAGCCTACAAGAAGATTTTCTCCAACGTGGAGAAGCACGTCCCCGGCGCGAAGATCGAGGGAATCCTTCTGGAAGAAATGGCAGGCAAGGGCGTGGAAGTCATTCTGGGCGCCAGTCGCGACGCGCGTTTCGGACCGCTGATGATGTTCGGCCTGGGCGGCACGCTGGTCGAAGTGCTCAAGGACGTGTCGTTCCGCTTGGCGCCGATGTGGCAGACTTCGGCGGAGCGAATGGTGCGGCAGATTCGCTCCTTCAAGGTGCTCGATGGCTTCCGCGGCAGTCCGCCTTCCGACGTTTCGGCCATCGTGGATACGCTGTTGCGGCTTTCCGCCATGGTCTGCAACCATCCCGAGATTTCGGAGTGCGACATCAATCCGTTGATCGTTCACGCCAACGGCGCGGGTTGCTCGGTGGCTGATAGTCGCATCATGCTGCGGCGAACAAAGTAGTCGATGAAGCGGTTGCCCTTGCTGAATGCGTTCGTTACCGCCATACTACGCCGTCTTCATGGATGATTGCCATGGCGAGTATCCCCCCGTGCAACGATCCGAATAGTCCGCCGAGCGAGCCATACGACCGCGTTGCGCTGCCAGCGATTGTCGTTCTCGTAGCCGGCATGGTCGCCGCCTGGCTGGCGGCCGGTTCGACCGGTCTATTGGGTCATCCTCTACAGCACGCCCTGACATGGCTGGCGCTGGCCGTGGCCATGGTGGCCGGCTGGCCGCGAAACCACCAGTCGTTCGGAACCTGGGTGATCCTGGCGGGCAGCGCGGTCTTCAGTCTGTTTCTGACCGCCTCGGCACTGGCTGCCGCCAATGTATTGGCCGTGGCCATATTGTTGGCAGCCATTGCTCAAGTGGGTCGCGGCCTGACAGCTCGCGTGACTCTGATTGCGGCCTTGGCAGCGGGGGCACTGGGGATGTTTCGTTTCGCTTGCGACGCGATTCCCCTGGTTTGGCTGGCCACTGCCGATACGTCGGCCTGGAGACTGCTGGCCGGCCTGCTGACCGGCATTCCATTGGAAGTGGGCAGAACCTTCGGCGGGCTCGATTTCCTGGTCTTGATGGCGGCAGTCTACGCCGGCTGGCTGATCGGTACGGTCCCACCCCGCCGCCCTCGTGCCTACGGGGCTGCCGCATGTATTGTCGCTGGCCACCTTGTGTATTTGGCCGTGCTCGCATGTTCCGAAAAACTCCTCGCAGCCCTGCCCGACATGGTGGTGACACCAACGTCGGATATCAACCAGGTCGGCATCTGGACGTGGAGCAACGGGCTGCGGATGCTGATCCCCTGGAATCTGCCGCTGCTGGCCGTCTCTTTCTATTGTGCTATTGCCGCAACGATGTTTCGCGGGGCCAGATGGCTGCCCGTCGTCGAACCCGATCCCAAGGAATTAGAGAAGCAGAAAGAAAGGGAAGAGAAAGAAGAGATACCCGGCTCGGTATTGGCGGCGGACATGCTCTTCCGCTTCGGTCCCGCATTGCTGGGGTTGGTCGCCGTATTGCTGGTCGGGCTGGGATTGAACACGTCGGACCTGAAGGGCAAGACCATCGTCGCCTACGACAAGGGATATCTCAACTGGCTCAAGCCGGAGTATGACTCCCAAGTCGACGGCTTCTACGGGATGTTGCCCCTGTTCGTGGAAAGCCTGGGCGGCAAGTTCTCCACGTCAAAGGACCTTTCCGAGCGCGACCTGGCCGCGGCCGACGTTCTGGTGCTGCTGCACCCCGACCAACCTTGGGCGGAGGAAACCCTGGAACGGATTTGGAACTACGTGCGTCGCGGCGGTTCGCTCCTGGTGGCGGCCGATCCGGTGATTTCCGAGGAGAACTCGCGAAGCAGTTTCAACGACGTGTTGCGGCCCACCGCCATGCAGGTCCGCTACGATACGGCCGTCACGCGCACCGGCAATTGGGAGCAGTCCTACCAGGTGCTCGCGCATCCGGTCACCGCCGGACTCGATGACCAGCGGAATCGCTTCGGCTTCGAACTGGGCTCGTCGATCCGCACGCGCTGGCCGGCACGCCCGGTACTGGTGGGGCGCTGGGGCTGGAGCGATCCGGGCAACGACGCGGTCACCACGGGCGTGTCCTATTACAACGCCGGCGAGCTACTGGGCGATCTGGTGCTGGCCGCGGAGCAGCCCTTCGGCAACGGCCGGGTTTTCGTGCTCGGCGGCACCTCGCCCCTACGGAACGAAAGTTTGCCCAATGCCTATCCCTTCGTCGGCCGCCTGCTCAGCTACCTGGCCCATAAGGCGTCGAGCCCCCAAGCCTTCTGGCGGCAATTGCTCGGCCTGCTAACGCTGCTGGCGCTGGCCGCGCTGGTGGCGCTGCGGCCGGCCGCGTGGCAGGTCATTCTCACGTCGGCCGTCCTGTCCGTGTCGCTCGTCTGCTCGACCGCGGCCGGTTATTGGTCGGGCCGAGTCTTGCCGGACGGCCGCGCCCGCGCAGCAAACAGTTTCAATAACATCGCCTACATCGATGCCTCGCACCTGGAGGCCTACAGCAGCGACTTGTGGGCCAACCACGGCATCGCCGGATTGATGCGGACGTTGATGCGCCAGGGCTATCTGCCGTTGTTGGCGCCGGAGTTGACCGCGGAACAACTCGAACGGGCCGGACTACTGATTTCGATCGCGCCGGCCAGGGAGTTCAGCGACCGGGAACGCAGCACGGTCCACGAGTTCGTCGCCGGCGGCGGGACATTCATCTGCACGGTGGGCGCCGAGGAGGTCCGCGCGAGCGCCCGGCTCTTGGCCGAGTTCAATTTCGCGGTTCCACGCGCGCCGGTGCCGCCGGGCAACGATGCTCGGGAGCCGGAACCGCTGGGCGCGTTTCGCCAGTTCTTCGGCAAGGAGAGTGACCGCCGATATGTCCAGTTCTACGCCGGCTGGCCGCTAGAGTGCGTGGCATCCAACAAGCAGGAACTGATTACGTGGATGGACGAGAAGAGTGAACGCCCGATTGTGGTCAGCCACTCCGAGCAAGGTGGGGCCGTGGTGGTAATCGCCGACACGTACTTCGCCATCAATGAGAATCTGGAGACCGCCGAGAATGCCGTTCTTGACGACAACATTCGCTTCTGGCGATGGTTGCTCACCCGCGCGGTGCCCGGGCAGAAGCCGTGGAATCCGCCGCCGAATACCGAAAAGGCCGGCCCCGCCAAGAGCGGCGCGGCCAAGAAAGACGCCGCAGCGGGAGGCTCAACAGAGGATGACGAGCCATCGAGGATGAAACAAAAAGAGAAGGCTGGAGCGCGAAGGTAACAGCTTCGGAATAGCAATATGATTCAGGCTTGGATTGGCGTCGCACTCTTGGCCGGCTCGTGGCTGCTGGGGTTGGACTATTTTTACCCCGCCAGCTCCTGGGCGTGGCTCGCGACCGTCGCTGCCGCCGTGGTGCTGCTGATCCGAGCGGCGGGCCACAGCCGACCCGCCGCCGGAGCGCTCGCCGCCGCGCTCGAATCGTCGGCCGACGACGTCGGCTGTGGCATTTCCGACGTCTTGAGCGGCTGCCGCTCGTCGCAGACGATTGCTTTGATCTTGCTGCTGCCGGTCGTGTGGTATGCTTCCTGGCCTTACCGCGCGGCTCCGCTCTTGATCGTTGCAGGATTGGCGGTCCGCCTGCTGCCGCTTCATCGCCGCTGGGCCGGCGGCTGGGCTTTCGGGTCGATGGCGGCCGGCGTGATCCTGTTCGCCCAAGCACTGGCGCTGGCGCTTTATGCCGACCATACCGCGGGGTCCCACGATCTGCCTCGGCCCTTTCCCGATCTGTTGGCCGGCGTCGCCACCTTGTTGGGGATCGACGCCACGGCCGACGGTTCGAGTATTGTGATGCACTCCATGCGGCAGGTACACCGGTTGGGCGCAACCTGGGAATTGCTGCTCGATCCGGCCACTTTCTTGTTCTTCATCGGTGGGCTGACGATGTTTGCGCTTTGGGTCTGTGGCGAGATGCCCACCGGCCGGCGATGGGCGGCGTGGCTTCGCGCGTTGCGAACCTTGACCTTGATTCTGCTGGCTTGGCTGCCATTGAGGGCAGGGCTGATGATGGCCCTGTACTTGCACCGCGTCTTGCGCTCCGATCCCGACCGCCCACTGCACGCGATGAACCACTTCTTCTCGCCCTGGATGCTCTTGCTGCTGCTGGCCGTGCCGGTTCTGTTGGCATGGCGCTTCGTGCGGCTCGCGCAAGTGTTGAAAGATGAAAGCGGTGATCTCCCCTCTCCTGCCGGGAGAGGGGCCGGGGATGAGGGCTGTGAAGAGCCGTCGAAGGCCCTCGCCCTAACCCTCTCCCAAAGGGAAAAGGGACCCGGCGATGCCCCCCCGTGCCCCGTCCTCTGTCCCCCGTCTCCCGTCTCTTTGCCCAAGGCAGCCGGATGGATTGCCTTGGCCGTTGCCCTGTTCACCGCGGCAATCTACTGGGATCCGGTCGGCGCCCGCCACGACGGCCGCGTCATGGTGGTCGAACGTCACTCTGCCTGGGAACCAACCAACCGCGCCTATGACACTACGCGGTTTGGCGAGTCGTCGGGCTACAATTACGCCGCCATGTACGACTACCTGGCGCAGTATTATGCGATGTCGCGGCTGCTGGAAAAAGACAAACTTGACGAGCAAACGCTGAGCAAGTGCGACGTGCTTCTCATCAAGATTCCTACGGCACGATACAGCCAGGCAGAGGTCGAGGCCGTGGAGCGCTTCGTGCAACAGGGCGGCGGCCTGCTACTGATCGGCGACCATACCAACTTCGAGCGGTCGGCCACGGCGATGAATGACATCACCCGCCGGATGGGCTTCATCTTCCGCGACGATTTGCTGTTCGGCTTCAACGAATCGCCTTACGACCAGTTGTATGTGCCCCCCACGCTGCCCCACCCTGCCGTCCAGCACATTCCGCCGATGGACTTTGCCGTCTCGTGCTCGATCGATCCGGGCCGCAGCCACGGCCGGGCGGTCGTGGCCAACACGGGCCTGTGGAGCATGGGCCCCGAATACCACCACGAGAACTTTCATCCCATTCCCCAGCACTGTCCCGAGATGCGTTATGGCCCGTTTGTCCAAGTCTGGGCCGCGCGGCATGGGCAAGGCCGGGCGATCGCCTTTGCCGACTCGACGGTTTTCTCGAATTTCTGCCTCTTTCAGCCGGGCAAAGCGGAAATCATGCTGGGCATGGTCGAATGGCTCAATCACGCCAATCCCCTGCTCGACCCCCGCCCCTGGCTCTTGCTCCTGGGACTTCCACCGCTGGTGATCGGTCTGTGGATGACGCGGCAGCGGTCGGGGGTATGGCTGGTCCTGCTGGCCGCCGGCGCTTGCGGGTGGGTCTTGGCGTCGGTGGCCATCGGTGCCGGGCACCGCTGGGCCCTGCCGGCTCCCGAGGCGCTCCGCCCCGAACGCCGTATCGTGATCGACCGCACCACCTCGGTGGCGCCGCTGGCGCGGGGGATGTACCCCGAAGGCGGTGACCAAGGGTACGGCATGCTGGAAGCGTGGATCCCACGACTCGGCTGCTGCACGGTGCGCAAAGAGGGTCCAGAGAGCTTTTCAGGCGATGCCCTGATGGTGATTTGCCCCAGCCGGTCGGCCACGGAAGACTTCCGCGACGGCCTGACCCACTATGTCGCCAACGGCGGCAAGCTGGTGGTAATCGACGCGCCGGAAAACGTCGGTTCCACCGCTAACAGCTTGCTGGGGCCTTTTGGGCTGTCGATTCATCACGATCGGGTGTGGAAAGGCAAGCTGACCATCAGCGGCCGCTTACCGATGCTCGATGTTATCGGCGCCAAGCAGGTCAGCGGCGGGCAGCCCATCGGAAAACTCGACAAGCTGCCGGTCGTCGCCACGGCCAAGCACGGCAAGGGCTCGGTCATGGTCATCGGCTGCGGTTCGCTCTGGAACGACAAGCAGATGGGCGAACTGGAATCCGAACCAGGGTCGGGCTGGATGCTCGATCCCGACGCCACGGTAAAGGCCCGCTACGAAGTCCTGTTCGCCCTGCTGCGCTCGTTCCTCGACAACAAGCCGCTGCCCACGTCGCCGCCGAAGGAGAAAACCGCAAAGGCAGCGCAGAAAAAGGTTGAGAAAAGGGAGAAAAAACCGGACGGCGGATCGGTGCTAAAAGAGTCCGGGCCGGTGGGACCGTAAAGTAAAGAAGGAAAAGGGGAGAGCGGATAGCGGGAACTGAACCTCTCCTCTCGCCCCTCTCCCCAAGAAACACCAAGCGGCCCGTTCGACATTCGAACGGGCCGCTCGAGGTTATGGTAAAGGGGCTCGCTCATCATGGATGGGCGATGAGTTACACCCCATGCTCACAAACTATTTGCAGCAGGCCGGCGCACAAGCCGCAGGCTGGCAAGATTCGCAGCAGCTCACGGTGCCGCAGCAGCTCGGACGGCAGCAGCGAACGTGCTTGCAATGATGCACTTTGCAGCAGCACGCCTTGCAGCAGCGCTCTTTGCAGCAACGCTCTTTGCAGCAGCGCTCTTTGCAGCAACGCTCTTTGCAGCAACGAGCCTTGCAGCACTTCTCGCAGCAGCTAGGAGCCGCGCAGCAAGCGGGAGCCGCACAGCAGGCGGGAGCCGCACAAGCCTTCGGGGCGGCGCAGCAGCCACAGGCCTTGTCGCAGCAACCGCAGCGCTTCGGGCAGCACTTGCGGACGTGGCAGCAACGCTCTTTGCAGCACTTGCCGCAGCAAGACGCTTCGCAGCAGCTAGGAGCGGCACAGCAAGGAGCCGGAGCCGCACAAGCCTTCGGGGCGGCGCAGCAACCGCAAGCCGCCTCGCAGCAACCGCAGCGCTTCGGGCAGCACTTGCGGACGTGGCAGCAACGCTCTTTGCAGCACTTGCCGCAGCAAGACGCTTCGCAACAGCTAGGAGCAGCGGCACAACAGGCGGGAGCGGCACAAGCAGCCGGCGCACAACAGCCGCCAAACAGCTCGGCCCGGGCACTGGTGACGCTGGCCACCGCCAACATGGCGGCTGCGGCCAACGCCGAGAACAACATACGACGGTACATGGGAGTACTCCTTGGTTAGGAAAGACCTGTTAGGTTACTCGCGCAAACTGGCGTAAGTAGGGGGTCTAGGGTCTAATCTACGACTTGCTATCGACGAACAGCGATCCGTTTCCTTAACCAGACGACCCAGTTCCACCACAAGTTCCAGCTTATCGGGTGCGTTTGTATCGCAGGCACCACCCGTAGGGACTTTGCCGACCAAGGCCGATGCCTGCCCGGCCTCACGGCGAGCCAGACCGTTTTCTCGAACAACGGCCGGCGGCCGGGCCGGCAAATAGCACGGGCACCGCTTGGCCGGTCAAGAAACGTGACCTAGGGTTCTATGGTGTTGATAGGACAAAAATTGGGGCTACGGTGATGGATCTAGCAACTGTTAATCGGGATTGCGTCTACTCGCGTCTGGCCAGCGATCCAGACCTGCGGGAAATCGTCGATCTGTTTGTCGAGGAAATGCCGGGCCGCGTGGCGACCATGCTGGAGCAACTGAATGCCGCGGATTGGGACGGCCTGCGGCGCTCCTCGCACCAACTGCGCGGAGCTGCCGGCAGCTACGGCTTCGATGGAATCTCGCCCAGTGCGGGCAAGGTTGAAGCGGCCATTCGCGATGGCGAGCCCGAGCAACGGATCCGCGAAACGGTCGAGGAATTGGTCGAGCTGTGCAATCGCACGCGATGCGGCCTGCCGCCGCAATAGCGCTGCGTGCGGCACATCGTTCCTCGCTTCGCTGTCCGACTCTTGTTTCCCGCCAGCCGCGGGCTAATCGCGACTGCGCAGGCCGCCGTTTAGTTGGTCAGCAGATCGTCGTTTTTCCAATTTCAACGGCTGTCGGCAGGTCGTCATCTGTGTAAGGAGGAAAAACGGAAAGAGGAAAAAGGGGAATGCTCGGCAGGGCAAGTCTCGCACTGATGCCCTACAATCTTCAGCTTTCCCCTTTTTCCCGCTTCCCTTTTTTTCTTTCTTACACTGAACTTGATTCCGTTGAATAGCTGCACCATTTTGATTTCCCTTCGCTCGTTTCGGCGTCCACATCGTAACGCCCGGCCACGTCAGTTTTCAAGTGCAAGAATCGGCCACCCCCGACAACGAATTACGGGAGTAACTTAATGGTAATCGCGGTTGAGAACAGATCGACAAAGGCGAGATGGTTGGTGCCGAAGCATGCCTTGGCATGATTCGGGGAAAGCATATACAATTATTGGGAATGCTCAAGCAATCCTCGGCACCTCCCGCAAGGGAACAACGGCAATGGAACGCCAGATTACGACACAGCTCATTCTCACCCACCTGCCTGTCGTCGCGGGTATGACTGTCGGCTTTGCGGTTGGGCCAATTCTGGTCCTTCGGCCACAATGGCTTTTCCGACCGCTCCAAACAGCCATGCCAAACGTAAACATCGCGAAAGGTCTCAGCAGGGCAGGACTCGTGCTCATTCTTTTTGGAATGTCCTCATTGCTGTTCGCCTGTATGGGCCAATCACCATGGGAACGAGCGCGCACCATGAGGCGCGTGTTGCAAGCGTCGGCAGACGAAATCGTATCAGCGGAAGTTGTTCCCTGGGGATTCCCGGCCGGAGATGACGTTTTCGGGAAACCGGCGGTAGTACGAGATCACGACCGCCTACAGCAACTATGCGATTGTCTAAGCAAATCTCAGTCCTGGAACCTCGGCGGTGTCGGCACAACCCGGAAGTGTAAGTTGACGCTATCTCGGGCCACCGAAAAAGATACATGTCTTATCGAAAACACTGGGAATGGCATCGTTCTGCTCATAGTCTATGACCGCGATGCAGGCAGCTTAACAATTGGTAATCCTATCGGTATCTTTCGCTGTGACGCACTGGCTCCGTTAATTGATTCCTGGACGGAACACAGCAAACGGGATAGACGTCTTTGAGAAGCGGTTGGGTGCCACGGGCGTCTCGCCAGTCGCCAGCCAGAAACAGGGGCAAGATGCCCGTGCCACCCGGCCGCGCTTAGATTTCGAAGATCGCTTCGATCTCGACCGCGGCACCCAGCGGCAAGGAGCCCACGCCAATGGCGGTGCGGGCGCCGATTCCCCCTTCACGCCCGAAAATCTGGGCGAAGAGCTCGCTACAGCCGTTAATCACCGCCGGCTGCTGCGAGAAATCCGGCGTGCAATTGACTGCGCCGAGCACCTTGACCACGCGGCCAACGCGGTTCAGACTGCCCAGTTCTTTGCGGAGCGAGGCCAGAATGCCCAGGGCCGCCCATTGGGCCGCTTGGTAGCCGGCGGTCACGTCCAGTTCGGCGCCTAGCCGGCCGGTCAGCAATTTGCCAGCCGCGTCGACCGGCAGGTGGCCCGAAGTGTAGACGAGATTTCCCACCACCACCAGCGGCCTGTACAGGCCTTTCGGTTCCGGTGCGGGCGGGAGTTGCAGGCCCAGTTCGGCGAGTTTTTGCGTCAATCGGGCGTCGGCAGACATGGTCGTTGATGAAACGGTTTTCAAACTGTCCAGCAAGAAGGGGAACGGCTCCGAGCAATCTTTTGTGCCCCGATAAACGTCGTTGCGAGGCGCCCGTTCCCCTTTTTATTGCTTTCAGTCAATGACTTTGTTGAGTGGATATTCGACGATTCCCTTGGCGCCGGCGGCTTTCAGACGCGGGATGATCTGCCGGACCGTGGACTCATCGAGAATCGTGTTCACGTCGACCCACTTCTCGTCGGCCAAGCTGGAAACGGTCGGCTGTTGCAAGGCCGGCAACAAGGCCAAAACACTCTTCAGCCGGTCGCAGGGTACGTTCATCATGAGGCCGACTTTGCCTTCGGCCGCAATGGCGCCGCGGAGCATCAACGCCAGGTCGTCGACCTTTTGCCGCTTCCACGGGTCGTCGTAAGCGGCCTGATTGGCGATCAGCCGCGTCGTGCTCTGCAGCACCTCGTCGATGATGCGCAGATTGTTGGCCCGCAGCGAACTGCCCGTCTCGGTGACCTCGACGATGGCGTCGGCCAGTTTGGGCGGCTTGACCTCGGTGGCTCCCCAACTGAATTCCACCTTGGCGGTCACGCCGTGCCGGGCCAGGTAGCTGCTCGTCAGCCCCACGGCCTCGGTGGCAATTCGTTTGCCTTGAAGATCTTTGACGGTTTTGACGGGCGAGTCTTCCGGCACACAGAGCACCCAGCGAACCGGTCCGCGGCTCACTTTCGAAAACACCAACTCGGCCACCTCGTGTACCTTGGCCCCCGTCTCCACAATCCAGTCGTGGCCGGTCAATCCGGCATCAAGCACGCCGTCTTCCACATAGCGGGCCATCTCCTGCGCACGGATCAAGAGGCACTCAATTTCGTCGTCGTTGATGTTTGGATAGTAACTGCGCGAGCTGAAGGTGATTTTGTAGCCAGCGCGGCGAAACAAGTCCGCCGTCGCCTCTTGCAGACTGCCGGCAGGGATGCCAAGTTTGAGAATGTTCGTCATCGTCGGAGTGTGAGTTGCGGTGGATGGTGCAAAGCCGCGGGCGGCTGGCGTTACTTCTTCTTATAGACTTCGGCCGGATCGAACACCCGTTGGGCCACGATCTTCAACCCCTCGGGCGTGACCTGGCGGAAAAAACAGCTCTTGTAGCCTTCGTGGCAGGCGGCCCCGCCCACCTGATCGACCCGCAGCAGGATGGTGTCGCAGTCGCAATCGACGTAGATCTGGCGGACGTGCTGCACGTTGCCGCTTTCTTCGCCTTTGCGCCACAATTTTTTCCGGCTGCGGCTGTAGTAAACCGCCCGGCCGGTGGCTATCGTCTCCCGATAGCTCTCGGCGTTCATGTAGGCCAGCATCAGAATATCGCCGGAGGCGGCGTCCTGGGCAATGGCCGGCAGCAGCCCGTCGCCGCGGGAGAAGTCGGGACCAGTAGCGAGTGTTTCAGACATTTCCGCAGTTCTGTGCAATTAAGTCCGATAAATAAGGAAACTTTAGCATAATCGCATCGGCCCCTGGTCGCTAGTGGGTGGATGGGGATGCAGTGCCAACGGGGGGCTGCGCTTCGCCGACGACCGAAGCCTCCCCTACAAAGGGTATGACACGCATAGTAAGCCTATTTTCGGCTTCTCTTTAGAGAGCTTGGACTTACGACCGAAGTTCACAAGCAGTACCGGCGTTTCTCTCTGGAAAGGACTTATTCGTGCAACGCTCGCTCTCCGTCTTGTTGCCTGTTAAGGATGCTCAGGCGACGCTGGCCGCTTCGGTGGATGAGATTCTCGAGATCGTGGCGGATTCGATCGAACGGTTTGAGTTGCTCATTATCGATGACGGCTCGACGGACGCGACGAGCGAGGTTGCGCATGAGTTGACCTACCATTACCCCCAAGTTCGGGTGG
>Ga0181529_10004981_pt1 | contig 14069 bp, 7 predicted proteins | sample PEATcosm2014_Bin_36_FD_119763 | JGI IMG/M metagenome (GOLD analysis project Ga0181529, IMG submission 119763) | Peatland microbial communities from MTU Mesocosm Facility, Houghton, MI, USA - PEATcosm2014_Bin10_30_metaG | ecosystem: Environmental > Terrestrial > Soil > Wetlands > Peat | place... | reverse complement strand
GCACATTCATAGACCAGGCGCAGAAGTATGAGCCCGGCCTGATGGATCTTTTCAAGGAGCTCGCCGACACCGGCTGCGTCGAGTTTACCGGCGAAACCTACTACCACTCGCTCTGCAGCCTCTGGGATTGGGAGCGAGTCGAGTTTGCCGAGCAGGCTAGAATGCACTCGGACAAGATCGAGAAGCTCTTCGGCCGGCGCCCGACAGTCTTCCGCAACACCGAATGCCTCTACAACAACGGCGTCGCCGCGGCTGTCAAGGACCTGGGCTACGAGGGCATCATCACCGAAGGCATCGACTGGATCCTCGAGGGATGGCGCTCTCCGGACTTCATCTATACGGCGCCGTGCGGGCTTCCGGTCCTGCTCCGCAACTACCAGCTTTCGGATGACGTGGGCTACCGCTTCCCGAACCGCGATTGGGAGGGCTGGCCGCTCACGGCCGAGAAGTTCGCGGAATGGCTCGCCGGCAACACCGATATGAACATAACCCTCGCCCTGGACTACGAGGCGTTTGGCGAGCACATCTGGGAAGACAAGGGGATCTTCGAGTTCCTGCGCTCCATGCCCGGCGAGGTCATGAAGCACAATCAGCTCGAGTTCAGCACGCCCACCGACGCCATCCGCCGCCTGCCGACGTGGGGCGAGATCCACGTGGACGATTACGCGACCATCTCCTGGGCGGATAAGGAGCGCGACACGTCCGCATGGCTCGGCAACGAGATGCAGCGCTTCGCCTTCGAGGAGACCCGCATTCTGGAGTGTCTCATCAAAGGCACAGGCGATCCCTATCTGCTCCAGGCCTGGCGCTACATGCAGACGAGCGATCATCTCTACTACCTGTCGGACAAGGCTATGAGCGACGGCGACGTGCACAAGTACTTCAGCGCCTACGGCAGCCTGTTCGAGAGCTTCGTCCGGCTCTATACCGCGCTCATCGATCTGCAGTCTCGAGCCGAGCGCAAGCGGCATCAGGTGTAGCCCGCCAACGCGCCATGTTCATTCTCTCGCTCGACCAGGGCACCACAAGCTCGCGCGCCATTCTATTCGATAGGTCCGGACGCGTATGCGCCGCGGCGCAGCAGGAGTTCACGCAGCACTACCCGCAGCCCGGATGGGTCGAGCACGATCCGGATGAGATCTGGAGCAGCCAGCTCAGCGTCGCACGGAGCGTCCTGGAACAGCGGAAACTCGGCGCCGCCGACATTGCCGCTATCGGCATCGCCAACCAGCGCGAAACCGTGGTCCTGTGGGACCGCGCGACGGGATGGCCCTGCGCGCCCGCCATCGTCTGGCAGGATCGCCGCACGGCGCCCATGTGCGACGCCCTGAAGGCCGCCGGCCACGCGGACCTCTTCCGCAGCCGCACCGGCCTGCCGATCGATCCCTACTTCTCGGCGACGAAGGTGGCCTGGCTGCTCGACAACGTCGCCGGCCTGCGCGAGCGCGCGGAGGCCGGCGAGATCGCGTTCGGTACCATTGACTCGCATCTCCTCTGGCGCCTTACCGGAGGCCGCGTGCACGCCACGGACGTCTCCAACGCGTCCCGGACCCTCCTCTTCGACATCGTCCGGCAGGATTGGGACGACGATCTGCTCGCCCTGCTTCGAATCCCGCGCGCCCTGTTGCCGAAAGTGAGGCCGAGCAGCGGCCTCTACGGCGAAACCGTCGCCAGTCTCTTCGGCGCAGCCATTCCGATCGCAGGCGTGGCGGGCGATCAGCAGGCGGCCACATTCGGCCAGGCATGCCTCAGGCCCGGAATGGCGAAGAACACCTACGGCACCGGATCGTTCCTGATGCTGAACACGGGCCATGCCCCGCGCCCGTCCTCTCATGGCCTCCTGACGACGATCGCATGGCGCGTGGGGCAGGAGACGACCTACGCCCTCGAAGGCAGCATCTTCATAACGGGCGCTGCCGTCCAATGGCTGCGCGACGAACTGAAAATAATATCCAGCGCCGGCGAGATCGAGGCGCTCGCAAGAAGCGTTCCGGATAGCGGAGGCGTCTTCTTCGTACCGGCCTTCGTCGGGCTTGGCGCGCCGCACTGGGATGCCTACGCTCGCGGCGCGCTCGTCGGCCTGACGCGCGGGTCGGGCCGGGCGCAGATTGCGCGAGCCACACTGGAGGCAGCCTGCTTCCAGACTCGCGACGTGCTCGATGCCATGCGCGCCGACAGCGGACTCGAGCTGGCGGAGCTGCGCGTGGACGGAGGCATGACGGTGAACGACACGCTGCTGCAGATCCAGGCGGATCTTCTCGGCGTCCGCGTCGTGCGGCCGGCCGTGACGGAGACGACTGCCCTCGGCGCGGCCTATCTTGCCGGCCTGGCCGTCGGGTTCTGGCCGGATACGGAGGCCGTCGCAAGCCACTGGTCGACAGACGCGGTATTCGATCCCCACATCTCCGCGGACGAGCGCGAAAGCCGCCTCGAAGACTGGCGCCGCGCCGTGAATCGAGCGCGAGACTGGGCGCAGCCGCACGTCCGCCGGCAGGCGACGCCGGACGCAGCAACAACAGGCGAGCAGTCTCCAGGCTAAGATCTTATGTCAAGTGACGAATCTTCTTTCGGCTCGAATCTCGACGCGACGGCGCCCTTCATCGATACAGCTTCATCCGATGCCATTTGCGACGAAGAGCCGGTCGAGGAGTTTGACCTCATCGTTATCGGCGGCGGAATCATCGGCTGCGGTATCGCACGCGACGCGAGCCTGCGAGGACTTCGAGTCGTCGTTGTCGAGAAGGAAGACTTCAGCTCCGGCACCTCGTCCCGATCCACGCGGCTGATCCACGGCGGCCTGCGCTACCTCGCCATGTTCGACTTCGGTCTCGTCCGCCAGGACCTGCGCGAGCGGGAGATCCTGCTGAAGACGGCTCCGCACCGCGTCCGGCCGCTGCAGTTCACCGTTCCGTTCTACAACCGCTCGCTCTGGTATCGCCTCCGCCTCCGCATCGGCCTTCTGCTCTACGATCTGCTCTCGTTCGGCAAGAGCCTGCCCAACCACAGCTTCTTCAGCCCCGCCGAGACGCTGCGGCGCGAGCCGGAACTGGCGCCGGAGGGGCTGCAGGGCGCGGCCGTCTACTGGGACGCGCAGTCGCCGTTCGTCGAGCGGCTGTGCCTGGACAACCTGGTAGACGCCGTTCGCCATGGAGCGACCGCTTACAATCACACCGAGGTGACCGGCCTCCCGCGAGACGGATCGGGCCGTGTCTGCGGAGTCCGCGTGCGCGACAGCCTGGCCGGACAGGAGAGGACGCTGCACGCTCGCGTGGTCGTGGATGCGACGGGACCCTGGCTGGATCGCTTCGAGAATCGCGTCGGAACTGCGCAGTCCCGCCGTCTGCGCCTGACGAAGGGCATCCACTTCGCCACGCCAAAATGCGTCGACAGCGCGCTGGTCCTGTTCGCCGGCCGGGACGAGCGGCTCTTCTTCGTAATTCCCTGGCTCGACTCGGCGTGGGTCGGAACTACGGACACGGACTTCGACGACAACCTCGACACGGTTCGAGCCACGGGCGAGGATGTGCGCTATCTCCTCGAAACCGTCTCGGTCCTGCTGCCGCGGGCTGAGTGGGACCGGATCCACTTTACGAGCGCGGGAGTGCGCGCCCTCGTGCGCCGAGGCCAATCCGGCTCCGCCGAGTCGGACGTATCGCGTAAGCATCGCGTGGTCATCCACAGCGCCGCCGACGGCGCGGAGGGCCTGATCTCCGTCCTGGGCGGCAAGATCACCGCATATCGCGGCATCGCGGAGGAGGTGACGGACAACGCAGTCAGGCTGCTGGGATCGCCCGCCGCCGCGCGTTACGCCGCCTGCGCGACGGCCGCTCGCACGCTGCCCGGCGGCGAAATCCCGAAGGGCGAGGCGCTTCTATGCGCGGTCCGCGCCGACTCGGAGCCGCTGGGTCTGACCGAAGAGCAGGCGGACCGGCTCGCGCTGCTGTACGGCTCCGAGTATACCGAAATCCTTGCGCTGATCCGCGCGCATCCCGAGCTCGGCTCGCCGCTTGGCCCGGACTATCCGGAGGTGCGGGCCTGCGTCCGCTACGCGGTGCAGCAGGAGTTTGCCCGCACGCTGTCGGACGTGATGATGCGCCGGACCGCGCTCTCCTTCAGCCCGGATCAGGGGCTGTCGGCCGTCGGCGAGGTCGTGCAGGAGATGGCCGGCCTGCTGTTCTGGGACGCGGAGCGCATCGCGGACGAGATCGAGCACTATCGCTACCAGGTGCAGCTCACGCAGGCGTTCAGGGCGGAGATGGGGGTCTTATGAAGACCGTTTTCATCGCGGGCGTGAAGAGCCACGGGCCGGGCGATCACGAGTATGAACAGGATCTGCGGCTCCTGGCGGAGTGCCTCCGCACCTCGCCCGACGTGGCGCGCTGCGAGACGCAGGTCTGTCTCTACGGATGGCCGGAAGACCCGGCGACGCTCGATACGGCGGACGCGATCGTCATCCACTGCGACGGCTCGGACCATCGCGAGGCGGACCATCCTCTGCTCGTCGGCGATCGGCTTGAAACGCTTCGCCGGCAGGCGCGGCGCGGGGCCGGGCTCGTGCTTCTGCACTATTCGACGTTCGTGCCCGCCAGCCGCGGCGCATCGGATCTGCTCGACTGGGTCGGCGGCTTCTTCGATTACGAGACGGGCGGCCCGCCGAACGGATGGCGCTCGGCGATTGACTGGGCCGACGCGCAGGTGAAGATCGCGTCGCCGGAACATGAGATCTCGCGAGGCGTAGAGTCCTTCTCGCTTAAGGACGAGTTCTACCATCACATGCGGTTTCTTGAGCCCGACCCGCGCCGGATTCCCATCCTGCAGATCGATCTGCCCGGCGCGCCCGGCAATCCCGAGACGGTCGCATGGGCCGTCGAGCGCGAGGACGGAGGCCGCGGGTTCGTCTTCACGGGCGGCCACAGCCACGCCAACTTGCAGATGGAGAGCCTCCGCCGCACTCTGCTAAACGCGATCGTGTGGACGGCGCGCGGCGCAGTGCCGGCCGGCGGCGTGCGCTCCACCGTCCGGGCGGACCAGGACGCGATCCGCACGCTCATCCTCACCGGATACGAGGCGCCCGCGCACGACTGGCAGGCCGACACCGAGGCGCTGAAGATCGTGCTCGGCGACGACGCGCGCGTTCGCATTACGGTCTGGGAGGATCCGGAGCGGCTGGCGACGGAGGATCTCGGCGCGTTCGACGTGGTCGTGCAGAACTACTGCAACTGGGATCGGCCGAGCCTGTCCGGCGAGGGCCGCAGTCGCCTGCTGGAGTTCGTTAGGGAAGGCGGCGGGCTCGCGATCGTCCACTTTGCCAATGGCGCCTGGAGCGATTGGCCGGAGTATTTCGGAGGACTTGCGCGGCGCGTCTGGATCGACGATAAGAGCTCGCACGACGCCTATGGCTCGTTCCGGGTGCGCATAGTCGATCCCGATCATCGACTGACCGCCGGCCTTCAGGATTTCGACACCGTCGACGAGCTCTACTGCAATCAGCAGGGCGAACTGCCCGTCGACCCGCTGCTTACGGCCCGCTCCGTAATAACGGGCCGCGACGAACCGATGGCCTTCGTCTACCCGGAGGGCCGTGGCCGCATCTTCCAGACGCTTCTCGGGCACGACGCTCAGGCGATCCGGACGCCGGCTCATGCCGAGCTCATCCGGCGCGCCGTCGCATGGACTGCAAACCGCGAAATCCATCCGCAGCTCGCTCCGGACGCCGGGTAGAGCGCCTGCGCCCCGCGGCTGCCCGAAATGCGCACCGTGCGCCGAAATATCGCACACCCTCCCGCCAACGCAAGCCGCTAATACCAGTCCCGGAGGGACTTCGCACGATAGCCGCCCGAAACCCGACACCCGAAACCCGAAACCCGAAACCCGACACCTCCCCGCGCCGGGCTCTGCCTACGGCGCCGTCCTGCAGTCTGCGCTCCAAACCTGGATGCCGTCCGCGCCCGCGGCGAATAGGCTCTTGCCGTCTTGCGAAAAGCCGGCGCGGCATCCCTGACCTCCCGGCAAGGGCAGTGTGAGCACCTGTCTGCCCGTAGCGCTCTCCCACATCCGGACGAATCTCTCATAGCCGCACGTCGCGATTCTCCGGCCGTCCGGGGAGAATCCGACCGACCTCAAGCCTGCGCCAAACGCTCTCAGCGTCATCAGTTGCCTGCCGGTCCGCGCATCCCACACGGCTGCCGCCGGCATATCGCTGATGGCAGCCGCCACACGGGCGCCGTCCGGTGAGAAGGACGCGTCCGCATAGTGCGACCGGCGGTCGCCGAATCGCCGCACCGGCTTTCCGGTAGAGGCATCCCAGATCACGCATGTTCCGTCCCTGCTGGCAGAGACGAGACACAGGCCGTCATTGCGCCACGCGATCGACGTGACGTCCTTCCGGTGGCCTCTCATTGCGATGAGCAGCTTACCGGAGTCCGCGGCGTAGACGTCGATGTCTCGGTCCACGCCGGTTGTTGCGATCCGGCGTCCGTCCGGCGAAAAGGCCGCCGTCTTCACTCCGCCGTGGCGCTTGATCTCTACGCTCAACCGCACAGGGGCGAGGTTCCAGATGCACGCGGCGACGTTGGGCCCTCCGGCCAGCAGCCGATCTCCCCGGGGAGAAAACGCCAGGCAGGGTGTTTCGGAGCCGGGTCCCGGCAGGCGGCACACCGGGCCGGCGGTCTCGACGTCCCGGATCCACGCACCTGCTTCGGAGCTGCAGCCGGCGACCCGGCGACCGTCCGGAGAGAGAGCCCCGGCTGCCACCGGCCGTTCGGCATGCCCGAAGCTGCGCACGTCGGAGGGCGCCCCGGCATCCCACAGCCTGGCCGTGCCGTCCCAACTCGCGGTTGCGACGGTGCGGCCGTCCGGCGAGAAAACGGCGGCGCGTACCTGGCCTGTATGTCCGGGAAGAGCGTACAGGCGGCGGCCGGAGCGCGCGTCCCAAACTTGCGCGGTATTATCCGTGCTTCCAGTCAACAATCGCTCGCCGTCCCGCGAGTATGCGATGGATCGAACCCAGCCGTCATGTGCCCGGAAGTCCGTTAACTGTCTCGCTCTGAAGTCCCAGATTCGCGCCATGCCGTCCTGGCATCCCGCGGCCAGGCGCGTTGCGTCCGGAGAAAAGGCGACGGACATGACCTCGCTGCCGCCGGTGTGCAGCGTGATGATCCGTCGGCCCGTTCCGGTCTCCCAGATCCGGGCCGTGCAGTCCTTAGAGCCGGTGGCGACAAGGAGCCCGTCCAGGTCGAACGCTACGGATGCGATCTCGTCCCTGTGTCCGTAGAACAATCGAAGCAGCTTGCCGGTGCTGGCGTCCCAGAGTCTGGCCATGTGGTCGTCGCAGCCGGTGACCAGCATGCGGCCGTCCGGCGAAATGTCGACGGACGTAATCGGCGCGGGCTGCCGCTGTATCTGGAGCGTCAGCCGGCCGGATGACGCGTTCCAGGCCCGCAATACTCCATCGCCGCAGCCCGCGACGATCGTCTCGCCGTCGGGTGAGAAGGCCACCGCAGAGACCCACGACCCGAGCGGGCCGAGCACGCGGACGGTCCTGCCCGTCCGGGCGTCCCAAATCCTGACCGTCCGGTCGTCACATCCCGTGGCCAGGCGCGCTCCATCGCCGGAAAAGCAGACCGAGGTGAGCCTGTCCTTGTGGCCGCGAAGGCAAAGCCGCTCCAGGTGCAGCATGCGGCCCCAGTAACCCCACTCGAATCCCCGGTCCGGATTTCCTGCCGTCGACCGCAGCAGAGAGCGGACCTGGCTGAAATCGTTGTTCTCCCACGCCTCCTGAACGAGCTTCATGTCGGCGATGTAAAGATAGTGGCTCGCGGATCTTGCCGCGGTTTCGCTCCTGCGGGCAAATAGCGCCGCTCGCCGCGTTCCCTCCAGCGCGGCGGCAAGAGCGAGCTGGCGAGCCTTCGAAGCCGCAATCGCCGCCGCTCGCTCGATCGCCGCGTTCTGTGCGCTAAGTCGCGCCTCGCCCTCCCGTTTCGCCGCGACCAGCGCCATGCGGCGAGCTTCCTTTGCGGACTCGTCGGCCCTATCCCGCTGCTGCGCGGCCATCGCCGCCGCCGTGTTTGCCCGATCCCTCTCTTTCGCCGCATATTTCGCCCGATGCTCCGCCAGCCTTCCGGCGGAGCGGGCGGTCAGCGCCTGGTCCACGGCGACGGCCGTAAGCGCGCCAAACGCGCAGAGCGCCGTCGCGGAAAGAGCGGCCGCTCGCCGAACGCCAAGCCGGTACGCTTTGCGCTGGCGACGCAGCTCGTCGCCGGGCATATTTCGCCGGATCCAATCCGTGTCGAAAACGGTCGCGTAGATGCGGTTGCGCACCGTCAGCGCGCCGTTCCGCTCCGCGACGATGCCGGAGAGCTTGAGCTGCCGTGTGGCCGCATCCGTCTCATCGTCGGTCACACGCTTGCCGGCGAGCGCCTGCGCATAGCGCGAAAGAAGCCTGGTTCGGGTTTCGGGATCGTCCGGCGTTGCGCGATGCGCGACCGTCGCCAGGTTGTCCTCCCGCACGGACGCGTCGGTCGTCAGAAAGAGCCTGCGGCAGCACGCGTCAACGTCCGCGCTGCTCCGAACGTTGCCGCAGTCGACGATCTCCTTGCACAATCGCTGAGTCAGGTAGGGGTGTCCGTTCGTCCAGTAGAAGACCCTGTCGAAGATGCGGCGGCTCCTGTCCGCGCTCGCGTCCAGGCCCGCGCGCAGAATGTCCGCCTCATTCTTCGTGAAGTCGTTCAGCTCGATCCTGGCGCCGACGTTAAAGGGCGTGAGCAGCGGATCGGAGATGAGGTCGGCAGCCGCTGCGGCGCCGATGAGGCAGAATGTCACGCGCTGAAGGTCGGGATCTTCGGAGCGCGCGTTGTAGCACGCGCGTATGGATGCAAGGAACTCGTTCGAGAACGGAAGGCGCCGCGTTATGTCGATCTCGTCGAAGAAGATCACCAGAGGGCCGGAGATGTTGTCGAGAACCAGCTTTCGGACCGCGTGCACCCATCGCGCTGCCGGGCTGATGCTCTCGGCCGATTTGAGAAACGCGCTCACCCGGTCCTCGGCGTTGAGCCTTCCGGCGAGCGCCCATATCAGGCCGTGATACCACTGCTCCGGCTCGACGTGGTAGCCGATCGTCGACAGGTCCACGATTGCGCACGTGACGCCGAGCTCCCTGAGCCTCGCCGTCGTCTTCACCATGAGCGAGGACTTGCCGATCTGACGCGCCGTGAGGACGTGGCTATACTCCCCGGCAAGCAGCCTGTCGCAGAGAACGGCATCGGCTTCGCGCGCCACGTACGTCGGCGAGCTCGCAGGCAGCGTCCCGCCGGCCACATATCTGATCGTCATAGCAGCGCTCGCGCCAGGTAGATCTCATACAGCCTGCAGCGGAAGCGCGCGTCGGCGGGCGAACTGCCGCGCGCTACACCCGCGGCGCGGAGCGTGACGAACCGCTCGTAGCTGAGCGGGCTGCCCGTCAGCCTGGCCTTCACAGAGGCCAGCGTCTCCGGGTCGCGCTGCACGGCCAACCGGAGTCGCTCCAGGTGATCCGCGCACAGCCCGCCTGACGCAGCCGCACGCTCCAGGTCATCGAACGCGGTGCCTTGCAGCGCCATCTCCTGCAGGCAGCGTCGCACCAGGTAGGGGTGACCGCCGACGAGATTGTACAGCGCGTCGAGCTGTTGTTGGTCGGCGAGCGGCGAGCCGTAGAGGCGGTTCAGCTCGCCGACCTGGGAGATGGTGAAGTCGTCCAGATCGAGCGGCGTGCCGACGTTGAACGGAGACTGGTCCTGATTCTTGACAAAGAGATACGGGTCCGTCGCATAGGCCAGAACGACGGTGAGGAGCGACCATTTCGCGTCGGCGTCGTTGGCTCGTTCGTTGTGCCAGGATCGAAGCATCGCGAACACGTCGTCTCTGTAATCTCGCTCCAGGAGCCGGTCGACGCCGTCCACGATCCAGACGAGCTGTCCGTCGATAGCCGGAAAGACGGCCCTGCGCAGAAAGCTCTCGAATGAGAGCGTCGGCGTACGGCCCGGGCTGAAGAAGGAGCGGGCGCGGGCGTGAAGATCGAGACGCTCTATGAAGTTGTCGGCGACGTCCGTGAGCAGCGCAGCAGCCGTCTCGAACACGGCTCGAGGCGATTTGTGCAGATCCGTTCGGATCACCAATGCGCCTGCCTCGCGTCTGGAGCGCGCCAGGCGGGCGAGCAGCGAGGACTTGCCGACCTGACGAGATCCCTTGATGAGGATGAAGCTGTCGCTTCGCCTCAGCGCGTCGAGGGCAAGCCCGTCGGCCGGACGCTCGATATAGAACGGCGAATCCAACGGCATCGTGCCGCCGATGGGCTCGGCCATGTGCGCGGCTGCGCGCGCAGGCAGCCCCTCCTGGCCTGAATGCTGCGCCGCGGACTGCCCCGATTCCGGCGGATGGTTGAGCGCCCGGGCGCAGGCGGCAAGCACCCGCTGTGAAGGCGCGCCTCGCTCGCCGTCTTCCGAACGATTCTGGAACTGACGGAGATAGCGCTCCCTCAACTGCGCGACCGCGGCCGTCTGTCCGGCGCGCGCATAGATCTCCACCAGGCGCGCCCAGGCCGAATCCATCTGCGGGTAGATATCCACGTAGCGGCGCAGATACGATGCCGCCCGGTCGAGATGACCCTCCTTGGCCTCCATACCCGAGAGCGTGTCGAGCGCGTCCAGGTAGGCGGCCACGTACGCCTCGCGCTCCTCGCTGAGCCACCCGGTCTGCCATCCCTTCAGAAGCTCGCCGCGATAGAGCGCGACGGCCTGCTCGAGCGAACCGCGATCCGCCCTGGAAATGAGGCTGTCGAAGGTGAATGCGTCCACCTCGATCCCGGTGGCGTCGAAGAAGAGCTGGTGATTGCCGTGCCGGAGTCGCGCCCGGTCTTCGCCGAGAACGCGATAGAGCTCGCTGATGGCCTGTGGCAGTGCGCTCTCCGGGATGCCGAGCGCTGCGATCACCCACTCGTCCTGGAGGGTACGGTTGCGATTGAGTGTGAGCAGCGCAAGCAGCTTGCTGGCATGGCGCTTCCACACGACGCAAACGGATCGGTCGTCTCGCCTCAAGTCGAAAGCGCCAAACATGAGTATCTGCAGCATGTCGCGAGTTTCTGGCACCCCATCAGGATCGGCCGATGTCCGTCATAGCGGGCGCTCGCACGGGCCGAGAAGCGGAACAATGTCGCGATTATGACCGATTTGTGACAAGTTGCGCACGATAGAGATCGCGCGATGCAACGCTGTCACGCGCGTCATAAGTCAGTCATAGCGCTCGCTGTATGATTGTAGTGAGGATACCGGAGTTCCTTCAGACTTAACGATTCGAAACGTGCGGCGTTGCGATGCGCTGTGCACAAAATGCTCGGCGCTCGCGGAATGCAATAGTCTCGTCCCTTCTCGTCCGGACCGACTGACCTCGTCTGGACCACCTTTCCCGGAACGATCTGCAAGTGCTCCGCGCCGGGACGGAGCGTAGCTATCGGAACTAAGAGCGGCCGATCGAATGCGCGCCGCTCCAGAACTGCGGAAATGCCCGCGGAGCACAACCCGTGACCACACAACAAGAAATCCCTACGGCGCGAATCAATGTACTCATCGACAATCGGTGCGATACGCTCAAGGACTGTGAGCTTCAAGTTACGCTGCTCAAGAACGGTGCCCCGATAGAGCAGCGCGCATCCCGGTTCGGCGCCAACTGCACAGGCGCCTGGAACGTTCCCCCTGGACCCTATGAAGTGCGCATCGAGGCCGATGGCGCAGTCACCCAGGTCAAGGGACTGAACTGCGGCGCTGATAAAGAGGTCGCCGTCCATTTCAGCCTGCTTCCAGGCTTGAAGAGCACGATCATCGAGCATGGCATGGCCGGCATGGGCCGCTCCGTTGCCACGGGCCGCATGGCCCACTCGAAGCACGCCTGGACGCGTTGACGCGCGTTTCCGAGGATGGATGCAGCCGGCCACGGAAGGCCGGATCCCCACATCTGTTTATTCCGCATACTCCGGCCGCTGTGATCTGGTAATCTTACTCCGGTGGCCGGCCTCCGGTTTACGTCTGCCTGCGACGCCTGTCCGGCTTGATCCGGATCGGATCGCAGCCGGCCTCTGCACGATCCCTGGTCCGTACGATCCCTGAAATCCGACCGCTCACCGGCCCGATGCGCACGTCGCAATCGGCCCGGCCGTCTCTGCGCACCGTGGAGGGCGACCCGTATATGAACACCTATTTTCCTACAATCACCATTCTCGTCGGAGCGGCTCTATTGATCTCGGCCCTGCCGGCCGTGGGCGCCGAGACTCCGGAAACTGCCGCGCAGCGCGACGCGCGGACTGCCTGGTGGCGCTCGGCCCGGCTGGGAATGTTCGTTCATTGGGACATGTCGAGCGTCGCAGGCACGGAGATAAGCTGGTCGCGCAAGTCCACGAGGCCGCTCGACATCGATAACGATCCGCCGGGCTACGTCGAAGATCCCGTCTACGACCATCTCGCCGAGAGATTCAACCCCACGAAGTTCGACGCGCGGCAGTGGGTCCGGCTCGCCAAAGAGGCCGGAATGAAGTACATCGTCTTCACGGCGAAGCATCACGGCGGCTTCTGCATGTGGGATACGAAGCTGACCGACTACTCGATCATGCATGGGCCCTACAAGCGAGACGTCGTCAAGGAGCTCGCCGATGCCTGCCACAAAGCCGGCCTCCGCTTCGGCCTCTACTACTCGCCGCGCGATTGGCACCATCCGGACTACGGCATGGGCGACAACAGCAAGTACCATGCCTACATGATGGGACAGCTCACGGAGCTGCTGACGCGCTACGGGAAGGTGGACGTGCTCTGGTTCGATAGCTGGGGACACGGCGACCCCGTCAACTACTGGCGCGCGAACGAGGTGATGGCGCTCGTCAAGCGGCTTCAGCCCGGAATTATCGTCAACAACCGCTGCAACAGCTTCGCCTCCGCCCCGCCGTCGGAACTCATCGGCGACTTCGACACGCCGGAGCAGAGGCTGGGCGAGTTCCAGAACGATCGGTTGTGGGAATCCTGCATCACAATCGTCGACGCGAACGGCGGCGGATGGTCATACCGGACAGACGCGACAATCAAGCCCTTCGACGAGTGCCTCCTGACTCTGGCGAGCTGCGCGACCGGCGACGGCAACCTGCTGCTGGACGTGGGGCCGAACGCCGAGGGCGAGATACCGGCCGATCAGACGCAGCGGCTGGCGGAGCTGGGCGCCTGGATGAAGGCGCATGGACAGTCGATCTACGGCACGCGAGGAGGCCCGTATCACAACGGCGCGTGGGGAGGAGCTACCTTTAAGGATAAGACCGTCTATCTGCACGTGCGGAAATGGGACGGCGATAAGCTGGAGCTGCCCCATCTGAGGGCTCATGTGCTGAAATACGAGCTGGTTGGCGCTCCTGCGGCCGCGTCGCAGCTTCGAGTGGAGCAGTCGGGCGGAAAGCTCACGGTCACGCTTCCCCACGCGCTGCAACAGGGCGCCGACACGGTGATCGCTCTCCACCTGGACGCTCCGGCGGCAGACGAGCTGAACGGCGGCCATCCCATCGAGGTTCCCGACGCAAAGTGACGGGATCGCTTCGCTCGCAGCTCCAGTGGATCGAGCCGTCGCAAGAGGCCGTCGCGAGGCTTACGGATCCCGGCGTCTATCAGCTCCACCTTCGCGTTCCAGCGGACGTGCAACTGGAGATCGGAAAGCTGGGAACCGTCCAGTTTCCGGCCGGGACGTACTTTTACACGGGCAGCGCGCTGGGAGGCCTCGGCGCGCGCCTCGCCCGCCATCTGCGCTCGGAGAAGACGCGGCGCTGGCACATAGACTATCTGCTCGACCACGCGCAGATCGTCGCCATCGCCATCCTCCCGACTCGCGAGCGCCTGGAGTGCGCCCTGCACGCAGAGACGGTCGAGCGACTGGACGGCCGGTACGTGGCGAACGGCTTCGGCTCCAGCGACTGCCGCTGCCGCGCGCACCTCGCCTACCTCGGCGGCCGGGCGAGCGACGGGCAGGAGGCTTTGAGAACGCGATCGACCAACCCGCCGGGGCGGACGGGG
>Ga0181529_10004978_pt1 | contig 14070 bp, 12 predicted proteins | sample PEATcosm2014_Bin_36_FD_119763 | JGI IMG/M metagenome (GOLD analysis project Ga0181529, IMG submission 119763) | Peatland microbial communities from MTU Mesocosm Facility, Houghton, MI, USA - PEATcosm2014_Bin10_30_metaG | ecosystem: Environmental > Terrestrial > Soil > Wetlands > Peat | place... | reverse complement strand
GCGTATGTTGCCGACGACAGTATGAAAGCCGCCCGCCGCCTTCGCCTTCAGATTTTTGACGCCTGTCAGAGGATTGCCAACCACCCGGAAATTGGACACCGCCGGGAAGACCTTACCGAAAAGCCCGTGCTTATCTGGCCGGAAGGCTCATACTTGATAATTTACATTGCCCGAAGGCCCGTCGAAATCGTTCGCGTCCTGCACGGTGCTCGTGACATTCCGGGCCTGCTCTAGTTGCAAGCACCTGATATCCGTGCGGTCTTGGCCTTAGCGGCGAGGACTAATGCGACTCCTTCAAGGTCGGGGATCAACTAGGGCGCGTTCCGGGGGCGTTGCCCCATAGGCGTTAACCTAAGACCGCGACGGGACCAGCCGCGTAGCGGCGTAAGATCGTAGCCCACGGCGTAAGCCGTGGGTCAAGGGAGCGCCCCCGCAACGAGCCCCAAAGGGGCGAAAGAAGTAAATCGCGGCGAGTAGGGCGAAACTCAAGGATTGGCGCAACCTACGCCCAGAGTCCCTTTCTTTCGCCCCTCTGGGGCTGGCAGTCATCATGCACGCTTGCCCCACGGCTCCCGATCGAAAACATCGGGACAAGTTACGCCGTGGGCTACGGTCTTCCGGCCCTCCGGGCCTGAGAGGAGAGCACATCAATTCAGACGGAAGCCTTAAGTTAACGCTTATGGGGCGTAGCCCCCGGCTATTAACTTGCGCCCCTGCGGGGCTCAAAGGACACTAATGCGTTTTTCCGCTGCCTCTGAAGCCCCGCCCTTCCCGCGGCGTCCAAAAGTGGTGAGAAGTTCGGACTAAACAACAATTCCGCATTAAGCCTGCCTACAGATCCAGCCGGAAATTAACATCGATTTCCGTCACCACTTCAACGGGTTCTGCGTTCAGCAAAGTGGGTTGATAACGCCAGCGGGAAACGGCTTCCAGTGCCGACTCGATGAGAAGCGGGTGGCCGCTAAGCACTTTGATGTCCTGCACGGTCCCGTCCTTGCCGATGACGACTTCCATTTGAACAATTCCCTGGATGCGTGCCATTTTGGCGAGTGGCGGGTATTCGGGCCTTTCCTGATATACCAGCTTGGCGTTTACTATAGGAGTTCCCACCCGGATACGCTTTATCTTGGTCTGTCCGCTGGGTGAAGCCGGCGTTCCCTTTGTCGGCGCGGGGTGAGGCGAGGCTTTTTCCGCCGTCTTCAGGGCATCCACGACGTCTTGACCAGCCCCATCCGTCTGTAACTGCCGGAGGTAGTCGTCAGTAGGCGCGAAGTCGATTCCGCGATCACTCACCAGCATCGCGACGCGCGAACTGGCGATACCGGCCTTGACCAGGGCCGTAAGCTGGACGCGGTTGAGCGCCTTCTTCGGAGGCGGCGCCGGCCTGGGGTGATCTGCTGCCAGCACGGCATTGATGAACGCGTCATTGGCACCCGCACTGCGCAGGGAATCCACAAAATCCTGGGCGGGAGCAAAATCGAGTCCGTGATCTTTGACCAGCCTGGCGCCGGACTCATCCGCAAGCCCGTTGTGAACCAGAGCGACCACCTGTTCCTTGTTCAGCGGTTTGGGTTGTTGTGGTTGTGCCGCCGGAACCATGCCGGCGACGATAAGCAAATATAAAAGGGTCCTGATGGCCACCGTAGTACTCCCTCCAGGATCACAGGTTGGAGAATCCAAATACCCAAGAAGACTGCGCCAGTATATACCTGCGGGTGGCGCATCAATGGGTTTTGTGGAGTGCGGCGACTCGTCGCCGCTTTCCCTCGCCGCGACGAGTCGCGGCGAATCACCAATCGCTGACGAGTCAGTCGTCTGGAGTTTCTCCATTCTGTCGTGCGCTAACTCGAGCGCCGGAAACCACCCCCGACGCGAGCGCGCCGCCCCTCCTGATTCAGGGGGGGAGTTTTAACGGCTCCCCTCCTCAGATGAGAAGGGGTGGCGCCCCGGGCGACGGGGTGGTGCTGAGCAGGAAATGTGGAAACTGGAGACCGCTGACGAGTCAGCGGTTGAAAAAGCGGGACCAAGCTCCCGCATTCCGAAATCTCGAACCTCTCGTACGATGGTGCCCTTGCGAGACGTGGCAATGGCAACCTCGCCGCGCTCCCGGTGGAAGGCCGAAGGTGGTTCGGCCCTGCGCCCTAGGCGAAGCCAGCGGACATAATGTTGTATTTCCCGGCCAATCTGCGGTTTGTCAGAATTTTTATTCGTCCTTTTTCCTACCGGTAGGAAACTGGCTACGTATTTACCTTGACACGGCTAGCCACGTTAGCTACCATTGAAAGGTCATGAACGCTGTACGCTACATCGGCTGCCCCCGCAATCCTTTTCTTACCCTTGATAATGACGGTTCGCAGGTGAGCGCAGCGGCGCGGGCTGGCCGCCCGTGCAAATCAAAGGAGACAAAAGCATGAGCCTGATCAATAGAGAACCCAGCCCGGCGCAGTCCATCGCCAGCCGCGCCAATAGCCTCCGCTCCACCGGACCGAGCACTGAGCGGGGCAAAGCCATCTCGAGCCGCAATTTACCAAGGCCTCGCCCACATTCCGAGGTGGTAGCGCATAGCATTGAGGCGCTCGGCGAGCGCCCGGGCGATTTTGAACGGACACACAAGGCTCTGATCGCAGCCATGGAGCCGCGGGATGGCTGGGAGGACGCTTGGGTGCAGGACATCGCCATTCTGCGCTTGCGGCTGGAGCGTCTGCAACGCGCGGAGGTAGGAGCCCTGGCGGTGCAGAAGAGGGAGCGCGCGGGCGACCGTAAGCGTGAAGGCATGCCGGCCTCGGGTATTGTCGACCTCAGACAGACCCAGCAAATTCAAATGATGGGCTTTACCGGACTACCGGATTCCCCATGGAAATTCCAGCAGGTCATCGAGACTCTCGAGGGTTTGCGCGATCTGGTTAGAATGGGAATGTATGAGAAGGACAACATCATCTATTTTGATCTTCTTTACGGAAAGAAGCCGGGGTTCCAGGGCGCGACGCTCCGAGGGCCGTTCGAGGTACTGTCGAAACGCCAGGCGGAAGGTGAGGTGCCGGAGGGTGATCGCGGGCAGGTCGCCCTGACCGCCAGCGTGGACCGGGAAATCGAAAACTACAAGCAAAGGCAGGCACTGTATTTCGCGGAGCACCCGGAGCACGATCCCGTGCGCGACGATGCCGATCTGCTGCTGCCGAGCCAGGAAATGGGCGACGTCATCCGCTATGAAACTCACCTTGAGGATCAGATTGAACGCAAATTGCGGCAGTTTTACGCCCGCCGCCGGGAGCCGGTACTGCACCAAATGGAACCGCTGCCGGCTCCAATTGAGGAAACTGAGGCGGCCGAGTTGGCGTGCCAAACCGCATCCGAGGGGTCGCAGGATTGAGAATCCCAATCGCTAAAAACTACGCAAATTACATGGAGACTTCATGTCCATCGATCTGTCCCGCGCACAAGCAACCAAAGCTGGCAACATACTGAAAACAAAGGACCGGAAGTGTCAAATTTTCAGTGCCAAAGCTGGTAACATGCTGAACATAAGCCGGTTATCTGAATATTTCACAATGCGCAATACTGGTGACAAATTGTTTGGTCAGGCGATGCGTGGCGCATGGAGGATACGTTTATCCTTGGCCTCGGTTGCGTTCCAAGGCGGCGTCGAGCCGCGCGCACTCCAAGGCGCTTTGCGCAGTGGTATTGGATGAGATGGTTGGTCGCGGCACACTTGTGCATTAATTAACGAATTAAGTAATATCTTATTGTCTATCAGTGCTAGGGATGATGCAGAGATACTGCCATGGTGCCTGGGCTGCAACCATCTGATGACAGATCCGATTCAGGAGTCCAAAATCACCAATCACCAATCGCAAATCACCAATGATCAATCAGGAGTTCTGGTTCTCCACCAGTTGCTTGGCGCGTTGGGCGGCGCGGACGACGGCTTTGATCAGCGTGACGCGCAGGCCCCCTTCTTCCAGTTCCATCAGTCCGTCGATGGTGCAACCCGCGGGCGTAGTAACCATGTCCTTCAATTTGGCCGGATGCTCACCGGTGTGCAGAACCAATGAGGAAGCGCCGAGCAGCGTTTGCGCGGAAAGCTCCGTGGAAAGTTCGCGGGGCAGGCCCAGCTTCACTCCCCCCTCGGCCAGCGACTCAATGATCAGGTAAACATAGGCGGGGCCGGAAGCGGAAAGCCCGGTGATGGCGTCCATGTGCTTCTCGTCCACCACCACGGTGCGGCCCATGGAGTTGAAGATTTCTCGTGCCAGCGCGGTATCGTCGGCCGTGGCGTTGGGGCTGGCGGCAATGGCCGTCATGCCCTGGCGAATCAGGCAGGGAGTGTTGGGCATGGCGCGAATGGCATGCGCAGGGCGGCCGAGTTCGCGTTCAATCAGCGCCGTGGTGACGGATGCCGCGGCGGAGATGATCACCGCGTCCTTGCGCAGCACCTTCTTGACGTCGTGGATAAACCCTTTGACCTGCTGCGGCTTCAAAACAATTAATACCAGGTCCGCGCCCTTAACCGCCTTGACATTATCCGTGTGGGCTTTCACCCCATATTTCTCGGCAAGATAATCCGCCCGCGGCTGGTGCGCCACGGTTACTTCCACGTTCTCCACGGGAATGAGCTGCGAACCCAGCATGCCGGAAAGCAGGCCCTCGCCCAGTTTCCCGCAGCCAATCAGCGCCAGCTTCTTTACCCGGGTTTGGAAATCGCGCGGACCGCGAACAGCCTTGGTGTCGGTGGTTTTCATTTTTGTCCTTGGAAATTAAGTAGGGGCGGTTCGCGAACCGCCCCTGCTAAGGTGAATACCGATACTGTTTAAAGAAGGGGTATCAGGAAATTACTTCTTGCTCCCGGCAGGGCTGACCCCCTCACCCCCACGACAAGCAGAACGTGGGGCCCCCTTCCCGCCCCGGCTGATGACAGCGCCGGTTGCGGTCCACCCTCTCCCCCAAGGGGGCGAGGGGAGTGAATTCAAAATGCCTACTGCCTACTGCTTACTGCTTAGTGCCTACTGCCTACTTTCTCGCCGCTGCCTGTGCCGCGGTGACCTCTTCCTTGGAGGTGGAGATCCACGGCATCATCTTGCGGAGCTCGCTTCCAACCTTCTCGATGAGGTGGCTGGCGCCCTTGGCGCGCATTTCCAGGAAATTCTTGCGTCCCTTGGCGTTTTCATCCATCCACTCATTGGCAAACTTGCCGCTTTGTATTTCCGCCAAAACCTTCTTCATGGTTTCGCGCACGTGCTCGTCAACCACGCGTGGGCCACGGGAGTAGTCGCCGTATTCGGCCGTATCGCTCACGGAATAGCGCATGTACTTGATGCCGCCCTGGTAGATGAGGTCAACGATCATCTTGAGCTCGTGCAGGCATTCGAAGTAAGCGATTTCCGGTTGATAGCCAGCCTCGACCAGCGTCTCAAACCCGGTGGTGATGAGGGCTGAGACTCCGCCGCAAAGAACGGACTGTTCGCCGAAGAGGTCCGTCTCGGTCTCTTCCTTGAAGGTGGTGCCAATGACGCCTGCCTTCAGCGAACCAATCCCCTTGGCATACGCCAGGCCGGTGGCTTCCGCGTGGCCGGTAGCATCCTGCTCAATGGCCAATAGGGACGGCACGCCAACGCCTTCGGTAAAGAGCTCACGCAGGCGATGTCCGGGGCACTTGGGCGCGATCATGATGACGTCCACATCCTTGGGCGGAAGGATGAACTTGAAGTGAATGTTGAAACCGTGCGCAAAGGCCAGCGTCTTGCCGGCGGTTAGATTGGGGCCGATGGATTCTTTATAGAGCTTCGCCGCCGTCTGGTCGGGCACCAGGACCATGATTATATCGGCGCGCTTGGTGGCTTCCGCCGGATCGTAGACTTCCAGTTTCTGGGCCTGCACTTTGGCGCGTGAAGCGCTGGTGGGCTGCAAGCCGACAATCACCTTCACTCCGCTGTCGCGCAGATTCAATGCGTGCGCGTGCCCCTGGCTGCCGTAACCGATAATGGCCACAGTCTTTCCTGCCAGATTTTTCAGGTCGCCGTCTTTCTCGTAATAAACTTTAGCCATAGCTCTTTAATCCTTTTTTGTTTATCGAATTTGTAAACAGGAATTATATACCAAATGCAGGAGTCAGGAGTCAGAAGCCAGAAGTCAGTAGCTACGCATCACGATGGTTGAAGGTATTCTAACTCCTGGCTCCTGACTCCTGACTCCTTCTTCATCATGCTTGCGCCCCGACCAGGACCCGGCTGGGCGCGGTCTGAGTGGTTTTTATACAAGAGAAGGGAAGGAACTCCGGGATATCAAATGCCGATGCAGCGTGTTGCCGGCGGCTCTCCGCGGGAACCTCCAGGAGATATCTTCCGTGACTGGCAAAAACCAGCTTCGAACCTGGAACCGTCTTCAGGACCTCCGCCACGCGCGAGGTGTCAGCGCCGGCATCGATGAATACAAAGGAGGCGTCCGCGGAAGTCTGGTGCTGGTAATAGGAGACCCGCTCCACGCCCTCCATCCCGCGCAGGTAGTTGAAGAGATGATCGATGTCCGCCTCGGGTGAGTCCAGCACGGCCATCATGGAAAAACTGTTGGGCCGCGTGCCCATGGCCAGAGTGTTGATCTTCATTCCCTTGCGGCGAAAAACGTTCATGAGCCGGCAAGTCACAATCATGTCCTGTTCGGTTTCAAGCGTGATAAGCCATTGCATGGGAAACTCCTTAGCCGGGACACGGGATTCGGGATTCGGGAAAGACGAAACTCGAAAATCGAAACTGGAAATTCGCCATCCCGTTCACGATTTTCGAATTTCCAATTTCGAGTTTCGTCTTTCCCAATCACACTGCCCACAAATCGTCCAACGCTTCTTCTTCCACCTGAACGCGCGGCGGTTCCACCACCATCTCCGCCAGCGAGGCTCCCGGGGGAACGATGGGGTAAACGTTTTCCGTTGGGTCCACCCATACGTCAAGCAGGCGCGGCTCGCGGTCCTTCAGGAAATCCTCAACGGCGTCGGAGACGTCGGTGCGGTGTTCCACGCGCGCGCCGCGAATGCCGTAAGCCTCCGCCAGTTTCACGAAATCCGGAGCAAAATCCAGGTCAGTATCGCAGTAGCGTTTTTCAAAGAAGATTTCCTGCCACTGGCGCACCATGCCCAGGGCGCGATTGTTGATGATGACAATCTTCACTGGCACGCGGTATTGCACCACCGTAGCCAGATCGTTCAGCGTCATTTGGAATCCGCCGTCGCCGACAATGGCAATCACCTGGCGGTCGGGGAAAGCCATCTGCGCACCCATGGCGGCAGGGAAGCCGTAACCCATGGAGCCCAGTCCGCTGGAAGAGAGCCACGTGCGCGGCCGGTTAAAGTTGTAGAACTGGGCAGTCCACATCTGGTGCTGGCCCACGTCCACGGAAATGATGGCGTCTTCCGCGGCGCGCTGGGCAATGGCTTCAATCACCATCTGCGGCTTCACCGTGTTCGCATACTTGTCGTAGGTCAGCGGATGCTCGCCGCGCCACGACTCGATGCGTTGCAGCCATTGCTGGCGCACGGGCGTGGGAGCGGCCTTGCGGCGTTTCAGAACATCAATCAATGCCTTCAACGCCTCGCGCGCATCGCCCACCACGGACAAATCAACGTGGACGTTCTTGTTGACCTCCGACGGGTCAACGTCAAACTGAATCTTCTTCGCGCCAGTGGCAAAACCGTTCAAGCGGCCCGTGACCCGGTCATCAAACCGCGCGCCGATGGCGATCAGGAGGTCACAGTTGCAGATCGACATGTTGGTGGCGTACGAACCGTGCATGCCCAGCATTCCAAGTGACAGCGGATGGTGGGAAGGGAACGCTCCTAAACCCATCAAGGTTGTCGTGACGGGGATGTGAGTCAGTTCGGCCAGTTCGCGAAGCTCGGGCGAGGCGTCGGAGGCAACCACCCCGCCACCGACATACAAAACCGCGCGGCCGCTTGCCATGATCATGTCGGCGGCGCGCTCAATGTCAGCATCCACAAACTCGCGCTTGCGCTCAGGCTGCGTGATGCCCAATGTGGCCGGATAGTCAGGCTCCGCCGTCTCCATCAGCACGTTCTTGGGAAGGTCAACCAGCACCGGGCCGGGCCGTCCCGAAACCGCCGACCGGAAAGCTCGATCGATGATGCTGGGAATGTCCGCCGCCTTGCGCACCGCAAAGGACTGCTTGGTGGAAGGAAGGCTGATCCCGATGGTGTCCGCTTCCTGAAAGCCGTCTTTCCCGATCAGCGCCGCCGGGACTTGGCCGGTCAGGGCGACCACGGGAATGGAGTCCATCATCGCCGAGGTCAACCCGGTGATCAGGTTGGTGGCGCCCGGCCCGGAGGTTCCCAAACAAACCCCTGGCTTGCCCGTAACGCGCGCGTACCCGTCGGCGGCGAAGGCCGCGGCTTGCTCGTGCCGAACCAGCAGGTGGCGAACGCCCGCGCTGTAAAGGGCATCGTAGAGGGGCAGGACGGCGCCCCCCGGGAGGCCAAAAAACACGTCCACCTTCTGGCGCTTCAGGCTTTCCAGCAGGAGTTCGGACCCGGAAACATGCTTACCCATAACGTTACTCTCAATGGCCGACCTGTAACTGGTACCGACCAGTCGGTAGGTAAACGTAGCATGGGGACATTTTTGGAGTCAACCCCTATTTTGGGAGTGGGTCAAGAAGCGTAGAGTGCCTCCCCGCCTATGGCGGGCTACAGGATAGGCCCAAATCGGCGGATGGCAAAGGACAGTTCACGAGCTGGGGGAGCCCTCATACTCGAGCCGGATAGCAGCGATTACCGCGCGCCTCCCCACTTAACGCTGTCCCCGCGGGCTGTTCCGATTTGATAACCTTTCCTTTTTGCCCATTTACGCGCGGCATCTTCCAATCTCGCATTCCCACAGTTAAGGAAGTCCTCGACCATCTTTTCCTCTCTATACCGATAGTCATAGAGATTCTTCTCCTTCTTACTGCCGCCCATATTTAGCGCCGCAACTAATGCATCCTCTGTGTCTGGCTCACCCCGTTCGATCAGCAAACGAGCCGCATCCACACGGACCTGGTAATCTTTGTCCTTAAGGGCGGCGATCAGGGGCCCGACAGCAGGTGTTCCGATCTCGCGCAACGCACCAATTGCTTGGCTCTCGACCCAGGGTTGCGAGTCATTTAGGGCGGCAATCAGGGGCCCGACCACGCGAGGGTCTTTGATACTTCCCAACGTATCGGCCGCCTGATATCGGACGCCCACGTTCGTGTCCTTTAGGGCCTCGATAAGGGGTTCCACGGCGCGGGGATCTTTGATTTCGCCCAACGCTACAACCCCAGCGTCTCGGATGTCTGAATCCGTGTCCTTCAGGGCCTCGATCAGGGGTTCGACGGCACGGGGGTCTTTGATTTCGCCCAGCGCCACAACCCCAGCGTATCGGACGTTTGGATTCGCGTCCTTTAGGGCGGCGATTAGAGGGTCGATCGCAGGTGTTCCGATCTCAGCCAACGCGCGAGCCGCCTGAGGTCGGAACAAAAGAGCTTCCCGATCCCGAACGTTAATACCAGGGTCCCTTAACGCGGCAATCAGGGGCTCGACCGCGCGGGGGTCCTTGATTTGGCCCAACGCATCAGCCGCTTTCCTTCGAATGCCCCAGACCGTGTCCTTCAGGACGGCGATAAGAGGCTCAACCGCGCGGGGGTCTTTGATTTGACCCAACGCCATGGCCGCCGCCCCTCGGGGGGCAGCATCCGAGTCCTTCAGGGAGGCGATAAGGGGCTCAACCGCGCGGGGGTCTTTGATTTGGCCCAATTCGATGGCCGCGTCTCGCCGGAGGTAAGGTGCCGGGTCCTTCAACCAGCTTATCAATTGGCTGACCCGGTCGGTTTGCCCATTTCCGGCTGGCACCAGGCCTAGCACACAGAAGCCCCCAAAAAGCAATTCGGCAAACCGCCGATTGAATTGCCTGAAGCGACGGCCGCTTAATCGAACCATTGGGTCCCCACAGAGAAAGAAGTGATAGGGGAAGGATTTGGGCAGAGCTTTGCTGGTCGTGCGCCGCAACGATCCAGCGCTGAGGTCAGCGCAATGAGGGTTGCCATTTTCTTGTCAATGCGCATTCCCACGGTCTCCCTAACGTAGCAATTCTTCCAGCCTGACAGCCTGGTCGGTTTTCTCGTCGCGGTATTTGATGATGACGGGGGTGTAAAGGGAAATTCCCAACTCTTTGCCTCGACCTTTGGTGATATTGCGGGAGCCGGGGACTACGACGGCGCCGTCGGGAATCCGCAGCGGAGCGTCGCCCGCGCGGCGATGCACCGTGTCGCGCACCAGGTCGTAGACGGGGGTGGAGCCGGTGATGATGGTTCCGGCGGCAAGCACCGCGCCCTTGCCCACAATCGTGCCTTCGTACACGCCGGTATTGCCACCGATCAGGGCCTCGTCTTCAATAATTACCGGCAGGGCTCCGATTGGTTCCAGCACGCCGCCGATCTGAGCCGCGGCGCTGATGTGGACGCGCTTGCCCACCTGCGCACAGGACCCCACCAGCGCGTGCGAATCCACCATGGTCCCTTCGTCCACATAGGCGCCCACGTTGATGTACATGGGCGGCATGCAGGTGACGTTCTTCGCCACGTAGCAGCCATCGCGGATGGACGACCCGCCGGGCACCACGCGGATGTTCTGGCCCTCAGGGAGTTGCTTCAAGGGATAGGTGTGCTTGTCGCGGAACTGGAAATCGCCAGGAGGCATCGCCACCACCCGCCCGAGCCGAAACCCCAGCAGAATGCCTTTCTTCACCCAGGCATTCACCCGCCAGCCGGAAGGCGAATTGGAATCAGGCTCCGCCGCGCGAATGCGGCCCTCGTTCAGAGCCGCCTTGAATTCGTCAAAGGCGCGGAAGTATTCCTCGCCGAATTCCTTGGTTTCGCGCGTGTAAAGTTCTTCAATAACGGATTGGAGGGTTGACGACTGTTCGCTCATCTATTGTTTCCCCTGCCTCCGGGAAGCTCCTTCCTCCGATTTCGGCTGAGATGGCGTCTCCGAGGCTCTAGGCTCGGGCGGACCCGCTGCTGAAACTGCAGGGCTCACATAGTTCCTGATACGCAACTCCAAGTCATTGAAGTGTTGTTGGACGTCGACCGTCTTTCTTCCAGGTGTCCAGCACCATTGCGAGGCGACCGGGCGACTTGTCAATGAACGGCACGAATCCGAATCTCCCAAGAATCTCCGAGAAAGAACTCTCCAGTATATATGACGGCTTCACAACTGTCGGCCTGATAACTTTCTCCCTTTCAACGTCGGACGCCGGCCAGTGAGTAACTCGACGAAGAAGTTCGTACTCAGGCCGATCCGTGGCCTCCCCGTATTTTGCCCATACGTCCGCTACCTTAGCAGCCTGTGCCATCTGCACGTCCTTTATGAGGTTGTCTCCGACGTACACGGTTTCTTCCGGCGTACCGCCAATGTCATTTATTATGTCCAAGAGGACGCGAGGGTTAGGCTTTATCTCTCCCTTCGGCGTATGCCTAAGGTCTGTGCGCCTCAGGTTATACCGCTCTGGGTCGTACCTTCGGATCTCCTCGGGTGTCAACCCAGCGGGCAAGTCATGGTCGGGGGGTGAGTAAAGGTAGTCAAGGACGCGATCCAAGCCCAGTTTTCTTGCTCTGTATTTTGTGTAGAACGCCATTGACTCTGTGTAGCCGACAAGCAGACAGCCTTTGTCTTTTAATGCCTCCAGAGTTTCGTGAACTGTAGGGTAAAGCTTCAGGGCTGCGGTTCGCGCCTCACAGAAGGCTGTGATCGCGGGCTCGTAGAGCGTTGTGATATCTTGGCCGGGATGCTTCTCTTTCAGCGAGGGAAGCTCCTCTATCGAAAAGGCGTACTCTGCCGTCCCGTGTCTCTCATGTATGGCCTTGAACTCAGGGATCAGAACTTCTTCACTTATTTCACTCTGACTGACCACCGAGTCCAGCATCGCATGAAAGGAGTGATACCAAATACCGACCCAGTCAAACAAGGTGTTGTCGAGATCGGTGATGACTACAGAGAAGCGTTGCTTCATAGACGTTGCCCCATTTCACGGGTTGCACAAACATCGCGCATTCATACAATTCCCACGATTCTACATGAGTCACAACCCCAGCACCAAGCGCATCCCGGCATCGACTTCCTGCATCCGCGGCACAGTAGAGATGCCCACGGAGTGCACCCGCGCCGGATCACCACTTCTCTTTGTACAGCGCCATGGCCTGCAATTGGACAATCACCGGATCAAGTTCCGACGGTTCCGTGCTATAAACCGCATCCAGCGCTCTCTTAATTCCCTTTGGCCTTTGGCGCGGGAGGTAATATTCCAAGGCTCGCGCATAGAGCTGGCTGCGCGATATACGAAGCCGCTTGGCGACCAACTCGGCCTCTTGAAAGAGCGGGTCGGGTATGGAAATTGACGTTTTCACCGCAGCAGTATAACTGAGGTTCCACGGAAACGTAATTCGGACATCCCAAGCGTAGTTTGTGAGCCCCTGCCCTCCTGCGGCATATTGAACCATACTCGAAAGTGCCGCCCTTGCGAAGGAAGCCGGCAGCAATTACACTAAATATTCTCAAGGGCACAAAATTAGAATTCCGAATAAACATCAGTTCACACTTCTACCACTAGGAGAAATCGCACATGAGCGAGGTTATCACTGGAGCCGCGTTTAAGCAGGAATTGCGCGAAGGAAAGCCCAAAATGGGTTTGTTCCTCAACGCCCATAGTCCGACTGTGGCCGAGCAACTGGCGCACAGCGGTTACGACTGGCTCCTGGTTGACACGCAACACGGCCCCATGGGCAATGAAAAGCTTTCCACCATGCTGGCTGCCGTCGCCAGCGGCGGTGCAAAATCAATGGTGCGGGTTGCCGGCTATCACGACCGCGGCGGCATTCAGCAGGCTCTCGATCTCGGCGCCGACGGCGTCCTGGTCCCCTATATCAACACTGCGGAGGAAGCACGCCAGGCCGTCAGTTGCTGCCGCTACCCGACGGAAGGTACCCGCTCGGTCTACTTCCCGCAGCGCAGCACCAACAAGGCCGGACTGCTCGGCTATGTGGGCAACGCCAACAAGAACATCATTGTGGCCCTGCAGGTGGAAACGGCTTCCTGCATTGAACACATCGACGAGATTGCGGCGGTGAAGGGCGTCGACCTTCTCTTCCTGGGCCAGAACGACCTCTGCATGTCAATGGGTCTCTACGAAAAGTACGAATTTCCCCACATGTACACATCGCCGGAATTAGGGGCTGCAACGACCAAACTTGTGGCCGCTGCCCGCGCCAACAAAGTGATCCTCGGCCTGTTCCTTTTCGGGACAAGCCGCGTTGGCGAATTCCTTGAAAAGGGTTTTACCTTCATCAGCGTTGGCAACGACCTGCATCATCTTCTGACGCAGGCCGGCGCGTATGTGAAGGATATGGAAGCGATCGCGAAAGAGAAAGGCAAGCCGTGGACGCGGAGTCCTACGGCGCTTTTGTAGGGCAGCCGCAATCAAGAATGGGGGGGACGGCAAGCCGTCCCCCTACGTCGAGAGGTAACCTGCAATCGTTGGCCTGATACCTTCGTGATTGACTTGGCAACGGGCTTCGGCAAAAAATAGAACTCTCTTTCCCGGCGCAGGGCTGCGAAATGATCAAATCCGAATTCGTCCCCACCACCTTCCGCACTGGCTTCACCTGAGCGTGACACCTCCGATCGCGTGCCGATTGCCAGCGCTTCCACAACCAAAATTCTGACTTGGAGGAAATCATGAAGCCCCAGAACTCTCTGCTGCTCTTTTGCATTTCTGCGCTGATGGCGTTGCCTTTGGCGGCGCGGACACCCGGTGAGTTTTCCCCTCCTTCGCGAACTTTTCGATTCACCTACCAGGTGACACTCAAGGACCTTCCCTCTGGCTCCCAGCGCGTTCGGCTGTGGATTCCGTGCGCGGTTACGGACGCCAATCAGACCGTGGTCATAAAGAAAGTATCCGGCCCTGTTCACCTCCACCAGACGCGTGAGGCACCATTCGGCAACCACATTCTATACGGGGAAATCCTGCATCCGCAGGCTGGCCCGGCGGAATTCACCGT
>Ga0181529_10004977_pt1 | contig 14071 bp, 8 predicted proteins | sample PEATcosm2014_Bin_36_FD_119763 | JGI IMG/M metagenome (GOLD analysis project Ga0181529, IMG submission 119763) | Peatland microbial communities from MTU Mesocosm Facility, Houghton, MI, USA - PEATcosm2014_Bin10_30_metaG | ecosystem: Environmental > Terrestrial > Soil > Wetlands > Peat | place... | reverse complement strand
GGTCACGGTGCTGGTCACCACCCACTTCATGGACGAGGCGGAATATTGCGACCGCATCTCGCTGATCTATCGCGGCAAGTCGATCGCGCTGGGCTCGCCGGACGAACTGAAGGCGCGGGTCGCGGGGCCTGCCAACCCGGACCCGACGATTGAGGATGCGTTCGTCGCCCTGGTCGAGCGCTCGGAACGGGAGGCGGCGGCGTGAGGCGTTCGCTGACCCCGCCATTCGGCGCGCCGCGCGCGATGCGCTTCTTCGCGCTGGTGCGCAAGGAAACGCTGCAGGTGATGCGCGATCCGTCCAGCATCATGATCGCCTTCGTCCTGCCGGTGATCCTGCTGTTCATCTTCGGCTACGGCGTTTCGCTCGACGCGTTCTCGACGCGCATAAGCCTGGTCGACGAGAATCCGACGCAATTGTCGAAAGACCTGGCGGCGAGCTTCATCCATTCGCGCTATTTCGCAGTCACCGTCGGCAGCGACCGGCGGCAGTTCGAGGACGCGCTGGTCGCCGGCCGGACGCGCGGCATCGTAGTCATCCCGGCGACGTTCACCGCCAACTTTTCCGCCGCAGACAATCCAAGCGTCCAGGTCATCGTCGACGGCGCCGACACCAACACGGCGAACTTCGTGCAGAACTACGCCGCCGGCGTCGTCGACGCCTGGGCGGCGGGGCGGCGCGCCCAACTCGGCGGGGCGGCGCCGACGATCGACGTCCAACAGCGCGTCTGGTTCAACGCCGCGCTGGCTAGCCGCAATTTTCTCGTGCCGGGGTCGATCGCCATCGTCATGACGCTGATCGGCACGATGCTGACGTCATTGGTGGTGGCGCGCGAGTGGGAGCGCGGCACGATGGAAGCGATCATGGCGACGCCGGTGACGGCGGTCGAACTGCTCGCCAGCAAGGTGCTGCCTTACTTCATTCTCGGTATGACCTCGGCGACGCTCTGTCTGGGGCTGGCGGTGTGGCTGTTCGGCGTGCCGTTCCACGGTTCGATCGCGGCTTTCTACCTGCTTGCGGCGAGTTTTCTCGTGCCCGCGCTCGGCCAGGGCATGCTGATTTCCGCGGCGACCAAGAACCAGTTTCTCGCTTCGCAGGCGGCGCTGATCAGCGCGTTCCTGCCGTCGTTCCTGCTCTCCGGCTTCCTGTTCGAGATCGATTCGATGCCGACGGCGATCCAATGGCTGACGCTGATCGTGCCGGCGCGCTACCTGATCCCGAGCCTGCAGTCGGTGTTTCTCGCCGGCGACATCTGGCCGCTGTTTCTGCAGGACATCGCCGCGATGCTGGCGATCGGCGCGGTGTTCTTCCTCGGCGCGGCGCGCACGACCAGAAAGCGGATCGCCTGAGATGTGGACGCGGCTCAAGGCGCTGATCGTCAAGGAACTGCTGGCGGTGCTGCGCGACCCGAAATCGCGCACCATCATCATCGTCCCGCCGCTGGTTCAATTGCTGGTGTTTTCCTATGCGGCGACGCTGGAGGTCAAGAATGTCGACCTTCTGGCGCTCAACCACGACAGCGGTCACTGGAGCCAGGAACTGATCGAGCGCATCGAGGGCGCGCCGACCTTCCGCCATGTGACGATCGCCGAATCCGAGGCGCAGGTGCGCCGGACGATCGACATGCATCAGGCGATCGGCGCGATCGTCATCGGGCCGACCTTCTCGCGCGACATCGCGTCGGGCGCCGGCGCCGACCTTCAGGTCGTTCTCGACGGGCGGCGATCGAACGCGGCGCAGATCGTCGGCGGCTATCTCAGCGCAATCGCTCAGGGCGTGGCGCAGGACGCCGCCGCCGCCAGCGGCGTGCGGACGCCGCCGCAGGTGACGATCGCGGCGCGCAATTGGTTCAACCCCAACCTCACCTACCAGTGGTTCCTGGTGCCGAACCTGATTGCGCTGATCGCGCTGCTGATCGGCCTGCTGGTGACGGCGCTGTCGGTCGCCCGGGAACGCGAACTCGGCACCTTCGACCAGTTGATGGTGTCGCCGCTGCGGGTGCACGAAGTGCTGATTGGCAAGGTTCTGCCGCCGATCCTGATCGGCCTCTTTCACATCACGCTCTACGTGCTCGCTGCGGTCTTCATGTTCCACGTGCCGCTACGTGGGCCGTTGCCGATGCTCTACGTCGCCGGAATCATCTATCTGGCGGCGGTCGCCGGCGTCGGGCTGTTCATATCGTCGCTGTCGATGACCCAGCAGCAGGCGATCCTCGGCGCCTTCCTGTTCCTGGTGCCGGCGACGCTGCTGTCCGGCTTCGCCACCCCGATCGAGAACATGCCGACGTGGCTGCAGCCGGCGACCGCGATCAATCCGCTGCGCTATTTCCTCGTCATCGTGCGGGGGGTGTTCCTGCGCGACATGTCAATCGGCGAAATCCTCTCCCAGACGCTGCCGCTGGTTCTGATCGCGTTGGCGACGCTGACGGCGGCGACGTGGCTGTTTCGCCGGCGGATGGAGTGACGATTTCGCCTCCGCCCCGGCCGCGCGGTCGGCGTTGGCGGCTCTTCCGCGGTCGAGATCGAGCAAGGCCCTGGAGGTCCGAATTCCGCCCGATGCAGCCGAACGGACCCGTCTCCGCACCGCCCGCTTCCCGGGCGCAGCGACAATCGGCTGAACGGTTGGCTGGTCGCCAGCCGGTCCTCGCTCGTGAGCGAACGCCAGGCCCGCCAACAGCTCATCTGCGCCGTCTCACTGTGCGGCGAGCCACGACCGTCTCGGGTCGCGGTCGCGTCAAAGCTCCGCGGAATTCTTTTGCCAGGCGGATGGCGGCGCGTGTTCGCACGGCCTCGCTCGGAAGGCGACAAAGAGCGCCCCCACCTCCGCGGCAGGACGACGCCGCGGCGGCCGAAACATAAATCAAGTCAATGGTGGGAAAATAGGGTGGCGGGGGACGCGGTCGGCGCAAACCGGCCTGTGTCCTGGAAACTCCCGCGGCGTTGGGAGGATGCTGGCGATTTTTCGTCTTCCGGCCGCGCTCCGAGGGAACATGGCTCGACGAGTTCGCCTTGATTCTCGATGTGGAATTTGTCCGCTGAGAGGCGCCCAAGCGGCGGCGAGTTTCGATTCTTCTTCGGCGTTCGCGCGACTTTCGGACGGTCGAGTTGCTTGGGGCCATTTGAGACAGGTGGCGCATTGTCGGTCGGTTTTCGGGCCGCCCGCCGCTTGCCCGCCGAAACGCCTGCCGAAACAATTCCTGCGCCGACGGGGGAAAGCGCCTCGCGCACTAACCTCATGACGGTCGATCATGCGAAATATTCGACCGCCACACCGCGCCGGACGTTCAACTTCACCGACGCTCTTGCGTCGGGATCCGGGAGAGGCTCCTTTTGAGGCCGGCGTGCTGAAGCCGTCCGGCGCCGCCGGGCCCGAGGCTGACCGCAGCCCTGCCCTGGCCGCGCGGGAGAATCGGAAATCACTCATGACGGCTTGGCGCCGAGACCCGCTCTGGCGCCGCCGTCAAGGTCGACCGGCGCGGCGAGTAGGTATTTTCCGATTCTGACGACGATCGAGCGCACGCTCTAACCTCCTGCAATCGTCGATCGGGAAGCGCGAGGCCGCGATGATTTCGCTCGCAATTGGCATTCTCATCACCATCGTCATCGGGGCGATTCTGTTCTGGGTCATCGACAGATTCTGTCCCGATCGGCGACTCGCACAGCTTCTCAAACTCCTCGTCGCGCTGGTTTGCTTGGGCTCGATCGTAAGCCGCTTGCTTCCGATGCTCGGCTATCCGTCGCTCCTGTGACCGCGACCAACGTTTCGCGGGCGTAAGCTGTCTGCGGGAGCGCAAAGCCCGCGCCGGCGCTCGCCGAAGCGCCGCTAAGCCCGACATGACATCGGGGCGGCGTTCGGTCCGGGAATGCCGTGAGACCCGGCGGGACGCGAACCGAGAGTCGCTCTCGGCTCCCCTGGCGCTTTGATCCGCAGGCCTCTCCGAACCAGGCTTGAATCGACAAGACGCCTCGAAACAGTTTGCGACACAGTCAGGTTAGGCAGGCGCTAGCCGAAAGATGAACCGTCGACCCAAAATTCGCTCGTTCCGTCATCATCCGCAGGGAAGACGTCGTCGTCGACTTTTGCCGCGATTCGATTGGCGGTGACGATGACGAGAACTTGCCTAAGGAGGGGCGTTGAAATACAAGCGCGCCGGGCGTCGCCGGTTGGCTGTCGCAAAGGGCGTCGCAGGATGCCTTGCAACGCCTGCTTCACAAGCGCGCAATCCTGCCGCGCCGCGGGCGCCTGGCGCTGCGCCTGCCAATAGCGGCTTAGGATACGGGGGCGAAACTCTTGGTCAGCGGAGTGAGGCCGCATCTCAAGTCGGGCAGTTTTTCGGCGGCGACGCGGCAGGCGCCCGCATCGGCGCGTGACTCCGCGCTTCGGCGAGTTGCGCCGCCTCTGCGCCGCGGCGCTTCGCAGCGGGTTAAGCCGTGTTGAGCCCGTCGTCATTGTTCCGCGCAGCCGGCGCGCCAACGCCGGCGGGCAGGCTCAGTCCGGTCGCTTGCTCGATCGTCGCCTACAACGAAGCGGACCGCGTCGAGCGCGCCAACCGTTCGGTCTCCGGCCTCGTCGACGAAACATTGGTCGTCGATTCCGGCTCGGCCGACGAAACGGTGGCGTAGTGCGGGCGGCTCGGCGCGCGCGTGGTCCATCATCCGCGGGACGGCTTCGGGCCGCAGAAGCGCTTCGCCGAGGACGTGGCGAGCCGCGGCTGGATCCTCGACCTCGACGCCGACGAGCGCTCAGCGACGACTTGCGCGCCGAGCCGGGGGCGATCCTCGCCGCTCCGTCGCCGTTGACCCACTTCCGCAACTACGTCAGGCTGGACGATCGGACGACGGCGCGGTTGCGCGATTCGCTCGCCCACGATGTGGTTGCGCCGACGGCCGACGTCGTGCAGCTTAAGGGCGACATTCTGCACAGGAGCTATGGCGACTTCGCCCATATCCTCACGAAGACGATCGGCTGCCGGCAATTGCGACGCGGGGAGGGAGTTCGAGCCGAACCGCGTCGCCTTCCTTCGCATGGGGTTCGAGTTCCCTTTCCAGTTCTTCAAGTACGACTGCCTCCGCCGCCACATCTTCGGCGGCGCGCCGACGGCTTGGCCTACGCCGCCGCCTTGGCGATGGGGCGCCGGTCGCGGATTTTCATTTTGACGGGATGGTAGGATGGAGAGGCATGCGCGGAGTGGAGGGCTCTTCGGCGACGGCGCGAGGACGGCATGAATTCTTACGCTGGCCGCGAGACTGCCGAGGCGGAGGGGCGGACAACGACGTTTGGCCGCGACGCTGGCGCGCAGCGCCTCGCCGCCGATGGCGAATCCCGCATCGGCGGAGCGTTGCGCGCGGCGCGGTGGACGCTGCGGCGCTGGACGGCCAAGCACATTTGGTATCGCTCGCGCTTGCCAATTCGCCGGCGTCGCTGGACGCGGGAGAACATCGAACGAACGAAGGCGTTCGCCAAGGGTCCCGCCGCCCGGCCGACGGCGGGGCCGGCGATCGCCTTCGGCGAGTTTTCGGGCGCGCACGGGCTCGGGCGCGCGGCGGCGTACGACTTGCAGGCGTTGCGCGCGCGGCACACTTCCGTCACGGCCATCGACATTGGCCCCTATCTCGCGGGCGCCGCTCCCGAGCCGCTCGACCTCGGCGGGCCGATCGAGAACGTCTATTTTCTCTGCCAACCCGACACCTACGGGACGGTCTGTCGCCTGCTGCGGCCGAGCGACGTCGCAAGCGCCTATCGCGTCGGCGGCTGGGTTTGGGAGACGCCGCGATTTCCCGAAGCCTGGCGCTTCGCCGAGCGACTGGTCCACGAGGTCTGGACGCCTTCGGAATATTGCGCCGCGACCTTTCGCGCCGCGCTCGACCTGCCCGTTCGGGTCGTCCCTTACGCCGTTACAGCGCCCCTCGATCCCGGCATCGACATGCGCGCGCGTCTCGGCGTCGCCCCCGACGCCTTCATGGGCCTCGCGATCATGGACATCCGCTCCTGCCCGGAGCGCAAAAACCCGTGGGCGCATGTTCGCGCGTGGAAGGCGGCCTTCGGCGACGATCCCAGCGCAATATTGGTGATGAAGCTGCGCGTGGGCAAACGCACACGCATCGTGCTCGCCGAGTTGCGCGAGTTGATCGGGCGGGCGACCAACATCCAGTTGGTGGCGGACGAGATGACCGACGACGAGATCGCCGCCCTGCATCATGCGGCCGACCTCTATTTGTCGCTGCATCGCGCCGAGGGGTTCGGCCTCAACATCTACGAGGCGCTGCTGCTCGGCAAGCGCGTCGTCGCCACACACTGGTCGGCGAACGCGGAGTACGGGCCACGCTTCGCCAATTACACCGGCGTCCCCTGCCGAATGATACGGTATCGCGACTGGACGGGGCATTATGGGCAGGGTGGGTTCGAGTGGGCGGATATCGATCCTGATACCCTGCGCGCTTTGGCCGGCTGGCCGACTCTGCATGCGGACCAAACGGAAGTCGCCGGGTAACGCAATGAACGACGCGATGAGCTTCAATTCTCCGCCTCGGAGCTGGGCCGTCTGGGCGGCGCTTCTGACTCCTCGACGAACTTCGGAGTCCTGCGACAAACGTACATTCTGCGCAGGGCGGCAATGATGTTCATTTCATACGCGCAGAATTTCGAAGACGTCATGCTTCACCGCGCGCTCAAGCACGTCGACAAAGGCGTTTACATCGACATCGGCGCCCAGGATCCGATCGTCGATTCCGTAAGTTTGGCCTTCTACAACCTGGGCTGGAGAGGGCTCCACGTCGAGCCGGCGTCGCAATACGCGGCGAAGCTTCGCAGCGCGCGGCCTGACGAAGACGTCGTCGAAGCCGCGGTCGGCGCCGAGGGCGGCCTGCTCGAGATCTACGAAATCAAGGACACCGGTCTCAGCACCGGAAAAGCGGACATCGCCGAGCGCCATCGCGCCGCAGGATTCGCCGTCGAAAGACGGCTGGTTGCGTCGATCCGGCTCGAGCGCCTGCTCGATCGCTTCAAAGATTCGGACATTCACTGGCTCAAGATCGACGTCGAAGGGATGGAGAAGGACGTCATCGCCGGGTGGGGGCAGTCTCTTGTCCGGCCGTGGATCGTAGTTATCGAGAGCACGCAACCCTTATCGTTGGAGCCGTCGTTTCTCGACTGGGAAAGCGATCTGCTCACGCTCGGCTACAGATTTGCGTATTTCGACGGCCTGAACAGGTTCTACGTATCCCTCGCGCACGACGAGCTGATGGCGGCGTTTCAGGCGCCGCCGAACGTTTTTGACGAATTCGCCGTCGGCCCTTATGCAACGTCCATCTTTGCCAGCGCTTTCAAATCGGAATTGAAGACAGCGCAGGCAAGCCTGGAGCAAGTGCGCGTCGAGTTGGCCGCCGCCGCCGAACAGCTCGCCGTCGTCAATGAGCGAAAGGCGCTCGCGGACGGTGATCTGGCCGAGGCGCGCGCCGAGCTGACGTTCGCGACCGAGCAGCTTGCCGCCGCTGACGAGCGGAGAGCGCTCGCGGACGGTGATCTGGCCGAGGCGCGCGCCCAACTGACGTCCGCGACCGAGCGGCTTGTCGCCGCCGACGAGCGGAGGGCGCTCGCCGAGGACGTCCTGGCCGAAACGCGCGCTGAACTGACATCCGCGACCGAGCGGCTTGCCGCCGCCAACGAGCGGAGGGCGCGCGCGGAGAGCGACCTCACGAGGTCGCGCGCCGAGGCGACTTCCGTCAGCGAGCGGCTTGCCGTCGCCAACAACCAATACTCGTCCGCCCTCGCCGCACTGGCCAAGATGGAAGACGCGCTCGGAAGCGCTCGCGCTCGGCCTGTCCATAACTATCGCATGTACATCCGTTGGAAGGCGGCCCTGTTTTGGCTTCGCTTGTCGCCGCTTTTGTCTTCGAGTCGCGTTGATCGCCTGATTCACCGCGCTCAGAAGTATGCCCCCCCAGGAACGTTCGATGAGGAAAGCGCGCTGGCTCGCGCCCACAACCAGGCAATTGCGGCATCGAAGGCGCCCGCGTCGTCGGACTTTGTTCGCGCGCCAAGTGAGATGCAGGCGCGGATCGCACACCTGCCGCCTCTCAGTGGGCAGCGAATCCAGACCGTGCACCAGTTCCATTCGGGCTCCGCCGTAGGAGATGCCATCACTAATGGGATGTTGCTACTGCGCACCTATCTTCGCAGCCTAGGCTACCATAGCGAAATCTTCGTGGAGCACCGAGATCCCGCCCTCAGCGGTCGCGTCCTGCTGATAGACGACCTGCCCGTCACCTCTGAAATGATTCTGATCGTTCACCACTCCATGGGCCATAACGCCATGGAGCGTATCCTGACGCTCCCCGCACGCAAAATTCTACTTTACCACAACATCACTCCACCTGCGTTATTGGGCGACGTCGCTTGGGCCAGACCTTATGCCGAGCTTGGACGCCGGCAACTTGAACAAATGCGCCCGCATACGCAGGCAGCCTTAGCTGACAGCGAATATAACGCAATGGAGCTTCGAACTGCGGGGTACGCGTCACCAGCCGCGTGCACGTTCCTGTTCGATGTCGATGACCTAATGAGCCGTGCCGCTGGGCGCAGGAAGTCTACGGACGATGGACCTTTCACAGTGCTATTCGTCGGCCGGATGGTGCAGTCCAAGGGCCAAGCGGATCTGGTGGAAGCGTTTGGGCTGTTTAGCCGGATGTGGAATAAACCCTGTCGGCTGCTGCTGGTTGGCCACACCGGCTCTGCCGACGCGCTTTACCCAAGAGAGGTCCGCCGACGCATCAAACAGCTCGGGCTCAACGAACAAGTGACAATTACGGGGCTTGTTACGGACGCGGAGCTGCATGCCGCTTATCGTGAAGCCCACGTTTATGTCTCGCTGAGCCGACACGAGGGCTTTGGTGTTCCGTTGGTCGAGGCCATGGCGCATCATCTGCCTGTCATTGCCTGGCCCGCGGGTGCCGTGCCCTATACGCTCGGGCATGAGGATGGCAATGAAGCGGTGCTGCTCGCGGACCGTTCCCCGGCAACCGTTGCCGCGTCCATAATCCAGGTGGCAAAGAACCCGACGTTGGCTTCCGCAATGGTCGAGCGGCAGCTGAAAGTGCTGGAGAGGTTTCGACTGAGCCGCCAGGCGCCGCGTTTGATCGAGGCCCTCATCATGGCCGGCGCCAGGCCGCCGGAACACATCGAAGCGCGCCGGATCATCAACGCCAATATGCACATGGCCGTGACGGGCCATACTTATGGCAGCTATAGCCTCGCTACCGTCAATCGCACCATGGCGCTCGCGCTGGAACGTCGCCGGCCAGGCCGAACGCGCATCATCACCGAAGAGCCCTCGCCGCAGAACGATCCGCCCGCCGCGCGGTTGGGCGAGGTCGTCGCGATGGCTTCTAGAGACAGACCACCGACTGGACCCGAAGTCGTCATCAGCCAGAACTACCCTTTGCTGGTTCCGGAACCGCCCGTTGACCTGGCCCTTGCCTTCACCTTCTGGGAGGAGTCCCTGCTGCCCGAAGAAATGGTGACCACCCTAGGCAAAGGCTTTGGGAAGGTGCTGGCGCCAAGCCGTTTCGTCGCAAAAGCACTCATTGACTCAGGCGTGCCGATCAACGTCGAGACGGTCGGATTTGTGCCGGATTTGTGCCGCTTCTTCAAACTTGCCGACGAGCGGCCGCGCCAGCGTCCCGCCGACGCCTTCAGCTTCCTGCATGTCTCCTCGTGCTTCCCGCGCAAAGGCGTCGATCTCCTGCTGGCAGCTTATGCACGAGCCTTTCGAAAGGATGACGCGGTCCGGTTGATCATCAAGGGCTTCCCAAACCCGCACAACGATGTCGCTGAGCAAATCGAACGGTTGCGGGCGCGCGATCCCGGTGTGGCGGAGATCGTCATGATCGATCGGGAGCTGGACGACACGGCCATGCTCGATCTCTACAGACAGGCCGACGCGATGGTTCTTCCGACGCGTGGTGAGGGCTTCAACATTCCGGCAGCGGAAGCTATGGCAGCCGGGGTCCCTCTGATAGTGACGGGGTTCGGTGGACACCTCGACTTCTGTGGGGCGCAGCACGCCCGACTGCTGGATTTCCGTTTCGCACCGTCGGGCAGCCATTTGGCCACTGCGGGTTCGGTATGGGTGGAGCCCGATGTGGACGAGCTCACCGCGGCGCTGAAGGATGTGTTCGCCGACATCACCTCCGGTGGGGGCGTCTCCATGGCGCGGGCACTTGCCGCCAGGGAGAGAATCCGCACCCAACTCGATCCGGACAACTGGGCCGACCGCGTCACACGCAGCGCGATCGATGGACTGCTCGCCGCACCGCCGCCGCCGCTGCGGGTGGCCTGGGTATCGAGCTGGGGCGTCGCTTGCGGCGTCGCCGAATACTCACGTTATCTGGTCGCTGCGATGCTGGAGCGCCGCGATTCACGGATGGCGCCGCCGATCGTCCTGACCGACGAGCGCACGGCCGTGTCAGGCCATGAGGAAGCGGTTCGCATTCTGCCGGCGTGGCGGGTCGGCGTGGCAGAAAGCATGGCTCAACTGGCTCGTACCGTGGCAAACGAGGATCCCGACGCCGTCGTCATTCAGCACCAGCCCGGCTTGATCCCATGGCGCGCCCTGGCCAATCTGCTCGAGGACCGAAGGCTCTCCGATCGTTTGACGGTCGTGACTCTGCATGCGGCGGCGCATCTGCTCGATGTAGCAGAAACAGAACGATCGCGCGTGCTCGCCGCGCTGGGCAGCGCGACGCGTGTGCTCGTGCATCGGATTTCAGATCTGGACATGCTCCGCGGATTCGGGCTCACGTCGAACGTCACGCTGTTTCCGCAAGGGGCGCCGGGCCTGGCCCTGCCGTCGCCATTGCCGGTACGCGAATTGTCCGCGGAATCCACGCCGATCATAGGGTGCTATGGATTCTTCCTGCCTGGCAAGGGCATTCCCAAGTTGGTGGAGGCCTTCGCCTGTTTGCGCCAAAGCTGGCCGAAGCTGCGGTTGCGGCTGGTGAATGCCGAGTATCCGGCTTTGGCGTCGGCCGAGGAGATCGCCAAATGCCGCGCGCTTGCGCAGTCCCTTGGTGTGAGCGAGAGCATTGAATGGCGAACGGAGTTCACCCCGAACGACGTCTCGATGCGCGAACTCAGTGGCTGCGACCTTCTGGTCATGCCGTATGACCATTCCCGAGAGTCGTCGAGCGCCGCGCTGCGCGGAGCCATGGCGAGCGGCGTCCCGCTCGCCGTCACACCGATCGCTCAGTTTGATGATGTTGGCGGCGCCGTTCATCGATTGACGGGGGTGGACGTTGCCTCAATTGTCGACGGTGTTGATGGATTGTTGCGCGACCATCCGGCGCGGGTGCGGCTGAAGGCCGCCGGTGCACGCTGGCTTGAGGAAAATGATTGGGGCCCACTCGGGCGTCGTATGGCGGGGATGCTGCTGGGTCTGCGTGCCTCCTCCGGACCAAAGGCAGATGCGACGTTGCGCGGGACGGGTGGGCTAGGCCGGGAGTTGGCCGAAATCGATGGAGGCAAGGCCGAACGAGAGACAACGCCAGCCCCGGGCCATGTGCAAGGAGCGTCCGGGTTGCCGGCCCGGCCGGAGCAGGCGACCGCAGTCGTGCCGCCGGCCACCTCACTGGATTACACCACCCTGACCGGCAATCCGCCCGTTCCTGTATCGCCCCCACAGGGTATCAAGGGAAGTTCCCGAATGTGCCGGCAGAGCGATTTCTCCACCGACGCCTTTCGCTATTGGATGGCGCAAATGAAGCAGCCGGTGGCGATGCAGCGGAAGATTTGGGAGTGGTTCTTTCTGGCGGACGCACTGTATCAGCGCGGCGTGCTGCGGCAAGCCAGCAGCGGCATTGGCTTTGGGGTTGGTCAGGAGCCCTTGTCGGCGCTGTTCGCCTCGCTTGGTTGCAACGTTCTGGCCACGGACATGTCTCTTGAGGCCACCGGCAGTGCAGGATGGGCCAAGACGGGGCAGCATGCGAGCGAGTTGGCGGCGCTCAACGCGCGTGGCGTCTGCGACGAGGCAGCCTTCAGCGAACGTGTCCGGTTCCGCGTGATGGACATGAACGACATTCCGCCTGACGTAGCAGGCGCCTTCGACTTTTGCTGGTCATCCTGCGCCTTGGAGCATCTGGGGTCGCTGGAGCGCGGCCTGCGCTTCGTCGAAGCGTCGATGCAAACCCTGAAGCCCGGCGGCATCGCGGTCCACACAACAGAGTACAATATGAGTTCCAACGCTGAGACGCTGGAGTTGCCGGAATTGTCGCTATACCGTCGGCGTGACCTTGAGGGGCTGGTGAAACGGCTGGAGGAAAGCGGCCATTTTGTTGAACCCTTCGATTGGGACCATGGCCATGGCTTTGCCGACGGGTTCATCGACCTTCCGCCCTATTTCAGTACGCCTCTGCACCTCCGTCTACGAATTGCGAGTTTCGACTGTACGTCGATCGGATTCATTGTGCATAAGGGAACGCGCCTGCCTGCATGACCAATGAGTCAGAACTGGCAAATCACCGCAGGCGATTCCGGACATTGGGAGCCGTTATGCAGGTAATTACGACTCTTGACGCACTGGACGACAAACTTCTTGAATGCGATGAGGCTCTAAAGAAGTCGGACGCGGCGATGCGGGACGTGTTCGCATCGTTTCGGATGGACTTCTCTACGCAGATTCCGACTGATCCGTTCAGTGCAGAGTACATGGAGTTCCAGATGGCGTTGTACCGGCGCCTATCAGGAAAGAGCTACGTACCAGAAAACGAGAAGACCAAATTCGACGTTGCGGCAGCCGACAGGCGCCCCTTTCCTTATTATACAGGAAGTTGCCGAACCAGCGGCTTCTTTACAATGGGGGTGGGCTTCTTGTTGTACTCGATGGATTTGGCTCCCGGGGCGCGGGTGCTGGAGTTCGGCGCGGGGTGGGGCAACACCACGCTGGCCATGGCGATGATCGGCCTGGATGTTACGGCGGTCGATATCGAGCCGGACTTTTGCGACCTGTTGCGGCTGCGCGCGAAGCGGCAGGAGCTCGACATCAAGGTTGTGAATGCGGATTTCATGTGGGCGGAGACCGTGACGGAGCCATATGACGCCGTCTTGTTCTTCGAGTGTTTCCATCATTGCTCAGATCATCGCCGCCTGTTGGCGGCGCTCGATTCAGCCGTGAAGCCAGGCGGTCGTGTATATTTTGCCGCAGAGCCCATCGTTCCAGATTTTCCGCTGCCCTGGGGTTTGCGGATGGATGGCGAGTCGCTCTGGGCAATCCGCCAAAACGGATGGCTGGAGCTTGGTTTTAACGAGAATTACTTTCGCGAGGCTCTTGCTCGGGCGGGCTGGAGCGCGGAGAAGCACGTATTTTCGGATATAGGGTGGGCCGCGGTGTGGGAGGCTCGCCGCGCGACGGTCAATGTTGCGCCAACTTCGGAAGCCATAGTTCGACCTGCCAGCCGTCCGTCGGCGCCTGTGAGTCAGGCTAATCCCGAGCCAGCCCAGCTACGTCTAGCTGTCGCTCAGCTTGAGGCCCTCCAGCGGGAATTGGACGCTGTTTACCGCTCGGCGTCGTGGCGCGTCACGGCCCCCTTGCGCGCCTTCAAGCGGCGACTGGCATTAGGTTCATTGCGGTGATGCGTCCCGGCATTCCGCTGCTAGGCGCTCATTTCTCTATCGGACAGCATCCGATAGCTTTGGGAGACCTGAAACAGGTGTGGTCAGTTCATTCCAATTCCGTAATGCAGCACTACGGGACAATAGATAGGGGCCAACGGAATAGCCCAGCTTGTGAAAGATTACTCGATGCCGCCAGAAAATACGAACCGCATCTTGTGGCGTTATGAGACTTCGCCACAGACCGGGTCGCGCCTGCCAACCGTGACGGTTTGGTGTCGATCTCATTTTATCCAGACTGGCATGCCCAAGCCAAGGATCCATGGAACCCAAATTCATATCCAGACTCTTTACGAGTTCGGATAGTACGCGCGCAGGATCGTGAACACCGTCCTCGTAACGAAGCTTCAACGCTTGCGGTTCATGCCACCATTGATAACTAATCGAGAGAAGATTTTCTGCGGGATAACT
>Ga0181529_10004975_pt1 | contig 14075 bp, 9 predicted proteins | sample PEATcosm2014_Bin_36_FD_119763 | JGI IMG/M metagenome (GOLD analysis project Ga0181529, IMG submission 119763) | Peatland microbial communities from MTU Mesocosm Facility, Houghton, MI, USA - PEATcosm2014_Bin10_30_metaG | ecosystem: Environmental > Terrestrial > Soil > Wetlands > Peat | place... | reverse complement strand
TGACGCCCAACTTTTGATGTTCCAGGTTGGCCAGCGATTTGGTCATCAAGATGGCTCCCGCGAGCAGAACCAAAGAGAGTGCAGCCTGGAATACCACCAGAGTTTTTTGCGGCAGCGAAGAGCGGTCGCGTGTGGAACGGTTCACGCCGCGCAGCGCCTCGGCAGGCTGTGCGTGCGACGACAACCACGCCGGCCCCGCCCCAAAGAGTATGCCGGTGATAAGTGAAACCAAAAAGGCAAAGCCGAGAACGGCCAGGGACGGACTCGCGCTGATGGGCAGGTGTGTGGCGTCTGGGAAGGCGAGCGCGAGAATGGTGTGCGAACCCGCATATGCAACAACCAACCCCGCCAATCCGCCCAGGCAGCTCAATAGCACGCTCTCGGTGAGAATCTGTCGGATGACGCGGCGGCGGCCTGCGCCCAGGGCCATCCGCAGCGCGACGTCGGCACGCCGAGTTGTAGCGCGCGCCAGCAGCAGGTTGGCGATGTTGGCGCAGGCGATGAGCAGCACGACGCAGGAAAGTATCATCAGCATCTTCAGACCCTTGCCCGTCTCCAGTTGCAAGTTCTGGATGCCGCCGCCGCCCGGTGTGATAACCACATGCTGCTTAGGAATGATGCTCGCGCCGCCATTAGCGGTAAGTAACGGCCGGGTATAAAGCCACTGGCGCAACGCCGCGGTAAGCTTCAATTGCAATACGCCGATATTCGTTCCGGCGCGCACTCTGCCTAGCGGGTAAAGCCAGTTGGACTCCTGATGATGGAGAATGGCGCTTGGGCCCCGGACATAAGGCTCCATTTGAACCGGCATCCAGAAATCGGGCGGGGAATCCGATACGCGGTCCCCAAAAAAGCCGAGAGGCGCAATACCGATGACGGTGAATGGCCGCGCCTGAATGTAAACCGTGGATCCGACAATCGACGGATCGCCAGCGTATTCGCCCTGCCACGCCTGGTAACTGAGCACTGTTGTGGGCTGCGACGCGGGCATGTCGTCACTGTCGGTGAACACCCGGCCTGCATAAGCGCCCAGGCCCAGCGTAGAAAAGTAGTTGCCGGAGACGAATTCGCCGCGCAGCGATTTGGGCAACGCATTGCCGCGGCGCATGCTCCAATGCCATTGGCCGGCCTGTACCGCAGCCAGTTGTTCAAACTCCGGCGCGGAGTTTTTCAGGTGGAGATAAAGGTCATAGGAGAAGATGGAAAAATCGCCGTTGGTCGCGGCATCGCCGGGAAATCCGCCATCTACGCAGCAATCGTCCGTGTCGCCAATGCGATAAAGGCGCGCTGGGTCGGTGACAGGAAGCGAGCGCAGCAGTATGCCCTGGATCAGCGTGAATATCGCCGTGTTGGCGCCGATGCCCAGCGCCAGCGTCAGCACTGCCGTCAGCGTGAATCCCGGCGACTTGCGCAATTGCCGCAGCGCGTAGCGAATATCCTGAAAGATCGTCTGCATGTTCGATTCCCTCCGATTCTGTTTCTATTCCGCGCGCAGTGCTTGCATGGGTTCAATGGATGCCGCGCGCCGCGCGGGAATTGCAGACGCCGCAAGCGCGAGCAGGAAAATGGAGATCGCGGCTAACCCAATCACTGTCGGGTCCAGCGGATCAACCTCGAACAACAAGGAGCGCAACAGGCGCGTGGCGAATACGGCCGCCACTGCTCCTATGCCGCAACCTATCAGTCCCAGCTTTGCACCGGAGACTAGCACCAGCCGAAGAATGCCGGTGCGCTGCGCACCGAGCGCGAGTCGAATGGCCATCTCCTGGGTGCGCATCGCAGCCGAAAAAGCGATGACGCTATAGATGCCCATCAACGCCAGCAGCACCGCCGACGCGGCGAACGAGGAGATCAGGGCGGTCGAGAATCGGCGCGAGGCCTGTCCTTCCGAAACAACATGCTCCATAGACTCGACGTGGATGAGCGGAAGCTGTGGGTCGATGGAATGCACAATAGCAAGGAGCGAGCTCGCCATTTGTTCCGGCGCCACTTGCCCGCGCAACACGATTGTGCCGTAGGCTCCAGTGAGCATGTCGGGAGGCGCAAACTGGCCGATGGAGGCTTTAAACTGACTGGCAGGCGTATAGAACTGATTCAGCGTAACGGCATCCGCCGAAGTCTGCTTGACATCGGCTATCTCCCCTACGACGGTCATCCACGGCGTCTGGCTTTCCTGAACACCAATCTTTATTCGCTTTCCAATCGGATCCTGACCAGCCCAATAATGCTCGGCGAGAGTGCGGTTGACAATCGCCACCAGCGGAGAGTCCGCGCGGTCAGCCTCGGTGAAGTCCCGTCCTCGCAGAAGTGGAATGTCCATAGCGCGAAGATAACTGCCCGTTACCTGAGATGCCCAGGCAAGATTCAAGCCTTCACCCTTGTGCGGAACGTAGCCTTCCGGAACAAAAGCATTGCTGTTGTTTGACCTTCCTGCGGGAAGAATCGAGGTGATGCCCGCCGCTTGCGCGCCTGGTAACTGTTCGATCTTCCTCAGGAGCGTCGAGTTGAACGTGTCTACGGCAGCCTGCGAAGAGTACTGCTGGTGCGGCAGTCCATAGGAGGCAGTGAGAGTGTGGTCGGCGCTAAAACCAAGGTCGACCGAGCGCATTTTTTGAAAGCTCCGCAACAGAAGGCCGGAAGAGGCGAGCAGCACCAGCGCTACAGCGACCTCCGCGACTACCAGTGCTGAGCGCAGGCGCGCATGACCGCTGCCGGAGGAGCCGGTACGCCCGCCTTCCTTCAACGCTTCATTGACGCTGATCCGTGCGGCGGCAACGGCTGGAATAAGCCCGCATAATAGACCGGTTAGCACAGCCAGCAGAAGCGCAAAACCAACCACCGCCCAGTCAAGACCGATTTCGTTGACGCGCGGCAGCGACTCCGGAAGAATCCTGACGCCCACGCGGAGCGCAACCGACGCCAGCGCAAGGCCGAACAATCCGCCACCCACGCTAAGTATCAGCGCTTCAACCATGGATTGGCGCAAAACCGCGCTGCTGCTTGCTCCAAGAGCGAGCCGGACGGAGATTTCGCGACGCCGTCGGATGACCCGCACCAGCAGCAAGCCCGCAAGATTGGCGCAGGCGATGAACAGCACCACCGCAACGGCGAGGAACAATGTGCGGACCAGTGGCCGGGCCTCGCCAACCGTGGTTTCGATGAGCGGCTGGGCGACGGGATGAATGCGCAAGCTGCCCATGCCGGGAGGAAAGTTCCGCTGGATTTCCTGCGCCGCCGGTTTCGCATCCTCGAGAGCCTGCGCCGTGGTCACACCTGGCTTCAAGCGGCCCAGCATGTTGAAGTTCCAGCTTCCCGCGCCGCTCACCAGTTCGCCCTGAGTAAAGCTCATGGGCACCCAAAGCTCGCTGCGGTTCAGCTGGCCGGGGACGAGCGGGAACTCAAAGTTGCGCGGCATGACGCCGATGATGTCATACGACTTGCGATCGAGCTGGATCTTCTCGCCCAAAACGTGCATATCGCCGTTAAATCGGCTGCGCCACATTTGGTAACTGATCACTGCTACTTGTTGGCTGCCTTCGTCCTCCTGCTGCGTAAAGGTGCGCCCCATCAAAGGCGAGATTCCCAGCACCGGAAAGATGCTGGCCGTGAGCCGCGAGGCATTGATCTGCGCGGGTTCGCTGGTGCCTGAAAACTCGAAGCCGGTTTGCTGATAAGCGCCAAGACTCAAGAACGCATGCGTGTCGCGCATATAGACACGCGCTCCGGGAGCCGTTACATTGGGCAAGCCATTTCCGAAGTCGCCTACGCCTTCAGGAATATCTCCGAAAGAGAGCAACCTGTCCGGCTTGGGAAACGGCAGCGGCCGCAGCAGCACTCCCTCCATGATGGAAAAAATCGCGGTGGTGGCGCCGATGCCGAAGGCCAGTGTCAACACCGCCGTCAGCGTAAATCCCGGCGACCTGCGCAACTGACGCAGCGCATAGCGAATGTCGTGAATGATTGCAAGCATCATAGGTGCCTCTCCAATTCCGTTCTTATTCCGTGCGTAACGCTTGCATGGGTTCAATGGAGGCCGCGCGCCGCGCTGGAATAAGACAAGCGGCCAGCGCTACCACGCAAAGCAAAACAGCAACCGATGTGAAGGTCAGCCAATCAGTGGCTCCAACGCCGAACAACATGCCGCGCAGGAAGCGTGTGAAGGCGAACGAAACGACAAGGCCAACAGCCAGCCCGGCGAATGTAAGGCGCAATCCCTGTCCCAGCACTTGGCGGAAGACATCTTCCTTCCCCGCGCCGAGCGCCATGCGAATTCCTATTTCATGCGTGCGTTGCCGTGTGGTGTAAGCCACCACGCCATAGATTCCAACCGCCGCAAGCAGCAAAGCCAGTAAGCCGAACGCGCCTGCGAAGGTCACGGCAATCCGCTCAAAAACATTCCCCATCTGCATGTTTGCATTGAGGGTGGTTACGTTGTACACCGGCAAGTCGGGATTGAGTCCTTGAATCGTTTGCTCAACCGCAGAAGCCTGTGCCAGCGGATCGCCGCTGGTGCGCACATGGAGAATGAGTTGGTCATCGTAGCGTTGCAACAGAGGCAAAAGAACCAGCGGAGCCGCATCGTAAGTCATGCGCCGATACTTTCCGTTGGCGGCCACGCCGACCACCGTGTACGAATGCGAAGAAACACCAATGTGTTTGCCGATCGCGCTCTGTCCCGGCCAGTAGCGATCAACCAGCGCCTGGTTGACGATGACCACCGGCGGCGCGGCTGCATTGTCCTGTTCGGTGAAGTCGCGCCCCGCAAGAAGAGGCGTGTGCATCGTTTGCAGATAGCCGGGACCCACTTTCCCCCGATCCGCTTCCACCGATTGATGAGGAGCGGGCACATAGCCCTCCGGCAATATGCCTTCGGAATGAATGGTGAAGCTGAGTGGCGAAAAATCCGCAAGGGTTGCCGACTGCACGCCTGGCAACTGTTTCACGCGCTCCACCATCTGCCGCTCGAACTCCTGACCCTTGGCATCGGAATAGCCCATTGGATCGAGGTCGAATGAAACCAGCAGAACATGGTTGGGATCAAATCCAGGATCGGATTCCTGCGCTTTGAGCAGGCTGCGAACGAACAATCCCGCACAGGTGAGCAGCAGAAGCGATAGGGCAACCTGTGCAATCACAAGTGTCGAGGAAAGGCGCGATTTGGAGACTCCGCCGCTGGTGTTCAGCGCCTCATCCTTCAGAACCGATACCGGTGATAGGCCGGAAGCGCGCAGGGCGGGAACGATGCCGGAGACCGCGGCCGTGACAATCGAGACGAGTATTGTGGCCACGAAAACCACGCCGTTGACTTCGCCGTTCACCGTGAGCGGCAGCGTGACGGGAGGCAGAAACGCAGCCAGGGATTTGGCCGTCCAAATGGTCAGCACCAGCGCAGCTCCTCCTCCAGCCAGCGCAATTACCAGATTCTCCACCAGAAGTTGGCGCATCACCCGCCAGCGAGTTGCTCCCACAGATAAGCGAATAGCCATTTCGCGGCGGCGCGCAACGGAGCGCACCAGAAGCAGATTGGCCACATTCGCGCAGGCCAATAGCAGCAGAACCGCGGCCAGAGCCAGCAGAATCGGCAGCGTGCCATAGAGGTAAACATTGGCTCCGAAAGGCGAGCGCCACAGCGGATCGGAAGAAATAATGTTGGAGCCCTGATGAGCTTCGGGAAAGCGGCCGACGAGGCGCTGCATCAGAAGATTCATCTCGCTGTCGGCCTGGTGTTGTGTAACTCCGGGCTTGAGCTTGCCGAGTACCTGCAGCCACGAGACGCCGCGATTATTGACGCGATTCGATCCCCATATTTGCGTGTCCATGCCCAAAGGAATCCACACGTCAGCGCGCAATCCCGATTTGCATCCCTGAAATCCCCTGGGCGCGACGCCGACAATCGTGTAAGGATACAGGTTGATCTGCATCGTCTTGCCGATGATTGTCGGGTCGCCGTCGAAGCGATTCTTCCAAATGTCGTAGCCCAGCACGACCTCGGCTGCGCCTGCGCGCTCATTGGCCAGTGTGGGAAGAAGCGTTCTTCCCAAAACAGGCCGAACGCCCAGCACCTCGAAATAATTCGACGAGGTCAGTGCGCCATAAATGCGCTCCGGCTTGCCTGACCCGGTGATGGCCATATAGTCGTCGTGATAGGCAAGCATTCCGGAAAAGCTGTGCGCCTGGTCGCGCAGGTCCACATAATCCGCGTAGGAGAAGGGAGGCGTCGGATGCTCGCTTCTTTCTCCCCGCATCACCGTAACCATGTCGGTGGTATGTGCTACTCCGGGAATCGGGTCGAGCAGGGTCGAGTTGATCCAGCTGAAGACCGTGCTGTTGGCGGCAATGCCAAGCGCCAGCGTACCCGCCGCCAGAGCAGTGAATCCTGGGTTCTTGCGCAATTGCCGCAATGCGTAACGAATGTCGTACAGCAAGGTCTGCATTCTGACTCCTTCCTTTCGAATTACTACTCTGACCGCAGCGCTTGCATGGGTTCAATGGAAGCCGCGCGCCGCGCCGGGATTAGCCCCGAAAACACAACTGCAAGCGACAGCAACGCAGCAGCCGCAATATAAGACAGTGGATCAGAGGCGGTCACGCCGAAGAGCATAGAGCGTAAGAGACGCACTGCAGCAATCGAACCAAGCCCGCCCGCCACGAGACCGATCAGCACAACCCCGGCGCTGCTTCCTAGTACGAGGCGGAAGATTCCGGCGCGCGAAGAACCAAGAGCCATGCGCAGAGCAAACTCACGGTTGCGCTCGGCCACGGCGTAGGCCATGACAGCGTAAAGGCCGAGCATGGCTACGAGCAGGCTCGCCAGTGCATAGACGATGAGCAGCTCGGCCGGCAGGCGCGACACCTGGTACATCTGGGCAATAACCTCGTCGTAGCTCATCAGGTTTTCGAGCGGCAGCGAGCGATCGAGCGAGGAGACGGCCCGACGCAGCTCTGGCGCAAGCGTGGCCAGGCTCGAGTTGGTGCGAACGGCAAACTGCGCGTAGCTCGGATAGCCTTCCTGATCGATGGGCAGGAAGAGCAACGGAAGAGGATCGGTATAGGACGGATCGTGATACATGAACTCGGGTACGATGCCGACGATCTGCCAGGTCCTTTTGTCGTAGGTGATGCTGCGGCCGAGAGCATCGCCGTTGGGCCAGTACTTTCGGGCCATGGTTTCGTTCACGATGGCGACGGGGGGCGACTGCTGGTTGTCGCTCGCGAGGAAATCGCGGCCGCGCGCGATTGCGATTCCCATGGTGCGGAAGAAATCCGGGCCTTCGAAGTCGGTGATGACCTCCATGTCCTCACCCTTGGCGGGCGTGTAGCCCGCAACGGCGAAATCCTGCGTATTGCCGGAGCCCTCGTCGCCCATGGGTAGATGCGAGGAGTAGGTCACGCCGGTGACGCCGGGCAGCGCGCGCAAGCGATCGGCGAGCGCGGAGCGGAGCGCTGGAACCTGATCCTTCTTGTAGCCGGCACGAGAGAAGGTTAGCTCAGCGGTCAGGCAGTTGGCGTGATTGAAGCCCAGCGGCCGGAAGAGAATATTCAAAGCCGTGCGCGTCATCAAGCCGCAACAGACCAGAACCACAAAGCAGATGGCGAGCTGCAGGCCGAGCAGCACGCGACGGGCGAACTGCTTGCGTCCGGCGCCGACCACGGCGGCGCCACCGGCGCAGATGACATCCTTCTGCGATGCGCTCAGCGACTGGCGGACCGGAGCCATGCCGCAAGCCAGCGTAACCAGAATGGCCACTGCGGTGACAAAGATGAGAATGCGCGAGTCGGCCTGGAGATTGAAGGCCATTGTCATGCCGAAGCTGGGCAGCAGGACGTAGAGCGCACGCGAGATACCGAGCGAGGCCAGCCAGCCACAGAAGGCGCCGGCAGCCGCGAGCAAGGCCGTTTCCGTGAAGGTCTGCGCAACGATGCGGCGCACCGGAGCCCCGAGCGCTGTGCGGATGGCGACCTCGCGGCGACGACGGGCGGCATGCTGTCCGAGCAGAGAGGAAACATTGAGCACGACCAGAATCAGGAGCAGAATCGAGGCGCCATAAAGCACCGGTAACTGCTCTCCGATCAGGCCATAGAAACCGCGCGCAAAGTGCGCCGCATCATCCAGATTGAGATCCCAGCCGTTCAGGTTGTCTTCGGCGTGCTGCGCGGCGAAGCGGCGCGCAAGCTGGTGAAGTTCGGTCGCGGCCAAGGCATTGGCTACGCCCGGGCGCTGACGCACGACCACCTGCAGGCCGCGATGGGCCAGCGGATCGGCGGCGGGATCGGACGAGAGAGAGCGCGTGGCCGAGAGCGGAATCCAAGCCGACTCGGCCACGCCGCCGTAGACGCCGGCAAAACTGGCCGGCGCGACACCGACGACGGTGAACAGATGACGGTTGACCGAGACGGTGCGTCCGACAATGGAGCGGTCCGCGTTGAAAAGCGAACGCCATAGCGCGTCAGAGAGCACGATCTCGTCGTGCTGGCCGAAGGCGCGATCCGAAGCTGCGGGGTCGAAGAAGCGGCCCAGTTGCGGCTGGAGGCCGAGCAGACGGAAGTAGCTGGATGAGACGGTATCGGCCCAGATGGCGCGCGCCTCGCTGCCCTCGGCTGCCAGGCTGAGCTGCATCAGGTCGAAAGCAGCGGTATCGGAGAAGCTGCGGCCCTCATCGCGCAGAAAGCTGAACTGGCGGTAGTTCACCGAGTAGCCGTTTGAACCAAGCACGGTGGCACTGACGAAGCGAAGCTGCCGTGGCTCCTGGACATGCGGCCAGGGGTTGAACAGCACGGCGTTGGTCCACGTCGCCACCGTGGTCAGGGCGCCTATGCCTAGAGCCAGCGTGAGGACCACGGCGAAGGCAAACCCCGGAGCGTGGCGCAACTGCCGCAGCGCGTAACGCAGGTCTTGAAACAACACGGCTATGCCTCCACTTCCTCTTCGAGCTTTTTCAGCTCTTGCTCTGAAACGACTTTTCCGTCGAAGAGATGCACCTCGCGCTGCGCGTGCTTGGCAAAGCGCGGATCGTGCGTCACCATGCAGATGGTCGAGCCTTCGCGGTGCAGATCGGTTAACAGATGCATCACCGCCTCGCCGTTCTTCGAGTCCAGATTGCCGGTGGGCTCATCGGCCAGCAGAATCGACGGCGCCCCCGCGAGAGCGCGCGCCACGGCCACGCGCTGTTGCTGCCCGCCGCTGAGTTGCGCCGGATAATGCCTCATGCGATGTGCCATGTTCACCCGCTCCAGCGCTTCCTTCACGCGCTTCTTGCGCTCCGCCGAAGGCATCCCCGCGCGATAAGTCAGCGGCAGCTCAACGTTCTCTTCCACCGTCAGATCACCGATCAGATTGAAGCTCTGAAAGATGAAACCGATCTCCTGGTTGCGAATCCGCGAGCGGTCGCCAAAGCTCAGGTTCTCCACCGGGCTTCCATTGAGCAGATACTTGCCGCCGGTGGGTGTGTCGAGCAGGCCAAGAATCGAGAGCAGCGTAGATTTGCCGCAGCCCGAAGGCCCCGACATGGCCACATACTCGCCCCGCGAGATGGTCAGGTGGATACCGGAGAGCGCGTGCGTCTCCACTTCGTCGGTGTAGAAGACCTTGGTCAGATCTTCAATTTCAATCAGCTTGTCATTCGATGCCATTCAATCCCCCTTATGTGTTTACAAGATTGTTTTCTTCCTGCTCTTCGCTCAAAACGTTCGCCGTCCGTGCAGGACTTACTCCAGCCGGATGCGGTCTACGTTGTCCCAGCGCGACATATCGGAAAGAATCACTGTGTCGCCTTCTTTCAATCCTTCGAGCACTTGAATGCTATTCACCGACGCGCGGCCCACCTTCACCGGCACTCGCGTAGCGCCCTTGCCGTCGGGATCGACCCTGAACAGGCTCAGTGTCGAGTTCTCGTTGCCCAGCGCGGGACGGCCCACATAAAGAACATCCGTCATGCGCTCCAGGTCGATTGTCCCGTCTACACTCAGCGACGGAACCGCGCCCGGAGGCAACGGCCCATCAAGCTCTACGTCAACGGTGCGCGTTCCGTTCACGACAGTTGGATCGATTCTGGTAACGTGGCCGGGAATAATGCCGTTGTGCGTGTCGATGGATGCAGGCTGTCCTATTTGAATGTCGCGCGCCTGCGTCTCGGCAATTTGCAGTGCGGCCTTGAGTTTGTCGAGCTGAATCACTTCAGCCACTGAAGTTCCCGCCGTCACGTGCTGGCCCACCTGCAAAGGAACAGCAAGCGCCGCCACCGCGCCGGAGATTCCCGCTCTCACCTGAAGCGCCTGCGACTGTTTCTCGTAGAGGTCCAGCAGCGCCTTGGCCTGGTCGATCTTGGTCTGCGACGAAGCAAGCTGAACCTCAATAGCCTTCTGATTCACTTCGAGCTGCTGTTGGCTGAGTTTGTGCTGAACGGTCAACTGATCGGCCGTGTTTTTTGATTTGTTGTAAGCAATGCCGGCGATCACGCCGAGGTCATAGAGGGCTTTGTCCGTCTGCGCCTGCAACTGGTCCTGTGTATAGTCGGAGTTCACCTGCGCCGCCGCCGTCTTCTTGTCCATCAACGTGCTTTCGAGCGTCGCCTGCAGGCTCTTGTAATCGGCCTGCGCCGCCTTCAGCGCCAGCTTTGCGTTCAGCAGCTCCTGCTCAAGCTGCGGGTCGGCCAGGTCCATGAGAATCGTGTCAGGCGTGACCTTGGCGCCGGGCAACACGCGTATGCGGACAACAGTTGCGTCCGTCTGCGCGGGAATCAGCTCGATGCTGTCTTCGCGCGGAACCAGCGTTCCCGTAGACCCGCGCACCTGCCGGACCATCGGTCCGCGCTTGACCGTATCCGGCCAAATCGTCGAGCGGTCCACCGTGGGCGCAGCCGGCTTCAGCCGTGACAGTCCAAGCAGCGCCAGCGCCAACCCCACCACAACCACGCCGGCCAGAATCCAGCGCCTGCGCTTCACCTTTTGCAATAAATCTGGGCGTGCGATATCCATGCCTGGGCTATTGCACTTGCCGTGCCAAAGAAGCCTAGGTGCATTGTCCTTAAAATGAACCACTTAGCAAAGCAAACATACAGAAATATTGCCCAGAGTGACCGTTTCCATCGCAGCACTGTTCGATTTCGGACAGTGGGTGCCACCGGCGCAAGCGCTGCGTACAATGGCCATATGAACGATTTAGCTGAATCTATCGCTCATGGTTTTGTGCGGGCAATTAACCGGCAGGACGTGGAGGCGATGGCAGAGTTGATGACCGCCGGGCATCGCTTTATCGACTCACTCGGCGCTGCAGTCGAGGGCCGCGAAGCGATGCGGGCGGCTTGGACCGCATACTTCCGCTTGGTTCCGGATTACGCCATCGCTGTGGACGAAACTCTCTGCGATGGGCCGGTCGTGGTCATGCTGGGCGTGGCGCGGGGAACCTATGCGCCCGATGGCCGGTTGCGCAAAGAGAATCAATGGGAAACGCCGGCCGCCTTCCGTGCCTTTATCGAGGACGGCAAAGTGGCGGAGTGGCGCGTCTATGCTGATAACGAGCCCATCCGTCAGAAGATAAAAACGCCATGAAAATCCTCCTCGGAATCCTCGCCGTCATCGTCATCGCCGCCTCCTTCTTCGCCGACTACAAATGGCGACAGTGGATCGCCGCCCGCCGCCGCGACCGTCAGTAGCCTTCTGACTTTTCTTGTTTGCTCCCGCTGCAATGCTCTTCAGAGAGCCGTCCATTTTCCATCTGCTCGATAAGCGCCTGCTGCCCCGCCGCGAGTGGTTACAATAATCAAGAGGGAGCCGTCCAACCAATATGTCTCATTCTTTAGCCCTTGCCCATCGCTTTCCCCTTCTTCGTCCGCGCGCCGGCCTTTGGCTGAGCCTTGCCTCCGTCGCGCTCTTGGCCGTCGGCGCTGCTGCCCAGGCCCAGTTTGTACCCCCCGCGCCCGGAACTCAGGTGCACGACGCGTCCGCCCTCAAGCCGCCTGCCGGCGCTCGCGTGGCCATGATCGAGTTTGAAGACCTGGAGTGCCCCGACTGCGGCCGCGCCAATCCGCTGCTCAACGAAGCCGCTGCCAAGTACAAGATCCCCCTGGTGCGCCACGATTTCCCGCTGCCCATGCATAATTGGAGCTTCACTGCCGCGGTGAACGCCCGCTGGTTCGACACCAGGAGCAAAGCCCTGGGCGACGAATATCGCGACCAGGTATTCGCCAACCAGATCTCCATCTACAGCCCTGCAATTCTGGCCCAGTTCACAGAGAAGTTTGCCGCCGACCACCATATCGCCCTGCCCTTCGCCATCGACCCGCAAGGCAAACTGGCCGCCGAGGTCAAAGCGGACTACGCCCTCGGGCAGCGCATCGGCATCGAACACACCCCCACCATCTGGGTGGTCACCGCCAACTCCAAAGGTGCGCCCTTCGTCGAGGTTGTCGATCGCAGCAAGCTCTTCCAGCTCATCGACCAGGCCATCGCAGATACCCGCTCGCGGTAACCGCCATCAGCCTCAAAATAAACCGGCGCATCCCGCTCTGGGATGCGCCGTCTTTTTGTTTGGTTGGCAACCCCTCTATGCGTAGGTGTTGACACCGTTGCTGCCCATACTGGTTCCGGTGCTGGAAGCAGCAGTTGCGGCGCCATATGCGCTTTGGAGAGCTTGGGTCGCCGGGTCGGTACTGGTGGACGGCGAGGTGAGGTTCAAGGCGTTTTGTAAAAGCTGAGTTGTCGGATCGGAAGAGGTCGAGGAAGAACTACTCGTACTGGAAAGATCGAGCAGATCGTTCACCCATTGCTGCACCTGGGCCATGGCCGCGTTGGCGTTTGTCATGGCTTGCGAGGGCGAGTTCTTCATATCGGCCTGGACGGTCGCGAACGCCGATTGAGCCGCCGACAGATTGCCTGCACTGAGCGCCGTGCCCAACGCAGTCATATCCGTCGAAAGCTGCGTGCTGGAAGAAGAACTACCGCTGATGTTCGTCAGATTCTGGTTCAGTTGCTGATAGCTGTTAAACGCCGATTGGGCCGCGGATAGGTTTCCGGCCGCCAGGCTCTGCTGCAGGGTTTGCCAAGCCTGCTGCGACTGTGTCAGGTTGCTTGAAGCGGAAACGTACTGCGAGAGGCTTCCAGCTGAAATCCCGCCAATCGACATATTTTCACCTCATCCGGGAGCCAAAATGGCGCTCTCGTGGCCGTACCTATCGGCATCCTCGGAAAAGAATTCAGCGGAGATTGTCCCGTTCAATGACTAAAGTAATGTGTTTCGATCTCCCGGCTTTCAATCTTGGCGGGGCGAAGAGTCTCAGTCCGCGGATCTAATCTGCACCAGAACTGGCGTCTCCGCGTCCTGCCCGCCCGCAGACACCCCCGGCGAAATCATACTCGTCTGCGGCGCTCTCCAGTGGTCGATGTAGCTGATTTTGTGGACGCAGCCAATAGTGCAGTTGGGCGAACAGCTTTTCGCGGTCAGGAACTCTCGCTTTACGTCGGCTGTGGTGTACCCGGCAAGCGGCACGCCAGGATACCCGCGCTGCTGCGAACAGTAATGCACCAGCCCGTTCTCGCAGATGTAGAGGTAGCGCGCCCCGGCCCGGCAGCGCCACTCATTCGGCCTTCCCTCGGCAATCGCCTCCTGAAAGTGGTCGAAGCGCGAGTAGTTGACCTTCCTTCTATGGTTCATCGCGTAGTAGACTTTGGCCTCGTCCCCTTGCAGCGGCTTCAGTTGCCCGTCCCCGTCGTGGATAATCCCAATCGTCGAGGTAAAGCCCAGTTCTATCGCGCGGTTGCCAATCACCAGCGCGTCGTTGGGATTCTTGAAGCCCCCGCCCACCACTGAATTAATATTCACGTGAAATTCGGCGTACTCCGACAGCATCACCAGCTTCTTGTCCAGTACCTTGAGGCTCTTTTTCGAGACCTCGTCCGGGTCAACGTTATCAATGGAAATCTGCATGTGGTCGAGGCCGGCCCGGTTCAGCCGCTCGATCCGGGCTTCATTCAGCAGGTAACCGTTCGTAATCACACCGGCAATCGCCCCTGTCTGCCGTATGCGCCGGATAATGTCATCCAGGTCAGGATGCGTCAGCGGCTCGCCGCCACTGATGCCC